>Ga0207833_100014_pt1 | contig 361010 bp, 312 predicted proteins | sample TtaePargueraPR_6_FD_187753 | JGI IMG/M metagenome (GOLD analysis project Ga0207833, IMG submission 187753) | Aerobic enrichment media microbial communities from Bioluminiscent Bay, La Parguera, Puerto Rico - Tt and E1 (2) (SPAdes) | ecosystem: Environmental > Aquatic > Marine > Unclassified ... | reverse complement strand
TGGAACCAGCAGGAATGTCACTGATGGTCACCGACAGGGTTTCATCCGCGTCAGTCAGACCGGCAGTGATGTCGAGTGCAATCGCACTGTCTTCGTTGCCGGTTGCCGGATCGACACTGAGCGTCGGGGCATCTGCCTGGGCATCGACGGTGACGGCCAGTGTTTCACTAACAGATGCCGTATCCGATCCTTCGGTCGAGGTCGCCGTCACGGTCAGATCAAACGAGCCGCTGAAGTCATTCGGCGGGGTGATGGTCAGACCTGCCAGTTCACCAGCGGTCAAGGTCACAGTGCCATCCGGATTGACGGTGCCTGCCGACAGGGTTGCACCAGCCGGAATGTCACTGATGGTCACCGAGAGGGTCTCATCCGCATCGGTCAGGCCAGCGGTGATGTCGAGTGCAATCGCACTGTCTTCATTGCCCGAAGCCGGATCGACACTGAGCGTCGGGGCGTCAGCACCGTCATTTGCAGCAAGTTCAAAAGACTCGCTATCGACGACTTCACCGGTTTCGGTGTTGATGACAGTGACAGTAACATTGTAATTGCCGATGGTTTCTTCGGTAATTGCAACGCTCAGCCCATCAAGTTCATCAACGCTGACCTGCCAGATCCCGTTGCCGAGATTGTCACCGGCAGAAAGGGTCGCGCCATCAGGCATGCCCTGGATCAGGATGATATAGATCGAGGTGGAGTTATCTTCGAAAACATTGATGTTCAGTGTCAGGTTTTCACCACCCGCACCTTCGACATCATTGACCGAAAGAACATCGGAGCCCGAAGCCCCCGCCGCCGCATCATCGGCACTGGCACCAGCAATGGTTGTGGTGCCGCCACCACCCCCGCCGCCGCCCACCGAGCGGGCAGCCGCAGATGAGCCGCCAGAACCCGATGTGCCACCAGCGCCACCCCCGCCGCCAAAGCCGTTGCCAAAGGTGTCGCCGGTGTCAGGCTGGGTAACCGGCTGCAGAGGCGGACTGTTGGTTTCAATAATTTCCTGCCCGTTTCCTGCGATCGGGGCTTGATTGTTTACGATTTTGGTCGAGGAGGCATTGTTTCCGGACCCGCCCAACTCTATGTTTGAAACAGAGCTGTCGCCATCCTGAAGGACAGATTCATTGTAGTTTTCGGAGGAGTTCGAAATGTCGGGTGACTGCGTGTAGCCTTCATCCGGGGCTGCTTCGATACGGGGGTCATACCACTGACGGCTTCCCGTATGAACGCTGGAAAGCGAGGTATCCTGTCGCAGTGACACCTGAAGGCTCTGGCCATCGTCAGCCTGAACTTTCGGTGTGTTGACTTGTCCCTGATCACGTATGTCAGCCATCATTCGTCTCCAAGAATTCCGTCGGCGAACAGGTTTTCGCCCATAGATTTGTCGTTATTCCGATGAATTCTGGAGAAGCGGGCGCAACAAAGAAATGCACTTTTGGTTGCAAAATGTTATTGAATTGTAATTCCTAGTGTACAATTGAAATGGGGTCTTTTTTGACACAAAGCCTGACCATCATGATCGTGGATGACGATCCTGATATCACAAATCTTCTTGAGGTTTATTTATCCGAAGAAGGGTATGAGGTCTTTGTTGCCCATACAGCTCAGGCAATGTGGGAATTGTTGGATAGCCAGACAATTGACCTGATACTGCTTGATATCATGTTGCCGGACGGAGACGGTTTTGATCTGACGCGGAAGTTGCGCGAAACGCTGACTTCGCCGCTGATCATTCTTTCGCGCAAAAGCGACAGCATCGACCAGATTGTCGGTCTTGAGCTTGGCGCGGATGATTACGTCACAAAGCCGCTGGAACCGCGTAACCTGTTGGCACGCATAAGAAGTTTGTTGCGCCGAACCAATCTGAACAATGCGACCCAACCTGCTGCACCTGCAGCCGGCGACAAGCACATCCGGTTTGCTAAATGGTCACTTGATGTCCAGACACATCGTCTGACGCATGACAATGGTGACGAGTTTACGCTGTCGGCAAACGAGGCAGAATTGCTGTATTTCCTGGCAAGCAATAGCGGTCAGGTTCTGTCGCGCAATGACCTTTCTGTCGCGGTGAGTGGCCGGGAATGGGAATATATGGACCGCAGTATCGATATCCTGATTGCGCGTCTGCGCAAACGGATTGAACGCGAACCTGCCGAGCCGGAATTTATCCAGACGGTGCGCGGCAAGGGATATGTTTTCGGCAGTTCCGGTGACAATTGACCGTTCGCCGGATGTATCGGCAAAAACAATCGCGTAACAATTCGCTACAGACCCAAAACTGAAAGGTGTTTCCGCCTCGTACTAAACTCCGAGCATGAACTGAGCTGGCAATTCGCAACCAGGGAAATTTCATGTCAGAGTCAACGACGAGCCAAACACAGGTTTTGCAGGCAGCAGGGAAGACACGCGGCATTCGTTTGAATGAGGCGCTAACCCTGTTTGCTGCGTCTGCAATGCTGAACCTGCTGGCTCTGGCGATGCCGGTTGCGATCCTTCTGGTTTATGACCGGGTATTGCCGAGCTCCTCTATCCCGACATTGACAGTCTTGCTGATCGGCATCGTCATCGTGGTGGCGTGCGACATGCTGTTGCGGTTCTCGCGGCAGGCCATTCTGGCCAAGGTTTCCGCCCGGCTTGATTATTCCCTGCGTGAAAAGACATTTTCGCGCCTGTTGCGTCAGAGCTTCCCGACGGCGGCACGCATTCCGTTCGGTGTTCTGAGCTCGACCTTCAACATCGCCAACAGCAAACGCGAATTTACTCTGCTGCGGGCACAGCTGATCGCGGATTTGCCATTTCTGATCGGCATTCTTGCGATTGTCGGGTTGATTGGTGGCTGGCTGGTCACGATGCCGGTGACGTTGCTGATGCTGTTTGCAATTGTCATTTCGATTTTGGCCGTTCTTCATACGCGGGCGTCAAAAAGCTACTTCGATAGCGAAGATGCTCGTCAGCATTTTCTGTCGGGTGTTTTTGACAATCTTGGCCATGCCAAATCGCTGGCATGCGAGGTCGCGCTTTCCGACAAGTTTGTGAACATTCAGGGCGCGCATTCAGAAAGCCTGCGCCGGATGAAGTTCCTGTCAGCATCCAGTGTCGAGATCTTTACCTTTGTCACCCAGGCCCTGATCGGGTCGGTGATCGTGGTTGGTGCGCTTTCGGTTTTGTCGGGCAATATGACATATGGTGGTCTGGCGGCGTGCACGCTTTTGACCGGTCGTTCGATCGAGCCGCTTAAAACCTGCTATCAGTTCCTGATGCAGTTCCAGCTGCACCGTCTGAACAAACAGCGTGAAATCCTTAAACTGAAGCTGGGCCGTGCGACCGATGCGGCACCGTCAGCGGTCAAGTTGCCGCGTTGGAGTGCCGCGCCGAAACTTTCGCTTTATCAGGTCAGCGTCTGCCGGGTCGGTGAAGATCAGGCCTGCCTTGAAGACATCACGGTTGATATCGAACCGGGCACGATTGTCAGCATCGAAGGCGGCCGCGGTGATGGTAAAACCACATTTTCGCGAGCGCTTCTGGGGCTGTGCCCGATCGTGGGCAATATCACCATCAATGGTATCCGCCTTGAAGGCAGTTCGGCCGAACTCATTCGCAGCAACACAACCTATATCGGGACATCGCCCCAGTTGCCGGAAGGAACGGTGATTGATGCGCTGACCATGGGCAACCAGGATAACTATGCCGATGTGCGCTATCTGAGCCATCTGATCGGGCTTGATCAGGCGGTCAAGCGCCTGCCCAAGGGATATGCAACCGAAATCGGTTCAACCAATACCGCACTGCCGACCGGCTTCCTGCAAAAGATCGCAATCGTGCGGGCCCTGGCGGTGAAGAAGAAATTCATCATTCTTGATGATGCAACATTCGGTCTTGATGCCAACACCGAAATCCGTCTGTCGCGGTTGATCAAGGCCCTGTCGGGCAAGGCAACTGTCCTGATTTTCAGCGACCGTGAAACCCTTAAGGCTGTCTCGTCGCGGCGCTTCAAGCTGTCCGAAGGCCACTTACAAGAAATCAGAACCGTGGAGGCGAGAGCAAAATGACGCTTACTCCAGTTACCACAGCAGGCCGTACGACAACCGAGAATGCCAAGGATCCGTTCGAGGGACTTCGCTTTGAAGGGCTGCACAGGTTGTTCGTCAAGGCAGGTTTGGCTGTTACGACAGCAGACCTTGCAACCATCACACAGAATTATGAGCGTTTGCAGCTTGAAGATGTTGCCAAATTCTCGCTAAGCCTTGGCGCATCCCCGGAACTGGTGAACGGATCGTTGCGCGATACGCTGTTCTTCGGGTTGCTGTGTGTTTTCGAAACCCGCGAAGGCAATCTGATTGCCATTACCCCGAACGGGGATGGCCCGCCCATCTGTTTGCGGATCGATAATGGTCTGGAAACAGAAATGCCGGCACTTGATTCGATCGGGCGCGCATTGGTGTTTTCGGTTGCCGAAAACAATCGCAGCAATGCCGGTTCAATCCGGGCCACCATTTTTGAACAGATTTCGCAATATCTTGACGGGCACGGGCCGCTGATTGCCTTTTTGACGCTGGTATCAAGTACCCTTGGTCTGGCATTGCCGCTATTCACACTTGCCATTTATGACCAGGTTCTGGCCGCCGAAAATACAACAATCCTTGCCTATGTGATTGTCGGTTTCATGCTTGCCGTGGCTGGCGAGTTTTGCGCACGGATGATCCGTGCCTGGATATTGGCCAAGGTTTCCGCCAATACCGAATTCCGGGGCAATACCCGGATTTTCAGCCGTTTGCTCAAAATCTCGCACACCGAATCCCGGATGTTTGACAGCCGCCTTGGCCTGACCAGGATGCGTGATGTTGAAACCGTGCGTAACTTCATCACCGGTCCGGTCGGCATGGCGCTGATCGAAGGCCCGGTCAGCATCATCTATTTCATTGCACTTGCGGTGTTGGGTGGGTGGCTTGCGGCGGTTCCGGCACTTGTGGTTGGTGGTGGCGTGATGCTTATTCTGATGCTGCTGGCGCCGCCGTCATCGCGCAACATGCTGACGATCCAGAAGGCCGATGATTTCAATCTTGTTTGTCATGAAATTGCCCGTCGTCTTTTGACCATCAAACTGGCGGCACGTACGCAGAACTGGCTCAACAGATTCCGTGATGCATCAGCCCGCCTGTCAGAAGCAGACCGTCTGCGTCAAAGCAAATTGCATCTTGCGCGCATCATTTCGTCGGGTCTGGGTTCGCTTGCTGTCACAGCAACGCTTGGATTTGGCACAATTGCCGTTCTGGACCAGAATTTGACAGTCGGTGCCCTGATTGCCTCGGTTGCGCTGGTCTGGCGGATCATGTCCCCGGTGCCATCAATGCTTGAAGCCAAGCTGCGCTGGAACGACACCAAAAATTCGATGGATGTCTCGCAGGCCAATGCCGACATGATGTTTGACAATTCGGCGGCCGACGGCACGGGCAACCAGATCAAGGGCATCAATGGCAACATTTCGCTCAGCGGTGTGACCATTACCTTCCAGCGCGGTATTTCCCCGGCACTTCGCAATGTGTCACTTGAAATCACCGCGGGCGAAACCATTGCCATTACCGGCCATAGCGGTTCGGGCAAGTCGGTTCTGCTTGATGTGATTGCCGGGACAACCGCCCCGCAGATCGGCACAATCACGATTGATGGCGTATCGCCAAGCCATGTGCCGCCGAACGTTTTGCGTCAATCGATGTCCTATATGTCACGCGATACGATTCATCTGCCCCTGACCATTCGTGAATATCTCGAACATGCCGATCCGTTCGACAAGACGATCTCGGCAGAACTGATCTGCAAGCAGATGGGCCTTGAATTCGAAGTTCAGCGGTTGCCAAGCCGCTATAACACGTCGCTTTGCGATCTGGATCCACGAAGCAGCCTGGGTCGCATTCTTTCGATGGCACGTGCGTTCTATTGCCGTCGCGGGTTGCTTCTTCTTGATGAACCCGATGCCGCCAGCATTCAGTCGCGTCATCTTTTCATGTCGGAAATCGAAGAAAGACGCGGCAAATCGACAACCATTTTCACCACGCACGAGCCGGAATATCTTCGTGTTGCCGACCGCGTGCTGGTTCTTAATCAGGGAATGCTGGTGCGCAACTGTGCACCAAGCGAACTGTCCCAGAAGCGGGGAGCTTGATCATGAGCAAGAACAAGTACGCCATCCCACAGGGCGATACCGGGAAAACAAACAACAGCAAGTTTGCAGTCGACGCCCCGGTGACAGCGATCCAGCTGTTTGACAAAAAATCCACCCACCGGCCGGCCATGTTTACGGTGGTCTTCATGCTGGTCTTCTTCCTTGGGGCAACTGTCTGGTCAACCCAGACACCGATGGCCGAGATTTCGGTCAGTTCCGGCGAAATTGTGCCGGTTGGCGCCATCCAGCGTATCCAGCATCTCGAAGGCGGGATTTTGTCGCATCTTGCGGTCAAGGATGGTCAGCACGTTACCGAAGGACAGTTGCTTGTCAGCCTGGCCCCCGATATCGCGCAGTCCGAACTTGAACAGCTTGAAACCCGTTTGATGGCCGTCACCATGAAATACGGGTTGCTGAAATCCGCCGCCGAAGGAACGACACCCGCCGAACTGATGCAGACCGGTGTCTATTCCGAAATTGCCGAAACGGCATTGAAAGCGTTGAACAGTCGTAAACAGCGTCTGGCAAGCCAGCTTGATGTTCTTCGTCAGCAGGAACGCGAACGCAAGGCAGAACTGACAACGATTACCCACCAGTCCAATGCGCTGGGCGAACAAATCGATCTGATGCAGAATCAGGTCGACGGCCGTCAGATTCTGGTCGACAAGGGACTGTTCCCGCGTCTGGACTTCATTCAGGATCAGCGTGAACTTGCCCGTCTTCAAAGCGAACGCATGGCTTTGATCCTGGATGCCGACCGTATCAATGAACGTGTTGTCGAAGCACGCCAGCGTATGATCGAAATGGAAATGACGTTCCATGCCGAACTGACAGCCGAACTCAGTGCGCTTGCTACCGAGGCCGCTGAACTTCGCCTGGCAATCAAACGTGCGGTTGATCGTGTCAAACGTCTGGATATCACGTCCCCGGTGTCGGGATACGTCAAAGGGATCGATATTGAAACGATCGGCGGGGTGATTACCCCGGGTGCGCAGATCATGGAAATTGTGCCTGATGACAGCGAACTGATCGTTGAAGCCCGTCTGTCGACAAATGATGTCGGACATGTGACCGTCGGTCAAAGTGCCAAGATCAAAGTTCTGACATATGACTATACCCGTTATGGAACAATCGAGGGCACGGTACAGCGTGTTTCGCCATCGACATTCTTTGACGAAGACGGAACCCCGTTCTTCAAGGCGGACATCGCCATGAACAGCTATATCGTGGGTGAAGAGGACAAATTCCTGGTCAGTCCGGGCATGACGGTTCTGGTCGATATCATCACCGGCGAGAAAACCCTGTTCAAATATCTTGCATCCCCGATCATCAAAAGTTTCGATGGCGCATTGCACGAAAGATAAAAGGTTACATTGAAATGATGGCAACCAATGGTTTAACATCACAAAATAGTTAAACTAATGGCGGTGAATGAGTGACTTATATGTTCAGTGTCAATCCGTTAAGGCATGTGTGGGTCGTTGATGATGACCCGTTGATGCATGAGGTTTGGTTTGCTGCAATTGGAGAAGATCAGGAATTCGAGCTGAAGCTCTTTCATTCCGGCGCAGAAGTGACCAATGCGCTTGAAGAAACATCCGGTCCCCAATTGCTGGTGATTGACATGAATTTGTCAGATACAAGCGGCGATCAACTGTTGCAGGAATTGCGCAGCTTGCCAAACTTTCACCGAACGGCGGTCATTATATGTTCTGCCAACCTGTCATCTTATAACGATGACGTTGGCACGACATTGCCGCCGATTGGCTGGATGAAAAAGCCCCTTAATCTGATTGCGATCAAAAACCAGATCCGTACGTTTTGGCGTGAGATCGGGTAATCAATCACAAATCAATCAAAACAGGCTTTGAAGAAGAACAATCAATGCCGATGATTTGCATCGGGCAATGATGCGAAGCCTTTTCTGGCAGGGGACGGATTGCATAAGGGCCTATTGGCCTTTGGCAAGCTGCTTCTGGACCCAGTGCATGACCTTGTTCACCAGCCGGTCGGGTTCGATCGGCTTGGTGATATAGTCATTCATTCCGGCATCCAGGCATTTTTCCTTTTCACCCGACATTGCATTGGCGGTCATGGCGATGATCGGAATGTTTGACATGACAGGGCCAAGAATGCCGCTTCTGATCTGTTTGGTGGCTTCGAACCCGTCCATGCCCGGCATCTGACAATCCATCAAGACCGCGTGAATCGGCTCGGAAGCATGGCGCATGGTTTCGAGTGCCTCGGCACCGTTGGTTGCGGTCAGCAGGGTGAAATCCATTCCCGACAGCAATCCCTTGGCGACTTCGATATTGATGGCATTGTCATCGACAATAAGAATGGTCGCCAGTTTGTCAGATGCCGCATTGGCATCAGCGGTACTGGTTTCGGGGACGTTGGCAGTAACCGGTTGCGGGGCCTTTGTCCTGGACGGCATATGCGGGGCGGGTTGCTGGCGACAATCCGGATCGAGATTGGCAACCAGTTCGGAATAGCTGACCGGTTCGGACAGCCAGTTTGTCTTACCCGAATATTTTAACGGATTGCGCAGGAAGTTCTGCACGACCAGCAAGTGCGGTTGCGTATCGCCATCGGTTGTCAGGGTGCTTAGAAACGCACAGAATTTTTCAAGTTCGCGATCTGTGTGATCGGTAATTGCAACATCGGGCAGTGGCCGTATTTTGTCTGATACTGCATCTGTCTTCATGTTGATGACATCACCGCCAAGCCGTTTGACCAAGCGTGATACCGCAATGACAGTTTGTTCATGAGCAAGATCAAGCAAGACATATTTGTCTTTCAGAAGTTCCGGAACAGAACGTTTTTTGGCGGTTTTGGCATCGAAATATACATGGAAGAAAAAGCGGCTGCCGGTTCCTTTGGTGGAATCAAATTTGATATCTCCACCCATCAATTCACAAAGCTGACGACAAATTGATAACCCAAGTCCGGTCCCGCCAAATTCGGATGAAATGGATGTGTCTTCCTGGGTGAAGGCGGTGAAAAGTTTTTCCTTGTTTTCATCCAGAATGCCAATGCCGCTATCTTCAACGGAAACATCCAGGCGAATACGATCGCCATCAGCTTTGGTGGCAACATGAATGCCAACATAACCAGTATCCGTAAATTTAATGGCGTTCCCTACAAGATTATTCATCAATTGTTTGAGACGCGTGACGTCGCCGTAAAGTTCTATATGCTCAAGGTCGACCGTATCGAGAATCAGCTCAATACCCTTTTCGCGCGACCGGATGGCGGATGAGCTTGCAATCGCTTCAAACAATTCCATCGTGTTAAACGGTTTGTTTTCAAATTCAAGTTTTCCGGCCTCGATTTTGGACAGATCCAGAATGTCATTGATCAACGTCGTCAGGGTTGAACAACTGGTTTCCGCCATTTGCAAATATTTTTGCTGACTTTCCGTTAGCGGTTCACGCTGGATCAGTTTGTGGGCGCCGACCATGCCGTTTAACGGAGTGCGCATTTCGTGACTGACATTCGAGATAAAGGCACTTTTCATATCACTGACTTGCAGTGCCTTTTGATGGGCTTCGGCGAGTTCTTCCGTGCGTTTGGCGACTTTTTCCTCAAGCTCGGCATTGGCGCGACGGATCTGGCGTTCGGCAACCCTTTCCTGGGTCACATCGCGGGCAATCACCGCAACGCCGGTAATCCCGCGGCTGTCACTTACGATCGGGGAGCAGGTCAATAACAGTTCTTTCTTCTCCGCCGGCGACGAGGAAGAAAAAGTGGCATCAAAGGACAAAGGTACTCTTGATGTCGCAACCTGTTTGATTTTGTCAGAAAAATCGACATCCGGCAGGATGTTCAGATCGGCGATATTGCGCCCTATTACTGCATTCGGGTTTATCCCAAACATCTTTTCGGCGGTTTCATTGATGCTGGAAACCGTTCCGGATCGCTTGAGACCGATCACCCCGTCAGAAGAACTGCGGATGATTGCTTCGTGTTCTGCGCGGGCATCGGCAAGCTGGATGCTGCTGCGATATCCCCGCAGCAAAAGCAACAGGGCAATGGTCATGATGATGATCGAAACCGCGGCAAACCCGTACGTCGACAGGCGCCTTTTCCAGATCACGTCCGCGATCCGTTGCGATGCAATTGCGGCATACAGATGTAATACCGATGCCGGGTTTGACGCAAATTGAACGGTGGATGCCTGAATGTAAAATTGGCGGTTCGAGCTGAGTTCGGTTGCGGTGATTACGCGGGTTTGTTCGTTTTCACGGGTGTGGTAATCTTTGTCCCAGCGATGTTCCGGCAGCAAATCCCGGCTGAACCGGTATTCTTCACGCGGATGGGCAATATAAAACCCGTCATCATCGGTCAGGATAATTTCGAATGCGCCGGTGGCTTCCTTTTGCAAACGCGCCAGAAGGTTCTGCGCGTTGACATTCATGATCAAAAAGCCAAATCTCGTCCCGTCTTCGTTAAAGATCGGAAGAGACAACCGCAAGGTTGGCCGTATCGGATACTCTATCTTTCCAAATTCGCGGTTCAAATTGATGCGCGAGACAAACAGTTCATCAGGTTCGAGTGCGTCGGAAGGGGCAAAATAGTCGCTTGCCCCTTTATCCTGTAACATCGGATCGGGTACGGCATAAATATTGCCGCCCCTGCGATTTACCCGGATAAGTTCGGATCCGGCATCGTTACTCCGTATAATCCGCAATTGATCGACCGATGCATTGTTGTGAAGCATCGCGATGAAAATTGTCTCAAGACGAAGCTTCCACTGGTCAAAACTGGTGCCATCAAACGGGTCAATGCCACCGTTGCTTTCCGCCCGCGTCAGTCCCGAGATCGGCGGGGTTGCATGCAGGAAGTTCAGATTGTCACGAAACCGCGAAATATCATTGAGCAGAACCGAGCGCCCCTGCGCAATGAGCTGCTGCAGGTCCTGATTGGTGTCGCTGAAAACTTCCTGTTCAACCGACTTTTCGTAAAAGAAAATGAAGCCCGAAGCAGCGCTCAGCAAACACAAAATGCATATCGGCAAAAGCCACCGAGATGTATCCTTCACATTCCCTGTCACGAAGCTGCGCATGCATTGGTTCCTCAAGTCACCTTATCTGGGCGACTTTGTTTGGGTGGCTTCGCCTATAGATTGTGTTTGTTGAGAAGGATTTAAACATCACAACCGAAATTAGCTCGATTGTTTCAATTGCGCGCCAATATACAATCATAGCGGCAATGAATTTCGGTCAATTATTATGGCTGAAACGACTGGTCAGCCACGTCGTGCAGGATGTCTCTATATCGACCTTGCCGGGTAACGCGAGATGGCGCCTTATCGGTTCAGATCGACCAGATGCGTTGGGCGTTGCGGTGGGTCAGGGATGCGCGTTCGGTTTCTGACGCACCGGCGATCAGGGCCTGTGTTACCGCCATCCATTGATCCAGTGATGAATTCAGGGTGCAAACCGGGCTGTCTGATCCCCACACCACGCGATCCCAGCCAAAGCATTCAATGATATGTTCGACATAGGGACGCAGGGTTTCGAGTGTCCAGTCGGGTTTGGCATAGGCCGTGATGCCGGAAATCTTTGCATTCACATGCGGGCGTTTTGCAAGTGCCGAAATGGATTGTGCCCAATCGGCGAAGCCGTCCCCGGCAATATCGGGAACACCGCAATGATCAAGAACAAACACCGTATCAGGGCAGGCATCGACAAGATCGCGGGCCAAAGGCAACTGGCGTTGCAGAACACATATATCAAAAGGAAGCCCCTTTTGGCCGATCCGTCGGACATTCTCGCGGAACAGGGATCCTTGTGAGAGGTCGTCGGGCACGACATGCAGCACCCGGCGAATGCCCTTGACGATATCAAGATCAAGCGTATCGAGGAATGCTTCACAATCCCCGGATTCCGGTCTTGCAGACGAAATTGCGCCGCGCATGAGGCTGCCGGGCTGTGCCATCAATTCCCCGACAAAGGTGTTTTCGGCGGCGATATCGGTTGGCGCGCAGTCGACTTCCATATGCAAGACGCCCTCGATCCCGATCCGGCGTGCAGTGGTTTCATAATCCTGAAACGTCCAGTCACGATCCAAAGCAGCGACATCCTTAAGCCAGGGATAGGTGATCCGGTCGCGTGCAACGAGGTGAAGATGCGTGTCGATGAACATGGCGTTTCCTCTTTGGTTCGGCGTTTCCCGGTTGTCACGCGACAGGTGGTGCTACCTTGCGTCCCGGCGATCTTATGTTTTTTCAGCTGTAAGGTGATTTCTTGTGGAGTTCAACTTGACTCACCGATCAAGTCAAGTTTAAATATAAAAGATACTTCCGAATATGAAAGTCACAACAAGAATGACCTCGGAAGTGATAGTCGGTCGGGAAAGACCGTTCCTTCAGGGAGGATAGAATGAAAACGTTATTGAGCGGTGCGTCCCGTGCCGTGCTTGCGACTGCATCTTTGACGGCAGCAATTTCTGCATTCGGCACCGCGCAGGCGGGTGAATTTGACGGCGTAACCATCGAGGCAAAGCTTATCGGCGGTCAGCAATATGAAGCGCTTTATGCCCGCATTCCCGAATGGGAAGCCGCCACCGGTGCCAAGGTAAATATCATCTCGAAAAAGAACCATTTCGAGCTGGACAAGGAATTCAAATCCGACATCGCAGCCGGAACCACCGACTGGTGCGTCGGATCGAACCATTCGTCTTTCGCATCCCAGTACCCGACCCTTTATACCGACCTGACCGGTCTGGTGGACAAGGAGGTGGTGGCCGAGTTCGTGCAGGCCAATATCAAGGCCGCGACCTTTGACGGCAAACTTGTGATGTTGCCGCGTGCACAGTTCGATGTGTCGGCACTTTATTATCAAAAAGACCTGTATGACGATGCCGAAAAGGCCAAGGCATTCGAAGCCAAGTTCGGCTATCCGCTTGCCGTGCCGGAAACCTGGGAACAGGTAAAGGATCAGGCGACCTTCTTTGCCGATCCACCGAACTTCTATGGCACCCAGTATGCGGGCAAGGATGAGGCAATTGTAGGTCGTTACTATGAAATGGTCGTTGCCGAAGGCGGCAAACTGTTTAATGACGATTTCTCGCCGGCTTTTGATTCCGAAGAAGGCAAGCGCGCCCTTCAGTGGTTTGTCGATCTTTATAATGCCAAAGCCGTTCCGGCCGGCACGACCAACTATCTCTGGGATGACCTTGGCAACGGCTTTGCGTCGGGCACCATTGCGCTGAACCTGGATTGGCCGGGCTGGGCTGGTTTCTTTAACGATCCGTCATCTTCGAAAGTAGCTGGCAATGTCGGTGTTGCACCGGCTCCCAAAGGATCGGCAGGTGTGCGCACCGGTTGGTCGGGCTTCCACGGTTTTTCCGTGACCGAAGATTGCGCGAACAAGGAAGCCGCGGCGTCGCTGGTCGAATTCCTGACCAACGAAGACAGCCAGAAACTTGAAAGTGCGGCCGGACCGCTTCCGACCCGCACCGCAGTTTGGGATTACATTTCCGAACAGGCCAAAGACGATCCGTATCGTCGTGAAGTGCTGGCGGCATTCAAGGAAACCGCGGCAACTGCATTTGCCGTCCCGCCGACCCCGCTTTGGATCGAAGCAACCAACCTGATCTATCCTGAACTTCAGGCCGCCATTCTTGGTGATAAATCGGTTGATGATGCGCTTGCGGATGCGTCCGAGGCTGTTGACGATCTGATGCAGGAAGAAGGCGTCTACTAAGCCAGACTTGTGGCGGCGCAATTCGCAATTTCGGGTGTTGCGCCGCCTGACCATCCTCTGACCCAAATGCGCGGGCACAGGTCCGTGCCGATCAATGGGACATCCCGATGAATCGCTTGAAGCTTCCACCGTGGTTGGTTCTTTTGTTGCCAGCCATCATTATTCTATCGGCCGTCGTGCTGATTCCGCTCGTCCTGTCATTATATTCGAGTTTCACCTCGTATCGGCTGACCCGGCCTGACAGCATTTTCAACTGGGTGGGCTTTTTCAACTATGAAAAGGCCCTGACGGATGTGAAGTTCTGGGCGGCTTTCGGGCGAACAGTTCTGTTGCTGACCGTGGCACTCAATCTTGAGATGCTGTTTGGTCTGGGACTGGCTTTGATGGTGTCCAAGGTGACGCAGGGACAACGTCTTTTGCGCACCATGATGATGTTCCCGATGATGTTTTCGCCGATCCTGGTCGGCTTTCAGTTCAAATTCATCTTCAATGACAATGTCGGTCTGGTGAATAACGCGCTTCAGTCGCTTGGCATCACCGATCAGGCGATCCCGTGGCTGGTTGACGGGCAATTGGCGATGTTTTCAATCATCTTTGCCGAGATCTGGACCGCAACCTCGGTCTTTGGAATTCTTATTCTTGCCGGTTTGTATGCGATCCCGCGTGATCCGCTGGAAGCTGCAAAGGTCGATGGATGCACCGCATGGCAGTCGTTCCGTTATGTGACCCTGCCGTTCCTGATGCCCTTTATCTATATCGCGATGGCGATCAGGTCCCTTGATGTCGCACGTGCCTACGACATCGTGCAGATCATGACCAATGGGGGGCCGGCCCGTCGTACCGAACTGCTTTGGACCCTGATCGGGCGGACCGGCTATGTCGATGCCCGCATGGGGTATGCCAATGCCATGGGCTATATTTCGATCTTTCTGGCGATTTTCTTCACCATCTATTTCTTCAAGAAACTGACGCAGTCGCGCAAAGAACTCGGGATGGGGGCGTAAATCATGGCGAGTAACCTTAATCATCGCATGCGCCGCTATACCCTTAAGGGCCTGCATTTCTTTGGTCTTTTCAGTGCCATGATGGTGCTGTGCGTGCCGGGCCTGTGGATTGTTCTGAATTCTTTCCGCCCGACGGTCGAAATCATGGCCAAACCACCGGTCTGGATCCCCAACGAGCTTAACCTTGATCATTACCGCGCCATGTTCAGCGGCATCGGCGAGGGCGGGGTGCCGGTTCTGACCTATTTTGCCAACTCGCTGGTTATTTCGGTTACCTCAACCGTGATTGCCATTCTGATCGGGATGGCAGGCGGCTATGCCTTTGCGCGCTACAAGTTCAATTTCAAGGGCGGCATGTTTGTCGGTCTGATGGTAACGCGGGCTGTTCCCGGTGTGGCGCTTTCGCTGCCGTTATTCATCCTGTTTGCGCGGATCGGGATCATCGATACCCATTTTGGTCTGATCCTGGCGTATGTCGCATTGAACATTCCGTTCACGATCTGGCTGATTGACGGGTTCTTCCGTCAGGTCCCGCCGGAACTTGCCGAGGCCGCCGAGATCGATGGCTGTACCCGTTGGCAGGCATTCTGGCGTGTCGAATTTCCGGTGGCTCGTGCCGGTATTGCATCGGCGGGCATCTTTGCCTTCCTGACATCGTGGAACGAATATGCGCTGGCATCCCAGCTGACCCGTTCGACCACGTCAAAGACCATGCCGGTCGGGCTTCTCGATTTTACGTCTGAATTTACCCTGAATTGGGGCGGGATGTGTGCGCTTGCGGTGTTGATGATTATCCCCGCGCTGATCCTGACATTCCTCGTGCAGAAACATCTCATTGCCGGCCTTACTTTTGGCGGTGTGAAAGGATAATAAAATGGCTCAGGTCCACCTTCGCGATGTCGTCAAAAAATACGGCCCGCTTGAAGTTGTTCATTCCATCAATCTTGATATCGCGGATGGCGAATTTGTCGTGCTGGTCGGTCCGTCGGGCTGTGGCAAATCGACGACATTGCGCATGGTTGCCGGTCTTGAAGGCATTTCCGGCGGTGAAGTGCAAATTGGCGGACGTGTTGTAAACGATCTGCCGCCGCGTGAACGCAACATCTCGATGGTGTTTCAGAACTACGCGCTTTATCCGCATATGACGGTGCGTGAAAACCTTGGTTTCTCGCTCAAGATTGCCAAACAGTCACAAGCCGAAATCGACAAGGCCGTTGACGAAGCCGCCGAAATCCTGTCCCTGACGCCGTTGCTTGATCGCAAGCCGGGCGCATTGTCCGGTGGTCAGCGCCAGCGTGTGGCGATGGGGCGTGCAATTGTGCGTCACCCGGAAGTCTTCCTGTTTGATGAACCGCTTTCAAACCTTGATGCCAAGCTGCGTACCCAGATGCGCGTCGAAATCAAAAAGCTTCATCAGAAACTGAAATCCACCATCATCTATGTCACCCACGATCAGGTCGAAGCCATGACGCTGGCCGACCGGATTGTGATCATGCGCGATGGCCATATCGAACAGGTCGGGACCCCACTGGATGTCTTTGAAAACCCGTTAAACACCTTTGTCGGGACTTTCATTGGTTCCCCGCCGATGAACCTTCTCGATGGTGTGGTGAAAGGCAATGAGCTCGAATTTGCTGACGGCACTCGCCTGCCGGTTCCACCCGGCTATGCAATACAGGACGGTCAGGCTGTGACCTTTGGTGTGCGGGCTGACAATATCATGCCGGTTGGTCATGCCCTGCCACGTGGTGAACATATGGCCGAGGTCGAAATGTCAGTTGATCTGACAGAGCCGCTCGGTACCGAGACCCTTCTATTTGCGACCCTTGCCGGAACCGAAGTTCAGGCCAAGATGCTAAATCCCCGTCCGGTCCAAAGTGGCGAGCGCATGACGTTCCAGATCATGCTCGACAAATGCCATCTGTTTGATGCCGAAACCGGCGCAACCCTTCGTACGTGAGGTTGATCAATGGCGCGCATTACATCTGCAAATGCCTTTATGGTCGATCTTGAACCCAAGGTCGTGCGCACGGATGCGATTCAGTCATTCAATTCACAGGAAACGATCTTTGTTGTTTTGCGTGATGCGGATGGCGCCAAGGGCATGGGATACAGCTACACCATCGGTGATGGCGGACCGGCGATCCTGTCGCTGTTGAAAGAAACGCTGTTGCCGCGCCTGATGGGGCAGGATGCCGACCGGATCGAAGCCATCTGGCGGGATCTGTTATTCTGTTCGCATGCCACGGCGGTCGGACCGATCATGTCGCTTGCCCTTGCAGCAATTGACACGGCCCTTTGGGATATGCGTGGGGTTAAAACCGGCTTGCCGCTTCATATTCTGGCAGGCGGGGTGAAATCGTCGGTGCCAATGTATACGACCGAAGGCGGGTGGCTTCATCTGTCACCCGATGCACTGGTTGAAGATGCCATTGCCTCAAAAGAAGCCGGCTTTCTTGGCTCCAAGGTAAAGATCGGCAAGCCGACCGTCGCACAGGATTGCGAACGTCTGGAGGCGGTGCGTAACGCACTTGGTGATGATTATGAAATCATGACCGATGCCAACCAGTCGATGACATCAGGTGAGGCCAAGCGTCGCTTGCCGATGCTTGAACGCCTGAATATCGCATGGTTTGAAGAACCGCTTCCGGCTGATGATATTGCGGGCCATGCCCGGTTGCAGTCCCAGTCACGCGTGCCGATTGCTGTGGGTGAAAGCATGTATAGCCCCGGTCATTTTGCCGATTATATCGCACAGGATGCCTGTGAGATTGTGCAGGCCGATGTGGCCCGGATTGGCGGGATTACACCATGGCTTAAGGTCGCGCATCTGGCCGAAGCCCATAACATCGCGATCTGCCCGCATTTCCTTATGGAACTGCATGTAAGTCTTGTGTGCGCGGTGCCCAATGCGCCCTGGCTTGAATACATCCCCCAGCTTGAAGACATCGCAGCCCCGATGGCACGCGAAGGCGGTAATGCGCTTGCGCCGATGACGCCGGGCCTCGGGATCGAATGGGATCACGACAAACTTGCCGCACTAACGGTCGCAGGAAGCGCATTCGAAATTACGGAGGCACATCAATGACCCGTCATGGACAATTGATCGGGATCGGCGCGGACGCCATTGCCGAATATAAACGGCTTCACGCAGATGTATGGCCCGGCGTGCTTGCCAAGATAACTGATTGCAATATCCGCAATTATTCGATTTTCCTCAAAGAACCGGAAAACCTGCTGTTTGCCTATTTCGAATATGTCGGCACTGATTTCGAAGCCGACATGGCGAAAATGGCCGCCGACCCGGAAACCCAGCGGTGGTGGTCTCATTGCATGCCGCTTCAGCGTCCGCTGGACAGTCGGGCCGAAGGCGAATGGTGGGCCGAAATGCCGGAGGTCTTCCACCATGACTGATCTGCGCCAAACCGTCGAAATGCCCGCAAAAGTAACACCGGTTGTGATTTTCGGGGCTGGGTCTATCGTCACCGATGCCCATCTTCCGGCGTATCGCGATTTGAAGGTGCCGGTGGCCGGGATTTATGATCCCGATCTGGCCAAGGCACAGAAAGTTGCAGGTGCGTGGGGCACAATTGCCTTTGAAACGCTTGAACAGGCTGCAAGTCAGGCTGGTGTTGTCTTTGATCTTGCCGTGCCGCCCGCAGCCATTCCGGAATTGCTCGAAGCATTGCCCGATGGTGCGATTGCCGTAATCCAGAAGCCGCTTGGTTCCGATCTGGGGGAAGCGGACCGGATCGTCTCGGTCCTGCGTCGCAAAAACATCAAGGCCGCGGTCAATTTCCAGCTTCGCTTTGCGCCGAATTCGCTTGCGATCAAGGATGCCATATCCAAGGGCCTGCTTGGCGATATCGTTGATTTCGACGCCTGGATGGCCCTTGATACGCCGTGGCATCTTTGGGCGTTTCTTGCCGATTTGCCACGGGTCGAGATCCTGTTGCATTCGATCCATTATCTGGATTTCGTACGCGATTTGCTGGGCAATCCGGCGGGCGTTCATGCGCGTACCATTGGCCATCCGTCATCAACGGTTTCCAATACCCGAAGCGCGATCATGCTTGATTACGGCCGTGACGTTCGCTGCAACCTGTCGATCAATCACAATCATGCCTTTGGGCGCAAATTCCAGGCCTGCGAATTCCGGATCTGCGGCACCAAGGGGGCGGCCTATATGAAAATGGGTGTCAACCTTGATTACCCGAAAGGCGAGCCCGACGAGCTTTGGCTGAACACCGATGGTGAATGGCGTCAGATTGATCTGGTCGGCAACTGGTTCATCGAAGCCTTCCACGGGCGCTTTGCCCAGGTACAGCGTTTTGCTGCCGGGATGGATGATGCGCTTGAAGGTTCGGCCGAGGACGCATGGCATACCATGGCACTGGTCGAGGCCGCTTATGAAAGTTCGGCCCTTCCGATGCATCCGATCAAGGAGGCACCCGATGCTTGAACAAACCAAATATTACGAAGATTACGAAATCGGCGAAGGGCGCGACACGGTTGGCCGTACGATCACGGAAACGGACTTTGTGGTTCATGCCGGTCATTCCGGGGATTTTTTCCCGCATCATCTTGATGAGGAATTCTGCAAAACCTTGCCGTTCGGGCAACGGATCGCCCATGGCACGATGGTCTTTACTATCGGGGTCGGTTTGACTGCGACGATTATCAATCCAGTGGCGTTTTCATATGGTTATGACCGTATGCGGTTCGTCAAACCGGTCTTTATCGGTGATACGATCAAATCGCGGGTCGAAATCATCGCCAAGGAAGTGATGGAAAAACGCCCGGGTTACGGACGGGTGACCGAACGTTTGACCGTCACCAAGCAGAATGGCGAAACCGCCCTTGTGGCAGATCACATCTATATGGTGGAGATGAAGTCATGACCGCACCGTTCCTGCATCTTCATCCCGATGACAATGTGCTGGTGGCCCGGGCATCTGCCCCGGCCGGAACGGAAGTCAAACTGGCTGACTGCACGGTTACGCTTGCCCATGCCATCCCGCTTGCCCACAAGATTGCCTTGCGCGATATCGCGGCGGGTGAACGCATCCTGAAATACGGGATGCCGATCGGTATTGCGACGGCTGATATCGCCGCAGGCACGCATGTTCACATCCACAATATCCGTTCTGCCTATACCCCGACCCATGCGCTTCAGGATGCGGATGGGCAGAGCCCGGAGACGCCCAAATGACAGAAAAATTCCAAGGCTATTTGCGTTCTGACGGGCGCAAAGGGATCCGCAATACAGTCGTTGTTGCCTATCTGGTTGAATGTGCGCATTTCGTCGCATCGAAAATCGTTGCCGGTTTTGATGATGAAGACGTGCAACTGATCGGATTTCCCGGATGTTTCCCCAATGAATATGCTGCCCGTGTGATGGGGCAGCTTTGTACCCATCCCAATGTCGGTGCGGTTCTGTTTGTGTCGCTTGGCTGCGAAAGCTTTGACAAGGTGCGGGCAAAGGGAACCGTTGCAAGCACCGGGCGCCCGGTTGAAACCCTTGTGATCCAGCGATCCGGCGGTACGGCAAAAACGGTTGAAACCGGTCGCGCCTGGGTACGTTCCGCACTTGATGAAGTCGCCAAGGTCGAACGTGCCCCGATGGGGATCGATGAATTGATCATTGGCACGATTTGTGGCGGGTCTGACGGGACGTCTGGAATTTCCGGCAACCCGGCGGCGGGGAAGGCATTTGATCTTCTGATCGCCGAGGGGGCTGCTTGTATCTTTGAAGAAACCGGCGAACTGATCAGTTGCGAAGACATCATGGCCGAACGTGCCAAAACGCCGGAACTGGGCGAAGAACTGCGCGCGGCGGTGCAAAAGGCCGAACGGTATTACGCAACGCTTGGCTATGGGTCATTTGCGGCTGGCAATGCCGCAGGCGGTCTTTCCACGATCGAGGAAAAAAGTCTGGGTGCCTATGTCAAATCCGGGGACAGCCAGATTTCCGGTCTGATCAAACCGGGCGATGTGCCGCCGCGCGGTGGGCTTTATTTGATGGATGTGGTGCCCGATGGCGAAGTCCGGTTTGGCTTCCCCAACATTTCGGACAATGCCGAAATCGTCGAGATGATCGCAAGTGGCGCACACATGACCCTGTTTGTCACCGGGCGCGGATCGGTTGTCGGATCGGCCATATCCCCGGTCATCAAGATTTGCGCAAACCCCGATACCTATCGCGCCCTTGAAGGCGACATGGATGTCAATGCCGGTGACATCATCGAAGGCAAGCGATCCATCGCCGAGGTCGGACAGGAAATCCGCGATCTGGTCGTTAATGTCGCCAAGGGCGCGCAAACCAAATCCGAGGCCCTTGGGCATCGGGAATTCATTCTGACTTACAAATCATTTGATCCGATCGGGCCGTCGTGCCTGCCAGCGGTCTGAGGAGGAATTATGAAAAGACTAGAAGGAAAACTGTGTTTGGTCACCGCTGCCGGTCAGGGCATTGGCCGGGCATCGGCCGAACGGCTTGCGGCCGAAGGCGGGCGTGTGATTGCAACAGACGTCAATGACGCTGCCCTTGCCGAACTTGGTGCCATTGACGGCATCGAGGCCCGCAAACTTGATGTCACCGATAAGGATGCGATCACGGCATTGATCAATGACATTGGTCCGGTTGATGTTCTGTTTAACTGTGCCGGGATCGTTCACAACGGCACCATTCTTGAAGCAACCGAAGAAGAATGGGACTTTGCGTTTGAATTGAATGTCAAATCCCAGTTCCGCATGATCCGCGCGGTCCTGCCCGGTATGCTTGAAAAAGGCAAAGGTTCGATTATCAATATGGCCTCGGTTGCGGGGCCGGTAACAGGGCCGGTCAACCGTCTTATCTATTCGGCGTCAAAGGCGGCGGTTGCGGGCATGACCAAGGCAATTGCCAATGATCACGTTACCCAGGGCATTCGGTGCAACGCGATTGCACCGGGAACCGTGGACAGCCCCAGTCTGCATGAACGTCTGCGGGCGACGGGGGATTACGAAGGCGCGCTCAAGGCATTTATCGCGCGCCAGCCGATGGGCCGTATCGGCAAGCCGGACGAAATTGCAGCGCTGGTGGCGTATCTCGCATCAGATGAAAGCGGCTTTACCACCGGTGCTGTGCATGTTGTTGATGGTGGCTGGACCGCCTGATCGGAATTTGAACAAAGGATTGGACGTAATATGAAGTTCGCACGTTACGGAGAACGCGGTGCAGAAAAGCCCGCACTGGTCGATGCCAATGGCAATCTGCGCGACCTTTCGGCCCATGTCGATGATATCGCGGGTGACATTCTGACCCGCCTTGATGATCTGAAATCAATCGATCCGGAAAGCCTGCCGCTTGTCGAAGGCAATCCGCGTCTTGGTGCCTGTGTCGGTCAGACCGGCAAATTCATCTGCATCGGTTTGAACTATGCCGATCACGCCGCAGAATCCGGTATGGAAGTCCCGCCGGAGCCGGTCATCTTTGCCAAATATACCTCGGCAATTTGTGGTCCGAATGATCCGATCATTATTCCGCGCGGCTCGGAAAAGACCGACTGGGAAGTCGAACTTGGTTTCGTTATTGGCAAAAAAGCCAAATACGTGTCCGAAGCCGATGCACTTGATCATGTTGCCGGTTTCTGTCTGATCAATGACGTTTCCGAGCGTGCCTATCAGATCGAACGTGCCGGCCAGTGGTCCAAAGGCAAATCATCAGACAATTTCGGTCCGACCGGTCCGTGGCTTGTGACCCCCGACGAGGTTGGCGATTTTGACAATCTTGGCATGTGGCTTGATGTGAACGGCGAACGGGTTCAGGACGGTTCGACCGCGACCATGGTTTATCGTGTGCCGCACCTGATTTCCTATTTGTCTCAGTTCTTTACCCTGCATCCGGGTGACATCATTTCGACGGGCACGCCCCCGGGTGTCGGTCTTGGTTTCAACCCGCCGCGTTACCTTAAGGCCGGTGACGTGGTCGAACTGGGCATTGATGGTCTGGGCACCCAGCGTCAGGTCTGTGTGAACGACGACTGATCCAATTGTATGACAAATAAAAAGCGCGGCATTGTGATGATGCCGCGCTTTTTTGCTTTGTGGGTTTTGACTTACCAGCCGGTTTCAAGCAACCCGTTCGCATCACCCAGTTCCGGTGCAGCACGGGATGATGACGGGCGCACACCATCAATGCGCAACGGCAATTTGGTGGTTTTCATTGCAACTTCACCGCGTTGGATATTCTGAACCATATCAAGTGTCTGCAAAACACCGCTTGCAACCACGCCGTCCCAATCCATCACCGGGGCCGCCCAGATATCATTGGCAACGAAATCATCCATCCAGCTTGCGCTGGTTCTGGTTTTAAGCTGTGCGGCAAGACCAGCCTTGATTTCATCGCGCTGTTTGAAGGCATCCAGTCCGGCGATTTCAGGCGCAAGGCCGGTGATCGTTGCCAGAAGGTCAAGCTTGCCCATCGCAATGGCGATGTGGCCGTTGGCGGTTTCATATACACCATACGGTGCTGCCAGATAGGCATGGGCCGGATTGTTTTTTGACCGTTCCGGGGTGCGGTTGCCGTCGTTAAACCAGGTGGTCAGCAATTCAAATTGCAGATCGGCCAGAACTTCGATTAGGGATGTCTCGACATAGCCGCCGATATTTTGCGTTGCCTTGCGATACAAAAGGGCCAGAACCCCGTGTGCCAGGGCCGATCCGGCCAAAACATCGGCAATCGGAAGGCCCATGGCAACCGGGCCATGGTCACGACCACCGGACAACCACATGACCCCTGATCGTGCCTGTGCCAGCAAATCCTGCCCCGGAAGGTCCACCCACGGGCCATCCGATCCATATCCGGTTACGGTGCCATAGACGACCGTTGGATTGATCTTTTTGACGGCTTCATAGCCAAAGCCAAGGCGTTCCATCACGCCGGGACGGAAGTTCTGCAAGATGACGTCGGCATCACGGACCAGTTGGGTCAGGCGGGCCTTGTCATCATCGGATTTAAGGTCGACCGCAACCGAACGTTTGTTGCGGTTGATCGCGTGAAAGATCGTGCTTTCACCGGCAATCCTGGTGTCGGTCAGATACAGATAACGCGACAGATCGCCAAGGCCGGATCGTTCGACCTTGACCACATCCGCACCAAGGTCCGCCAGTTTCAGCGCGCAATAAGGGCCGGCAAGAAACTGCGAGAAATCAAGAACCTTAAGTCCCTTAAGCGGCAGCATGTCATTCATGGTCAAAGCTTTCGTCAAAACGTGTCTCAAGGGCCAAAAGGGCCGATTTAGGATTGGTTTTTCCGGTCAGCGCATCCAGAAGGATGTGCGATGCGTCTTCCTGAAACGCCATATAACCGTCATGGCGCGGGCGCAGCCACGCGGCTTCGTGGGTCATGCGGGTATTGCTGTAACAGGACCCGACCGGCGCATTGACCGCCGGATCCCCCCAGGCAACCGCATTGCCCGGCTGACCGTTATGGGTGGCATAAAGGCCGCGCTGGATATCGGCCGACGCAACCCAAAGGGCGAATTCAACACAAAGATCGGGATGTTTGGTTTGTGATGACACCGCAATCCCGGTGCCCCCAAGGGCGGAGCCAAGCGGGCCGGACGCGCCAAGCGACGGCATATCGTGGAAGGCAATGCGATTGGCCCGGTAATTGGCCCGCGCGTAGGGCGCGTACAAATAGACATACGGGCACAGGGCAAATGTATTGTCCTCACACAGGGCATCAAGTGCTGCAATCGGATCCATTGTCAGGCAGGCAGGATCCACCAGATCAGCAAGCGTTGCCATCGCCCCGATCACATCAAGGGCGGCGGTGTGATTGATTGCCGTGCCACGGGTCACCGGAAAAGGGGCGCCGGAATTTGCCAGCAAGCTGAAGAATGACATCAGAACATGGGGGGCAAGAAGCGGCCATACGACCCGGCCGTCTTTGGCCAGCGCAATCACATCCAAAAATGTTTTGACGGGCGCAGAAACAAGGTCCGGGCGGATGGCCTGCACCTGGCAGGCGGCATCAACCGGCAAGGCCCATTGATGACCGTCATAGGCATAGCTTTGATAGCTTTTGCCCACGGTTTCGGCAAACAGACGTTCAAGCGCAGTTTTTTCGGCAAACCTGTCGATCGGCAACAGGCAGTTTTTTTCAACAACAGCCCCGACATGGGGATGATCAATGATGATCAGGTCATAGGTTTCTGCCAGTTCTTCGACCGGTGTGCTTTCAAACCCCTGAAGCGATCGTTTGTCCCAGACAATATCCGCATCGGGATGCCGGTCGCGGAATGTTTGGCTGGCCGCGACAAGCGGGTCATATCCCCGCGGATCGGACCAGGTCATGCCCCTGATTTTCTTGTGTTCAGTCATTCTTGCGTTTCCTCCTTGCCGCAGTTTAATGCTGAACATTTATAAATGAAAGAATGTTTTATATTTGATATTGTGATTTGCGCATCACGGGGTCAGTTGCCACAATGAGGCTGGCCCGCATATACTCCGCCGACCGAAATCAACCGGTTTTTATCCGCCTGCGAGGACATATGAACGGCAAGACCGACGACCAGATTGATCAGGAAAAATACCGTGCCCCGGCATTGTCAAAGGGGCTCGATATCCTTGAACTGCTTGCCTCTGAAGTGGACGGATTGTCGCAAATCGCCATTGCCAAGCAGCTGAACCGCAACACATCGGAAATCTTCCGGATGCTGATGGTGTTGTGTCAGCGCGGCTATATCGAACAGCGCGAAGAAGACGACCGTTATCAACTGACGACCAAGATGTTTGAAGTTGCACACCGCCATCCGCCGATCCGTCGTCTGACCTCGATCGCGGGCGATGCGATGCAGCGTCTTGCCAATGAAGTTAACCAGTCGATGCATCTGGCGATCATTCATTCGGGCAAGGTGCTTGTGATTGCGCAGGTCGACTGTCAGGACAACAACATCACCGCTGTTCGCCTGGGTGCGCAGATCAATATTTTTGACACGGCATCGGGCAGGGTGCTGGCGGCCTGGATGGATCAGGATGGGCTTGATAATCTGATGAAGGATGTCGGGACCGAACCGGCAGACAAATATCAGGCATTTCTTGATGACCTGCCCAAGGTCAAGGAAGCGGGATATTGTGAATCACAGTCTTTGACCATTGCGGGGGTCTTGAACCTTTCTGCGCCGATCTTTGATTTTTCGGGCAAGGTCGTGGCAGCATTGACCGTACCGTTTATCCAGCGCCTGTCGGGAACGTCGGTGGCATCGGTCGAAGAATGCCGTGAACGTCTGATCGCAGTGACAAAGGATATTTCCCGCCGTCTTGGTGCCGGCGCACATAGCTGATTGCGGCAAACGTCAACAGGCACCCGAGAACATCGCTGTGGTGCCTGTTCCTATTCCTAGGTGTTGTCGCTGGTGTGCTTGCGCAATTTGCGATGCAGGAAATCGATAAAAATGCGCACCTTGGCCGACAGGTTGTGACGTTCCGGATACACGGCATAAATATCGGCATCGACATGGGCATATTGCGGCAGCACGAGTTGCAGGCGGCCTGCCTTGACGTGGCGGGCAATATCCCATTCGGACCGCAACATGATGCCAAGCCCGTCCATCACCCAACCCAGCGCAATTTCACCGTCATTGCTGCTGAGTGTGCCGTGCACCTTGACCGTTTCGGAATGCTGACCACGCTGTAATTTCCAGACATCATAAACATCATTGTCCTGACGCAGGATGATGCAATTGTGGTTGATCAGGTCCGAAAGACTGCGCGGCATGCCGTGCTTTTCGATATAGGACGGGGCCGCACATAAAAACCGCCTGTTGGCGAGAAGCTTGCGCGCTGTGATACGCGAATTGGGCAATCCCCCGAACCGGATGCCAAGATCAATGCCTTCTTCGACCATGTTCATCGGTGCATCGGTCAAAAGAAGCTGGACCTCGACCTCGGGATAAAGGTGGGAAAATTCCGAAATCACCGGGGCCACATATTCGCGCCCGAACCCGAATGTTGCATTGATGCGCAAAAGCCCGCTCGGGGTTTCGCTGGCATGGGAAACCCGTTCTTCGAGTTCTTCGATTTCACGCATGATCTGGATCGCGCTTTGGTAATAGGCCTCGCCCTCGCTGGTCATGCTGATCCGGCGGGTGGTCCGGTTCAACAAACGCACCCCAAGTCGATCTTCAAGTTTGGCCAGCCGTTTGCTGACCGCAGGCGGCGACAGGTTTAGCTCCTGGGCGGCTGCACTCAGGTTGCCCTTGCGGACCAGAAGAACGAAAAAGCCGAGATCACTGTCTGATGACATTCTTAACCTGTGCGACACAATGAAATGAATAATCAGAAATTATAATGAATAACTAAAAAATCTACACTGCAAGAGTCATTCGGGCAAATGATTCTAGCCAAATACGCGTGTCCTACTGCGCCACAAAAGCCCGCAATGACATCAGGGAAACAGCTGGTGACGGGGCCGGGTGTGCTTTGCCGTCCCTTCGTGACCAGCCGGTGCCAACAAAGTTGGTGCTGTTCATTCTACGGGAGGAATACCAATGCGTAAGCTCGCAATCGCGGCAGCCATGGCTGCAACCCTGGTTTCAACACAGGCATTTGCCGAATATCCGGAAAAGACCATCAACTACATCATTCCGTTCAATGCGGGTGGTGAGTCCGATGTTTCCGCACGTTTCCAGCAGCCCTATCTGGAAGAGCTGGCAGGCCAGTCATTCGTCATTCAGTATATGGCCGGTGCCGGTGGTGCACAGGCATGGTCGCAGCTTAATGGCATGGAAGGCGACGGCTACACGATCATGGGCATCAACCTGCCCCACACGATCCTTCAGCCGATGGAAAAGGATGTCGGTTACGAGACCAAGGATCTTACCTATATCAACTTCTTCCACTACACCCCGAACGCACTGTTTGTTCCAAAAGACAGCGAATTCCAGTCGCTGGGTGAACTGGTCGATTATGCAAAATCCAATCCGGGTCTGGTAACCCTGAGCGGTTCGGGCTCGAACTCTGCCAACCATCTGGGACAGGTCCAGTTTGACGAACTGGCTGGCATCACCACCACCTATGTACCCTTCAGCGGCACCGGCCCGGCTGTTACCGCCATTCTTGGCAGCCAGACCACAGGCGGCTTCAACTATGTCACCTCGGGCGTGAACAATGGCGATGGCATGCGTATGCTGGCTGTTGCATCCGAACAGCGCGTCAAGGCGTTCCCGGATGTCCCGACCTTCAAGGAACTGGGCTATGACCTTGTTGGCGGTGCCTTCCGCGGTGTTGCCGTACCGAAATCCACCCCGGAGCCGATCCGCGAAAAAATCTCGCAGATGGTCACCGATGTGAACAACAATTCCGAATTCCAGAAGAAGATGGAAGATGCCGGCTTTGTTCTGACCGACATTACCTATGACTTCATCAATGACTTTGTCGCGGCCAAATCCGAAGAATACCGCGAAATCGCAGAAAAGCTTGGCATTGCCAACCGGTAAGCGACCGGTACGACAACAGTAAACTGCGATAATAAAAAGATCGGGATTGGAAAGGTCCATCGCCATGGAGCTGTTTGGCTATCTCATAAACGCTTTGACGCCGCTTAATATCCTTATGGCATTGGGGGGCGTCATTCTCGGCACGGTTATCGGTGCTCTGCCGGGGCTCTCTGCAACCATGGCGGTGGCCGTTCTGGTCCCGTTTACCTTTACCATGGATCCGGCCACCGGTCTGATCGCGCTTGGCGCGATCTATACCGGGGCCATTTATGGCGGTGCCTTTGCCGCCATTCTGGTCAATACACCGGGAACACCGTCGGCGATCGCAACGACGTTTGACGGCTTCCCGATGGCCAAACGCGGCGACGGCAGTTTGGCGGTAACACTGGCGACGCTTGCCTCGGTTGTAGGCGGCATTGTTGGGGGTGTGTTCCTGTTGCTGCTGTCGCCGCCGCTGGCCAAGGTTGCGCTGGCATTTGGCCCACCGGAATATTTCTGGCTGGCGATTTTCGGCCTGACCCTGATTTCGGCCCTGTCGGTCGGCAATACACTCAAGGGACTTCTGGGCGGCTGTATCGGCCTGATGCTGGCCATGGTCGGGGTTGCAGTGGTTGGCGGTGATATCCGCTTTACCATGGGCACCCACATGTTACTGGGTGGTTTTGATATCGTCTCGGCCCTGATCGGCCTGTATTGCATTCCGGTTCTGATTGATCTGGTGGCAACACCCGATCCGCACCTGAAAGTCGAACAGGGCAATCGCGGCATTCGCCTGCGTGAAGCGTTCGGGCTTGCCTGGAAAAGCAAATTCAACGTCCTGCGCAGTTCCATCATCGGCACCATCATCGGGGTTCTGCCCGGTGCCGGGGGATCAATTGCCGGGCTGGTATCCTATTCCGAAGCAAGGCGGTCCTCGAAAAAGCCGGAAACCTTCGGTCAGGGTGCACCTGATGGCATTATCGCCACCGAGTCCGCCAACAATGCGACCGTCGGTGGCGGCTTCATCCCGACACTGGTTCTGGGCATTCCCGGCACCCCGCCCGATGCCATTATCCTTGGTGCTCTTCTGGTTCAGGGGATCAAGATCGGCCCGACGCTGTTTTCCCAGCAGGGTGACATTGTCTATACCTTTATTTTCGGGCTTCTGATCGCAACCGCCCTGATGCTGCCAGCCGGGCTTCTGATCGGACGCTATGCCTATAAATCGATTGCCTCGATCCCCAAGACAGTCCTGGTGCCGACCATTGCCTTCCTGACGGTTGTTGGTAGCTTTGCCATTCACAGCAACCTGCATGACGTGCAGATGATGCTGGCACTGGGCGTGATCGGCTGGATTCTAAATCGTTGCGGTTTTGCGCCATCCCCGATTGTTCTTGGTCTTGTGCTGGGCCAGATCGCCGAACAGGGATTTGTCCAGTCCTATCTGATCGGCAACGCGACCAACAATCTGGGTGGCATGTTCTTTGGCCGTCCGATCAGCCTTGCGATTGTCGCCCTTGCCGTCTTCACGCTGCTCTATCCGCTGATCTTTGCCAAGCGCAAGGAGAACGCCCGGAAACGCGCGATGAATGCCGCACGAAGCTTTGCCGAAAGTGACGGGGAAACCACCTTTGCAGAGGCCGAAAAACTGTCGCAAAGCGGCTTTGCCCCGCTGGCCGGGATCCGGCGCCAGATCGCCAAACCGCGTGATCATGCCGGAATGTTCCTGTCGGTTCTGTTGATTGTCGTGGCAGGTGTCGCCTTTGCACAGACATCCTCCATGACCCCGATGGGGTCGGTATTCCCCAGCACGATCTCGGTTGCGATCATTGTGATGTCTGTCATCCTTCTGGTGCTGAACATGATGCGCAAACCAGCAGCACAGGCAGGCGACACCCCCGAGGAAGGATCAACCGCGCGCCGGATTGCCCTGGTTGTTGCGATGGTGGCCTGGGTTGCCGTCATTCCGCTGACCGGCTTTGGCGTGGCTGCGATTGTCGCCTTCCTGATCCTTTCGCGGATCGCCTGCTATGAACATATGCCCGTCAAACGCATTGCGGGCGAGGCGATTGGCGGGATTGTGATTGTTGGTGGACTTTACCTGCTGATGGCGGAAATCCTGCTGATCAGAATGCCATCCGGCTTCCTTTTTTAGGATACGGCCGACACTGAACTTCCTTAATCTGTCAAACTGAAGAGACTGAAGATGAAAAACTATCGTATTGCTGCCATTCCGGGTGACGGAATCGGTAAAGAGGTCGTTGCGGCCGGTGTCGAGGTGCTTGATGTTCTTGCCAAGCGTGACGGCGGCTTCACCATGAGCTTCGATGAATTTGACTGGGGCTCGGACTATTACAAGCAGCATGGCGTCATGATGCCTGCTGATGGCCGTGACCAGATCAAGGATCACGATGCGATCTATTTCGGCGCGGTCGGTGCGCCTGATGTTCCCGATCATGTCACCCTTTGGGGATTGCGTCTTGCGATCTGTCAGCCGTTTGACCAATACGCCAATGTCCGTCCGACCCGCATCCTGCCAGGGATCGAAAGCCCGCTGCGCAATGTCGGTGAAGGTCAGCTTGACTGGGTGATCGTGCGTGAAAACTCCGAAGGCGAATATGCCGGACAGGGCGGACGTTCCCATGTCGGCCTGCCCGAAGAGGTCGCAACCGAGGTTTCGATCTTCACCCGCGCCGGTGTCACCCGCATCATGCGCTTTGCCTTTGATCTGGCCCGGTCACGCCCGCGCAAGAAACTGACCGTCGTTACCAAGTCAAACGCCCAGCGAAACGGCATGGTAATGTGGGATGAAATCGCCAAGGAAGTTGCGGCCGACTATCCGGATGTCGAATGGGACAAGATGCTGGTCGATGCCATGACCATGCGCATGACCCTTCGCCCGGAAACGCTTGATACCATCGTTGCAACCAACCTTCATGCCGATATCCTGTCGGATCTGGCTGCCGCCCTTGCCGGATCGCTCGGTATTGCCCCGACGGCAAACCTTAATCCCGAACGCAATTTCCCGTCGATGTTCGAACCGATCCATGGGTCGGCTTTTGATATCACCGGCAAAGGCATCGCCAACCCGGTGGCTACATTCTGGAGTGCGGTGATGATGCTCGATCATCTGGGGGAAAAGGCGGCATCGGATCGTTTGATGCGTGCGGTGGAACGCGTTACCGCTGATCCGTCCCTGCATACGCCCGATCTGGGTGGCAATGCCACGACCCGTCAGGTGACCGATGCCGTGATTGCTGCAATCCACGGCGATAACGTCTGATCGTGGGGCAGGCAGATGACAGGGGATGACATGATGTCTGGCATTGGCGATAGTACGGCGATCAAAAGGTTCCTGACCGAACTTTTTGAAACGGCTGTGCGTGCTGCTGATCCCGATATCTGTGTGCCGGCGCATCTGCCTGCGCCGCCAGACGGACGCACGATTGTGATCGGTGCGGGCAAGGCATCGGCAAAGATGGCGCGCGCACTCGAACAGAACTGGTCAGGGCCATTGTCAGGATGTGTGGTCACGCGATACGGACATGCGGTACCGACCAACCATATTGAAATCATCGAGGCATCCCACCCGGTCCCCGATGCCGCAGGACTGGCGGCAACACGAAAGATTACCGAGCTTGTGCGTGATCTGCGTGAGGATGATCTGGTCATTTGTCTGATATCGGGCGGGGGATCGGCGTTACTGGTTGATCCGGTTGCGCCGCTGGATCTTGCCGGGTTGCGCGACATCAACCGTGCCCTGTTGAAATCCGGTGCGGCAATTGACGAGATGAATTGTGTTCGCAGGCATATTTCAAACGTCAAAGGCGGTCGTCTGGCCGCGATGTGCCATCCGGCACGTGTTGTGACCCTGGCGATTTCCGATGTGCCGGGGGACAGTCTTCTGGATGTGGCATCCGGGCCAACTGTTGCTGATCCGACAAGCTGTGCGGACGCGCTGGCGATTATTGACCGCTATGACATCGCGCTTCCCGATGCTGTGCGGGGCATGCTTGAAAATGGCGAAACCGAAAGCATCAAGCATGACGATCCGCGCATCGCAAAATGTGAAGCCGTTCTGATTGCAACACCGCAAATGGCGCTGGAAGCTGCCGCGCAAAAGGCGCGTGATATGGGAGTTGCCGCCCATATCCTTGGCGATGCGATCGAAGGTGAAGCATCTGACGTCGGAACGGTCTTGGCGGGTATCGCACGTCAGATCGTGCTGCGCGGGCAGCCGTTTGCACGCCCTTGTCTGTTATTGTCCGGGGGCGAAACAACCGTCACCGTAATGGGCAACGGGCGCGGCGGGCGCAATGTGGAATTCCTGCTGGGGTTGGCGGTTGCGCTTAATGGTTTGTCCGGGGTCTATGCGATTGCCGGGGATACCGACGGTGTTGACGGGCTCGAAGAAATTGCCGGTGGCCTGATCACACCCGATACCCTTGATCGCGCAATTGGTGCCGGGATCAAGGCGCAAGAATATCTTGCAAACAATGACGGACACAGTTTCTTTGAGCTGCTTGGCGATGCGGTGATTACCGGGCCGACTTTGACGAATGTGAATGATTTTCGTGCAATATTGATTAATTGATATCTGAATTAGTCCCACAAGGAGGAAATGGCTGAAATGGCTGGTAAACAACATAAGATCGCGGTGATCGCCGGGGACGGCATTGGCACAGAAGTCATGCCCGAAGGTGTTCGCGTCCTTGAAGCAGCCGCCGAGGTCTATGGGATCGATCTTGCGTTTGATACGTTCGAATTCGGGTCCTGCGACTATTATCTCAAACATGGCCAGATGATGCCCGATGACTGGAAGGCACAGATCGGTAATCACGATGCCATTTTCTTTGGGGCGGTTGGTTGGCCCGATACGGTGCCCGATCATATTTCGCTGTGGGGATCGCTGATCCAGTTCCGGCGCGATTTTGACCAGTATGTCAGCCTGCGCCCGGCAAAGCTGATGCCCGGTGTGCCATCACCCCTTGCCGGTCGCAAGCCGGGCGACATTGATTTCTATGTGGTTCGTGAAAATACCGAAGGCGAATATTCGTCAGTTGGCGGAAAAATGTATCCCGGCACGGATCGCGAGATCGTTATTCAGGAAACCGTCATGTCGCGGGTCGGTGTTGACCGTATCCTGAAATATGCGTTCGAGCTGGCCCAGAAACGCCCGCGCAAACATCTGACATCGGCGACCAAATCCAACGGCATTTCGATCACCATGCCTTATTGGGATGAACGTGTTCTGGAAATGGCAAAGTCCTATCCGGATGTGACCTGGGACAAATATCACATCGATATTCTGACCGCACAGTTCGTCATGAACCCGGATCGCTTTGACGTGGTGGTCGCCTCCAACCTGTTTGGCGATATCCTGTCCGATCTTGGTCCGGCCTGTACCGGGACCATCGGTATTGCGCCGTCGGGCAATATCAACCCGGAACGCAAATTCCCGTCGCTGTTCGAACCGGTGCATGGTTCTGCCCCGGATATCGCCGGCAAGGGCATTGCCAACCCGATCGGCCAGATCTGGTCAGGTGCGATGATGCTGGATCATTTGGGCCATACCGATGCCCATGACGGCATCATGCGCGCGATTGAAAAGGTCCTGTTGTCGACCGAGTTGCGGACGGCCGATCTTGGCGGTACGGCAAATACGGTCACCTGTGGCAAGGCAATTGCCGATGCGGTTCGCGAACAAGGCTAACCTCCCCAAGAAACGATAAGAACAGTTTCCCTTATATCCTGAACCGATCACGGCTTATTGCGGTGATCGGGTTTCTTTATGGCCGATGACATGGGCCCATAACCGTTCGGCAAGCGCACTTCGGCGATGGCGCGGGCGGGTAATGCGGATTTCAAGCGGGATGGACGGGGTCGGGTGTGTGCCCGTGTTCGTGCCCGCGACAAAGGGCTCAAATGACTCAGATATCTCGAAGGGCTGTAGCTGTCCTGTTTCAAGATCACGTGCGATCAGGCTTTCCGGAAGCCATGCGAAGCCGGCACCATTTCTGACCATCGAATGCAATGTCGCCGCCAGATGGGATGTGAAATTGGCGGTGCCTTGCGATGCGATTTCGCCGTTTTGAACGCTGGCGGCAATGATCCGGCCAAGCCCGGATTCCGTGCTATAGGCCAGATAGGGCACGGGCGTCCTCGTTGTGCGCGCGCTTGCGGCAAGTGACGGACTGATCACGACCATCAGCCTGTCATGCCCGATCACACAGCTTTGAAACAGGGAGGGCTGCAATCCATCAGGCGCATTCGAGGCATCGGGGCCATCTGGCCGGGCATGGGCAATCAGAAAATCTGTCTCACCCTTGAGCATGCGGCTTTCACAGGCCTGCATGCTGTCTGACACCAGATTAAGCGGGCCCAGTGCGATGTCTTCATTCTGGCGGCGCAGCCATTCCGGGATGAAGGTAAAGGACAGCGCATGGGTTGCTGCAATATTCAGCGACGTACTGGCTGTTTTCGCAAATTCGGCGGCCTCGCGCTTGGCCTGTGTCAGGGAAAAGCAGATTGCCCGTGCATGGGACAGGAAATGTTCCCCGGACGGGGTCAGGGAAACAGAATGCGTGGTGCGTTCAACCAGAGGCGCCCCGACCCAGGTTTCAAGTGCCCGGATACGGCGGCTGAATGCCGGTTGGGTGATGTTTCTGATTTCGGCCGCACGTGAGAAATTAAGCGTCTCACACAATGCGATGAAATCTTCAAGCCAGCGCAATTCCATTCTGGTTATGCCAAATCTGTATAAACATAGACCCAGTTCACATTGGATGAGTGGGCTTTGCAAGCCTTAATATGTAGTCATTCATCACATTCACCGACGCCCATTACAGAGAGCTGGTCATGCAAATCGTCGATATCGTCGAAGTTACAAAACCCATCGCATCCCCGATCCGCAATGCCTATATCGATTTTTCGAAAATGACAGCCAGCTTGGTGGCGGTTGTCACCGATCAGGTGCGAGATGGCCGCCGGGTGGTTGGATATGGTTTTAATTCCAACGGGCGTTACGGGCAGGGCGGTCTGATCCGTGAACGGTTCCGGGATCGCGTATTGTCGGCCGATCCGAAAAGCCTGATCAATGATGCGGGCGATAACCTTGATCCGCATCGCATCTGGGCGGCGATGATGCAAAATGAAAAGCCCGGCGGGCATGGCGAACGATCGGTTGCGGTCGGGACCATGGATATGGCGGTCTGGGATGCGGTGGCGAAAATCGCCGGAAAACCGCTTTTCCGTCTGCTTGCCGAAACATACGGGGTCGAAGCCGATCCAAGGGTCTTTGTTTATGCCGCGGGCGGTTATTACTATCCGGGCAAGGATCTTTCGGCATTGCGTGCAGAAATGCGCGGATACCTTAATCGCGGCTATACGGTTGTTAAAATGAAGATCGGCGGGGCATCGATTGACGAAGACCGCCGCCGGATCGAAGCCGTTCTGGAAGAAATCGGTAACGAGGCCCAGCTTGCGGTCGATGCCAATGGCCGCTTTGATCTGGAAACCGCAATTGCCTATGCCAAGATGCTGCGCGAATATCCGCTGTTCTGGTACGAAGAAGCCGGCGATCCGCTCGATTATCAGCTTCAGGCTACCCTTGCCGATTTTTATCCGGGCCCGATGGCAACAGGGGAAAACCTGTTTTCCCATCAGGATGCCAGAAACCTGTTGCGTCACGGCGGCATGCGCCCGGATCGGGACTGGTTGCAGTTTGACTGCGCGCTTTCATACGGGCTTGTTGAATATCTGCGCACGCTTGATGTTCTTAAGGTTCACGGCTGGTCGCCGAAACGCTGCATTCCGCATGGCGGGCATCAGATGTCGCTTAATATCGCAGCCGGTCTGGGACTTGGTGGCAATGAAAGCTATCCCGACCTGTTCCAGCCTTATGGCGGTTTCCCTGATAGCGTAAAGGTCGAACAGGGCTATATCACCATGCCGGAACTGCCCGGCATCGGGTTTGAAGGCAAATCCGATCTGATTTCGGTGATGCGCGAACTGGCCGAATAACGCGCCCCGCAAACAAACACCCGACAATCGCGCACATGGTGTTGCGGTTGTCGGGTGTTTGCATTTGATCCGGGCGGACGGCGTTATTTCGGATCGTAAAGACGGGTCGGATTGTCGATCAAAAGGGCGCGTTGCTGTTCGGGTTTGGGGGCAACGCGTGCAATATGGTCAACCAGTTTGCCATCGTCTGGCACATGGCTTTTCATGTTGGGATGTGGCCAGTCCGTGCCCCAGATCACGCGATCGGGAATGTCTTCGACGATCGCCTTGCCAAAGGCCACAACATCGTCATAGGGCGGGCCAGCAACTGTCAGGCGTTCCGGGCAGGTGACCTTGACCCAGATATGGTCATTTTCGCGCACCAGTTTGCGGAAACGCTCAAAGTCCGGGTGATCAACGCCCTTGGTCACATCGGGGCGGCCCAGATGATCAATCACCACCGTTACCGGCATATCGATCAGGAACTGCTCAAGCCCCGGCAGGTCGGCGGCTTCGAAATAAACAACTATGTGCCAGCCATAGGGTTTGATCTTTTCAACGATCTTGAGGAAATGGTCGCGCGGCGTATCATCAACCAGTCGTTTGACGAAATTGAACCGCACCCCCCGCACGCCAGCCGCATCAAGTTCATCAAGATGTTCCTTGCTGACATCCGGGCGGACGGTGGCAATGCCGCGATAGCGACCATTTGACGCCAGAAGCGCATCGACAAGCGCGCGGTTATCCGCACCATGACAGGTCGCCTGAACGATGACGGATCGATCAACGCCCAGATATTTGTGCAACTCAAACAGTTTATCCTTGCCGGCATCGACCGGGGTGTATTTCCGTTCCGGTGCAAACGGAAAATCTGCCTCTGGCCCGAAGACATGGCAATGGGCATCCCAGGTTCCTTCGGGCAGGGTGAATTTCGGTTTGGACGGGTTGGGATGGAAGGGCAGATAATCTGGCGATGGGGGCATGGGTATCCTCGTAAATATCGTCAGGCGCCCGGCAGGCAGCGCCACATTGGGCGGCCGTGCTAGGGCGCAGGATCAAGGCAAGTGGTGGTAAAGCCAAAACTTGGTCGGGCCGGATCACCCGACATGTTTTGCAAGGAATTCGGCCGTGCGGGCATGTGCCACATCCGCTGCATCCGCGACATAGGACGGGCGCGCATCATTGGCAAAGGCATGACCGGCGTCATACATGTGAATTTCCATATCCGGCAAATAGGCCTTGGCCTGATCAAGCATTTCGGCGGGAACATGGTCATCCTTGCTGCCGAAATGGCCAAGGAATGCAGCCTTGAGCGGGCGGTCAAGATATTGCGGCAAACGCGTGCCGTAAAACGCAACACCTGCCGCAATATCAAGATCCTGTGCTGCGCGCAGGGCCAGTCCACCACCCCAGCAAAAACCGATCACACCGACTTTGCCCCCATTGGCAGCAAGTGCTTTGACCGCGGCATCGATATCTGCAACGGTTTTCTCAAGATCCGATGCCAGCATCATGTCGCGGCCACGCGGGGCCTGATCAAACGGAATTACCGCATCGCGTTCCTGACGGTCAAACAGGGCCGGGATCGCAACTTCATAGCCAAGGGCTGCATATTTGGCCGCAACTCCTTTGAGCTGGTCGGTCACGCCGAAGATTTCCTGAAGGATAACAATCCCGCCGCGACGTTCGCCGACAGCCGGTTCAAACCAGCAATTCAGCGAATGGCCATCCGATGCGGTAATGGTCTTCATCATGTCATGTGTTCCTGTTGTCTTGTGCCTGTGATGGTCAATGCGTTACCGGCAAATCAGACCGGTAACGCATGATAGATCGCGGTTATTTTCCGACCGGAATGCCGGCTTCTTCATAATATTTGATCGCGCCCGGGTGATAGGGCATCAGGTTTTTCGGGGCCATCTTTTCAGGTTGGGCACGTGCAAAGGCACCAAAGGTTGCCTTAAGCGCATCGCGTCCTTCGGCGATTGCCTTGGTCAATTTGTAAACCAGATCGTCGCTGACATCTGCGTTGGTCATCAGAACCCACGGGATCTGCATCAGGTTGACGTCATAGTTCTGAAGGCCATTGATCTTTTCGTTCTGTTTCATCGAAACGATATCGCCGGCAGGCAAGAAGCCCTTGAACAGTGACGTGCCGATCACGGAATTATCCAGCGAGATATAGCAAAGACCGCCACGGTCCTGAAGTTTCACACTGGCCTGCTGACCGGCACCGGCATTCAGGCTGACAAGTGCGATATCCACCAGACCGTCACCAAGGGCGTTGATCCCGGCAACAAAATTGGCAACCGGAACCATCTGGAAATCTTCGTATTTCAGCCCGGCATTGGCAAGACCACCCATGATGTAATAGGGGATGATGGTCGATGACGTATATTCCGAGGCAATGCGAAGCTCGGATGCCCGCTCCTTAAGGTCATCAACCGATTTAAGGTTGAGATCACAAGGCGCCATCAGACCGGTGGTCAGCGGGAACATCGTTCCGACCAGACGCATATTGCCATTGGCGCGGTCATAGTTGCCGGTCCCGGAATAGGCATATTCCGCTTCGACACCGTTGGAGAAACCGAAATCAACCTCGCCCGAATTGATCAGCGGCAAATACCCGACCAGCGGCTGGGTCCGCGCGATGATGCCTGCGTCATTGGCGACTTTGGCAACGGACTGACCGGAATTATAGGCAAGTGATCCTTGTGCGCCGGTGGCGACCGTGACGACCTGGGCGGATGCGGCACTTGCACTGATTGCAAGGCCCATCAGCCCGGCAGACAATGCCTTGGTAAGTTTGTTCATTTTCAGTTTCCTCCTGATTTCACTTCGTTCTTTTGGTGTGTTCCCTGAAACCGCAGGCCGACAGCCAGCAAAATGGCTGCGATTGCGGCGATGATGTGAAGTTGAATGCTGAATGCGGCGGGCAGGAAGCCCAGCGGCAAGGCGGCAAAGCCAAGAATGGTAAAGGCGATGCGCAACATCGGCCCAAGACCACGCGACCAATACCCGACAATCCCGGCGGTTACGGCAATCACCCCGATGATCGCAAGACCAAGATTAAGGGCAATATCGATCCAGCTTCCCTGCATCAGGATTGCCGGGGTTTCGACAAAGATGAAGGGCAGGATAAAGGCCGCCCAGCCAATGCGCATGGACGCAATCCCGGTGGCAAGCGGGTCATCCTCGGTGATTGTTGCCGCGGCAAAGGCGGCAAGGGCAACCGGCGGGGTAATCATCGACATCATCCCGAAATACAGGATGAACAGATGTGCCGCGATAGGATCAATCCCGGCTTCGACCAGAGATGGCGCAACCAGTGCTGCCAGCAGGACATAAACGCCCGATGTCGGCATGCCCATGCCAAGGATCACACAAATCACTGCCGATACGGCAAGCAGCAAGAAGGCGTTTGATCCAACCGCATCGACCAGAACCAGTGTCAGGGCAAAGCCAAGCCCGGTGATGTTGAGGATCCCGATCACAAACCCGGCCGCCGCCACCACAAGGATCAGGTCAACCATCCCGGTTCCGGTTTCAACAAAGGTCCGGCCCAGCATTCGGGGTGTCAGTCGATATCCACGATACCCGCGCACGAAACCGACAATGACAATCGCGACCGCCGCCAGAAGTGCGGAATCCTCGGGATCCATCCGCCACAAGAACAGGGCAGCCAGAAGGACAGCAAACGGGATGATAAAGTGCCAGCCTTCTTTCAGAACCTCGCGAACCGTCATGGTGTCCGTATCGGCAGGCTGAATGTTATCGCGCCCGGCAATCAGGTCGACCTGTGTGAAGACGCTCAGATAATAAAGGATTGCTGGGATAAGTGCGGCGCCGGCGACCGTGAAATAGGAAATATCAAGGAACTCGGCCATCAAAAAGGCCGCCGCCCCCATGATTGGCGGGGTAAGCTGCCCGCCGGTTGAGGCCACGGCTTCAATCGCACCGGCATCGCGTTTGGTATAGCCGCCGCGCTGCATCAGCGGGATGGTCACCACCCCGGTGGTGACGACGTTCGATACTGCACTGCCCGAAATGGATCCGAACAATGCCGATCCAACAACCGAGATTTTGGCACTGCCACCCCGTGATCGACCGGTGGCCGCCATGGCAAGATCGGTAAAGAAGTTCCCGCCACCCGCAGCAAACAGCAATTTGCCAAAAAAGACGAACAGCATGACGATGATCGTGCCGACAGCAAGCGGGGTGGAAAACACTGCATTCGGGTCAAAGCCGATATACTGGACCATCCGTTCAATGGTCAGCGCCTTGCCGATCAACTGACCGGGCACCTTGTCGGCGAACAGTGAATAGACCATGAAAACAAGGACGATGGCAAAAAGCATCCAGCCGGTCCGCCGACGGATCCCTTCGACCACGCCAAGCGTTACCACAGCACCAATCAGGGTAATCTGCCATGGACGATAAGCCTGTTCTTGCAGCAGCCAGACAAAATCAAGTGCTGCATACATCAGAACCGCAAATATGATCGCGGCAACCGTGCCGTGGAACCAGCCGATGGTTTGCTTTTCCTCGCCGCGGAAATTGAACTTCAGATAGGCGATGGTCAAAGCCATACCAAGTTGGAAGGCCATATATTGTTGCGGCAAGACAGCAAAGCCCAAGCGGATCGGTGCTTCAAGATTCCAAAGAATACAGGCAACCACCATGCTTGATGCCAGCACGGTAATCAGATGATTGCGCAGGGATGCCGAATTGATCATGGCCGTGCCCCCGTTTTTGCGCATATCGGCACGACCCCGGCGTGATGCGGGATCAAAAGGCAATGGATCGTCGCCAGACGCGCATCGGAAAACGATGCGCTGGTGTGTTTTGCCGCACGCGGGTTCCGCGTCATGGGCTTCCTCCTACTTCCTTGTTTATTCTTGTTATTATTGTTTTTGTTTTTGGCGGGGCATCGTCATCAATCGATGAAAACGGTCCCGTCAAACAGTTTGCGTGCCGTACGCAGCAGGCCGGCCTTTTCGACCGCACCGTCTTTGGTCTTTTCGATGATCACGCTCATTTCCCCGGACGGGTGTTCGACCGAAATCGTGCTGAGATCGGCGATATTGCCAACAGCAATGCTTGCGGCCGGCGATTCCGACAGCAGACAGGCCGTTGCCACACTGACCGCGCCCAATACCCCGATCGAGGCATGGCAACGATGCGGGATGAAGGTCCGTGTGGAAATGGCACCGCCATTTCGGGCGGGCGAAACCATGGTCATTTTGGGAACGGATGCGTCGCTGACATCGCCAAGATTCATCAACGGCCCGCATTTCAGGCGGATGCTTTCAAGTTTGGCGCGAAGGGCAGAATTGCCTTCCAGGTCTTCCCGGCTTTCTTGCCCGGTAATTCCCATGTCGGACGCACGCAGAACAACAACCGGCATGCCATTATCGATCATGGTGACGGGAACGCCTTCGATCACATCAACTTCGTTTCCGGTCGGAAGCAATGCCCCACAGGTCGTTCCGGCAGTGTCACTGAACAAAAGCGGGATCGGAGCAGATGTGCCGGGAACGCCGTCAATGCGGGCATCCCCGCCATAAACCGGTTTGCCATTTGGCGTTTCGATGGTTGCGGTTGCCGTCTGTCCGGTGTTCTCCATGAAGATGGAAACTTTGGTTTGCCCGGATGTGGCCGCAACCAGTCCTCGTTCAATGGCAAACGGGCCAACCCCGGCAAGGATATTGCCGCAATTCTGTTGATCGGTCACAACGGCGCGATCAACGAACACCTGCAAGAACAGATAATCGACATCAATGCCCGGACGGTCAGATTTTTTGACAATGGCAACTTTCGAGGTCAGGGGGTCTGCACCCCCCATCCCGTCGATTTGTTTGGCATCGGGCGATCCCATGACACGCAGCAAAACCGCGTCGCGTTCTGCAATGTCATTTGGCAAATCTTTTGCCAGAAAATAGCCGCCCTTTGACGTGCCGCCACGCATCCACATGCAGCGTATGCCGCCGGTTTGCTTGATCCCCCTAGACATATTTCAGGCCTTTTTCAGCCAGACGCGGCCGCATGTCATAAATATCCAGACCCAATTCCCCGGCCATCAGGCGGGCACGTGTCTTGGCTTCTTTTTCTTCGCGCGCGATCGACTGTTTCAGGACATTTTCGGCATTGGCATTGGCGACGACGCAAACACCGTCATCATCGGCAACAATGACATCGCCGGGATTTACCAGGGCACCTGCAATCGTCACCGAGACATTGACCGAACCAACCGTTTCCTTGACCGTGCCCTGTGCCGAAACGGCCTTGGACCAGACCGGGAATTTGATTTCGGTAAGATCAAGGACATCACGCACACCGGCCTCGATGATCAGGCCGCGGACCTTGCGATGCATCAGCGACCGGGCAAGAAGTTCACCAAAATACCCGGCATCACAGGGCGAGGTCGGCGATACGACCAGAATGTCGCCTTCCTGACACTGTTCAACCGCAACATGGATCATCCAGTTATCGGCCGGTGCGATGGAAACCGTTACTGCATTTCCGGCAATGCGTGCGCCCGGATAGATCGGGCGCATATGCGACTGCAAAAGCCCGGTACGGCCCTGTGCTTCGTGAACGGTGGCAACACCACATTTACCCAGACCGTCCACAATCGAAAGATCGGTACGGGTAATATTCTGAACAACGACGCCACCCATCACAGTTCATCCACGGTGCGCGGATAGACCGACTGGAAACCTTCGGCATATCTGGCGTTACGACCGCCGGCCTGACCGCCCGAATTGCGGCGGAAATGGTTGCCGCGGTTCTCAGCAACATTTTCATAATAGTGCCAAAGATGTTCCTGGCCTTCCATGCACTGGATCGCCGCCCATTTCTGATCCCAGACATCGGTGATATCGAGGAAATGGTCAGGCTTCCATTCCATCTGTTCGGTCTGGTGGGGTTCAAACAGATAAAGCTGCGGCGCACCCAGAACCTTTTCACCCGGGTTGTGGCCCCAGGCCTGCGCGATCATGCGGCATTCAATCGCCACACGCGTCGCATAGGAATGGTCGGTATTGTAATTGTCGACAAAGCTGTGGCTCAGCATGAATTTCGGCTGAACAGCACGAATGGTGTCGACCAGTTCGAATTTCTGATCACGGGAAAGTTCAAGCGGGTAATCACCGACATCCATGAACTTGATGTCATGAACGTTAAGCGCCTTGGCAGCGTTTTCTGCTTCCTTGCGACGTTCGGTTTTGACCCGCTCCATCGTGCAGCCTTCCTGCTTCCACAGCTTGGCGGACTCACCGCGTTCGCCATAAGAAAGGCAAACGACCGTGACGTCGTAACCCTTCTTGGCATGCAGCGCGATCGCGCCGCCGCAGCGCCAGACAAAATCCGCAGAATGCGCACTGATGACCAGTGCGGTCGGTTTGGTGGTGGTCACGTTTCTGACTCCCTATCTTGGTTTGGTTTTGTGAAATCATGCTAGGTGCCAAGCCGCGTCAGGTGAAATAGAACCAATGGTATTTGCTATAAGTTCTTTCTATAATGTGTGCGCGATCACAGGGAGAACGTCCTTAATGAGCCTGCGAAACCCGAACCTTAAACATCTGCGTGCCTGTCTTGCAGTGGCCCGTCGTCAAAGCATCAGTGCCGCTGCCGAAGACGTTTACATGTCCCAGCCCGCCGTGACGCAAGCGGTGGCAAAAGTCGAACGTCTTCTGGGGGTGGAACTGTTTGATCGCAGGCCCGAAGGCGTGTTTGTGACCGAACCGGGAAAGATATTTGTTCGCCGTGTTGAACGTTTGCAGGATTACCTTGTTCAGGCGACCGCCGAGATCATGCGCATCGGGCGGCGCAATCGCGGTCATCAGGTCAAATTGCATCAACTGGTCACCGGCGTGCAATTGCGCGCATTGATCGCCATTTCCGAGGCGGGCAGTTTCAGTCTGGCGGCACGCAATGTCGGTGTGTCGCAGCCATCTTTGCACCGGGCGGCACGCGAACTTGAACAGCTTTGTGCAGTGCCTCTGTTTGAAAAGGCCAGTACCGGCATCCTTTTGACCAAACAGGCCGAAACATTCGTGATGTTTGCCAAACTGGCACTGGTCGAACTTGGGCAGGCCGAAGACGAAATTGCATCCTGGAAGGGCGGGCGAGGTGGCCGCATCGTGATTGGCAGCATGCCGCTTGCGCGTAGTGCGATCCTGCCCAACGCGATCAATGCCATCATGGAAGAATTCCCCGATACCCGTTTGCGGGTGGTCGACGGACCTTATCAGGATTTGTTATTCGGGTTGCGGCACGGTGACATCGATCTTCTGATCGGTGCCCTTCGCGATCCGGTGCCGGTCGATGATGTGGTTCAGCACAAATTGTTTGATGATCCATTGGCAATTGTCGGGCGGGTTCATCATCCGTTGCTTCGCCAGAAAAAGCTGACACCTGCCGATCTTGCGGCGTATGGCTGGGCGGTGCCGTTACGGGGGGCTCCGACCCGGGATTATTTCGAAACCATGTTCCCGGTTGATGGTGGTCTGCGCCCGCAAAGCATCGTTGAAACCGGGTCGTTGATCCTGATCCGGCGGATGCTGTCGACCAGTGACAAGCTGACCATCATTTCGCGCCATCAGATCATGCAGGAAGAAAAATACGGGGAACTGACCATGTTGCCGATTGATCTTCCTGATACCGAACGTCCAATCGGGCTTACGGTGCGCAAAGGCTGGTCGCCAACATCGATACAGCAAAACCTGATAGAGCGACTGGAAGCGATCAGCAAAAACATTGCTACTCTGTGGTAGGCACGCCCGATCCGGAAAATGGACCTATTTGCATTTTGAATGCCGATTTCGGGCAATCAATTTTCCCTGACTGCCACGAAATGATAGCAGTGAGGCAATGACTTCACATCTGCCGCCTTATGGCGGCCCATCACAACAAAAAATCAGATCGGGAACTTCAAGAACATGACAGTCACCATCAATACCATCGCCTTTCTGGGGTTCGGCGAAGCTGCGCAAGCCTTTGTAAAAGGTTGGGGCCATGACATCGTGCCGGTCACGCGGGCTTTTGACATCAAGACAACAAGTGCCGATACCGCCATCCGCGAAGCCAAAAATGCCGATTATGTCGTTGCCGGTGTCACCGGTGCAGTCAGTGGCCAGGTTGCCCTTTCGGGCGCGGAACTTGTTTTCTCGCTGGTGACGGCTGATCAGGCAGCAACGGTTGCCCGTGACGCCGCGGCATCGATTGAACCGGGTGCGTTTTTCTTTGACTGCAATTCATGTGCGCCAGGCACCAAGCGCCGCAATGCCGAACTGATCGAAGCAGCAGGCGCGAAATATGTTGATATGGCGGTGATGGCGCCGGTTTATCCGAAATTGCACAAAACCCCGATCCTGCTAAGCGGTCCGCATGCAGGTGCGGCAAAACCGGTTCTGGAATCTCTTGGCATGGAGCCGGGTATTGCCGGTGAAACCGTCGGTGCCGGATCGGCGATCAAGATGGTGCGATCCGTGATGATGAAAGGTCTCGAAGCACTGTTTGCCGAATGTGTCTTGGCCGGGCGTCGTGCCGGCGTTGATGAAACCGTGCTGGCATCCCTTGATAAAACCTATCCGGGTTTCGACTTCATGGAAAAGGCCGCCTATATGCTTGAACGCTCCATGACGCATGGCATTCGTCGTGCAGCTGAAATGGAAGAAGTCGCACTGACGGTCGAGGAACTTGGCCTTAATAACGGCATGGCCAAGGCCACTGTCGATTGGCAGCGAACCATTGGTGAATTGAAGCTTGATGCCGGGGATCTTGGCTATCGCGAACGGGCCGATATGATCCTTGAAGCGATGGCAAAGAAGTAAATCCGTTCTGAGTTTGACCGGAAACGTAAAAGGCAGGGTTCGCACCCTGCCTTTGTCGTATCTGGATGAAGCTTGCAGATCACAAATGATTATTCTGCGGCGTCCGGCAACGGCGGGGTGCCATGGGTATGGAAGGACGAATTGGTTTTCAGTCCCCATGCCTGACCCTTTTTGCGGTCGCTTTCGGTCCAGGTGACAGTTTCCCAATCGGGTTGCAGGATCAAACGTGCCCCGGCGTTGCAAACCTCGACCCGGTTGCCGGCCGGTTCATAGACATACAGGAAGAACGTGCCCTGAACGGCGTGCTTGTGCGGGCCGGTTTCGATGAAAACATCGTTTTCAAGGAAGATGTCGGCCGCGCGCAGGACGTCCTCGCGCTGATCAAGCGCATAGGTCACATGGTGGAAACGGCCCTGCGTGCCGGTCGCATCCTTGGTATAGGCAATGTCGTATGTCTTGTTATTGACCGTAAACCAGCACCCGGCAAGCACGCCGCTATCAAGCATGATCTGTTCGGTCACGCGTGATCCCAGTGCCTTTTGCATGAAGTCGCGAATGGCTTCGACATTGGTGGCCAGAAGGTTCAGGTGGTCAATACGGCGCACGGCAACACCACGGCCGTGATAACGTTGTGCAATGTTTTTCAGTGCCGGCTTTTCTGATTCCGGGGCCTGGTATTTGACCGTGTCGTAATAAAGTTCAAACACATGGTCATCCGGATCGGTAAAGCGATACGCCCGTCCATGGCCCATGTCGCCATCGACCCAGCCAATACCGCATCCCATTTCCTCGATCACTTTGACGCGGCGCATCAGGGCGGCTTCGGAACTTGCGCGATAGCCGATATGGCCAACGCCGGTGGTGTCGGATTTGGTCAGTTTCAGGCTGTGGAACTCGTAATCGTCCCAGGCGCGCAGATAGACAGAATTTTCATCACGACCGCTTTCGGTCAGACCATAAACATTGACGAAGAAATCCAGGCTTTCTTCGAATTTGTTGGTCAGCAACTCGACATGACCGAGATGGGCAACATCAAAACAGGGTTCAGACATGTCCGTTTCCTTTCAGTATGGGCGTTATCGGATCGCGGCGTTACAGAAGTGCATAAACCAGCGACGGGAAAGCAATCAGCACGGCAAGACGCAAGATGTCTGAAATGACAAACGGCATCACACCACGGAAAATCTGACCAATCGGGATGTCGGGCGCGACCGACTTGATGACAAAGGCATTCATGCCCACAGGCGGTGTAATCAGGCCAAGTTCGACTGTAATCACGGTCAGAATGCCAAACCAGACCGGATCAAACCCGGCGGCAATGACAATCGGGTAAACCACCGGCACGGTCAAAAGCAGCATGGCAATACTGTCCATGACACAGCCCAGCACGACATAAAGGGCCAGCACACAGAACAGAACCGCATAAGGCGGCATGTCAACCTGTGTCACCAGTTCGACCAGCGAATGGGAAATGCGCGACACCGACAGGAAATAGCCAAATATTTCCGCCCCGACCAGCATGAAGAAAATCATGATCGACAGGGTCAGGGTTTCGCCAATCGCCTCGATGAACTGCGTACCGGTCATGCCGCGAATAAAGGCCAGGATCATGGTAAAGAACGCGCCAACTGCGGCTGCCTCGGTCGGGGTAAAGAACCCGCCATAAATCCCGCCAATGATAAAGGCAAAGATCACCGCAAACGGCAAAAGCCCCTTAAGGCCGATAATCTTTTCCATGATTGTTGTCGGCTGGCCGGGTTTGGCAACGTCGGGTTTGAAAAACACGATGGCAGCAATGGTTGCGCAATAAAGCACAAGACCCAGCAAGCCCGGAATGATCCCGGCCATGAACATCTGGCCAACCGAATGCTCGGTAATCAGCGCATATAGCAAAAGCGCAATTGATGGCGGGATCATGATGCCCAGCGTGCCGCCCGCGGCAAGCGTTCCGGCGGCAAAGGATGGCACATATCCGTTCTTCTTCATTTCGGGCAGGGCAACGCGTGCCATGCTGGCAGCGGTGGCCAGTGAAGACCCGGAAATGGCGGAAAACACGCCACAGGACGTGACAGCAGCCAATCCCATGCCGCCGCGCCAGCCGCCAAAGAATGTCTTCGCACCGTTAAACAATTCGGCCGACATGCGGGCTTTGGAGGCAAAAACACCCAGAAGGATGAACATCGGGACCGGGCTGAAACCATAAGCGGTCAGCGTTTCAAACGGTCCCTTTTCAAGCAGGGCAAAGGCCGGTTTGAATGCGACAATAAAGCCAAAGCCGACAAAGCCGACCGCCGACATCGCCAAGGAAATCGGGCAGCGAAACGCAATCAGCAACAGCATGATCGCAACGCAGATAAGACCAATCAGGGGCGCGCTCATGGTCGTTTAGCTCCTGAAACAAGATAGTCAATTGCAAGCAGGGTGCAGCGCAGGGCAAGGAACGCCAGCGCGCAGGATGCAAGGCTGTAGACAATGTGAAGGGGGATCAGAAGATCCTGACTGGATTCACCGGACCGTCGCATGCGACCGGCAACTTCGAAAAACCGAACCGTCATGCCAGATGACAGCGCGGCAAAGCCGAACATGTAAACGGCTTCAAGGATCATTTTGGTGCGGCGGCGCAGATTGTCGGTAAACAGATCGACAATCACCTGTCCCTTGTCGACGCCATAGGGAAAGGCCAGAAGAACCATCGCCATCATGCCATAGCTGACCAGTTCGACCGCCCCGGTAAAGGTGACATCAATGCCGCCATTCGTCGCGGCAAAGGTCGTGCGTGCGATGACATCGACAAGCGTGACTGTCATGATAAAGACCAGAAGAACCCCGCTACCGATCCGCATCGCCTTGGCGATGCGGTCGGTCAGGTCAAGAAGGAAGAAAGCCTTGCGGGCAGGCTCTTTGGTCGAGCTTACTTGCATGTCGCGGCAAGTTCCTTGGCGCGGGCATAGACTTTGCGGGCCGGAAGACCGCGGCTTTCAAGATCGGCCAGATAGGTTTCCGTTGCTTTGTCCAGAACCGGCTTCCAGGCCGGGTTGTCAACGCCGCCTTCAACCGTCAGGAAGGTGTGACCGGCATCCTGTGCCTGTTTCAGACCCTTGGCATCAAGGGTGTCAAACAGGTTCCCGGCCTTTTCCGACCATGCCATGCCCGAATTTTTCGTAATCACGTCCTGAAGATCTTCGGGAAGGTCTTCAAAGCTGTCTTCGTTCATGGTGACAAGGAAGGACAGCGTGTAAAGGTCCCCGACGCTGGTATGGGCCTTGGCCAGTTCATTAAGACGGAATGCCAATGCGCCTTCCCATGGAAGGGCAACACCGTCAATCACTTCAAGCTGCATGGCCTGATAGGATTCCGGGGCCGGCATGCCAAGCGGTTGCGCACCTGCTGCTTCAAGGATATTGGCAACCACAGATGTCGGACGGCGAATACGAAGCCCGGCCAGATCATCCGGGGTGGCAATCAGCTTGTCCCCGGTATGCAAAAGACCCTGACCGTGGGTGAACAGGAACAGGGGCCGGGTGCCCTTGTATTCATCGGAAATCAGGCCTTCGTCATACAGGCTCTGGATGATGCAGGAACCATGGGCGGCATTCTTGATCAGGCCCGGAAGCTCCACCACCTGGGTCAGCGGAAAACGGTTGGCGGTATAGCCCTGAATGGCGGCGGCGACATCGGCAATGCCGTCTTCGACCGCTTCATATTGTGCGGGCGGTGCGGCAAGGGTCGCGGACGGATACATTTCAACTTCGATCCGGCCATCGGATTCCTTGGCGATGGTGTCGGCCCAGACCTGGAACAGGTCCTTTTGCATGCCGGCAACCGGCGGCCATTGATGCGAAAAGCGCAGGGTATAGTCGGCGGCCTGTGCCTGATTGAACGAGACAGCAAGTGCCGATGTCATGACACCGGCAATCAGTAATTTGCGAAACATCATTTTCCTCCCGAGTGTTACGCAACGATTGGGGGCTTTGCATGCCGGGTCCGATGACGGCCCGTGCCACGAAAGCCAATTTGTTTTGTCTAATTGCGTTTGGCGACGTCTTGATCGCCGCAACCATGTTCGTGCTGCTCTGTCCAATGATGTTCAGGGCAGAGGCATAATTTTGGGTACCATTCGGGAGGTGCGCGGGGAAATTGAATGACCGGCAGGTCTATTCAAAATTGTTAATGGATTTCTCGGTGCTGATGAAGTTATCGGCAGTCGGACGCCAAGCTGTCAAGGGTAGTTGGTCTGAATTCTGCTTGTTCAGGGAACGCAGGTTGGGTTGGAACAGCGTCACCTTTTGTGGGCTTCCTTCGTTGAGAGTTGCGATGTTAACGGTTGGCCTATCTTTGCGCTGGCGTTGGGTAAAATCGGCAATTGTTATTTATCTTATCAACTTGTTTTACAAGTTGGCATTGGGTAGTTTGGGTCTTTGTTTGCCCCAATGAAAGTCTGATCATGACCCGGTCTGTTCTTGCGATTACGGATATTCGTCCTGCCTATACCGCGCAGCTTGCCAAGCGATATGACCTTCATCGTTTTGATCAGATCGATGACAAGGCGGCGTTTCTTGATCGCATGGGGGACAAGATAACTGCTGTTGTGACTTCGGCCAGGTTTGGACTGTCTGTCGATCTGATGGACCGGTTGCCAAATCTTGAAGTGATTACAAGTTTCGGGGTCGGCTATGACCAGATTGATCTCGAAGCGTGCCGCGCGCGCGGCATCCGGGTTTCAATTACCCCCGATATCCTGACAGATGATGTTGCAGATACCGCCATCATGTTGATGCATGCGACCTTGCGCAAACTGGTTACCGGTGATGACTGGGCGCGCAGTGGCAAGTGGGCATCGGTCGGGCCGATGGCATTAACCCGTTCAGTGCGGGGCAAGAAACTTGGCATTGTCGGCCTGGGCCGGATTGGTCAGGCGATTGCATCGCGTGCCGCGCCAAGCGGGCCTGAAATCGGTTATTTCGGACGCAATCCAAAGCCGGTCGATTACCGGTTTTTTGATCGTTTGACCGATCTGGCGACATGGGCCGATATCCTGATGCTGTCCTGTCCGGGCGGGCCAGTAACAGAGGGGATCATCAATGCCGATGTGCTGGCGGCATTGGGGGAAAACGGTTTTGTTATCAATGTAGCGCGCGGTTCGGTCATTGACGAACCGGCCCTGATCAAGGCCCTTGAAACCGGGCGGATTGCCGGTGCCGGGCTTGATGTTTTTTATAACGAACCAAACATGGACCGGGCTTTTGCCGCGTTCGAAAACGTCGTTCTGTATCCGCATCATGCCAGCGGTACTGTTGAAACCCGCGATGCCATGGCGCAGCTTGTTGTTGATAATCTTGATGCCTGGGATACGCGCGGGGAACTGATCACACCGGTCGCTTGACCGCGAATGTGACCCGTTGCCAGCCCCTTATCTTTGATCTTGGCGGGCAATTGCCGGTCGGGATAATGTAGCGCCATGACAGGCGAAAAACTTACGGTCCGACTGAAAATTGAACTGCCCGACGGTGTTCGGCTTGGCTATGGCAAGGTCGATCTGCTGCGGGCGGTGGATGCGCATCACTCGATCTCGGCAGCGGCGCGGTCGATGGGGATGTCCTATCGCCGGGCGTGGTTGCTGATTGACGAGCTTAATCGCAGCTTTGCCGATCCGGTGATTGAAACAAGCATCGGCGGGCGCGGCCATGGCGGGGCAACTTTGACCGCCACCGGCATGCGAGTAATCGAACTTTACGAAGCGGCCTGCACAAAGGCCCGTACCGCCCTTGATGACGAGCTTTGCGAACTTGCGGGCCTGCTTGGGTCGGATATGCCAAATAATTGAATTTCAATATTTGTTAGCGCTAACATCATCAGATCGCGTGGTCGGCAACCTGACCGTCGACCGTGACGGATTTGATGACGGCGAAGACTTTCTGACCAAGACCGAGTTTCAGGCGGTGTGCCGACCATCGGGTGATGCGGGCATGCAGGACCGGTTGGCCATTTGCTGTGTTGTGTTGATGGCGGTCATCCGCATCATGGCCAAGGCACAGGCTGATATCGACGGTATCGCGGTTTTCCTGGCTGATCTTGGTGATGGTGACCGGAATGACGTTATTGGCACTGATGCCGGTCGGTGCGGTTTTCGCGATCATGACATCGCGCGCACGGATATGAAGCCTGACATTCGGATTGGCCGGACGGCCGAGATAGGGCACAACAAGCCGTTGTCCGGCGCAATCAAGAAAACTGACTTCGGCTTTGGGATCGCGACTGACAATCCGGGCCGAAAGAACGGTACCGGCATCAAACCGACCGGCAAGGGGGGGCAAGTCGGTGCGACCCAACATTTCAAATACCGATCCGCTGGCCAGTGTTTTGCCCTGATCAATCACCACCATATGGTCGGCAAGCCGCGCAACTTCGTCAATCGCATGGGTGACATAAAGCATCGGAATTTTGCGATGGTCACGAAGCCATTCGAAATAGGGCAGGATTTCCTGTTTGCGCGCATGATCAAGTGCCGATAGCGGTTCATCAAGCAGCAGGATATCGGGATTGGATAACAGCGCACGGCCAAGGGAGACGCGCTGTTTTTCCCCGCCGGAAAGTGCGGCAGGACGGCGTCCCATCAATGGCAGAATGCCCAGCATTTCAAGGATGGCGCTTTGTTCTTCGCGTGGCAGTTTCTGTGCATTGCGGCGCGCCCCGAAATACAGATTTTCACTGACAGTTTTATGGGGAAACAGGCGAGCATCCTGAAACACATAGCCAATCCGCCGTTTCCGTGCGGGCAAATTGATCCGTTGGCGATGGTCAAAGACGACCCGGTCACTGATTTCGATATGGCCCTGACGGGGTGTTTCCAACCCGGCGATAATATTGATCAGACTGGTCTTGCCGCTGCCCGATGGCCCGAACAGGGCGGTGATGCCGGTATCAGGAATGTGGAAGTCCGCATCCAGATCAAATTTGCCAAGCTTGTGGCTGATCGAAACAGTGATGCTCATGCCAGTGCCCTTTTGCGGATGTGGCGCATGGCAATTTCAGACAGCAACAATCCGGCAAAGGCCAAGCCGATCGACAGGGCAGCCAGCCGTGCCGCGGCAAGTTCGCCGCCCGGTGTCTGAATGGCGGTATAGATCGCAAGCGGCAATGTGCGTGTTTCGCCGGGAATATTGGAAACAAAGGTAATGATCGCGCCAAATTCGCCCAAACTGGCAGCAAAGGCCGTAATCGCACCGGCAATGATCCCCGGAAGGGCAAGTGGCAATGTCAGCGAGAAAAAGCGATCAACCGGCCCGGCGCCAAGTGTTTCTGCGGCCTGATAAAGGCCGTGATTGACGTTTTCAAGGCTGAGCCGGATGGCCCGGACCTGAAACGGGAAACTGACAATGGCCGATGCCAATGCCGCCCCGGTCCAGCTAAAGACAAAGCGGATATCAAAGGTTTCATAAAGCCACGCGCCAAGCGGGGCGCGGGTGCCAAACCCGATCAAAAGCAAATAGCCCATCACCACCGGCGGCAGGATCAGCGGCAAATGCACAATGGCATCAAGGATGAAGCGCCCCGGAAACCGGCCCAGTGCAAGTGCTGTGGCGACAAGAATGGCAAAGGGCAGAGCACATAAAACAGCAACGCCCGAAATCCGCAAGCTCAGTAAAAGGGCCTCGATTTCGGTGGGCGTTAAACTGATCATTGCGGGGGCGTACCTGTTTTGAGTGTCTCAACCGGATCAAAGCCATAATCGGCAAAAATTCGACCCGCGTCATCCCCCAAAAGCCAGGTAAGGAATTTTGTGTTGCGATCGGTATGTGCATCCCTGGTCAGGGCGACCGGATAGGTGATGGGGGGATGGCTGTCTTTGGGGAAGGTTGCGACAATTTTGACATCTTGTGCAATTGCCGCGTCGGTGCCATACACAATCCCGAATGGCGCCTCGCCACGCTCCACCAGGGCAAGGGCCGCGCGCACGTTATCAGCGCGCGCAAGTCGGGGCGACAGTTCATCCCATTGCCCCAGTTTGGAAAGCGCCTGCTTGGCATAAATACCGGCAGGAACATGGTCCGGGTCGCCAACCGCAATCCGGTCATCTTTTCCCAGCAGTGCCACAAGTCCAGGGTCCCCGGTCAGGGAAACCGTTTCAACCGGACTGTCGGTTGGCGCAATCACCACCAGCGAATTTGCAACAACATCGTGGCGCGTGCCCGGCGCGATCATGTCCTGATCAGACAGCCAGTCCATCCATTTCTGATTGGCCGAGATGAAGATATCGGCCGGTGCCCCCGCCGCGATTTGCCGGGCGAGTGTCGATGAACTGGCAAATGACATCTGAATATGATCGCCGGTTTGGTCTTCGTAAGACCGGGCAGCGGAGGTCATTGCATTGGTCAGGCTGGCCGCAGCAAAAACCGTAATGGTGTCCGCGCGAACGGAAAGTGACGCAAAAAGAATCACCGGAAGAAGAAAAGGGGTGAGATAGCGCATGGGGCGGGGTTCCGGACCGGTTATGATATATCGTTATATTTCATTGGATATAGCGATGCGTCAAGCAATTGATGCGATGGCCATTATGCGCGTAGGGCACCTGATGGCGGGTTCGTGTCCGCAAAAACAAACAGCCCGCAAAAAGCGGGCTGTCGGGATCGGGTGATGAAGAATTCGGCGGTGGTTACCGACAGACCGCCGCGCGCAGCGGATCGTCAGCATCCATGTCAAACCATTCGGTCATGTCGGTCGGAAAGCCGTTTTCATCAAGATTGTTATCGGCAGTGATATAGCCGCGTTTGCCCGATGCACAGTCCACAAGATGGGTCAGTGCCAGTGTTTCGGCACCTTTTTTCAGCAGCAATGTGGTGACCCGTTTCTGATCAGGATTGCCGGGATTGGTGACAAGCTTGTCACGGTCAATGGCGGTAAAGCGATTGATCGGCGCAGAAATCAGGGTCCAGGGGGCGAACGGGTTTTCGTCGGTGAAGGTCTGAATAACGGTGATGGTATCGGGAAGGCGGGCGTCATAGCGTTCAAACCAGCTATATTCATCCCAGATCATGTAGGAGAACATCGCAACAGCCGCGACGAAGGGGATGACATATTTCGGTGCCTTGCGCCCCCACAGGCGAAAAAGCAACATGACCACCCCGGCCGCAGCAAACCCAACGACAACCGTCGTGAAAATAAAGACATACATGCGTGCGGCTCCCAGTTCCCTGTTATATTTGTTCGGGCCTTTTTTTAATGCCCTATCATCGGATTAGCGCAGTATCCGGTTGAGCTCAAGTTCGCCTTTTGGATCACGTTTGGCAATCTGTGCCAGAAACAGCCCCGAGGCGGCAATTGCATCGGACAATGCGTTATGGGCGCGAAATGGTGGCAGGTTATGGCTGCGTCGCAAATTATCAAGTTTCAGCGCTCCTGATTTCATTGGCTGTCCGCTGCGATGCAGGTCGCGCAATGCCAGAACCAGGGTATCAACCGTTGGAATTTGCAGTGGCGCACCAAAACATCGTTTGCAGGCCTGACCCAAAAAGCCGAGCTCGATCGGGGCGTGATGCGATATCAGGACCCGGCCAGCCATTTGGGGCAGCAAATGTTCAAGTGCGGTGGCAATGTCAGGGGCATCGGCCACGTCGCTGTCAAAGATGCGGTGAACAACAACTGAACTTTCACGAAGCTCCCCGCGCGGGCGGACTAGAATATGTTCGCAGCTGGCAAAATCGACACCAAGCTGGCGGATAATGACCCAGCCGAGACTGACGATCTCGTCGCGTTTGGGATCAAGACCGGTGGTTTCGAGATCAAGGGCGATAAATTCGGTTTCTATCACCGACCGGGCCGGATCGGCAGGCGGGATATCATAATAGCGGCGCAACGGGCCGGTGGCCTTGCGCTGGATGAAATCGCGATAGAGCTGACTGTCGAAGATTTTCTGGCGCAACCCCATACCGATCAGGTCCCGCTTTTGCCAAAGGCGTGTTCAAGCGCACCCTGAAGGTTCTTGATCACCGAAAAGGCATCCTTAAGGTGGCTGCGCTCAAACGCAGACAGGCTTTCAGGATGAAGGAAGTTGTCCGGGGCATCTCCGCGCCGGATTTGTCGTACCTGATGTTTCAGGCGCGTGATGCTGATGAATTCGAACGCATCAAGCAGATCGGATGCCCCCTGTGTGCTGATGGATGGCAATGGTTTGATGGCATGAAGACGTTCGAAGGTATTGACTGCTTCGACCCCATTTGCCAGCGCGTGGATACGCGCAATATCAACAATCGGGACCACGCCATTATGTTTCAGATCAAGGGTCCGGTCATGTTCCCCGCCGCGGATCATTACAAAGTTTTTAAAGAAGCCTAGCGGCACATGATGGGTCAGGGCATTGCCAACCATATAGGCCTGGAAAATACGGTTGTCGCGGGCCTTTGACACAATCAGGCGGTGCAGATTGTCAAACAGGCTTTTGGTGCCATGGATCGGGCGCAAGTCAAACCAGACCGAACACAACATCAGCGCCTTGGGTTCGGGTTGTTCGATCCATTTGTTGAAATATTGCTGCCAGGCCCGTACGGGCTGACGCCACTGGTCGGTTTTTGCCATCATCTCGCCCGGGCAAAAGACATAGCCAACCGTATTCAGCCCGTCACAGACAAAATCAGCCAGCGCCTTGAACCAGACCCCGTGCTGTTCGGGGTCATAGGTGTCATCAATGATCAGGCAGTTGTCCTGATCGGAAAGGGCGGTTTGTTCCTGTCGGCCCTGGGATCCGCCAGCCATCCAGACATAGGGAACAGGCGGCGGGCCAAGCTTTTCTTCGGCCAGTTGCAAAAGCCGGACGGTTGCCGCATCCGACAGGGTGGTGACGATATGTCCGGCATTTTGCGATGTCGCGCCCGCTTCGATCAGGTGGCTGAGAAGTTCGGGAACCTGTTCGATCACCTTTGCCATGTCTGCCGGATTGGTCAGTTTGCCGATCCGTCCGGCCATATAAACGGCGGACAGGGATTGACGCGCCAGCAGGTTGTTGGTGGTGATCATGCCGACCGCCTTGCCGTCTTTCATGACCGGAAGATGGCGCACATTGTGTCGCGTCATGGTCAGAAGCGCGTCAAAGGCATAATCATCGGGATGAACCGAGATCGGGTTGGCAGTCATGATTTCGGTTACCGGTTCATCATAACTGCGCCCCTGGGCGACAACGCGATTGCGAAGGTCGCGGTCGGTCATGATGCCGGCAATCTCGTCGGCACCCTCGGTGATCAGCAGGCAGGAAACCCGTTCCTTGCTCATCAGTTTTCCGGCTTCAAGGATGGTGGCCGATTTGTCGATACTGACAAGATCGCGGGCAATCAGGTCGGCGACCTTGATGCTCATGAGTTTGAGCTGATCGTCATCGCGGCTTTCAATCAGTTGCATGCCGCTGCGCAGCCGGTCGCCCCCCATCTGGGCAAAGAAATATTTGAATTGCGGGTATTTCCCGGCCAGTTCGTGAAAGTCCTTTTCCGGCAACAGGTAACACAGGCTGTCTTCAAGGGTGGTGATGTTATTGGCAGCCTTGCCATTGCGGAACATCGCGCGCACACCGAAACATTCCCCTTCGGACAGGCGTGCAAGAAGCTGGCCGTCCGGATCGCGGGTTTCGGTGCCGCCAGTCCGGATGATGTAAAGATGAAGGCATTGTTCTTCGGGGGACAGGACCTTGGTGCCGGCGCGGAAATACCGGGCCGTCAACCGTTTGGGCAGGGCATTGATTTCTTCGTCAGGCAACAGCGCAAACGGATGATGCTGTTTGAGAAATTCCGCGATTTCTTCGAGTTCGATGCTCATGCCTTTTGTCCTCCGTCAGAGGCTGTTTGATTTAATTTGCACAGCGTGGCCGGTTGGTGGGCCAACATAAATCAATGCAAACCAAATAAAACAGACCCGCCGTCATTGTTGCCTGATAGCAACCGAAAAGAAAAGCCCCCGGACCATTGATCCGGGGGCCTGCAACAGATTTGGCAAACCGGTTGACCGATTAATGGTCAACCGCGCCACCGGCTCCTTTCGGAACGCGGATGTCTTCAACCATGTGCTGGATATGTGCCGGCGGTTCAGCGGTGACTTTCGACACAGCGAAAGCAACGATGAAGTTAAGAACCATACCCACGGTACCAATGCCTTCCGGCGAGATACCGAACAGCCAGTTGTCCGGCGTGTTGGCAATGATCGGATCGAAGAACACACCTTTATAGGCAAGGATATAGCCCATGGTGAAGATCAGACCCGTCAACATGCCGGCAATCGCGCCTTCGCGGTTAACCTTCTTGGAGAAGATCCCCATGATGATAACCGGGAACAGCGAGGATGCCGCAAGACCGAAGGCAAACGCGACCACCTGTGCCACGAAGCCCGGCGGGTTGTACCCGAGATAACCGGCAATCAGGATCGCAACTGCTGCTGCGATACGTCCTGCCATCAGTTCCTGGCCTTCTGTCATGTCCGGTGTGAAGGTACCTTTGAGAAGGTCATGTGACACGCCAGAGGAAATCACAAGAAGCAGGCCGGCAGCAGTCGACAGCGCAGCGGCAATACCGCCCGCAGCAACCAGTGCAATGACCCAGTTCGGAAGCTGTGCGATTTCCGGGTTGGCCAGAACCATGATGTCACGGTCCACGCTCAGCTCGTTGCCAGCCCAGCCATATTCGGCAGCCTTGGCAGCGAATTCTGCGTTCGCATCGTTGTAATACTGGATGCGACCGTCACCGTTCTTGTCCTCGAAGCTCAGAAGGCCGGTTGCTTCCCAGCGCTTCATCCAGTCCGGACGTTCTTCATAGGACAGGTTGCCGTCTTCGGCACCAACTTCACCGGTCTGGATGGTTTCGGTCAGGTTCAGACGAGCCATTGCACCAACTGCCGGGGCAGTGGTGTAAAGCAGCGCGATGAAGACCAGCGCCCAACCAGCCGACGAACGTGCGTCACGCACTTTCGGCACGGTGAAGAAGCGAACGATAACGTGCGGAAGACCGGCAGTACCAACCATCAGGGCGGCGGTGATGGCAAAGACATCAATCGTCGACTTGTTGGTGGTCGTGTATTCAAGGAAGCCGAGTTCCGTCACGACATTGTTGAGGCGTTCAAGCATATATTCGCCGGTACCATTGACGGTCGAGCCGAATGCCAGCTGCGGCAGCGGATTGCCGGTCAGCTGGAAGGCAATGAAGATCGCCGGAATGGTGTAGGCAACAATCAGAACGCAATATTGTGCAACCTGGGTATAGGTAATGCCCTTCATGCCGCCAAGAACGGCATAGATGAAGACGATGCCCATACCGACGATCAGACCGGTAAGAATTTCGACTTCAAGGAAGCGCGAGAACACGATACCAACGCCGCGCATCTGGCCTGCCACATAAGTGAACGAAATAAAGATGAGGCAGATAACAGCAACGATACGGGCCGCTTTGGAATAATAGCGATCGCCGATGAATTCCGGCACGGTGAACTTGCCGTATTTACGCAAGTAAGGTGCCAGAAGCATGGCCAGCAGGCAGTAGCCGCCAGTCCAGCCCATCAGGTAAACCGAGCCGCCATAGCCAAGGAAGGCAATGAGGCCAGCCATAGAAATGAAGGAAGCAGCCGACATCCAGTCTGCTGCGGTCGCCATGCCGTTGACGACCGGGTTAACACCTTTGCCAGCGACATAGAATTCGCCGGTGGTGCTCGCCTTGGCCCAGATCGCGATGCCGATATACAGCGCGAAGCTCAAGCCTACGACGATATATGTAAGGGTAGTAAGATCCATTTTGTCTGTCTCCCCAGATCCAGCGTCAATCGTCGTCTTCGTGAACGTCGAACTCGCGGTCCAGTTTGTTCATCTTCGACACATAAACGAAAATCAGTGCGACAAAGACATAGATGGACCCCTGTTGAGCAAACCAGAAACCAAGCTGGAAGCCCGCTATTTCGATACTGTTAAGGGCATCGACAAACAGAATGCCGAAACCGTAGGAAACGATGAACCAGATCACAATCAGAGTTGCGACCAGCTTCACGTTTCTCTTCCAGTAGGCTGCGCTTTGTTCATCCATCGCGCGTCTCCTTCCTAGAATTGATAACTTCCCCTGCCGACCGTTTGTTGTGTTTTTGTCAGTCGGCCGCATGTACTAAGCGGCAATGAAACTGTAACGACACACTCATTGCCTTCTAAGCTCGATACCAGTTTTCGGGATTCCCCAGAAGCTAATCATTAGTCGTATAGAACAGTGCGTTAGCGACGGTCTGGTTGAATGAAGCGGCCAAAATCACAAAGATTTCCGCCAGTTTTTCCATTGTGCAATGCGGTATTTTTGGTTGAGTTTTCGGGGTGAATAAAACACTCATAGATTGCCGTTTGGTGGCGTTGCGGATGCTTTTGGTCTGTTTGGGGGCGATTGCCTGTGGTGGTTTGCATATCGGTTGCTGATCAAATTTGCGCGTCGCTTGCACAAAAAAATTGCCCGGCGCGGTTGCCCGATCACCAATTTCGACAAAGTTAGAGGGTGTCCTGCCCCCGCGTGCGGCTTGCATGCGGGCATGTGCGGTTTGAAGTTGTTAAGCGCAAGCACGTCGGTTACAAACGGGCACAGCTTTTCAGGCATGAATATGTGCATGCCGTCGTGATCCGGTCCCGATGGGGACGGACCCAATGACATTTGGATGGGGAATTTAATGGCATCCTACCAGTATATTTACGTCATGAAGGACCTGACCAAGATCCTTCCGGGCGGTCGTGAACTTTTCAAGGGCATTACGCTGTCGTTCCTGCCGGGCGTAAAGATCGGTGTTCTGGGGAACAACGGTGCGGGTAAATCGACGCTGCTCAAGATCATGGCAGGCATCGAAAAGGATTTTGCCGGTGAAGCATGGCCGGCAGAAGGTGTTCGCGTTGGTTACCTTGAACAGGAACCGCAGCTGAACCCGGCCAAGGATGTTCTTGGCAACGTCATGGAAGGCTGCGGCCAGGTTGTTGATGATCTTGCGCGCTTTAACGAAATCAGCGCCAAATTCGCCGAGCCGATGACCGATGACGAGATGAATGATCTCCTTGCCGAGCAGGGTGAACTTCAGGAACGTATCGATGCGGCGAATGGCTGGGATCTTGAGCGTACGCTTGAAATCGCCATGGATGCGCTGCGCTGCCCGCCCAAAGATGCGGATGTGTCCAAGCTTTCCGGTGGTGAACGCCGCCGCGTTGCGCTTTGTCGTCTGCTGCTGGCCAAGCCGGACATTCTGCTGCTTGACGAACCGACCAACCATCTTGATGCAGAATCGGTTGCTTGGCTTGAACGTCACCTGGAAGACTATCAGGGCACCGTCATTCTGGTTACCCACGATCGTTACTTCCTTGATAATGTTACCGGCTGGATCCTTGAACTCGACCGTGGTCAGGGCATCCCGTATGAAGGCAACTATTCATCCTGGCTGGAACAGAAGCAGAAGCGTCTGGAACAGGAAGCCCGTCAGGAAGGCAGCCGCCAGAAACAGCTGGCAACCGAGTTGGAATGGATTCGCCAGAACCCGAAAGGCCGTCAGGCAAAATCCAAGGCCCGTGTCCGTGCCTATGATGATCTTGTCGCCGAAGCGGCCAAGGCAGTGCCGGATTCGACCAAGATCGTTATTCCGATTGCCGAGCGCCTTGGTAACGAGGTTATCACTGCCGAAGGTCTGACCAAGGCATTTGATGACAAGCTTCTGTTTGATGATCTTCATTTCCGTCTGCCGCCGGGTGGTATCGTTGGTGTGATCGGCCCGAACGGTGCCGGTAAAACCACGCTGTTCAAAATGCTGACCGGAACCGAAACCCCGGATTCCGGAACGCTGAAGATCGGTGAAACCGTCAAGCTTGGCTATGTCGATCAGTCGCGTGACTCGCTTGATCCGAACAAGACCGTCTGGCAGGAAGTTTCCGACGGCCTGGACGAGATCCTTCTGGGTAAACGTCCGATGTCATCGCGTGCCTATGTTTCGCAGTTTGCATTCAAAGGTGCGGACCAGCAGAAAAAAGTCGGTCAGCTTTCCGGTGGTGAACGTAACCGTGTTCACCTTGCCAAGATGCTGAAATCGGGCGCAAACGTGCTGCTGCTTGACGAACCGACCAACGATCTTGACGTTGATACGCTGCGTGCGCTTGAAGAAGGTCTTCTGGAATTTGCCGGTTGTGCTGTGGTTATCTCGCACGATCGCTTCTTCCTTGACCGTATTGCGACCCACATCCTGGCTTACGAAGGCAATTCGCACGTCGAATGGTTCGAAGGCAACTATCAGGAATACGAGGCCGATTACAAACGCCGCTATGGTGAAGAAGCAAGCCGCCCGCACCGCATCAAATACAAGCCGCTTACCCGTTAATTCGGGCAAGGGTATTGTGAATTGCGAAAGGCCACCTTCGGGTGGCCTTTCGTTTTGGCGCGCAATAGGCTTATTTTCGGACAAAGAAAAAGCCACCATCTGGAAATGGTGGCTTTGATCTTTTGATGGTGTGGTCTGCGACCTAAAGGCCGGTTTTTGCCTTGAGCGCGCTGGTCAGGGCGCTGACATCATCGTTATTTTGCTGGATCACCGAGGTGAATTCGTCACGCTGGGTGATGCCCATGCTCAGACCTTCGATCGAAACATCAATGATCTTGTAATGGTTATCAAACAGACGCATACGCCAAACGATATTGACCGGCGGGCCATCGGGGCGGACGAACTGTGAATTGACGAAGGTGTCCTTGTTCTTTTCGGTCTCGCTGCCGACAACGAACTGTTCGCCGTTAAAGGCTTTGAACTGGTTGGCATAGTTCAGCGCGAGATAGTTCTGAAGAAGCTTGGAAAACTCGTCGATTTCTTCCTTGGAAATGGAGCGCCAATAGCGGCCGAGCACAAAGCGCGACACAACTTCCATTTCGAAGTAGCGATCCATCAGGGCAACGAATTTCTGGCGGCGGACATCATCGCCAAGTGTCTGGTCGGTCAGTTCGGCCATTGCCTGATCGGCAAGGGACTGAATGACATTGGCCGCACTTTGGTCAACGGCGACCTCTGCGATCACCGGGGATGCGGTGGTCGCGGCCATAACCGGGCCAGACCAGACCGCAGCAACACCAAAAAGTGCGGCTGCTGCGGGGATGATGATCTTGGTCTTGGTCATGGCTTGCTCTTACTGGCTTGCGGCTTCGACGGCGTCGTCAAAGCTGAATTCAGCACTTTCATCCTCGACCGCAGAAGCCGGTGCAGGTGCGCCGTTGCGAATCAGGGTGTTGCGCTGCTGACGATACAGGCTGCGCAGGGCTGCATAATAGTCGATTGACGATTTCTGCAACTCGTTAAGCTGATTGACGGTCGCATAGCGATAATGCAATGCGCTCACACCGATCGAGCCAAGATAAAGTGCTTCGGCGGTGTCGCTATTCTGTGCGCCCCAGGTTAGCGGGTTGGCAACATAGTCAACACCAAGGCCAACACTGTCACGCAAGTTGGACGGGCCAATCAGCGGCAGGACAATATAAGGACCGGCACCGACGCCATAATGCGCAAGGGTCTGACCGAAATCTTCACGACGGTACGGAATGCCGAAATCGGCAGCGACGTCGTTGAAACCAAGGAAGCCCAGCGTCGAGTTCATGATGAAACGCTGGAACGAGGCCGCGGCCTGATCCGGATCACCCTGAAGCAATGCGTTGAGTGAGTTCAGCGGTTCGTTCAGGTTGCGCACAAAGCTTGCAACCGACGTCTTGACGGGTTCCGGCGCAATATCGCGGTACCACATCGCAGCGGGGTACAGAACCATGAAATCGACTGCGCCGTTTACACCGTGCACAACACGGTTTACCGGTTCAATTGGGTCGAAATCGCTCATATCCTGTGCGGGCTCTGTTGATGCACAAGCCGTCAGCAAGGACAGCGAACCAGCAGCACAGAGTGAAAGTAGAGCTCGAAACTTCATTATTTTCAGCCAACCGATTTTCGATACATAGACTTCCTTGACCCAAGACGTTTTTCGCGCGGGAACACCAAAAAACGTTACCGATCAACTTCCTGCTCTCGAAGTCGGATCATGTATCGCGTACGCCTCGAATATTTATGTGGTTAGCATAGGGCGAAATTAAACGCCAGCATACAAAAAGTTGAAAGGGTTCAAGCCGTTTTACCGTGTGACCTTTTTGCCATACCTCGTTTGGGTGGGAAAATAGTCATTGATTAAATATAAACATATCTTTATATCTGTTTTTCGTGAATGGGAGAAACGGCTATGGAACAGGTTTTGGCAAGATTGCGCGCAGCCGCCGAAGCGACGCGGCTTCGGTTATTGGCGATTTGCGCGGAATGCGAACTGACGGTCAGCGAGATCACGCAGATCATCGGCCAAAGCCAGCCACGTGTTTCCCGTCATCTGAAATTGCTGTGCGAAGCCGGGTTGCTTGTGCGGTTCCGTGAAGGGACCTGGATGTTCTATCGCACGCCGCATTCCGGCCCGGGGGCCGATCTGGTGCAGCCGGTTCTGGCGTTGTTGCCGGCCGATGATGAAATTTTGTCCCTTGATCGGGCCCGCCTTGATCAGGTCAAAGCACAGCGTGAAAAAATCGCCACCGAATATTTCCGCGCCAATGCCGAAGACTGGGACCAGATCAGATCCCTTCATATTGACGAGGCTGTTGTTGAGCAGGCCCTGCTTGATGCGGTTGGCGATCTGAGCGGCGGGCGTATTCTTGATATCGGTACGGGAACGGGCCGGATACTGGAACTGCTGGGCCGAAATGCCGAAGAAGGTGTCGGTGTGGACATGTCGCGCGAAATGCTTGCCGTGGCGCGTGCACGCCTGCAACGTGCCGATCTTTCCAATTGTCTGGTGCGTCAGGCCGACATGTATCAGCTGCCGTATCCGGGGGGCATGTTTGATGTCGTGACCCTGCATCAGGTTCTTCACTTTGCTGAAAAGCCCGATGCGGCAATTGCCGAAGCCGCCCGCGTTCTGGCACCTGGGGGCCGGCTGGTGGTTGTCGATTTTGCTCCGCATGATCGCGAAGAATTGCGTGAAGAGCACGCGCACCGGCGCCTTGGCTTTGAAGATTCGTCGATCAGTACGTGGTTTCGCGCATGTGAACTTGTATTCGACAATGTCATAAACCTGCCCGGCAAGCCGCTGACCGTCCGGATCTGGATAGCGCATGCCGCAACCCAGGCCGCCACACAGACACCAGATAAAAACACCGACAGGGCTGCGGAATAATCCGTATCACCCGAGACCAAAAATAAAGCCCGATCCAAGGGAAAGCGAAGACAGGATTGAAATGATGACGGTTCAAGAAAAACAGGCAGCACGCAACGATCTGCGGGTTTCATTCGAATTCTTTCCGCCCAAAACGGAAAAGATGGAAGAAACCATGTGGCGATCGATCCATCGTCTTGCGCCGCTGAACCCGTCCTTTGTTTCCGTGACCTATGGCGCGGGCGGTACCACGCGCGATCGCACACATGGCAGTGTCACCCGAATTCAGGGTGAAACCGGCATTCCTGCGGCGGCACACCTGACCTGTGTTGGTCATACCAAGGACGAAATCGAACAGATCGCCCGTAAATACTGGGACGAAGGCATTCGTTCGATCGTGGCCCTGCGTGGTGATCTGCCCGATGCCGGTGATACTTATGAACCGACCCCGGGCGGTTATCCCTATGCGGTTGATCTTGTTGCCGGGCTTAAGGAAATTGCCGATTTTGATATTTCGGTGTCGGCCTATCCGGAAATGCATCCCGATGCACCAAGTGCCGATTTCGAGATCGATTATCTGAAACGCAAGATCGATGCCGGGGCCAACCGTGCGATCACGCAGTTCTTCTTTGATAACGAGACCTATCTGCGGTTCCGTGACAAATGTGATGCTGCTGGCATCACGGCCCCGATTGTTCCGGGCATCCTGCCGGTGACCAATTTTGCATCGCTTTTGAAATTTGCCGATATGTGTGGGGCATCTGTGCCGGAACGCTTGCACTGGCGTTTTGACGGTCTGGACGAAGATCCGGAAACGCGCCGCATGGTTGCATTCCACGAAGCCATTTCACAGGTTGAAGGGTTGATGAAGGAAGGGGTCAGCGACTTCCACTTCTATACTCTGAACCGTGCCGAACTGACCTATGCCATCTGTCATGCGCTGGGTATCCGCGGAACGGACAAGGCTGCGGCCTGAGTTCCGATTACCGATAACAGCAAAGCCTGACTGAAAGACTGGATGAAAAAGATGAATGATCGCAAGGAACGCGTCGCCCTGCTGCGCAAACGGGCCGAACAAAAGATACTGATCCTTGATGGCGCCATGGGCACCATGATCCAGAAACACAAACTGACCGAGGAAGATTATCGCGGTGAACGGTTTGCCGACTGGAAACGGGATGTCAAAGGCAATAACGATCTTCTGTCTCTGACTCAGCCAGACATCATCAAGGATATCCATCTGCAATATATTGCGGCAGGTGCAGACCTTCAGGGGACCAATACCTTCAGTGCGACGACCATCGCGCAGGCCGATTACGGCATGGAGGATCTGGCCTACGAGATCAATTTCGAAAGTGCCAAGATCGCGCGTCAGGCCTGCGACGAATGGGAAGCTGCCCATCCCGGCGACGTGCGATTTGTGAACGGTGCCATTGGTCCGACCAACCGCACGGCATCAATCTCGCCGGATGTGAACAATCCGGGTTATCGCGCGATCACCTTTGATCAGCTTAAAGACGCCTATAAGGAAGCGGCCAAGGGGCTGCTTGACGGTGGTGCGGATACGCTTCTGGTCGAAACCATTTTCGATACGCTCAACGCCAAGGCTGCATTGTTTGCCATCGACGAAGTTCTTGAAGAACGCGGTGAAGATGTTCCGGTCCTTATTTCGGGCACCATCACCGATGCATCGGGCCGTACCCTTTCAGGGCAGACCACCGAAGCATTTTATAATTCGGTCCGCCACGCCAAGCCGTTTTCGATCGGTTTGAACTGTGCACTTGGTGCTGCACAGCTGCGCCCCTATGTGCAGGAACTGTCGCGCATTGCCGAATGCCGCGTTTCGGTTTATCCCAATGCCGGCCTGCCGAACGAATTTGGTGAATATGATCAAAGTGATGCGGAAATGGCCGCACTGGTCAAGGAATGGGCTGAAACCGGCATGGTCAATTTGCTGGGCGGATGCTGTGGCACGACACCGCCGCACATCAAGGCGATTGCCGATGCCGTGGCCAATGCCAAGCCACGGGCGCTTCCGAAAATTGAACCCAGAATGCGTTTGTCCGGCCTTGAGCCGTTTGACGCTGCGTAAACCCGATATTGATTGCTGAAAAGAGATCGAACAGACCCATGACCGACATTTCCAGATTTATCAATATTGGTGAACGCACCAACGTTGCCGGATCGCTTAAATTCAAAAAGCTGATCGTTGACGAAGATTACGATGCGGCCCTTGAGATTGCCCGCCAGCAGGTCGAAAACGGCGCGCAGATCATCGACATCAACATGGATGATGCGATGCTTGATGCCGAAACGGCGATGGTCAAGTTCATCAACCTGATTGCCGCCGAGCCCGACATTGCGCGCGTGCCGATCATGGTCGACAGTTCCAAATGGAACGTCATCGAGGCCGGTCTTAAATGTCTTCAGGGCAAGGGAATCGTCAACTCGATCAGTCTGAAAGAAGGCGAAGAACCCTTTATCGCCCAGGCCAAACAATTGCGCCGTTACGGTGCGGCTGTTGTTGTCATGGCCTTTGATGAAAAAGGCCAGGCCGATACGGTTGATCGCAAATTTGAAATTTGCAAACGCAGCTATGACGTTCTGGTCGAAAAAGTCGGCTTCCCGCCCGAAGATATCATTTTTGATCCGAACATCTTTGCGGTCGCAACCGGGATCGAAGAACACGACAATTATGCGGTCGACTTCATCGAAGCCTGCAAGCTGATCAAAAAACACCTGCCTTATGCCAAGATTTCAGGCGGTGTTTCAAACGTGTCCTTCTCGTTCCGGGGCAATAACCCGGTCCGCGAAGCCATGCATTCGGTCTTCCTGTATCACGCCATCCAGGCTGGTCTTGATATGGGGATCGTCAATGCCGGGCAGCTGGTCGTTTATGAAGAAATCCCGGCTGAGCTGCGCGAACGCGTCGAAGACGTCATTTTGAACCGTCGTTCGGATGCGACCGACCGTCTGCTTGAGGTTGCCGAAAAATACAAGGGTACGGGCGGTCCGGAAAAGAAAGCCGATCTGGAATGGCGCAAAAAGCCGGTCAATGAACGTCTGGCCCATGCGCTGGTCAACGGTATTGCCGAATTCGTCGAAGAAGACACCGAAGAAGCCCGCCAGCAGGCCGACAAGCCGCTTCATGTCATTGAAGGGCCGCTGATGGATGGGATGAATATCGTCGGTGACCTGTTTGGTGCCGGCAAGATGTTCCTGCCCCAAGTGGTGAAATCCGCCCGTGTGATGAAAAAGGCCGTCGCCTATCTGATCCCGTTCATCGAAGAAGAAAAAGACGGTGTGCGCGAAAGCAACGGCAAGATCCTTCTGGCGACGGTAAAGGGCGATGTCCATGACATCGGCAAGAACATCGTTGGTGTGGTTCTGCAATGTAACAATTTCGAGGTCCTCGACCTTGGTGTGATGGTTCCGACCCAGAAGATCATTGAAACTGCCAAGGCCGAAAAGGTCGACATGATCGGTCTTTCGGGCCTGATCACGCCGTCGCTTGAAGAAATGACCTATGTCGCGGCCGAAATGGAACGCGAAGGTCTGGATATCCCGCTTCTGATCGGCGGGGCGACCACGTCAAAGGTACATACCGCAGTCAAGATCGCACCGAACTATAACAAGTCGGTCGTTTACGTGATTGATGCATCGCGTGCGGTGGGTGTTGCAAGCCAGCTGGTGTCGGAAACCCATCGCGAACGATTTGCTGCTGAAATCCGCAATGAATATCTGGCGATGGCGGAAAAACACGCCGCCCAGCAATTGCAGAAAAAACGCTTCGCCCTTGCCGATGCGCGCGCCAACAAGGTGCAACTTGACTGGGATGCCTATGACGTTCCGGTTCCGGCAAAGCCGGGGATCACCGTGTTTGATGACTTTGATCTTGAAGATCTGGTCGCGCGCTTTGACTGGAAGCCGTTCTTTGAAACCTGGGAACTGCATGGTCGTTTCCCCGACATCCTCAAGGATGAAAAAGTCGGCGAAACTGCGCGCGGTCTTTATGACGATGCGCAGGAAATGTTGAAACGTATCGTTGCGGAAAAATGGTTCAAGCCGCGTGCGGTTGTTGGCATCTGGCCGGCAAATTCCGTCGGTGATGATATCGAAGTCACCCCGGCCCCGGATCAGAATGAACCGGTCATGCTTCATACCCTGCGCCAGCAGATGTTCCGCGAAAACAACAAACGTCCGAACCGGGCTTTGGCCGATTACATCGCGCCGAAGGAAAGCGGCAAGACCGATTATATCGGTGCCTTTGTTGTGACGGCGGGACCGGAAGTCGAACAGATCGCCTCAAAGCTTGAAGCCGAGCATGACGATTACAATGCCATTCTGGTCAAGGCGCTTGGTGATCGCTTTGCCGAAGCCTTTGCCGAGCGTATGCACGAAAAGGTCCGCAAGGAGCTTTGGGCCTATGCCGCAGACGAGAATCTCGGCAATGATGATCTGATTGCGGAACACTATCGCGGTATCCGTCCGGCACCGGGATATCCTGCGTGCCCGGAACATACCGAAAAACGTACCCTTTGGTCGCTTTTGAATGCTGAGGAAAATGTCGGCGTCTCCCTGACCGAAAGCTGTGCGATGACCCCGGCTTCGTCTGTCAGCGGTTTCTATTTCGCCCACCCCGAAGCCAAATATTTCGGCCTTGGCAAGATCGAACGCGATCAGGTCGAAAGTTATGCCGAACGCAAAGGCATGACCATGGCCGAGGCAGAACGCTGGTTGGCACCAAACCTGAATTACGATCCACGTCAGTCATGATGATCTGAAGTCATGATGATCTGACCGGTCGCAATGAAAAGCCCCGCAGACTGCACTCTGCGGGGCTTTTTCGTTTAGGGGCTGTCGGGGAAAGGTCGTGTCAGAGTTAGAGCCCGTGTCAGTGTGTCGCCTGACAGAACTTTCCGCGTTCGGTAATGCCGACAATGATAATGGCAATCACACCAAGACAGAAATATCCACCCAGAAGCGGGATCACCGTGCCGTCAAACTGCTGGCCGATAATGCCCCCGGCAATCACGCCGATCAGGGTGCTATAGACGCCGATCATTGAAGACGCGGTTCCGGCAATGGCGCCAACCGGTTCCATGGCCAGCGAATTGAAATTCGGCATGGTCAGTGAAAAGCAGAACAGCGTCATGGTAAGGCCGATACCAAACAGCCAAAGCGGCGGCTTGCCGTCAAAACCGATTGCGATCAGAACGTTGACCAGACTGCTTGCCGTCATGAAGAACAGGGCGACATGGGAAATCTTGTGCATGCCAAGTTTCCGCACCAGACGGGCATTGACGAAGGACGAGAAACTCATACAGGCCGCAATCATGCCAAAGGCAAGCGGGAACCAGACGCCCAGTCCATAGACCTCGGTCTCGAAGATTTGTTGGGCCGAACCGATATAGGCCATCAGACAAGCAAACATCATGCCCATGACGGTGGCATAACCGAATGTCTGGCGGTTGGTCACGGTGGTTCTGATGTCACGGGCAATCCGGCGAACCGAGAGTTTATGCCGATATTCCGGATGCAGTGTTTCGGGCATCCGAAGCAGGTACCAGCACACAATCGCAATCGCGAGGACAAGCGTACTGACAAAAATCATGTGCCAGTTTGCCAGTGCCAGAATCAAACTGCCCGATGCCGGGGCAAACACCGGAAGAATGATGAACACCATCATGACAAAGGACATGACGCGCGCCATTTCACGACCTTCAAAACAGTCGCGTGTGATCGCCATGGTCAGAACGCGCGGGGCCGCAGCACCAAGTCCCTGGACGAAACGGGCAATAAGCAAATGATCATAGCTGTCGGCAAAGATCGCCATGACCGTACCGACGGCATAGATGCCAAGTCCGGCGATCAGGGTCGGGCGGCGACCAAAACTGTCGGCAAGCGGGCCATAGACGATCTGCATCAGGCCAAAGGCAATCATGAAGACATAAATCAGCATCTGCATGCGGTTGCCGTCTTCGATGCCGAAATCGGCAGCAATCGGGCCAAAGGCCGGTAACAGATTATCAATCGACAGGGCGACAAGCCCGATGGTAATGGCCATCAGACAGACAAATTCAGCAAAGCCGGGTAGCGGTCGTACCGCAGTGCTACCCGTGGGTCGGGGATCATTCATTTTCGGATTCCGTATCAACACGGTTTGGGTGGCGTCAGAAATTCTGAACAGACGGCGAAGAATGCTGCATTTCCCCCGTCGATGGCAATGATCGTTTTTTGAAAGCTGTTTGGTTGTGGACACCGGCTGACGGGCGAGGACGTGGGCAAAGATCGGAAAATATCCTTGATGTTTCGGGTGTTTACCCTTTATTCGCAGCAATCGCTGATCCTATGATCAACCCCATCGGAACAGGACCCCTTCGTATGTTTGCTCTGCGGTGTTGCGGCAATGGCTGAAAAACTGATCAAATCCAATCTGGTACTAAGCCGTCTGCGCCGTCTGGTGAAAAGCGAGCAACTGGTCCTGTCGCTTCTGGCGCTGGTGGTTGGTGCGATGGCCGGGGGCGGAACGATCCTGTTTCGCGACGGCATTTTGCTGGTGCAGGCGCTGGTTTATGGGTGGGGCGAAGAATCCCTTCATCAGCATCTGATGGGATTGTCGAACTGGCATCTGGTTCTTGGCCCGACCGCCGGCGGGCTGGTCGTCGGTGTTTTCATCTACAAGTTTTTACCCGGTCAGCGCCCGCACGGGGTTGCGGATGTTATTGACTCTGCCTCGTTCAATGATGCGCGCATGTCGACCCGGTGCGGCATCAAAAGTGCGATTGCCAGTGCGGTGTCACTGGGAAGTGGCGCGTCACTTGGCCGCGAGGGGCCGGTTGTTCATATGGGGGCGTCCTTTGGGGCCTGGCTTGCACGCGTGTTGCATTTGCGCCGCGGGGCGGCGCGCACCTTGTTGGGGTGCGGGGTGGCATCGGCCGTTGCCGCATCCTTCAACGCGCCGCTGGCCGGGATGTTTTTTGCCCATGAAGTGGTTCTTGGCCATTATGCCCGGACCGCTTTTGCACCGATTGTGATGTCGTCGGTGATGGGGACGGTGATTACCCGTCTTTATTACGGATCGGAAGTGGCGTTTTTGATCCCGCTCCATAACATTCAGTCGTTCTGGGAATTTCCCGCATTTGCGCTTTTGGGGTTGCTGGCCGGGATCACCGCAATGCTGACAGTGCGTGCCATTCCCATCGTTCAAAAGGTTGCCGATACCACGCGTGCGCCGCTTTGGTGTCGGCCGGCGATTGCCGGTCTTGTGGTTGGAATTGTTGGCCTTGGCTTTCCGCAGATCATCGGTGTCGGTTATGGCGCGATGAATGATGCGCTTTATGAAACCTACAGCCTGACATTTCTGATCGGTCTGCTGTTTGCCAAGGCGTTTGTCGTGGCGATCTGCATGGGGCTTGGATTTGCAGGCGGGATGTTCAGCCCCAGCCTGTTTCTTGGTGCGATGCTCGGCGGTGCGTTCGGGATCGTTGCCACCCACGCCTTGCCGGATTTCTCGTCCGGGCACGGGGCATATACCCTGGTCGGGATGGGGGCGGTGGCCGCCGCTGTTTTGGGGGCGCCGATTTCCACAACCCTGATCGTGTTTGAGCTTACCGGTGACTATCAGCTGACCATTGCGGTGATGCTGGCATCGGTTCTGGCATCGGTGATTATGGATCAGGCCAATGGCGGATCATTCTTCCACTGGCAGCTTAAAATGCGCGGATTGTCGACCAATTGGGGGCGGGAGGTCAATCTTCTGCGCATGATCAAGGTCGCCGACATCATGAAGCGCGAATATGTCACCGTGCCTTTATCCCATGATTTGCCAAGTGTCCGATCAGCCCTTTTCAATGCACCCTATGCGGAGCTTTTTGTCGTTGATGACAAAGGCAAACTGCATGGCACCATCACATTGACCGATTTGCGCAATGCTGCGTTTGATACGGATGCCGCCCAGAATATGACGGCTGGCGAAGTGGCGCGGTCAAAACCGCCGGTCCTGTTCCGTACTGACAGCATCGAAAAGGCCATCCGCCTGATGGAGCAAACCGGCGAGGAACATTTGCCGGTGCTCAATAACGGTGAAGATCGCGAGATGATCGGCTTTGTCCACGAAAAGGATGCGATGATGGCCTACAACAACGCGCTTCTTGAACTGCAAAGCGAAGAACGCGGCGACGCCCCGCCAAAGCTGTTCTGACGTTATCAAAGTCCGCGAATGAAAAAGAGCAGCACCGAAAGATGCTGCTCTTTTGCGTGGTCGAATCACAGACTGGTCTTTATGCAGCCAGTGCCGTGTCACCGGCTGATTTCCGGGTTTGCTGTCCGCTTAGAAGCTGGGCTGTAAGGCGACTGTCCAGACCGGCAACATCTTCGGGAAGATTTGTTGCGGATTGTTCGATCTGATCAAGTTCCTGACGTGCCTGGCGTCGTTCGAGTTCAGCCTTTTCGGCCTTTTCATCATCCTTTATCGGAATTGAATTGGCATCACGCAGTGCGGTTCTGAATTCTTCTTCGGCGTCTTTCTTGGCGTTCAAGATGTCAGCTTCGGTAGAGTCAGATTGTGAGGATGACGAAAAGACATCGCCCGCCGCATTGCTGTTCGGGTCATTGTCATTGCCTTGAACGTCAGCCATGGCAGACGCAAAGCTTGATGATCCCGAACCGATATTCTGAAATTCAAGCATGACGGACTGCATCGCATCGGAAAGCTGGCTTTTGGACGTGCCGGTTTCCGAATTGGTTTCGCCCGTTGTCAATACAGGTACTGCGCTACCTGCGCTAAATCCTTCGATACCTTCGTGTGCACCTGACCGCTCCGAAGAGCCGGCCCGGGAAGACATTGGCAACCCGTTGCCCAATCCAAAAATAGTACTCATGCCGAGATACCCTTCTTGTGGGATGCACAAAGCACCCCTGACAGCGGCAAATTTGCACAAACCGTCGTCAGAGGATGCTAACCACCGGGAAACAAGCAATTCCCGGACCACATGAAGCAGGACAGTCTTCTTGAGTGGACAGTAATTTAGGTGAATTGAATTTTGCGTGCGCGGCGGCCCCCGAAAGATGTGCAGCAGGCAAAATATACCGATACCAAAGAGGGTTATGAGCACCCCGCCTTATCCATTAGGCTGTTTGACCTTGAAAACATGTCTGGCGGCAATGACAGGACGGGGATGAAGCTTCATCTGATTGCAGGGGCACGGCCAAATTTCATGAAGATCGCCCCGTTATGGCAGGGCTTGCGTACCCATGCGGATATCAAGGCGGCTTTCATTCATATGGCGCAGCATCGCGATGCGGAGATGACGTCAACGATCTGGCGTGATCTGGGAATGGCGGATCCCGACCATGTTGTGCAATGGCAATGCAGTACCAGTCAGGACCGGATTGCGCCGATGATGGCCGGTTATGAAAAGCTTTGTCGCCAAAATCGCCCGGACGTGGTTCTGGTGGTCGGGGATGTCAGTGCGTCACTTGCCGCGGCGATGACGACCTCGAAGCTGCAAATACCGCTGATCCATCTAGAAGCTGGATTGCGGTGCTTTGATTTGTCGGTTCCCGAAGAACGCAATCGCATGACCATTGACCGGTTGGCGGACCTGCATCTGACCCCGTCTGCCGATGCGGACGAAAATCTTCTGGCCGAGGGGATCACGCCAGACCGCACCAGGCGTGTCGGCAATATCATGATCGATACCTGTGTCATGATGAATGACGCGATATGCACGGATGTGACAACAGAAACGCTGGGGCTTGCCGGGGGTGAATACGTGCTTGTAACGCTTCATCGTCCGGGCAATGTTGATGATCGTGCGAAGCTGCGCCGGATTTGTCATGCACTTGGTGATATTGCCAGCCATGTTCCTGTTTGCTGGCCATTGCATCCCAGAACCCGCCATCAACTTGAACAGATTGACGGCATTGCCATGCTTGAACAAAGCGGGGTGAAAGTCCTGCCGCCGCTTGGATATGTATCCTTTGGGGCCGTGATGGCAAATGCCGGACTGGTGGTAACCGATTCCGGTGGTGTACAGGAAGAAACCAGTTGGCGTGCGATCCCCTGTCTGACCTTGCGCCCGTCAACCGAACGACCGGTTACGATTGACTTGGGGACAAATCGGCTTGTCAGCATTGAACGCCTGTCCGCCATGGCAATCGATGCCATGACCGGGCAGTCCGCCCCGGAACGCCGGGATTGCGAAATCCCGCTTTGGGATGGTCAGACGACCGGGCGCGTCATTGCGGAACTTGACCGGTTTCGCAGAAACGGTGGCGTCAGGAAATAATCTGCGCCATCACCTTGTTGCCCAGAGCTTCGTTGCGCATGTCAAAGCCGCCAGTCGACAGGGTGCTGTCATCGGTATTTTCAGCCATATTTCGCGCGACGGTTTCAGACGATGTGCCGTTATCGGTTAAAGCATCCGTTTCCACGCTAGCGTCAGTATCAGATTCCGAGCTGTTGTCAGGAAGGCTGCTTTGTGACGGAGTTGCATCCTGCGGGGCGGCAGCCATGATTTCCGACAGGCTGACCACGCCGTCTTCGTTGGTATCAAGCGGGTCATAGGTGCCATCGGACCCCATGGAGGCCAGCATGCTGTTCATGACGGTATCTTCGCTGCTGCTGTCATCGCTTGAAATCACGGCCCCGCTTGGCGGTGTCATGGATGCCAGATAGTCATCTTCGGATATGCTTTGGGCGTCGGACCCGGCCATGACATTCCAAAGATTTTCAGACATTTCATCGCTGACACCGTCGGGGGCCGATGCCATGAATTCATCCTTGGTCAGCGTGCCGTCGCCGTCGGTATCCATGTCAGAGAACAGTCGCTGGGCATCAAAACTGCTGTTGCCGTCGGTGGTGGTGCTGGTTTCCTGCAACTCAAGAAGCATCGACATGATGGAGTCTGAAAGCTGACCGGTGATGGCTTCGCTTTGCGATGTCATTTCCGACATGCTGTCGGTGCCGGTCGATCCGCTGCCCTGCAAGGCATAAAGCGAAAATCCGCCAAATGCTTCAATGCCCGAAGAACCATCGCTGCCTGTTGATGAATTGGCAGACTGGCTGTTCTGGCTAAGTATTTGCGCGATGCTGCCGCTCATGCTGCTGATGCCGCTCATATTTCTACCTTCATTCAGAATTGCGTTGTTATCTGAACTCACGCGAAAGACCGGAAAAACTGGCGCAAAAAGTTTTCGAGGATCGGGAAAGGGGTGGTTGATGTTCCTGTTTCGTTGCAGAATGGAAAAAATACCCGGCCGCATCCGATGCAAGGCTGGTCCTTGGAACACAGCGTGATATATATGCCGCCATGATGGATGATCCCTTCGAAATTGATGAATTCGCCGCCAGCCCGGAAATGCGTCTTGGTGATGCACCGGCCCCGGCATATCTCGACAACTTGAATGCCGAGCAGCGCGATGCTGTCGAAACGCTTGACGGGCCATTGCTGGTTCTTGCAGGGGCGGGCACGGGTAAAACCCGGGTTTTGACCACGCGGCTGGCGCATTTGCTTGAAACCAAGGCCCAGACCGAACGTCTGCATCCGCAGCAAATCCTTGCCGTGACCTTTACCAACCGTGCGGCAAAGGAAATGCAGGAACGTGTGGCACAGGCATTGGGCCGCCCGGTCGAAGGTTGGTGGCTGGGAACCTTCCACTCGCTCTCGGCGCGATTGTTGCGCCGTCATGCCGAACTGATCGGGCTGCAATCAAACTTCACGATCCTTGATAGCGACGATCAGGTCCGTCTGCTCAAGCAGATCATGGACGCCGAACAGATCGACCCGAAAAAATGGCCGGCCAAGCAACTGATGGGTATCATTCAGCGCTGGAAGGACAAGGGCCTGACGCCGGAACGGGTCAATGACAGTGTCGAATTCGCCAATGGCGGGGCCAAACATCTTTACAAGATTTATCAGGAACGGCTGAAAGTCCTGAATGCGTGCGATTTCGGTGATTTGTTGCTGCATTGCCTGACGCTTTTCCAGCAGCATCCCGAAGTTCTGAAACAGTATCAGAACACCTTCCGCTATATTCTGGTTGATGAATATCAGGATACCAACGTTGCGCAGTATTTGTGGCTGCGCGCCATGGCGATGGTTCATCGCAATATTTGCTGTGTCGGCGATGATGATCAGGCGATCTATAGCTGGCGCGGGGCCGAAGTCGGCAACATCCTGCGTTTTGAATCCGACTTCCCCGGTGCCAAGGTCGTGCGCCTTGAACAGAATTATCGGTCCACCCCGCATATTCTGGCCGCCGCATCGAAACTGATCACCTTTAACGATGGACGTCTGGGCAAGCAGCTTTGGACGGAAATCGACACCGGCGAAAAGGTCTTTGTCAAAGGTGTCTGGGATGGCGAGGCAGAGGCGCGTCTGGTTGGCGAAGACATCGAAGCCCTGCAATCAAAGGGCATTGGTGCATCCCAGATGGCGATTCTGGTCCGTGCCGGTTTCCAGACCCGTGAATTTGAAGAACGTCTGATCACGCTGGGCATCCCGTACCGGGTTGTCGGTGGTCCACGTTTCTACGAACGTCAGGAAATCCGTGATGCACTGGCCTATATCCGACTGGTCGCGCAGCCTGACGACAGTCTTGCATTCGAACGTATTGTCAATGTGCCCAAGCGCGGGGTTGGCAAGGCCACGCTTCAGACCCTGCATCAATATTCCCGTGATCAGGCGATTTCATTGCCTGCGGCGGCGCGTGATCTGATCGATACCGAAGAACTCAAACCCAAGATGCGCCAAAGCATCGGCGGGCTTTTGGGGGATTTCAAACGCTGGCGCGAAATGCTGGCAGGCAGTTCCCATGTCGAGGTGATCGAAACCGTCCTTGATGAAAGCGGCTATACCGATATGTGGCGGTCCTCCAAGGAAATCGATGCGCCGGGACGGTTGGAAAACCTCAAAGAACTTGTTTCCGCAATTGGCGAGTTCGAAAACCTGACCAGCTTCCTTGAACATGTTTCACTGGTCATGGAAAACGAACAGAATGACGCGCAGGAAAAAGTCACCATCATGACCCTGCATGCGGCCAAGGGGCTCGAATTCGATTATGTCTTCCTGCCCGGTTGGGAGGAGGGCGTCTTCCCCCATCAGCGCGCCATGGATGAAAGCGGTGTTAAGGGGCTTGAGGAAGAACGTCGTCTTGCCTATGTCGGGATCACGCGCGCGCGCAAACGTGCAACCATTTTATATGCCGCGAACCGCCGCATCTATAATCAGTGGCAATCGGCGCTGCCGTCGCGCTTTGTCGACGAACTGCCAGATGAGCATATTGAACGGATCAGTGATACCGGTCTTGGCGGGCATGGGGGGAATCATTCACCCGGTGCCTGGGGGGCTGATGACTGGATGAAAATGCCAAGCTGGGCCAACGAGGGCTCAGGCAACCGCAATCCGGTTTCCGGCGCATCCGAGCGCAAATTTGCATCAAGCGGTTGGCAGGATCGCGTGCGTAAAAACGTGATTGATGTAAAGCCGGATGGCGAAACCAGCTATGCGACCAGTTCGAAATCATCGAAATACAAGGTTGGCGATACAGTGCGTCACCGAAAGTTCGGACCGGGAACGGTGCGTGCGGTGGATGGCAACAAACTTGAAATCCATTTCGAGGGTGTCGGCACAAAGAAAGTGGTCGACAGCTTCATTCTGCCGGGGTAAGCCCCGGTTCAAATATTCACGGAATACCGAACTAACCGGGCGGCGATCGCAAGCGGCCCTGACAAGCGAGAAGCGATATGACCCAACCCGTTCTTTGCTATAACTTCCAGTTCGAAGTTGATGGCGCCTATGCCGAGGCCTTCGCCGAAGGGCTATACGAATATTGTGATGCATTGTCGCATTTCGAGCGTCCCGGTGATCCAAGCGCGCCCTGGAGAATCGAAGGTTTCTCGGGCGAGATGTTTGACAAGCCGGCAATTGAAACGGCGGTGTCGATCATGGCATCGGCGGTCGGGGTCGATGCGCCGGTTGTGACATTTGGTACATATGAGCCAAAAGACTGGGTCAGTGAAAACCTGCGCAGTTTCAAGCCGATTTCGGTCGGGCGTTTCTTTGTCCATGGTTCGCATTGGGACGAAGACCTGCCGGTGGCAAAAATCGGGCTTCAGGTGGATGCCGGTCTGGCATTCGGTTCCGGTGAACATCAAACCACCAAGGGATGCCTTGCGGCAATCGACTGGGTGGCAAAACGTGGTCCGCGCCATAATGCCCTTGATATGGGCTGCGGGTCGGGCATCCTTGGCATGGCATGCGCCAAAACCTGGCGCAGCACAGTGATGATGGCCGATATTGATGCCGCATCGGTGCGCGTTGCACAGGAAAATGCGCGGGATAACAAGATCGCCGATCTGGTCACCGCCATCCATTCGAACGGTTTCCAGGATACCCGTATCCGTGACGGCGGTTATTACGACATTGTCTGTGCCAATATTCTGGCCCGTCCGTTGCGCGCCATGGCCCATGATCTGGTCGGGACATTGTCACAGGACGGCGTTGTGATCCTTTCGGGGCTGCTGTCCGAGCAGGAACAGTTTGTTCTTTCGGCCTATCGCGAAGTCGGCCTGTCGCTGATCAAACGGTTCAAGGTTGAAAACTGGACCACGCTTCTGGTCGGCTAAGCCATCAGGCTTCCGGCAAATCGATACAGCCCCAGAATGCCCAATGTGACGATCAGCACACCAACGGCGATCATCAAGGGTTTTCTGGGGATGACTTTGACCAGTACAGCCGCCAATGGTGCGGCCGGGACCCCGCCGAGAACAAGGGCCAATGCCGCCATCCCGAAGCTTTCAAGCCCGAACGATCCGGCAAAGGTCACTGTAATCGCCACAGTAACGAAAAACTCCGCAGCCGCAGATGTACCAAGCATGCGGTGGGGTTCGCTGCCGCGATAAACCAGGGTGCTGGAAACAATCGGTCCCCAACCGCCACCCCCGACAGCATCCAGAAAACCGCCAATCAGGCCAAGCGGCGTCAGACCGCGCATTGCCGCAGGCGGCTGAACCTTGCGGATGGCTTTGGCAATTACCAGCACACCCAATGCCGACAGATAAAGCGCAACCGCCGGGGCAAGGTATTTACCAATCCCCGAGGACAGCAAGGCTGCGCCGACGCAACCGCCGACCGCACCGGCAATGGCCAGAATCCGGACCATCCGCCAGTCCACATTTCGGGCAAAATGATGCGCAGTCCCTGAAACAGCGGTGGTTGCGATTTCAGCGGCATGCACAGTTGCACTGGCATGGGCCGGCGGCAATCCGATTGTAATCAGCAACGATGTCGATGTAAGGCCATAGGCCATGCCAAGTGCGCCATCAATCAACTGGGCGACAAAGCCGATCAGAACGATCCACCAGAAATAGTCATCCATAAGACCACAGGCTCCTGCTGCGGGGATACTTTCCGGAAGTGTAGCAACTTGCCCGAAGCGCGATATGGCATTTTGGTTTCGGCCCGGCATTCCCGGTATGCATTAATGCCACGCGACATTTTTATGAATTTGGCGATGTGCCGGGATCGACCACCTCATATTCCTATATTCGAATAACTATATATAAGTGGTAATCAGTTTACTACTTATGTATAGTCCACATCGCGCGTGACAGCGATGATATATTAAATCAGTAAGGGAGATGTCCTTGGCTGAATTTGAACATCGAATACTTGTGGTTGATGATGAACCGGTAATCCGCAAATTGCTGACCCGCGTTCTGGAGCGAGCCAACTTTGAGGTTGTGCAAGCCGTTGATGGCCTTGACGGGATCGAGCATCTGCAAAAGGATGCTGGATTGCGGCTGGTCATTTCCGATTTGCGCATGCCCAACTGTGGCGGCCTTGATTTTGTGCGTCGCGCCATTGGCGAATTTCGCCGTGATTTTGAATTCATCCTCCTGACCGGGGATGGTGACAAGTCAGACGCGATCGATGCGTTGCGTCTTGGCGTGCGTGAATTCCTTGATAAACCGGTGGATCGTGCGGACCTTGAAGCCGCCGTTCAGAAGGCGCAGGAACGTTTGCTTGAACGGGATCGCGAACATGAACGCGTCCGGAAACTTGAACTTGAAAATGTCAGCAAGGCAAAGACGCTTGATGACATCACGCGCAAGCTGGGTGGTGCCGAACAGGAAATGATCGACCGGCTCAGCTTGATTTCCCAATACAGGGACATTGAAACCGCCGAACATTGCGTGCGGGTCGGACTTTATTCCCAGTTGCTTGCCGATATGGCCGGACTTGATACGCAAACCCAGCGCTCCATTCGTCTGGCCGGTATTCTTCATGATATCGGCAAGGTTGGTGTGCCCGACAGTGTCCTTCTGAAAGAGGGGCCACTGACGGATGCCGAATTCGAAGTCATGCAGCGTCATACCGAAATCGGTTTTTCGATGCTGAATGCGTCGGACAATCCGGTGCTTGATCAGGCGGCACAGATTGCGCGTTACCACCATGAAAAGTGGGAAGGCACGGGATATTGCAACGGGCTTTCGGGCGCAGACATTCCGATGGTTGCGCGCATCGTTTCCATTGCTGATGTCTATGACGCCCTGCGCAGTTCACGGCGTTACAAACCGCCATTCAGCCACAGGGAAGCCGTCGACATCATCACCAAGGGCGACGGACGCACGACGCCAGACATGTTTGACCCGAAACTGATGTCGCTGTTTCTTGAACATAATCAGCGCTTTGAGTCCATATTTGACAGCATGCCAGACCAGATGGTGTAAAGCCGGAGACGTTTAGACGATGAGCCAGAACGTAGACGTGATTTTGCACCGTACGCGAAATCGTATTGCCGATTTCATGTTGCTGGTCATGGTGATTGGCGGATTTCCGGCGCTGATTGCATCGTTGCTGCGTGAAACCAAACAGCCATTCTGGGTGATCGAAACCATCCAGCTTCTGGTGTTTGTTGCCGTGGTCGCAAGCCTCGTGCTGCGCCGTCGGCTTGAAACACGGACAAAATCGCATGTGATTGTCGGCGCAATGACAGTGTTGTCGTTGCTTTATATCATCATGTTTTCGCCAGCCAGTGGCATGGCGCTGATGATCGTATCAACAGTGACGGTGGCCATATTCCATCCGCTGGTTACGACATTCCGGTATGCGCTTTTCTGTTTTCTGACCATAACGGGCATCGGCATCATCCGTGTTTATGATCTTGACGGATTTCTGATTGATGATGCGGGCATGGTCGCACACACCTTGCCGGTGTGGATTGCGACATTGTTTGGCTATGCCTGGATGAGTTCGGCCGTGGTTGTCGGGGTCATCTGGATGCGCCAGGCGCTGTTGCAGATGAGTGTTGATCAACTGTTGTCCAAACGGGAACTGGTTTCCGGCAAGAAGTTTCTGGAAGAAATCCGTGTCAGCGCGGGGGAAGTTGCCAACCATTTTTCGTCTATTGAGCGGACTGAGGACGTGTCCTTCCGTCCATCCTTGCAGCGGTTTGCCGAATTGCTCAATTGCGAACGGGCCAGCTTGTGGTTGCAGAATGACGATGGTGATGTGGCATGCTTTGGCCTTTACGATGCCAATAACCCTGATGCATCGCATGAAGGACTGGTTCTGCGCCGCAAGGACCTGCCACGGTATTTTGCCGCCCTTGAAACCGGGCAGGCGATTGATGCCGAAAATGCCAAAGAAGACCCGCGGACATCGGAATTTACCGAAAACTACCTGATTCCTTTGAATATCGGGGCGATGCTGGATGTGTCGCTGATGTCGGTTGCCGGGCGCATGGGCGTTGTCTGTTTCGAAACCGTCGGAAGGACCCGCGTCTGGCGATCAGACGAGGTTGTCTTTGCCCATATGGCAGGCGGGCTTCTTGCCGCGGCGGCCGGGATCAAGTCGATCATGGAAGCCGACGAGGCACTTAATTTCTCGCGCAGGCGGTTCGAGGCGGTTGCCAATTACACCTATGACTGGGAAAGCTGGGTGTCGTCAGACGGGCGTCTGGTGTGGGTCAACCCGGCTGTGGAACGTATTCTGGGCTATTCGGTCTCGGAATGCATGACACTTGAAAGCTATCCGTTGCCATTTGTCGCACCCGAAGATCAGGCGCGTGTACGCCATTATCTGGATGAAGGCCTGTCCGGGCTTTCGGGCAGTGATCGGGAATTCACCGCCATTCATAAAAATGGCAACCGGGTCAGTATCGGAATGTCCTGGCAACAGATTGCCGATAGTGACGGAACCAATCTGGGGGTTCGCATTTCATGTCGGGATGTCACCGAACGGGTGCGGTATCGCCGCGATCTTGAATATGCCAAAACCGATCTTGAAGCCAACCAGCGCCGTTTGCGTGCGCACTTCAATAACGCGAAGATCGGCGTGTTTTACTGGACCCCGGATCGTACGATCATTGAAGTCAACGACACCGCCTGTCAGTTGTTCGGGTTCAGCGCCGAGGAGTTTGTTGGCAAAAAGCTTGAACTGATTGTGCCGCCATCGGAACGCGCCCGGTTGGGAACGCTGATCAATGAAATCATGGAAACCCGGACCAGTGTGAATAACCGGTTCGAAAATGTGACGCGCAGCGGCAAGCGTCTGGTGTGTGAATGGTATGAAAGCCCGATCTTTGACACCAACGGGCAACTTGATTGTATTGCAAGCTTTGCGCTCGATGTGACAGACCGGCAGCGCTATCAGGAAACGCTTGAATCCATTTATCGCGGAGTGCGCTATCAGGTCGGTGAAGACTTTTTTGACAACCTGACCAATGTGATGTGCGAAGCATTGGGCATGCATTATTGCCATGTCGGGTCGATCGAAAATGGTCGCGTAAAGCCGGTTGCCCATTACAGCCATGACAAATCGCGCGGCGGGCTTGATTTCGAAGTCAAGGGATCGGCCGCCGAAAGGGTTATTGATAACGGCATTTTTGTCTGTCCGGACAATTTCAAGGAAGTGACAAGCGGCGTGCGCCGGGTGACCGACCTTAATATCCGCGGATATGTCGGGGCGGCACTGAAGGACAGCGAAGGCAACCCGATCGGGATATTGGCAACGGTTTCAGAACAGCCGATTGCCGATCCGGAACTGGCGCGGTCGATTGTTGAAGTGTTCGCCGCGCGTGCGTCAGCAGAATTGCAGCGCCTTCAGGCCGAACGCAAACGTGAAAAACTTGAACAGCAATTGCGTCATTCGCAGCGCATGGAAACGATTGGTGTGCTTGCGGGCGGGATTGCGCATGACTTCAACAATATTCTGCAACCGATCAGCGGTTATGCCGAACTGCTATATACGGATTTGCCTGAAGATTCGCCATTGCGCGAAGATGTCATGGAAATTCGTCAGGGGGCAGATCGGGCGCGCGATCTTGTCAAACAGATCCTGTCATTTTCACGCAATTCCGAAACCGAACGGTCGCCGATTGATGTCGCATCCATGATCAAGGGAACGGTCAGGTTCGCACGCGGATCCATTCCATCCACCGTATCGCTGGTCAGTAACCTGGCACCCGACACCATGTCGATCCTTGGCAATGCCACGCAGCTTGACCAGTGTCTGATGAACCTGATCACCAATGCCTATCACGCGGTTGGTGAAGAGGGCGAAATAAAGATCGAAGCCGCACCGTTTGAGCTGACCGACGACAGTGCCGAAATGCATCCGCTTTTGACACCGGGGCCCTATATCCGCATTTCGGTGATTGATAACGGCACGGGCATGGATGCCGATACCGCCAAGAAAATCTTTGATCCGTTCTTTACGACCAAGGAACCGGGCAAGGGCACGGGGCTTGGCCTGTCGACGGTGCACGGGATCATTGCCGGTCACAAGGGAGAAATCACGGTCTATAGCCGACTGGGGCAAGGGACGCGTTTTTCGATCCTGCTGCCGGAATATGACCGCGAGGAAGAAGGCGAGGAACGTGTTTCGCGTGGCCTTGTTTCAAATGCCAGTGGTCATCTGGCGGTTGTCGATGACGAGGAAAAGAACCTTAAGCTTTGTTCGCGGATGCTTGAACGTATTGGCTATACCGTTGAAACCTTTACCAATGGTGCTGATGCGATTGAGGCGATCAAGGCCCCGGGGGCAAAGTTTGACGGTCTTTTGACCGATCAGACCATGCCAAACATGACCGGGGTGAAGCTGGTGGAATTGCTGCGTCAGTCCGGACATGACATTCCGGTTGTCGTCATGACGGGATATGCTGCCGATGATATCGTAGCAGCCTATAAGGATCTTGGGGTTGAGACCATTCTGGCAAAGCCGGTTGATGTGGTTGAACTTCACGATGCACTGGCCACGGCCTGCAAGGGCGCGACAGAGCATGTGCAATCATCCGAGAAACCCGCACCCGATGCATCGTCAACCGACGCGGTCGCACAGGAAACAGCCTTGCCGGGGGAACCGCTGCCATGACGGGGGATATGCGATAGGCGGGGCTGCGGGCGGCGGTGGGGCCTTGATCAGGGTTATCGCCCGCCAGAAACATCAAGGATCGCCCCGGTAACATAGGACGCGTCATCTGAAATCAGCCAATAGATGCTTTGTGCGACTTCATCGGCATTCCCCGCACGGCCCAGCGGGCAGCCCGGCCCCAGTTCGGAAACCCGTTCCGGGCGTCCTGCGCTGGCATGGATGTCGGTATTGATAATCCCGGGTCGCACCGCATTGACGCGAATGCCTTTGGGGCCGAGTTCCTTGGAAAGTCCGATGGTCAGCGTATCGATCGCGCCCTTTGATCCGGCGTAATCGACATATTCGCCAGGTGATCCAAGTTTGGCCGCCATGGACGAAACATTGACGATCGATCCACCGTTCGGAAGCATCCGCGCCGCTTCACGGGCAACCAGATACGCCCCAAGCACATTGGTATCGAACACATTTTTCATGCGGTCGACATCCATATCGGCAAGGGTGCTTTTGGGGGCGACAATGCCGGCATTGTTCACGACACCGTCGATTGCGCCAAAACGTTCATAGGCGGTCCGGAAGAAATCGATGACGCTGTCTTCGTCGCGGACATCGCATTTGCGGGCAAATGCATTGCCGGTAACGCCCGCACGTTCGCACAAGGCACAGGTTTCGTCAGCACTTTGCTGATTTCCGACAAAGCTGAAAGCGACATTCCAGCCGCGACTTGCAAACAGCACTGCTGCCGCCCGACCGATCCCGCGCGAACCGCCGGTAATCAGAACCGTTTTTGCCATAACCACCCCGAAACAGTTTTGTTGTTTTGGCTACTATGGCGCGGATGGTGCGTGATGGTCAAAAAGAAACGGCCCTGCTGTGGAGAAGCAGGGCCGTCTCAGAGGGAAAAGACAAAACTGACCGCAAGGATCATGAACCGTGATCCTGCGCTTCGCCATTAGGCATCCGACCATTCCGGGCGGGACTGATCCTTCAATCCTTGCCTTTGGAGTCTGCCGATCCGGTTGGGGACCGGTCTGCTTCATCGTCTGCCAGATGGGCAGGGCCAATATCAAGACCGAGCGCGGCTTTGCGACCAATGGTCAGGCGCTCAAGGCCATCATAGGCCGTCTGACGTCGACGCGATTGTACGACACTTAGGGCAGTAATAGGAAAACGGATCACCGTTCATGGTCTCCTGCAAATTGACGTCCCGACGGGCCATCTTTTTGTCACGGAGATGTAATAAGTTAATCTTTGACTAATGTGCATTGCGAAGCTTGCAACGCATTCATTCCTGTGACGCATGTTACGGCTGTTGGGGCCGGATGACGGGGTGATTATTTTATAAAATATGCACAAATATCATTGTGGCTTGCGCCGGATCGGCAGTAACCCTTACATAGATTAACTGCCCCACATATCAAAACGAGGACGTCTATGACCATTTCCGGCGATGCCCAACTCGCGACCCTTCTGGAACGCGACAATGTCAACAAGGATGTTAGCGCTGTCATCGCCCTGATTGATGGCGTGCTTGCGGCCGCCGACGGACATAGCCGAACCGACTGGATTGATCTCGTATGTGCCGATCCCAGCGAAGAACTGGTGCACGTTCTGTTGGCGCTGCGCGATGAACGCAAAGGTCTGTTCAAAATGGCAAAGGATGATTTCAATCCGGCCGAACGGATCGCAGCTCTTCGGAAATATCTTGCAGCAAAGGGTGTGGACGGCTTTATCGTTCCGCGTGCCGACGAACATCAGGGCGAAAATGTCCCGGCCCGGGCCGAACGCCTGGCCTGGTTGACCGGCTTTACCGGGTCGGCCGGGGCTGCTGTGGTTCTGGCGAACAAGGCAGCGGTGTTTGTCGATGGCCGTTACACCATTCAGGTGCGCCAGCAGGTCAATCGCGACCTGTTTGAATATCGCCACCTGGTTGACGAACCGGTGGTCGGCTGGCTGCATGACAATCTGAAATCCGGACAGAAACTGGCGTATGATCCGTGGCTTCATACCGTGCAGCAGGCAAATCATTTGCGCACAGCATGCGAAGGTGTCGGGGCGGAACTGGTTGCGATTGATACCAATCCGATTGATGCGCTTTGGCGTGACCAGCCGGCCATGCCGCTTGGCCCGGTGCGTCCGCATCCGTTGGAATATGCCGGAAAATCAAGTGCCGAAAAACGTCAGATGATTGCCGGGCAGCTGTCGCGCTTGTCATGTGACAGTGCCATTTTGTCCGCACCTGACAGCATTGCGTGGCTTTTGAATATTCGCGGGGCCGATGTGCCGCAAACGCCGCTTGCACTTGGTTATGCGATTATCAACGGTGATGCATCGGTTGAATTGTTCATGGATGAACGCAAGCTGGCCGGTGAAACTGTCGCCTGGCTGCGTGATGAGGCAAGCCTGCGCGCGCCCGGTGAACTTGGCGATGCGTTGAAGGCTATGGGCAATCAGTCCGTCCGCCTTGACGAGGCAACAGCGGGTGACTGGTTGCGGATGCAATTGGCCGAGGCCGGGGCAACCGTTCGTGTCGGACGTGATCCGGTGGCGTTGCCCAAGGCCTGCAAGAATGACGTCGAACTCGAAGGATCGCGCAAGGCCCACAAGCGCGACGGCGAAAAGATCATTCGCTATTTCAAATGGCTTGATGAAACGGCAATCGATGGCGGGATTGATGAACGTACGGCTGCCGACAAATTGCTGTCGCTGCGCAAGGAAGATCCGCTGTTTCGGGATTCAAGCTTTGAAACCATCCCGGGCAGTGGTCCGAACGGGGCGCTTTGCCATTATCGCAACACCCCCGAAAGCAACCGCAACCTGACCCCGGGCGAGATCTTTTTGATTGATTCGGGCGGTCAGTATCTGGACGGCACGACCGACATCACCCGGACCACGATTGTTGGTGAACCGACACAGGAACACCGTGACCGGTTTACCCGCGTGCTCAAGGGGCATATTGCGCTGGCGCGGGCGATTTTCCCGGTCGGAACAACCGGTCAGCAGCTTGATACGCTGGCGCGCATGCCCCTGTGGGAAGCCGGTCTTGATTTTGATCATGGCACCGGGCACGGGGTTGGAAGTTACCTTGGCGTTCATGAAGGACCGCAACGGATTTCAAAGGCCCCGAACAGCATCGCACTCAAACCGGGTATGGTTCTGTCAAACGAGCCGGGCTTTTACAAGGAAGGCGAATACGGCATCCGGATTGAAAACCTGATTGCGGTTTGCGAGATTGATGCACCGATCGGGGCGGACCGTCAGATGCTCGGTTTCGAGACCCTGACATTCTCGCCGATTGAACGCAAATTGATCGATCCGGAATTGATGACTGCTGACGAGTTGCAGTGGCTCAATGATTACCATGCCCAGGTCTATGCCATGTATGCCGATGAACTGGACGAAGATCATCGGGAATGGCTGCAAAAGGCAACCGCACCGATCAAGAAGAAAGTCATCTGATCTGGCCATCGGATGCCATGATGTGAAAAAGTTGAGCCGTCCCGTCCCGCGGGGCGGCTTTTTGTTGTTTCGGGCACTGACAAGCGCGCGGGAATGGCTTAAAGAGTATCTATTGGATCGATTCAATAGAAGGCGGAAAACCGCTTCTGATAATTGGAGGAAGACATGGCTGAAGTCGAAACACAGTGGATGGCAAACCCCAACCGCTATGACGACGAAACCTGGAACCGCTGTGGCAATAGTGGCCTTATGCTGCCGAAAATTACGCTTGGCCTTTGGCAGAATTTCGGCGGCGTGGATGTCTATGAGACCCAGCGTGCGATGATCCGCCGCGCCTTTGACCGCGGTGTGTTCCATTTTGATCTGGCCAATAACTATGGCCCGCCCCCGGGATCTGCCGAAGAAAACTTTGGCAAGGTATTGAGCCAGGATCTTGGCAAACATCGTGACGAACTGATCATTTCGACCAAGGCGGGCTATCGCATGTGGCCGGGGCCGTTTGGCGAATGGGGATCACGCAAATATCTGATTTCCAGTCTGGATCAGAGCCTCAAGCGGATGGGCCTTGATTACGTTGATATTTTCTATTCCCATCGTGTTGACCCCAACACGCCGCTTGCCGAAACCATGGGTGCGCTTGATCAGATCGTCCGGTCGGGCAAGGCGCTTTATGTCGGGATTTCTTCCTATTCCCCGGAAATGACCCGTCAGGCGCACGCGATCCTTAAGGACCTCGGTACGCCCTGCGTCATTCATCAGCCGTCCTATTCGATGATGAACCGCTGGGTCGAGGATGGCTTGCTTGATACGCTGTCCGAACTTGGTATGGGATGCATTGCCTTTTCGCCACTGGCACAGGGGCTTTTGACCAACAAATACCTTAACGGTGTGCCAGAAGAATCGCGCGCTGCCCTGGAAGGTTCCTTCCAGAAAGGCATGTTGTCGGAAGAAAACCTTGATCGTGTCCGTGCACTTAATGAAATCGCCAAACGCCGCGGGCAGAGCCTTGCGCAGATGGCGATTGCGTGGGTATTGCGGCGTCCGGAAATCACATCGGCCCTGATTGGTGCCCGTCACGTGCAGCAGCTTGATAACAGCCTTGATGCGCTTAACAATCTTGAATTCAGCGCAGAAGAACTGGCGGAAATCGACAAATATGCAGCCGATGGCGGCCTGAACCTTTGGCAGAAGTCATCGGACAGCAAGGCACCTGTCTGATCCGGTTTTTAGATAAGCTTATGAACAAGGCCCCGACCGGTATCGCGTTCGGGGCCTTGTTGCATCAAAGGTTCATTTTTCAGCCATGGGCATGGTTCCGGCCAGATCACGCAATGTGTCGACCACGGCCTTGGCCCCGGCACTGAGCGGGCGATCATGAAGCCAGGACAGCATTACCTTGCGCGAGAGTTCCGGGCTGACGATCCGGCGGGCCTTAAGCCGCCCGGTTGACAGTTCCATCACAAGCGAACTGCGCGGCAAAACCGTATGCCCGACATTGCGATGAACCAGATCGACCAGCACACGCAATGCGTCGGCTTCGACCACCGGGGTCAGGGGACGGCCGGCACGAAAGGCTGCTTCCTGCATTTTGGCCCGCAAACCGTGTTTGTTGGTCGGCATGATCAACGGCAGTGACAGGACATCTTCATAGGCGATTTCGGTTTCCTGTTCGCCAACCTGTGACGGGTGAGAAATCAGAAACAGGTCCTCGCGCCAAAGCGGTTCGGCATGCAAACTGCGCGAAATCATGCCGTCATGCAAAATTCCGATATCAAGACGACCTGACAGCAAGCCTTCCTGAACATCACCGGTCAGGTCTTCGGCAACCGAAATATTCAGATCGGGATAGTGTGCGCGAAGGCGTTCAATCAGTGCCCCGGTAATGACAATCCCGGCACTTGGCGGGACGCCGACATGGACATGCCCGGTGACCTGGCTGCTGCGTGCTGTCAGGTCCGCTTCAAGGCGGGCCAGATCGGCCAGAATGACGCGTGCACGTTCGGCAAGCATTTGCCCCGCTTCGGTCAGCTTTACACCGCGGCCGGTTCGTTCAAGCAGCTTGGTTTCAAGCGTTTCTTCAAGCAGGTTAAGCTGGCGGCTTAACGCCGGTTGGGAAAGGTTCAACCGTTCGGCTGCGCGTGACAGGCTTCCCAATTCGGCAATATGCACGAAACTTCGCAGCTGTTTGATATCCATGGATGACGGTTCCAAGCCGGATTTGTGGATGCGTTCCCCTAAGATATAGCCAAAGCTGATATCTGATAGCAATTAATTCGAATTGAATAATGACACCTTGCGGGTAACACTGAGCCCGAGAGAGGATCGGAGACCACCATGACATCACAGCCCCACGCGGATGCAGATGCCCCGACGGCATCTGCCCAGTCATCACCTGTCAACACACAGAAAAGCGCAAATGCGGAAAAGCCGGTTGGTTCCGCCTTGACGATTGTATTGCTGGCGACCGTCGCGCTTGCGATGAAGGGGCTGCTTGCCAAATTTGTGTATGCCACCGGCATGACTGTTGATGGCTTGTTGCTGTTGCGGTTTCTGATTGCGATGCCGTTCTTTTGGCTTGGCGTTATGCTGTTTGGCAAACAGCGCCCCGGCGATCGCAAGATGCAATCGGTCGATCTGGCATGGGGGGCGTTGTATGGCGGATTGTTCTTTTTGGCATCGCTGTTTGATTTTACCGCCGTATCCCTGATCGATGTGACCGTCTCGCGGATCGTGCTGTTTACCTTTCCTGCGGTGGTGATGATCCTGGAAGCTCTGCACAAACGGCGTTTCCCGCCATTCCGTCAGGTGGTGTGTTTTGTTGTGACCTATATCGGTCTGATGCTGGTGTTGGCACCGGGCGGTTTTGACATGGTGTCAGGCGGTTTGTGGTATGGCGCGGCCTGGGCGTTCGGATCGGCATTGACCTATGCCTGTTATCTGTATTTCGGGCAGCGCATGATCAAAACCATCGGGTCGATGCATTTCGCGGCCCTGATCAACACAATGGCTGGGCTGTCGATGGTTCTTTACGAACTGGTGGTCCAGAAGCCTTTGAACCTTAATCCGGCCGGAATTGCATGGACGGCGGGCATTTCGATCTTTTGCACCGTGATCCCGTTTTTCCTTTTGTATGAGGGGATCCGGCGAATTGGTGCGACCCAGGCATCCCTGATTTCCCTGTCAGGGCCGGCAATGACATTTTTTGCTGCCTGGCTGTTCCTGGGCGAAATTCTTACGGTTCCGCAAATGATCGGTTTTGCGGTTGTAACCTTGGGGGTGGCATCGTTGAAAAACAGCTTCAGCCTTGCGGGATTGGGGCGGTTACTGGCACGGCCATTTGCCCCCAATACAAAACCGTAACCAGCCGGTGATCTTGCAGGTTTGCCGCTTTACCAGCGGCGGACTTCGATTTCATGTTCAGGAAGGCGTTCACCGCGCCGCCATTTCAACGGATCGATGAATTGCCCGGCCCATATGCCGGTTCTGCTTTGTCTGGCGCGGGCTTCGATCGCCCCATATTCGGGCATCTGATCGGGGCGTGCGACCGCCATGCCCCGGGCAATAAGACTTTGTCCAATATCCATGCCATTGGCATTGCGACAAATGGCCAGATTGCGGTGATAGCGGTTCTTGCCCTGAACCCGGCAGGTGATCGGGGTGGTGACCAGAAGATTGGTGGTAACTTGCCATGCCTCTGCGCCACAGGCGGTGCTTTGACCGTTCACCAGGCATTTTTGGAACCGGTTCATGGCATCCGCGCCCCACAGGTCCACACGCCGAAATCCGAATTCCAATGTGTCGGCATCAATGGCCCGCGCCGTTCCCGACAATGTTTCGAAATCAGGGTCGGCTTTGGCCGTGGGCGGTGCGCCTGCAAGCAGCAGCACAGTACATAAAATCAGAAACCGGAGGGGATCAGGAACGGCCATCAAGGGACCTCAATACAGGTCGCTGTAACGGATTTCATCAAGCTGGGCGAAGACGACCTTCCATTTTTCGTCCTGTTTCAGCAGGGCAAAGGCATAATCACAGTCAAAGATCAGATTGTTTTCCGAATTGCCAAACCGGAAGGACACGATCGCACGTGCCCCGCCCGGAAGTGCGGAATGCTGTTCGACCACCATCGATTTGGCCATGGCCAGATCCGCATTTTTCAACTCGTCAAAGAATGACTGATGATATTTGTGCAGATCCTCGGCCTTGGAAATCGCGTGAACACCGGACAGGTCATTGATCAGACAGGGAAAGTGATAAAATTCGTCAAGCGCGCCTTCATCGAGCTTAAGATGTGCATCTACGTAGCGGCGAAAAAAACTTCCGAGATCTTCCATCTGCACCCATTCCTTCGGTCATGGACCGCCATTATTGCGTGGCAATCAGATCAAGCCATCCTTGCTCATCAAGAACAGTCACACCCAATTCTTCTGCTTTCTTTAATTTGGAACCTGCACCGGGTCCTGCAACAAGATAATCTGTTTTTGCCGAAACCGAACCCGCTACTTTAGCACCAAGACTTTCGGCTTTGACCTTTGCCTCGTTGCGCGAAAACAGTTCAAGTTTACCGGTAAACACAACGGTCTTGCCGCTAACTGGGCTGTCGGAAACGGTGGGCGCTTCGACATCGGTGATGGTCAGCAACGATTGCAGGTCATCGAGTACCGCCAGATTGTGTTCTTCGGCCATGAACTCGATCAGGTCCTTGGCAACGCCGGGGCCGATCTGATCGATATTGATCAGTTCGCGCAATGCGTCACTATCGGCCTGATTGGCGGCAATCATGGCGTTGCGCCATTCGCCCAGTGACCCGTAATGTCGGGCAAGCAGTTTGGCGGTTGCCTGACCGATCTGACGAATGCCAAGCGCATAGATGAACCGGTCAAGCCCGATGGTTCTGCGTTCATTGATCCCGTCAAACAGCTTGGTTGCGGATTTATCCCCCCAGCCTTCAAGCTTTCTGATCGCATCGCCATGATCCGTTTCAAGCCGGAAAATATCCCCCGGTGATTTGACCCAGCCCAGTTCAAAGAATGTCTCAATATTTTTGGCCCCCATGCCGTCGATATCAAAGGCATTGCGCGATACGAAATGTTTGAGCCGTTCAACCGCCTGTGCGGGGCAAATCAGACCACCGGTGCAGCGGGTGACAGCTTCGCCTTCTTCGCGCATGGCATGGCTGTGACATTTCGGGCATTCATCGGGGAACTGATATTCCTCGGTTCCCTCGGGGCGTTCATCAAGGATGACTTCAACCACCTGCGGGATCACGTCACCGGCACGCTGAATGACCACCATGTCGCCAACCCGCACGCCCAGACGTTCGATCTCGTCACGGTTATGCAGGGTGGCGTTTGACACAACAACACCGCCGACCGTGACCGGTTCAAGACGGGCAACCGGGGTAAGAGCGCCGGTGCGGCCAACCTGGATATCGATGGCATTAAGGCGGGTGCGGGCCCGCTCGGCCGGGAATTTATGGGCAATGGCCCAGCGCGGCGAACGGCTGACAAAGCCAAGCCGCAGCTGAAGTTCAAAATCATTGACCTTATAGACGATGCCATCAATGTCGTAATCAAGGTCCGGACGCTGTTTTGCCAGTTCGTCGTAAAACGCCATGATATCATCGGCATCGTTCAGTCGGCGTGTCAGCGGGTTGATGACAAAGCCCCAGCCTGCGACCTTTTGCAAAAAGTCCCACTGTGTCTGGGCCAGACTTTCGGACAGTTCGCCAAAGCTGTAGGCAAAGAAACGAAGCGGGCGTTTGGCACTGATGGAAGGATCAAGCTGGCGCAAGGAACCCGCAGCAGCGTTGCGCGGGTTGGCAAATGTTTTGCCGCCGGTTTCTGCCTGTGTCTCGTTCAGCTTTTGAAAGGCGGATCGCGCCATATAGACCTCGCCGCGGATTTCGACCACATCGGGCGCATCATCGGGCAGGGTTTTGGGGATGTCGTCAATATGGGCGACATTGGCGGTGACATCTTCGCCTTCGGCCCCGTCACCGCGGGTTGCCGCCGTAACAAGCGTCCGGCCTTCATAGCGCAGCGAAAGCGAAAGCCCGTCAATCTTGGGCTCGCCCACGACTTCGACCGGGCTGTGCGCCGTCAGGTTCAGGAAACGGCGGATACGGGCAAGAAAATCGACAATGTCATCGCGTGAAAACGCATTGCCAAGCGACAGCATCGGCCGGGCGTGCTTGACCTTGGCAAAGCCTTCGGCCGGGGCCGCACCGACTTCCTGTGTCGGGCTGTTTTTCTTAAGCGTCGGGTAATGGGATTCAAGTTCGATCAGGCGATTGAACAATGCGTCATATTCGGCATCGGGAACGAGCGGTTCGTCATTGACGTAATAGGCTTCGTTATAGGACCGAATGCGATCGGAAATTTCCGCATGCTGTTTGCGTGCCTCGGTGCTGGTGGCGGGCATTTCCGGCAGGCTTGTGTTGTTTGACGCATGTTCGGCGTTCATATTCTTTTTGTTCCGTATTCGAAGTGGGTTCGGCGTGAGATGCCGGATATTAATTGGGTTGTTCAAGCAGGCTGTCAGCCGCTGCGCGGGCCTCGGCGGTGACGGAATGCCCGGCCAGCATGCGGGCAATTTCTTCGCGGCGCGCACCATCAACCAGGGCATCGACACGGGTCACCATGGTGCCGTCTGTTTCGCGCTTGGCAATATAGAAATGGGTGCGTCCGCGTGCCGCGACCTGCGGGCTGTGGGTAATCACCAATATCTGGCGTTCCTTTGCCAACAGATGCAAACGCTGTCCGATGGCAGCAGCAGTGGCACCGCCAACACCGCTGTCAACTTCGTCAAAGACAAGGCTGGGGACGGCTGATACACGTGCCAGAACGACCTTGAGCGCAAGCAGGAACCGGGACAACTCGCCGCCTGAGGCGATCTTGTTCAGCGCGCCCGGCGGGCTTCCCGGGTTGGTGGCAACGGTGAATTGTACCCGGTCGATGCCATCAATGCCCCATTCATTTTCATCAACCAGTTCGATATCGGTAACGAAGCGGGCCTTTTCCATGCGAAGCGGCGGCAATTCGGCATTGATCGCGCCGTCAAGCTTTGCAGCGGCTTCCTTGCGTGCGGCATGCAGCTCTTGTCCGGCTTCGATATAGGCATTGCGATGTTCGCCAACCGCAGCGGTCAGACGCGACAGTTCCTTTTCCCCGAATTCAAGCTGATCAATCTGGGACCGGAAATCCTTCATCAGGGCATTCAGGCCATCGACGGGCACGTTGTATTTGCGTGCAGCCGCCCGAAGGGCAAAAAGCCGCTCCTCGACATTTTCCTGATGGCCGGTATCAACATTCAGATCAGCAAGGGTGGCAGAAATGGCGCGATTGGCTTCTTCAAGTTCGATGGCAGCACGGTCCAGCGCCTCGATGATCGGTTCAAACCGGCCATCGGCCTTTTCAAGTTCACGTTCAAGGCAACGCTGGGCGCTGCGCAGCGCGCTTTCGGCACCCTTGCCGCGCGAAAGTTCGGTGCCGGCATCATTGAGGGCGGCAACCAGCTTTTCACCATGCATCAGGAACTGGCGCTCCTCGGCAAGACGTTCTTCTTCGCCTTCTTCGGGACCCAGTTTTTCAAGTTCATCGACCGCGTGGCGAAGCCATTCTTCTTCTTCGCGCGCCTTGTCGATGCGTGCGCGTGCGGCATTGAGTTCTTTTTGCGTTTCCCGCCAGGCGCGCCAGTGGTCGCGCACCGTCATGGCAAGCGCCCCAAGATTACCGTGGGCATCAAGGGTGGCGCGGTGGGTTGTCGGGTCAAGCAGGCCGTGCTGATCAAATTGCCCCTGAATTTCGACGCAATAATTGCCAACATCGCGCAAAAGCCCGACCGAGACCGACTGGTCATTGACATAGGCCCGCGACCGTCCGTCCGCGGTTACCACGCGGCGTACCACCAGTTCTTCGCTTTCAAGATCGATATCCTGATCGGCAAGCAGCCGGAAAACCGGGTGTCCTTGTGGCAGGGTGAAGGTGGCGGTGACACTGCATTTGTCGCAGCCATGGCGGACCAGTCCGCTATCGGCGCGTGCGCCCAAAGCAAGCCCCAGAGAATCCAGCAAGATGGATTTACCGGCCCCGGTTTCACCTGTCAGGACGCTAAGTCCATCATGGAAATCCAGATCCAGCTTGTCGATAAGGACTACGTTCCGAATGCTGAGGCGTCGAAGCATTTCTGGGTACTGATGTTGTTAACGGGGCAGCAGACAGTTTGGTCAAACAGCTTTGCGACTTGCAGAGTGCCCAATACCGACCCGGCTTGCAAGTATTGCAACACCCGGCACGTGATCAAAAACCGGGTTCTTGTGCGGTCGGAGCAGAAGCGATTTGCAACAGGACCTTATTATCATTTGTTCCTGTTGTGTTCTATGGTTGTTTTGCCCCGGATGTCAAGAAGACCTGATGGTGATCAGGTCTTTTGCACAAGTGGCCTAGAAAAGGTCGGTGATCGACTTGGTTGCGGAATCCCACCAGCTTTCTTCGGTGCGTTCGGCACCGGCATCTCCGACCAGAAGGCTGTAGGATTCGCTGTAATATTCGCTGCCCGGGAAGTTGTGACCAAGGACGGCTGCGGTGCGCTTTGCCTCACCTTCAAGACCCAGAGCCAAATAGCATTCGGTCAGGCGTGCAAGTGCTTCGGGAACGTGTGTCGTGGTCTGATATTTGTCGATAACCGATTTGAACCGGTTGATCGCAGCCAGATATTCCTGTCGGTCCTGATAATAGCGCCCAACGCTCATTTCCTTGCCGGCAAGGTGATCGACCGTAAGGTCCTTTTTCAGTTTGGCGTCGCGGGAATATTTGCTGTCGGGGAAACGGCGGATAACGTCATCAAGCGCCTCCATGGCGTGCTGGGTCATCTGCTGGTCACGACCGACATCGGAAATCTGTTCATAGTAGGACAATGCCTTGAGGTAATAGGCATATGGCACATCCGGGTTGGCCGGATGAAGCGAGATGAAGCGATCAAGTGCGTTGATGGCATCATCATATTTGTTGTCCTGATAATAGGAATAGGCCGACATCAGGGTCGCCTTGGTCGCCCAGACCGAATAGGGGTGCTGGCGTTCGACTTCGTCAAATGCCTGGGCGGCCTTTTGATATTCCTTGGCGTCCAGAAGATCCTGTGCACCGTTATACAGTTCGGAAACCGGACGTTCGACATATTCCGGTGCCTCATTGCTTGAGCAGGCAGCAAGCAGAATGGCCATGCCACATGTTGCAATGATGTGTTTGGCGCGAACGGTACTAAGCACTGTGACCTATCCTTGAATTTTGTGACGCACTCACGAGAAAATCCGCCGGACTATATCATGTGAAGGGCGTGGTTGGGCAAGTAGTTGTGTCGCCAATCGGTGACTTTTATGCCCGATCTTGACCCTGTGCTTTGATCTGGGCGGGAAAAACGCGGTCAGACAACAAAAAAGGCGACCCGACGGGCCGCCAATTTCGAATGTTTTGTGCCGGATTCCAAAACCCGTTATCGGGTTACGCGGTCGCCAGAACCGGTGCAGATGCACCATGCAGTGCTGATTTCGGCATCGGGACAACCTGATAGGCGCTTTCATCGGCCAGCAATGCCTGAAGCAGCAGGTTATTGACGTGATGACCGGATTTATAGGCGGTTACCTTGCCCTGAAGCTGCAAGCCGGCCGTATAAAGATCGCCCAGCGCATCAAGGATCTTGTGGCGAACGAATTCGTCTTCGTAGCGCAGGCCTTCTTCATTCATGACTTCGTCGCCCGACAGCACAACCGCATTGTCAAGTGAACCGCCACGGGCCAGACCGGCCGAACGCATGGCTTCGACTTCGTGAAGGAAGCCGAACGTGCGGGCACGTGCGATATCGGCAACAAAAACACCGTCATCGAATTTGACATTCATGCGCTGGTTGGCAATGGCCTTGCTGGCGAAATCAATTTCGAAATCGATTTCAAAGCCGTGGGCCGGCTCAACACGCGCCGTGCAGCCGTTATATTCGACTTCAACTGCTTTGAGCACTTCGATGACCTGACGCGGGGCATTCTGTTCCTCGATGCCGACACAATCGATCAGGAAGTTGAACGGTGCGGAACTGCCATCCATAACCGGAACTTCGTCGGCATCGATATCGATCAGAACGTTATCAATGCGCGATCCGGCCAGGGCAGCCATCAGATGTTCGATGGTGCCGATCTTGATGCCACGGGATGCGTCGCCCAGGCAAGTGCACAGGCGGGTGTCGATCACGCCATCGTAACGTGCCGGGAACAACGGCTGGTCATCCAGATCCGTGCGGCGAAATACGATGCCATGATTAACCGGGGCAGGGTGCAGTGTGATGCGGATCTTGTGACCGGAATGCAGACCGACGCCCGCACAGCCGATGGACGCTTTAAGCGTGCGTTGACGCACGTAATCGTCACCAGAGACGCCTGTCTGCGCGATGGCAGCACTAAGGTCGGCGATGTTGTTCACAGGAACCCCCAAATCAGGTCAGTCAGGTTGCAATCAATCTTGGTCGAAGTCATTGGCAGGGCCGTAACCCTTACTTCGTTAGCTTCAGACACTACAGAGGTTGTGAAAATCACTCAAATCACTCTTTGTTACGCTTTGTAAATCATCGAAAATGGTAAAAATTACAAATAAAACAATGACTTGAGTTTATCTTTCTCTGTTCTGAAGCAATGATGTGAAACATTTCATTTCACAGGTGCCGGTCTTGGGCGTCAGATAAAATGGTCTGCCTATAAAAAAAGGGAAGGCCGAAGCCTTCCCTTTCATCGCGCGGAGTTTTGCCGTCAGTTCGCCTGACGACGAAGGAAGGCCGGAATTTCAAGAAGGTCATCAGATGCGCCTTGCGCCTTGCCCCGGGAAGCGGGCTCCTTCTTCATGACAGAAGCACTGTCTTCGCCAAGAGACATTTCAGTCTGACGCGGTGCCGGTGCCTGCGGTTGCGAGACTTTCGGCTCTGCGTGCTGATGCGGTTCCTTGACGGTTTTGTTCTTGCCAAACAGGCTGCTCAGAACCGAACGCGGAGAGGTTGCGTTCTGCGCATCGGCAGCTTCGAAGACGTCCGGGCTGTGACTGACCTGATCGGCTTCGCTTGGCGAAACGGCGCGCGGCGGGATAAAGGCCATGTCGCCGTTGCTGTTGGTTTTTTCCATCGGCTTGTTGGCGCGCAGAACCGGTTTCGGCTTTAGAACCGTCTGGCCCATTTCAATGGAACCGGTTTCCTGTGCTTCGGCCTGATGGCTCAGTTCCGGCTGCTGTGCGCTGCCGGTTGCGGCAAAGCGTTCGGCCGGAATGTGATCGATGGATGCGCCACCGGCATAATCGCCACCGCCCGACTGGGTGGTTTCAGCAACGCTGGCTGCTGCGTTGGCAGCGCCATGCTGACCAAAGGACGGCATGGACGGCTTTTCAGCCGGCTGTGCTGCTTTGGGCTGTGCAACGGAAACGGTGGTCGGCTGCGGACGGCGTACTTCTTCGGCGTCGATGCCTGTGGCAACAACGGAAACACGCAGTGCACCTTCGATGGTCGGATCAAAGGTCGAACCAAAGATGATGTTGGCTTCGGAAGCGACTTCTTCGCGAATGCGGTTTGCAGCTTCGTCAACTTCATACAGGGCCATATCCATGCCGCCGGTGATGTTGATCAGGACCGCACGTGCGCCCTTCATCGATGCATCTTCCAGAAGCGGGTTGGCAATGGCGGCTTCGGCTGCTTCAAGCGCACGTTTTTCGCCGGATGCTTCGCCGGTGCCCATCATCGCCTTGCCCATTTCGCTCATCACGGTGCGAATGTCGGCGAAGTCAAGGTTCACAAGACCCGGAACCATCATAAGGTCGGTAATCGAACGCACACCGTTGCGCAGAACATCGTCAGCCATCTGGAAGGCATCTGCGAAGGTGGTTTTTTCGTTCGCAACCCGGAACAGGTTCTGGTTCGGGATGATGATCAGGGTGTCGACATATTGCTGAAGCTGTTCGATGCCCTGTTCGGCAGTACGCATACGGCGCGTACCTTCGAAATGGAACGGTTTGGTAACGACACCAACGGTCAGAATGCCGGCTTCCTTGGCGGCACGTGCAATGACCGGGGCTGCACCGGTACCCGTACCACCGCCCATGCCGGCGGTGATGAATACCATGTGACTGCCTTCAAGCTGGGCCTGAATGTCTTCGATGGATTCTTCGGCGGCGGCACTACCGGCATCCGGTCGTGCGCCTGCACCAAGACCCTGGGTAATCTTGCGGCCAAGCTGCATCTTGCGCGTGGCTTTGCTTTGGGTCAGGGCCTGTGAGTCTGTGTTGGCAACGACAAAATCGCATCCTTCGAGTTCGGACGCGATCATGTTGTTAACGGCGTTGCCGCCCGCACCGCCGACACCGATAACGGTGATCTTCGGCTTTAGATTTTCTTCCGTTTCAGGGACGGAAAAATTGATTGTACTCATTGTTTGCTCTTCCTCTCCGCGCTTTAGAGCTGAGGGTCAGGACCTATTAATTTGGTTCGAATGGTCATTCGGATTAATGCGGATACGCGGATCAAAACCGAAGGAAGATGAATATCTTTCAAGGTTTTGAGACAAAGTAGCCCGCGAAAATCCGATTGACCCGAAGGGCAGTGTTTATATTTACGAACTCCGGCGTCAAATCCCTTGCCCGGGGTGCCAACCCGCTCTGCGGGCTTTTCCTTGGATTTCGCAAATATAAACACTGCCATTCCAATCAAATTAATAGGTCCTGACCCTTAAGATCACACAAGCCTTCCCTTTGCCTGTGCGTACCCGAAATGCATCGGGCACAAAGACCTCCGAGTCCGTTTTAGCGGGCAAAGAGTTATTGGCTTGTTAATGCGCGCGAAAGTTTTCGAAAAAATGCAGAAAAAAATGCACTTGTTTTTCGATTGCGCAGATTTCTGCGCCAGTCAGGGGAAAGGGCCGCAGGAAACTAGAAGTTTTCCTTGAACCAGGCCCCGAGACGCCCCCAGCGACCGCCCGATTGATGGATCGATGCCATTGCTTCGCTAAGGGGGTCATTGCCTTGTTCAACCGCCCGCAGCAACAAGCCTGCGCAGGCCGAAAATGCCGGGCCGGCGGTTGCTTCTGCAAGGCCGGTCACCCCGTGCGGATGGGCAACGGATGCCGGACGTTCAAACATCTGGTTGGCGAGATCGGCAATGGCATTTAGCTGACTTGCACCGCCGGTCAGGACAATGCTGCGTCCGCCGATTTGGGTCAGGCCGTGTTCTTCAAGCTGATCACGGATCAGTTCAAAGGTTTCTTCAAGGCGCGGCTTGATGATGTTGATCAGCATCGAGCGCGGCACATGGTTGAAATTGTTTTCGTCTTCGTCACCAATGATCGGGACCGCAAGGATTTCCTGATCATCTGACGGTGATGTCAGGGCACTGCCATGCAGGGTCTTCATCCGTTCCGCGTGATTAAGCGACGTATTAAGGCCATAGGCAATATCGCGGGTGACATGCGCGCCACCAACCGGGATCGAGGCGGTATAGATCACCTGGCCACCATTGAATACGGCAACGCTTGTTGTGCCGGCACCCATGTCGATCACGGTTGCGCCAAGGTCACGCTGATCAGGGGTCAGTGCCGAAAGACCGGATGCCAGCGGTGTGACGACGGTTTCCTCGATTGCCAGATGGCAGCGTCCCAGAAGCGTATCAAGGTTGCGCAATGGCGCGGTCTGGGTGCGCACGAAATGCAGATCAAGACCAAGGGTCGATCCATACATGCCGCGCGGATCGTTCATCGTGCTGGCCCCGTCAAGCCGGAAACCAAGCGGAACGGTGTGGATCAGTTCGTCACCGGCCTGACGCAGAAGGGCTTCTTTCTGGTCATTCAGTTTGCGGATCTCGAGATTGCCGATCGGGCGCGACCCCAATGGCAGTTCAACCGTGTGGGTTTCTGATTCCGGGCGACCACCCGACAGGTTCACGATGACCGATTCAATGGTCTGACCCGCCATTTTTTCAGCCGCATTGACCGCGGCCAGAACGACTTCCTGTGCAGCATCAAGATTGGCGATCGAACCGCTTTGAAGGCCCTTGGACATGTTGTGTCCGATACCGATGATTTTCGGCGGATGGTCCTTTTCGCGTCGCGCAATGAAACAGCAGACCTTGGACGTTCCAATGTCCAAGGCCGCAATCAATCCTGATCTTGTCTTGCTGCGTGCCAATTTAATGCTCTGAATTATTCTAAAGTTATTGGAGGGAGGCGAACCTGCCCCAGGGTCATGACCCAAGTTATTAAGCCCGTTTTCCATCAAAAGCGGTTGCAATTTGGTTAAGGCAGCACCGAGTCTTCTGCATGTCACCATGCTTTTCACGGAAATGTCCGATTTTGCGATGCGATAGTGCCTCTATCTCAATCACGGGTTTCTCGGGCGGTTGATGTCATGCTGTACTGCAACGTTACAGGTGTAGCTTGACACTCAACTGTAACGTTGCAGTAATCAAGCGCCGAAACAATAACCGTACAGGGAGGAAGCAAAATGTTTCTTGGCAAGATGACGCGTGCCGGGCTTGGCATGATTGCGGCACTGGGGCTTTCCACCAGCATCGCATCCGCACAGGAAAGCGTGGAGGTTCTGCACTGGTGGACCGCCGGTGGCGAGGCAAAGGCGCTTCAGGTTCTGAAAAAGGATCTCGAAGGTCAGGGTGTTTCATGGAATGACATGCCGGTTGCAGGCGGTGGCGGGGAACAGGCAATGACTGTTTTGCGCGCGCGCGTGACATCGGGCAATGCACCGACAGCCGTTCAGATGCTGGGCTTTGATATCAAGGACTGGGCGGGCGAAGGTGTTCTGGCCAATCTTGATGAACTTGCCAGCAAGGAAGGCTGGGATGCGGTTGTTCCCGATGCGCTTAAGGGCTTTTCAAAATATGATGGCCACTGGATTGCTGCCCCGGTCAACGTGCATTCGACCAACTGGGTTTGGGCCAACAAGGCGATCTTTGACGAGCTTGGCCTGAAACAGCCGGGCAACTGGGATGAGCTGATTGCGGCCCTCGACAAGATCAAGGCTGCTGGCTACACCGCCGTTGCCCATGGTGGTCAGGCCTGGCAGGACGCGACCATCTTTGATGCGGTCGTCATGGCAACAGGCGGACCTGATTTCTATCAGGCATCGATGATCGACACCGATCCCGACGCACTTGGTTCCGACACCATGAAAACCGTGTTTGAACGCATGGCGAAGCTGCGCAGCTATGTGGATGACAATTTCTCGGGCCGTGACTGGAACCTTGCGACCGCGATGGTGATCAACAAGGAAGCCGGTGTTCAGTTCATGGGTGACTGGGCCAAGGGTGAATTCCTGAATGCGGGCAAGGTGCCCGATCAGGACTTTATGTGCTTCCGCTTCCCGGGAACGCAGGATGCCGTGACCTTCAACTCTGACCAGTTTGTCATGTTCAAGGTCGGTGAAGACCGTCAGGACGCCCAGATGAAACTGGCATCAGCAGTGATGTCGCCAACCTTCCAGTCGGCGTTCAACGTGGTCAAAGGATCGGTTCCGGCCCGTACCGACGTTCCCAATGATGCCTTTGATGCCTGTGGCAAAAAAGGCATGGCAGAACTGGCAGCAGCCAACAAAAAAGGCACGCTGTTCGGGTCCATGGCCCATGGTCACTCGGTCCCGGCCGGTGTCAAAAACGCCATGTATGACGTGATCACAGCCCACTTCAATGGCGAATACGATGCCGAGACCGCGGTCGAGGAACTCGTCAACGCCGTTGAGTCTGCACAGTAAGAATAAAAATGATCCTCGGCGGTCGGGTTTCCGACCGCCGAACCGAATTGCGGAAGTGCGGAGCATCATCAATGCAACACTCACTGCCCGGCAAGGCAGAAGCCACCCTGCGGGAAATCCTTCCGCGGCTGGTGCTGAGCCCCAGTCTGTTTTTAATCCTGTTATTTGTTTACGGTTTCATCCTTTATACCGGTTATCTGTCGCTGACCGACAGCCGGATGTTGCCATCCTATGATCTGCAAGGGCTTGATAACTATGCCCGCTTGTGGGGGCAGCGTAACTGGATCACGGCCCTTCAGAACCTTGCGATTTTTGGCATTCTTTACATTCTGATTTGCTCTTTGCTGGGGCTTGTTCTTGCGATCTTTCTGGATCAGAAAATCCGGGGCGAGGGCATTTTGCGCCCGATCTATCTCTATCCGATGGCGCTGTCCTTTATTGTGACCGGAACGGCCTGGAAATGGTTTCTTGATCCGGGACTTGGTCTTGAAAACACCATGCATCTATGGGGATGGGAAAGCTTCACCTTTGACTGGATCAAGGATCGCAATATGGCGATCTATACCGTGGTGATTGCCGCGGTCTGGCAGTCATCGGGCTTTGTCATGGCGATGTTTCTTGCCGGATTGCGCGGGATTGACAGCGAAATCCTCAAGGCCGCGCAAATGGACGGTGCCGGTCGCTGGAGCCTGTATACCAAGATTATGATCCCGCAATTGCGCCCGGTCTTTTTGTCGGCTTTCGTGGTGTTGGCCCATCTGGCGATCAAGGCCTATGACCTTGTCATCGCGCTGACCAATGGCGGGCCGGGACGGGCGACCGAACTTCCGGCAACCTTTATGTATTCCTATACCTTTACCCGCAATCAGATGGGGGTTGGTGCATCATCAGCGGTCATCATGCTGGCGATGATCGCATCCATTATTGTGCCCTATCTGTATGCAGAACTCAGGGAGCGTCGGTAATGGCACATTCTTCGCAACCTGCATTTTCATCGGCCCGTTTGCTGCGCGCATGCCTTTATGCGGTCCTGATCCTGTTTGCGGTTTATTATCTTTTGCCGCTGTTTGTGATGCTGGTGAATTCCGTCAAGACGCTTGATGAAATTCGCGGCGGCAACATGATGGCATTCCCCGAAAACTTCACGTTCGAACCGTGGCTGACAGCCTGGTCAAGTGCACAGATCGGGGTCGAGCCAACCGGGCTTAGCCCATATTTCATCAACAGCATTTTGATGGTCGTGCCGGCGGTAACGATTTCGACTTTCCTTGGGGCGTTGAACGGATATGTCCTGACCAAATGGCGGTTTCCCGGTGACAAGATTGTTTTCGGGCTGATGCTGTTTGCCTGCTTTATTCCGTTCCAGATCGTTCTGATCCCGATGGCGCGTGTGCTGGGCACCATCGGACTGGCCGGGACAACAAGTGGTTTGGTTCTGGTGCATGTGGTTTACGGGCTTGGATTTACCACGCTGTTTTTCCGCAACTATTACGCTGCTTTCCCGGACGAGTTGATCAAGGCTGCCAAAATGGATGGGGCCGGGTTCTGGCGGACCTTTACCCGCATCCTTCTGCCAAGTTCGGGGCCGATCATTGTGGTTACCGTGATCTGGCAGTTCACCAATATCTGGAATGACTTCCTGTTCGGGGCATCCTTTGCCGACTTTGATTCGATGCCGATGACGGTTGCGCTGAACAACCTTGTGTCATCCTCGACCGGGGTCAAGGAATACAACGTTCACTTTGCCGGTGCGGTGCTTGCCGCCTTGCCGACCCTGATCGTCTATGTCGTATCGGGCCGCTATTTCGTACGCGGGCTGATGGCAGGCGCGGTCAAGGGGTAGGCCAAAAACAGAAAATTCAGGGGAAGAACCATGTCATTTCTTCAGATCGACAAGGTATGCAAAAGCTTCGGACCGATAAATGTCCTGCGCGATATTTCATTGGATGTCGAAGAAGGCGGATTTCTGGTGTTGGTCGGGCCGTCGGGCTGTGGCAAGTCGACCTTGCTCAATACCATCGCCGGGTTGGAAAAACTGACCACCGGGGAAATCCGGATCGAAGGCAACGTGATTGACGATCTGGCACCGGCAGATCGCAATATTGCCATGGTGTTTCAAAGCTATGCGCTTTATCCGAATATGAATGTCGGGCAAAACATCGCCTTTGGCCTTGAAATGCGCGGCATGCCCAAGGATGAACGCGACGCCAAGGTCGCCGAAGTCGCCAAAACGCTTCAGATCGAACATCTTCTGGACCGCAAGCCCGGTCAGCTTTCCGGTGGTCAGCGACAGCGCGTAGCCATGGGGCGGGCACTTGTGCGAAATCCGAAATTGTTCCTGTTTGATGAACCGCTTTCAAACCTTGATGCCAAGCTGCGTGTGGATATGCGTACCGAAATCAAACGGATGCATCAGACATTTGGCAGCACGATCGTCTATGTCACCCACGATCAGATCGAAGCCATGACTCTGGGGACGCGCATTGCGGTCCTCAAAGACGGGATTGTCCAGCAATATGGCACACCGGCCGAAATCTATAATGATCCCAGCAACATGTTTGTTGCCGACTTCATGGGCAGCCCGGCCATGAACCTGATCCCGGCGACCGTACGTGGCCATGCAATCGAAATGAGCCGTGCGGGGGATGATCCGCTTCTTCTGCCGTTTGATGCCCTGCCGGTTACGGTCAGTGCGCGCAACGGACAGGATGTGATTGTCGGCATCCGGCCCGAAGCCATAACCGATGCGGCCGGGCGCGGTGGCGAAAAATCCATTCAGGGAACCTGTCGTATCGACGTTGTCGAACCTGCGGGTGCGGATATCTATGCCATCACGACACTGGGCGGCAAAGAAGTCGTTACCCGCCTGCATCAGGACTGGTCCGGATCAGCCAATCAAGCAGCCGATTTGCTTTTCAATCTTGAAAAGATTGTGTTTTTTGATCCACAAAGCGGTGAACGGTTGCGTTAATTACGCGTTCAGCCCGGAGGTTTGGAAAACTGTCTGATCCATATCTGACCGGAAAGGGGATAACATCCCCCCGGTCACGCCCCACACTGAAAACCATTGCCGAGATGACCGGGCTTGGGGTCACGACGGTATCGCGTGCGTTAAAGGATGCGCCCGATATCGGCGCAAAAACCAAGGAACGTGTCCGCAAGGTCGCCGACGCGGTCGGCTATCACCCTGATCGCGCCGGTGTAAGGCTGCGCACCGGCAAGACAAATGTCATCAGTCTGATCCTTGATCAGACCGACAAGGTGCCCGAATTCGCCCGGCGCATGATTGTCGGCATTTCAGAAGCCATTCGCGGTACGCCATACCATCTGGTGGTAACGCCGCAATCGCGTCTGGATGATCCGATGGACCCGGTGCGCTATATCCTTGAAACCCGGGCCGCCGATGGGGTGATCCTGACCCATATCCGGCCCGATGACGAACGGGTTCATGCCCTTAGACAAAGTGGGTTGCCATTTGTCACCCATGGGCGATGCCAGACGATACAGGATCATGCCTATCACGATTTTGATAACCGCGCCTTTTGCCGGATGGCGGCAGAACGCATGATCAAACGCGGGCGCAACCGTCTGGCTCTTTTGGCACCGCCGTCGGAATTTTCATATTATCAGGAAACATTGGCGGGCCTTGCCGAAATCGCCGAACCGGCCAACATCCCGTTCAGGGTCCTGCCCGGTGTCGATCTTGACAGCAGCATCGAAGTCCTGCGCCAGGCGGGCATGGCACTTCGTCATCAGGAATATGTCCCGGACGGGATCATTTGTGGCAGTGAATTATGTGCCATGGCACTGATTGACGGCATGACGCAGTCCGGGCTTGAGGTTGGCAAGCATGCCGACGTCATCGCCAAGGAAACGTCGGATTTACTGGATCTGACGCGCCCGCGGATCGACAGTTTGCGCGAAGACCTGATTGTTGCCGGTCAGCAACTGGCTTCGCATCTTCTTGATGTGATCAAAGGGGTGCAACCCGATACGCTGCAAACGCTTAGCGAACCGAAACCGGTTTGGCGCGTCAATCAGTCCTGATTGGTGATTTCAGGCGGCCGTTCTAGACCGCTCCCTCCTTCTTTGGGGGATTACGGCGCTTTTCCGCCGCCCCCGGTGTCAGACGTACAAAGGTACGATCAGGCAAACGCAAATCGACAATCAGGATGTCGCGTTCAAGAAGGTCATGTTCGCGATCAAGCATCTCAAGCCGTTGCCAGGCCTTGTCCATGTCATGTTCGGGCAAACGGATGAACATGCCGTTCGACAACTGAATATTCCAGCGACGATGACCGATACGCTGTGCGCCGGTGACCTTGGCATAAAGATCCGGGATGCTTTGAATGGTCTGAAGCATTTCGGCGGCATGTTGCGGGGCATCGTCCCCGACCAGAACCGGCAGATCAAGATAATCACCAAGTTCATAGTTCTGAAGCTGTTCACCGTCCCCATCAATCAGGACGTGACCGCGATCTTCGGTTTGCCACAGTGCAAGCGGCTTACGTTCAACAATCGACACGATCAGGGTATCGGGCAACTGGCGTTCAACCGTAGCGGTGCGCACCCATGAAAGCTGCTCGATCCGTTCGCGCGCGGCATCAACGTCAAATGTAATGATCGGTGTGCCCGGCTTTTGACCGATTGCCGCCAGAAGCGCGTTGGTGTCGGTTTTTTCGCGGCCCGAAACTTCGATATTCTTGACCGTCATGCCCAGTTCAGCGGACAGGCGGACACTTTCATCTTCGGCAATGGCAATCCATTTGTCAGCCTTGCCGGTATACCAAAGGGCTGCGGGAATGATTGTAATGACCCCGACAAAGCCCGCCCACCACATGACACGCGCCACCTTTTTCAGGTTGGAGGCGATGCCATGCTTTTTATCAAGCTTTTCGCGACGTTCGCGTGCCTGTTCTTCAAGCGTGCCAACGGGGCCTAGCGTTCGCATGAAGCATCCTCCACCATCCATGCGACGATATCGGCAAAGCTCATGCCGTCATGGCGGGCCGCATCGGGAACAAGTGATGTCGGTGTCATGCCGGGCTGGGTATTGATTTCGAGGATGGCTAGCCGGTCCTGTTCCGGATCATAGCGGAAATCTGCCCGCGCCACACCACGGCAGCCCAGCGCACGGTAAGCCTGTTCGGCATGGCGTTGCAGACGGTCGCGAAGATCGCCGTGAATGTCGGCTGGAATGATGTGTTCGGACCCGCCCTGGGCGTATTTGGATTCAAAATCATAAAAGGCATGGTTGCCGGTCAGGATTTCGATGACTTCCATCGCTTTGCCATCCTTTACCGCAACTGTCATTTCACGCCCGGCAATGAATTCTTCCTGCATGACGCCATCGCCATGGACCCAGTCGCGCGCCAGCATGTTCTGTTCTTCTTCGGGGGTCAGAATGATTTCGACACCGACAGAAGATCCTTCGTTATTGGGTTTAAGAACATAGGGCGGCGGCAGTGCCTTGCCATTGGCGATATCGCCCCGGCTTACCCAGACATGGCGCGCACAGGGGATTTCATATTCGGCAAACATCGCCTTGGCCGACATTTTGTCCATGGCAATGGCCGATGCCCGCACACCGGAATGGGTATAGGGGATGTTCAGAATTTCAAGCAAACCCTGAACCGCGCCATCTTCGCCCCAGCGGCCATGCAGGGCGTTGAAAATCACATCCGGTTTGGGATCAATTGCGGCGATCTGGTTGGCAAGGTCACGGGTCGCATCGATTTCGGTGACCTGATATCCCTTTTCACGCAGGGCCTTGGCGCATTCGCGCCCGGATGACAGGGATACTTCGCGCTCTGCTGACCAACCGCCCAGAATGACAGCGACATGTTTGCTCATGCGTCTTTTCCTATGATCGAGTGGCCAAGGCGTTCGCCAATGCGCCGGATTTCCCAGCGCAGCTCAACGCCGCTATGTTCCTTAACCCGTTTGCGGACTTCATCGCCCAACTGTTCAAGATCAAGGGCGGTGGCATTGCCCGTATTGATCATGAAATTGCAATGTTGCTCGGACATTTGCGCCCCGCCGATAGTCAGTCCGCGACATCCCGCCGCATCAATGACTTCCCATGCGCGTTCGGGCACCGGATTGGCAAAGGTCGATCCGCCCGTCCGCGACTTGATCGGCTGGGACCCGGCGCGGGCCTGCTGGATTTCGTCCATACGTTTGGCGATTTCGTCGGGATCGCCCGCTGTGCCGCGCAGGATGGCCGATGTGAAAATCCAGTCTTCGGGCAAATCGCAATGGCGGTATGACATCCCCATTTCATCGGGCGTCACGGTGTGTTTGATGCCTTTACCGTCAATGGCGGTGGCGGAAATCAGAACATCCTTGATCTCGCTGCCATAGGCGCCGGCATTCATCCGAAGTGCCCCACCGATGGTTCCCGGAATACCCGACAGGAATTCAAGACCGGCGATCCCGGCCTGCTGTGCGACTTGCGCGACATTCAGATCAAGTGCACCGGCACCGACATGCAGATCGCCATCCTTGATCGCGGCATCGGTAAACGGGCGACCCAGTCGGATCACAACACCGCGAATGCCACCATCGCGCACCAAAAGGTTCGATCCCACCCCGATCACAGTGACCGGCATGTCATCGGGTTTGCCTTTCAGGAAATCGGCAAGATCGGCTTCATCGGCCGGACGGAACATCACATCGGCCGGGCCGCCAACCTGAAACCAGGTGACCTTTGCCAGTTGCGCGCCTTCACGCAGCTTGCCGCGAACCTTGGGCAGGCGATCGATCAGCGGTGTGTGGTGTCCCGGCGTGCTCATGGATGTCTCAGTTCTTCAGGGCTTCGAGTTGTGCGGGCAGGGCATTGGCCCATGCGCTGATGGAACCGGCACCAAGACAGACGACAAGATCGCCCGGCTTGGCTTCGTTCCTGATGACTTCGGCGAGTTTGTCCGGGCCTTCAAGGGCACTGACATGGCGGTGGCCACGGTTGCGCAACCCTTCGACAAGGGCGTCACGTGATGCGCCTTCGATCGGGCTTTCGCCGGCCTCGTAAACATCGGCGACAATCACGCTGTCGGCATCGTTAAAGCAGGTGCAGAAATCTTCAAACAGGTCATGCAGGCGCGAATAGCGGTGTGGCTGAACCACAGCAATGACATTGTTCTGCGTCGCTTGGCGGGCGGCTTTAAGGACCGCTTTGATTTCGACCGGGTGATGGCCGTAATCGTCAATGATGGTGACACCATCGACTTCACCGGTTTTGGTAAAGCGGCGCTTGACCCCGGTAAAACCGTCAAAGGCGGAAACGATTTTGTCGTCCGGAATGCCCAGTTCAAGCGCAACCGTGATTGCCGCAAGCGAGTTCGACACGTTGTGATCGCCAACCATCGGCAGACGGACATCCTTGATTACGCGTTCTTCGCTATCGACACGTTCGCGAATGACGACGTCAAAGATGCTTTCGCCGATATTGGTGCGCACATTGACCGCGCGCACATCAGCCTGTGGCGAGAAGCCGAAGGTAAAGATACGGCGATCCGTAACCTTGCCAATCAGGGCCTGAACTTCGGGATGGTCAATGCACAGAACGGCAAATCCATAGAACGGAATGTTCTGAACGAAGTTTTTGAAGGCTTCGCGCAGCTGATCGAAATCTTTCCAGTGATCAAGATGCTCAGGATCGATATTGGTCACAACCGAAATGGTGGACGGTACTTTGACAAAGGTACCATCGGACTCATCGGCCTCAACCACCATCCAGTCGCCTTCGCCAAGGCGGGCATTGGTGCCGTATGAATTGATGATCCCGCCATTGATCACGGTCGGATCAAGCCCGGCAGCATCAAGCATGGTCGCCACCAGCGAAGTGGTGGTGGTTTTACCATGCGTGCCACCGATCGCGATTGCTGCCTTAAGGCGCATCAGTTCTGCCAGCATTTCCGAACGGCGGACAACCGGGATCATTTCTGCGCGCGCGGCGACGACTTCGGGGTTGTTCGGTTTGACAGCGGTGGAAATGACAACCACCTTGGCATCTTCGACGTTGGACGCCTGATGACCGACAAAAACCGTGATGCCCAGATCGCGCAGGCGCTGCACATTGGCATTGTCCGAAATATCCGATCCCTGAACCGAATAGCCCAGGTTATGGAGAATTTCGGCAATGCCGGACATGCCGATGCCACCAATACCGACAAAGTGGATGGTGCCGATGTTGAGCGGCAGGGTATTCATTGCATGTCTCCTCATACCTTCTGGGGGTCTTTATTCATGTTCTCGTTATTCGGGCTTCCGGCCGGGTTCAGCCCCAGCATATCAAGCACCATATCGGCCAGCCGTTCGGCGGCATTGGCGCGACCGCTGCTTTTGGCGGCCTTTGCCGCGCGCGTCAAGGCCGCCGGATTGGTTAAAAGTTTCGCCAGCCGTTCGGATACCAGTTCGCTGGTAAAGCGATCCTGGGGCAGCAACCATGCGCCACCGGCATCCTCGACCTGCTGGGCATTGAAACGTTGATGATCATCAATGGCATGGGGCAGGGGAACCAGAAAACCCGGACGTCCCGCCGCGGTCAGTTCGGCCACTGTTGATGCCCCGGATCGTGCAATCACCAAATGGCAGTCCCGCAATTTTTCGGGAATATCGTTGATGAAGGACGCAAGGGTCACATCAATCAATGATCCCTCATAGGTCGCGCGCACGGCATCGATATCCTCGTCGCGGGCCTGCTGGGTGACGTGAAGACGTTTGCGAATGTCTTCAGGCAGGCTGACCAACGCATTTGGCAGCACCTCGGACAAGATGCGTGCTCCTTGCGAACCACCGGTGATCAAAAGGCGGATCGGGCCATCGGCCGTAGGTGCCTCATACTCACTTGCGGCAAGGGCTGCGACTTCGGCGCGCACCGGATTGCCGGTCCAGATGACCTTGCCTTCATCGCCGGGCGCAATCATCGTGACTTTGGCAAATGATGTGGCAATGCGTTCTGCATGGCTGGCAACCAGTCGGTTTGCCCGGCCCAGAACCGCATTTTGTTCATGAATGGCATAGGGGATGCCAAGCCATTTTGCCGACATGGTGGCCGGGATCGATGCATATCCGCCAAAGCCGATTACGGCGGCCGGTTTTGCCTTTTTGATCAGGGATCGTGCCTTTAACGTGCCAAGGCCAAGACGAAATGCGCCGGTCAGACGCCCCTTGATGCCTTTGCCGGCAATGCCACCGGCTGGCAGGATGACGGTTTCGACACCTTCAACACCCTCGGTATAGCGGGCGGCACGGGCATCTGTGAAAAACAGAACCTTGGCACCACGTCGAACCAGTGATCTGGACAAGGCAACAGCTGGGAACATATGTCCGCCGGTTCCGCCAGACGTGACGGCAATCACCTGACCCGCAAGCGGTGTGTCAGTGGCCGAAATATCAAGTTTGGTGAAGTCAGTCATCTTGTCCACATGTGAAACGACGTCGCATCGGGATGATCCCGCACAGTTACCCCATCAGAACCCGACAAAGGTTAATATCCCTTCAAACCGGGCACGGAATAAGGTCGGATTTTGTCGTTTTGATGCAGAAAATTCAGGTCAGGTAAAACATCCGGAAAACAGGTTTTATTCACCCGGACGTTTACGCGTAAGCGCAAGAACAAATCCCATGCCGATCGCAATGCCGATGGTTGCCGAACCGCCATAGGAAACGAATGGCAGGGTCATGCCTTTTGGCGGGACCAGTTGCAGGGTGGAGGCCATGTTGATTACGGCCTGCAAGCCGAACTGAACCAGAATGCCGGTCACGGCCAGAACCACAAACAGGTTGCGTTCCCCCATCAACCGCGAAAGCCCGCGCATGATGATAAAGGTAAAGACACCGACCACCAGCACACAGAACAGCAATCCGAATTCTTCACCGGCCACGGCAAAGATAAAGTCGGAATGCGCATCAGGGATCGAGTTCTTGACCCAGCCTTCGCCGGGACCGCGGCCCATGATACCACCACTCATGAAGGCTTCCATCGATCGTTCGATCTGATAGTTGTCACCAGATGCCGGATCAAGGAAGCGGTCCACACGGGACTGAACGTGGGGCAGGATCAAATAGGCACTGACCGCAAGGCCAACTGCACCCAATCCAAGACAGAACACCAGAATGATCGGAAGTCCGGCCAGGAAGATCTGTACCGACCAGATGGATGTGACAACGACGGTCTGGCCAAAGTCCGGCTGGATCATCAAAAGAAAGATACAGACCGCCAGCATCAGACAACTGACGATATAACCCGGGAAGTTCGGGTTCAGCCGCCCTTCGGCAAACATCCATGCAACAACCACCGCAAAGGCCGGTTTCAGGAATTCCGATGGTTGCAGGTTGATGCCTGCAACGTTGATCCAGCGTACCGCACCCTTGATGTCCGATCCGATGAAGGGGGTAATGATCAAAAGGAAAATCACGCCCAAAAACATGATTGATGCCAGGCGCCGCACCCATTTCACGGGCAAAAGCGATATGCCGAACATGCATCCGGCCGCCATGCCCAGAAATACGAACTGACGGGTCACAAAGTGGAAGCTGTCAACATTGATGCGATCGGCCACCGGCGGACTTGCCGACATGACCAGAAGCGCACCGATGCCCATCAGAAGAATGATTGCCGCCAGTAGCCAGCGATCAACCGTCCACCACCAGATGCCCAGAACAGATGTATCGGCACGTGAAAAGGCGATATTGGTGTTATTGCCAAACAACGATTTCATGCGCGTGCCTTCCCGTTTGTGCCGGCATCTGCCAGGCGGGAATACAAATCGCGGAAGGCATCGCCGCGTGCCTCAAAACTTTTGAACTGATCGAACGATGCACAGGCCGGGGTCAACATGACAACCGGTGCATCCTCACCGTCCGATCTGGCATCTTCAAAGGCGGCTTTGGTCGCGACATCAAGAGTTTTGCATTTCTCCCATGGCAGATCGTCGCCAAGGGTCCGGGCAAAGGCATCTTCGGCCTCGCCGATCAGATAGGCCTTCTTGATGTGGGGATAGAATTCCTCAAGCCCGGCGATACCGCCTTCCTTGGGTTTGCCGCCAACAATCCAGTAGATGTTCTGATAGGCCGAAAGCGCCTTTGCCGATGCTTCGGCATTGGTGGCCTTGCTGTCGTTGACGAAAATGACATTATCAATCGCACCCAGCCGTTCCTGCCGATGGGCAAGACCCGGAAATGTCATGATCCCGTCAATGATGCGGGTGGCATCAACACCGCGCGCCCGACACAGGCCATAGGCAAAGGCGATGTTTTGCCAGTTATGTTTGCCCGGCATGTGGGTTACGGTCGCAAGATCAAGGATTGGTGTTTTGGCACCCGTAAGGTCATCAATCAGCCAACCCTTTTCATCGACATAGATGCCGTGATCGACCGGGTTATTGACCGATACTTCGATGATGTGACGGCCGCCTTCGCGGGCCAGTTCAACCGCCATCTTGGCACAAGGTTCATCATCAACCGAAATGATCGCCCATTTAGGACCCTTGTTACGTGCAAAGATCTGCCGTTTTGCCCCGATATAGCCATCCATTCCGCCATGACGGTCAAGATGATCCGGGGTGATGTTCAACAGCGCACAGGCATCAAAGGCCGCATGTTCAAGAAGATCAAGCTGATAGGATGACAGTTCAAGAACAAGGCAATCATCGGCGGTTGACGGTTCAAGGCCAAGGGCCGCATTGCCAAGATTGCCACCCGCCTGGGTTTTGATCCCGGCCTGCGCAATGATATGGGCGGTCAGGGCGGTGGTCGTTGACTTGCCATTTGTGCCGGTGATCGCCAGTGTCGGAACGTTTGGCTGTGCGGTGCACAGAAGTTCGACATCGCAAATGATCGGCTTGCCTGCCCGACGTGCCTTTTCGGCGGCCGGATGCGGGGTCGGGAAGGTGGATGGGATGCCCGGGCTGATCACCAGCATATCAGGTTCGGTCCAGTCACATTCCACCAGATTGATCGGGGCAAGGCCCAGTGGTTCGATCTGTTCGCGGCCCGCGGGATTGTCATCCCACGCCCAGACGATGGCACCGGAATTGATCAATGCCTTTACGCTGGCAAGGCCGGATTTCCCGAGCCCCAGGACCGCAATGGTTTTGCCGCGCAGATGCGAAAGATCAATCACGATAGGACGTCCTTACCGGAGTTTCAATGTAGCAAGACCAACCAGCGCCAGAATGACCGCGATGATCCAGAACCGGATCACGATGGTCGGTTCCTGCCAGCCTTTTTTCTCGAAATGGTGATGAAGCGGAGCCATGCGGAAAACGCGTTTCCCGGTCAGTTTGAACGATCCCACCTGAATGATCACAGACAGGGTCTCAAGAACAAACAGGCCGCCAATAATCGCCAGAACAAGTTCATGCTTGGTCACAACCGAAACGGCACCCAGGGCACCGCCAAGGGCAAGCGATCCGGTATCCCCCATAAACACCATCGCCGGCGGGGCGTTGTACCAAAGGAAACCAAGACCGGCCCCAACCAGGGCGCCCAGGAAGATGGTAAGCTCGCCCGATCCGGCGACATAATGAACCTGAAGATATTCGGCAAACTGCACGTTGCCGATCAGATAGGTGATCAGCGCAAAACTGGCAGCGGCAATCATCACCGGAACGATGGCAAGACCGTCAAGACCGTCCGTCAGGTTGACCGAGTTCGACGCACCGACCATGACAAACATGGCAAACGGAATAAAGAACCAGCCAAGATCAAGCAGGAAGTTCTTAAAGAACGGGAAGGCAAGGGCGGTCGAAAGCGGATCAGCGGTATTGTAGGAAATCCACCAGGCAGCAAGGGCGGCGATCGAAAACTGCCCCAGCAGTTTGAGCTTGCCCGGAAGGCCTTTGGTGTTTTTCTTGGAAACTTTAAGATAGTCATCAAGGAAACCAAGGAAACCATACCCGATGGTGACAAGAAGAACCGCCCAGACATAGGGGTTTTTCAAATCCGCCCACAGCAGGGTCGCAATCGATGTCGACAGCAACAGCAACAGCCCGCCCATGGTCGGCGTGCCCTTTTTAGTCAGAAGATGGCTTTCGGGGCCGTCTTCACGGATCGGCTGGCCTTCGCTTTGTTTGGAACGCAACCAGTTGATCAGATGGGGGCCAATTACAAAGGCAAGGATAAGCGACGTAATGATCGCACCGCCCGTCCGGAAGGTAATGTACCGAAACAGGTTCAATACCGGCATCTGATCAGACAGTTGATAAAGCAGATTATAGAGCATTGCTCTTGTCGTTCCTTCTGCGACTTAATTCTGTGTTTCTGCGGGGCTATCCACCACGCCACAGGATTTTAGGGCCGATACAATTTTCGAAACGTAAATGCCAAGCGATCCTTTGACCAAAACCACGTCTCCGGACCGCAAATCGGCCTTTATCGGTTCAATCGCGTCTTCGGCGGTATCAAAGTGACCGGCATTTTTGTCTTCAGGCAGGGTCTTGTCGAGTTCAGTCATCAGCGGACCGACGCAATAAACCCGATCAATTTCAAGTGCTGTTAGCGGCTGGTGCAAATCGGCATGCAGGCGAACAGCATCGTCGCCCAGTTCGCGCATATCGCCCAGAATGGCAATCTTGCGACCACCATCGCCCGGTTTGGTTTGCGACAGAACCTTGATCCCGGCCATCATTGATGTCGGATTGGCATTGTATGCATCATCAATCAGGGTAAAGGTGCCATCACCTGACGGAACCTTGACGGTCGAGATTTCACCGCGCCCAGCCGGCGGGGTCACATCGGCCAGATCCTGTGCGGCGCGCAATGGATCGGCCCCGATTGCATCAACACATCCAAGAACCGCCAGCGAATTCAAAACCCAGTGTTCGCCGGGGCACCCGATGAAATATTCAAGATCCCGACCGCCGATGCGGGCGCGCACAGCACTGCCATCGGTGACAATGTTGGCTTCAAACAGGCGGTAATTGGCCATCGCATCGGTGCCAAAGCACTTGATATTGCCAAGTCCCAGTTCCTTGGCGCGCCGTGCCAGGGCAAAGTAATGCATGTTGTCACGGTTCAGAATAACCGCGCCATCCGATTCAAGACCGTCGAAAATTTCGGCCTTGGCCATGGCGATTTCGGCTTCGTCCTTGAAGAATTCGGTATGCGCGCCGACCACGGTGGTAATCAGGGCGACCGATGGTTTGACCATCTTGACCAGCGGGCTGATTTCACCCGGATGGTTCATGCCGATTTCAAAAACACCATATTGCGCATCGACCGGAAGGGTCGCCAGACTGATCGGAACGCCCCAGTGGTTGTTGAAACTTGCCGGGCTGGCATGGGTTTTACCCTGCTGGGACAAAACATATTTAAGGGCTTCCTTGGTGCCGGTCTTGCCGACACTGCCGGTAATCGCAACGATTTTTGCCGAGCTGCGCGCACGACCTGCAAGGCCAAGGCGCACAAGCGCATCCATCGTGTCATCAACCAAAAGAACCTTGTCGGTATCGGTAATGCCGTTGGTATCAGAAACCATGACGGCACTGGCACCGGCATCAAGGGCGGCCTGTGCAAATTTGTGCCCGTCGAAATTCGGGCCTTTAAGTGCGATGAAAAGATCGCCTTTACTGACTTTTCGGCTGTCTATAGAGATCCCGGTAACCGACCAGTTGCCAGTCGTTTTGCCACCGGTTGCGGTTTCGGCATCCTTTGCCGTCCATAAAACAGCCTTTGTCATAACGTCACTTTCATTTCACTCAGGCCGTTACGGCCTGCGCGCCGTAACGGGAATTCAGGTCAATTGCCGCCTGCAAGGATGCTGCGGGCAACAGATGCATCGTCAAACGGAAGAACCGTATCACCGACAATTTGGCCTCTTTCATGGCCTTTTCCGGCGATAATAAGGACATCGTTGCGTTGCAGGATGCCAATGCCGCGTTTGATGGCCTCTGCCCGGTCGGCAATTTCCACCGCACCTTCGCATTTGGCCTTGATCGCCGCACGAATAAGGGCCGGATCTTCGCTGCGCGGGTTGTCATCGGTAATGATGGCGATATCGGCAAAGTCATGGGCAACGGCACCCATCAACGGACGTTTGCCGGTGTCGCGGTCTCCGCCGGCACCAAATACACAAACGATGCGGCCTTTGCAATGCGGGCGCACAGCCTTGATCACGGTTTCAAGCGCATCAGGCGTATGGGCGTAGTCAACAAATACCGGTGCGCCAAAACTTGTTTTGCCCACCAGTTCCAGACGACCACGGACACCTTCAAGTTTTTCAAGGGCCAGCACGGCCTGATCAAGATCGGCACCCGATGCCACAACAATCGAAAGGGCCGCAAGGGCGTTCATCACCTGGAAGCTGCCCATCAGGGGAAGATGAATGCTGTATTCACCCTTGTTGGCCAGAAGCGTGATTTTGGTGCCGGTGCTGTCCGGGGTTGCCTTGACCAGTTTGATGTCATCGGCATTTTGCCCGTAAGACAGAATATTCACGCCGCGCTTTTCACACATCTTTTTTAACAGCGCGAACTGTTCGACATCGGCATTCAGAACAGCAGTGCCATCTGCCACCAGAAGGTCGGAAAACAGGCGTGCCTTGGCGGCAAAGTATTTTTCGAACGTGCCGTGATAATCAAGATGATCACGCGACAGGTTGGTAAAGGCCGCCACAGTGACCTTGACCCCGTCAAGACGATACTGGTCAAGTCCGTGCGAACTTGCTTCCATCGCGACATGGGTGACACCGATGCCGCACATTTCATCAAGACTTTGGTGCAGGGCAACCGGGTCGGGCGTGGTCAGTGATCCGGGGATCTTGGCACCGGCGGCACGAATGCCAAGGGTGCCGATGGACCCCGACATATTGCCAAGGATCGTCCATAGCTGTTCGGTAAAGATCGCCGTGGATGTTTTACCATTGGTTCCGGTGATCGCCGCAATATTTGCCGGCTGCTTGCCATAAAAGCGCGCGGCAAGCTGGGCATAGCGTTTGCGCGGATTTTCAACCGGGATAAGGGGAACTGTCGCGGCCGTCGGTCTTGGCGTGCCGTCCTTTGCCAGGATTGCGGCAGCCCCAAGTTTGATCGCATCAGCAATATATTTGGAACCGTCGTCGCGGGCACCGGACAGGGCGGCAAACATATAGCCATCCTTCACGGTGCGTGAGTCTGCTGTCAGGCCCGTGATATTCGGGTCCTGTCCTTGGGCATGTTTCAATGCCGCCTGATCACCTGCCATGAGCTCAGAAAGACGCAAGTTTGCGTTCCCCCTTGCGAAGTTCGATCTGCAGCGCTTGCTCGATCTCCGGCGCCTTCGCATTCGCCGGTTCAATGCCCAAAAGGGGAGCAATACGTGTCACAACCTTGCCAACCGCAGGGGCGGACACCCAACCTGCTGTGGCAAATCCATAAGTTTCTTTGGTGCCTTTGGGCTCGTCCAGCGTTACCAGAACCACATATTTCGGGTCCTGCATCGGGAAGGCGGCGACAAAGGTCGACATGCGGGCGTTCTTGACATAGCGCCCGTTCACTAGTTTTTCCGAGGTGCCGGTCTTCCCGCCAAGGAAGTAGCCGGCAACTTCGGCCTTTTTGCCCGAACCTTCGGTGACAACCAGTCGCATCAGACGACGCAGCTGTTCCGAAGTTTTCTGGGAAAACACACGTTCGCCGGCCGGTGCACCATCCTGTTTAAGGATCGTGGACGGGCGGCGGATACCACCATTGACGATGGTTGAAATGCCATTGACGACCTGAAGCGGGGTGACAGCCAAACCATGACCGAACGAAATCGTCATGGTGTTCACTTCGCGCCACGGATTGGGCACAAGCGGCCCGCCGACTTCCGGAAGCTCGATTTCCGGTTTGTCGAGCATGCCAAGCTTTTTCAGGTATTTTTTCTGGTTCTCACCGCCGAAGGCCATCGCCATGCGCGCCGATCCGATGTTGGAACTGTGGACCAGAATTTCCGGTACCGTCAGCCAGCGGTTTTCAGCGTGGTAATCGCGGATCGAGAAACGCGCAATCCGCAGCGGTTCGGTCGCATCGTAAACCGAATTGAGTGTTGATGTGCCGGTTTCAAGGGCGATGGCGGTGTTAAACAGTTTGAACACCGACCCCATTTCATAAACGCCAAGGGTCGACCGGTTGAACCGCGCATCTGCCGGGGCCTGACCCGGGCGATGGGGATCAAAATTCGGAAGTGACGTCATCGCGATGACTTCACCGGTATAGACATCCATGACAAGACCCGCAGCGCCCACCGCGCTATAGGTCTCCATCGCGTTCTCGACTTCTTCTTCGAGTGCAAATTGCACACGGGTATCAAGCGACAGCTGAAGCGGGCCGTTATTGATGCGCAACTCGTTATCGAATTCGCGTTCGGCGCCAGCAATGCCGTTATTGTCGATGTCGGTAAAGCCAAGCACGTGCGAGAACAGCCGCCCATGCGGATATACCCGGCGTTCCTCGCGCTGGAAATTCAGGCCGGGAATGCCAAGCGAGTTGACTTCATATTGCTGTTCAGGCGTCAGGTTGCGGCGCAGCCAGACGAATGCCTTGCGCGAGCTCAGATGCCGGATCAGGGTATCACGATCAAGATCGGGCAAAACCGTCAGCAAAAGATCGGCAGACTCAACCGGGTCCTTGACCACGCGGGCATCGGCATAAAGCGAGTTGGTCGGAAGATCGGTGGCAAGCAACAAGCCGTTGCGATCAATGATGTCGGCGCGTTCGGTTTTAAGTTCGCGCGCATCGGTGCCCGATGCCACTGCCGGTTCGTTGCCCTGGCGCAATACCGATGCGTCTACCAGACCATAGGTGATCCAGCAAAAACCGATGATGAACATCGCGCCGGTGATGAAAATACGGTTGCGGGCCGTTTCAAGTGCAAGACGTTCACGCTGATCGGGCCCCAGTTCCGGACGGTCACCACGCAGCCAGTATGAGAAACGGGTAAAGCTCATTGCGCACCCCCGGTCTCGGCGACTGATGGTGCGTCCACAATCATGGTTTCGGCGGCCTCGGCATAGGCGCGATCGCCCGGACGCGGACGGGGTACAGGCATGAAGGCAACCGCTTCGCCGAACTTGTCGATGCGGTATTGATGCATGTCGGAATCTTCTGGCAGATCATCGATGCTGGCCATCTGCAGCACTTCGATCTGGGCCAGGCTAAGATATTCGCGCGAAAGCTTTTCGATCCGTTCCGGATTGTTCAGGTAGCTCCATTCCGCTTCAAGCACGTGGATGCTTTCCTGTTCGGCCAGAATGTCGGACTGGATTTCCGCATAATGCTTTTCAAGGCGTTCGACTTCGTGGCTGACCCAATAGGTGCCAGCGCCAATCAAAATGGTCAGGAACAGGCCGATAATCGTCACCGCACGGGTCATTTCGGACCTCCGTGCTTGTTGGCTGGCTGATCATTGCGGGCAACAGCACGCAGCTTCGCCGACCGAGCGCGCGGGTTGGCACGAATTTCGTCTTTCTGACCGGTCACCGCCTTGCGGGTGATGGTCGTAAAGGTCGGTGTGGCGACTTCCGGCTCACCGGGCAGGCGGCGCGACATTTTCTTGGGATCGCCCGAACGCGCCTTCATGAATGTTTTGACCAGGCGGTCTTCGAGCGAATGGAACGTCACAACCACCAAACGTCCGCCCGGCTTTAACAGTGTTTCGGCCGTATCCATCGCACGTTCAAGTTCGCCAAGCTCATCATTCACATAGATGCGCAATGCCTGGAACGTGCGGGTGGCCGGGTCAATCCCGTCCTTGGATTTGCGCACGACCGAGCGCACAGCACGGGCAAGCTGTGATGTGGTTGTAAACGGCTCATCTGCGCGCATCTCAATGATCTTGCGGGCAACCTTGCGCGATGCCCGTTCCTCGCCATAACGATAGATGACATTGGCAATGTCTTCTTCTTCGGCGGTGTTGACGAAATCGGCCGCAGTGGGGCCAGACATCGACATGCGCATATCAAGCGGACCGTCTTCGCGGAATGAAAAGCCGCGATCGGCCTGATCAAGCTGCATTGACGACACGCCGATATCGAGAACGATACCATCGACCTGTTCGGGGCCAGCGGCCGGGATCAGGCGACCCATATCGCCAAAGCATCCTTCGACCATGTGGAAACGGCCGTCATATTCGGCTTCAAGTTTCCGGCCGGTTGCAACCGCACTCGGGTCGCGATCAATGCCATAAAGCTCGCATTTCGCGGAATCAAGAATGGCGCGGGAGTAACCGCCTGCGCCAAAGGTGCCATCGACCATGATTTCGCCGTCACACGGTGCAAGAGCGTCAAGCACCTCGCGAAGCAGGACCGGCTTGTGCGGGCGATCTTCGGTGGCGAAACGGATGTCCTTGTCGCTCATGATGCGTCCTCCTCGTTCGGGGTGCCGGGACGTGCACCTTTGGGGAGTTCATTCATCGGTTTGAGCTTGAGCGTCGCACCACGATTAAGCGTGCGGGTCCGGCTGGCTTCTTGCAGGGGCTTGAAGATTTCCGGGTTCCACAGGCGGAAGGTGCGACCACGGCCGACAAAGGCGACCTGGTCTTCGATACGGGCAAATTCGATCAATTCAGCGGGCAGAATGATACGACCTTCGCCGTCATAAGGAAGCATATGCGAGGACCCAAGGATGGTGTCTGCCAGATCGTCGGCCTCGTCAGAGAACATATCAAGTTCATCAAGCGACGCGGCGATGCGTTCCATGTGGCTGTGGCTGCAGCCTTCGAGCGCGCATTCCTTGTGGGATTGATACAGGTAGATACCGGCGAATTCTTCCATCTCAAGGGCCGCACGGAACCGTTTGGGGACGGATACGCGTCCCTTCCGGTCCAGCTTGTGAATGTGCGTCCCTGTGAACAGCACTTCGCCATTCCCCTGATCAAAAGTCCGATTTCAAAGTTCGACGTGAACAGGTCCGCCTCAACGGCCGGTCGATGTTTGAAATGGATATGCCCCGCATGGCACAGAATTTGTGCCTGCTTATGGGGTATCATGGGAAATGATGGGGGTCAATGGGATTTGATGGGGTCAAATGTGACGATTTGGTGTGTTTCTGCGGATTCTGCGGTACATGCGAAAAGCCTGAATTCCCTCAAAAACACATTGAATCACGGTGTTATCCATCTTCTGCCCATAAAATCCCAATTCGGTTCCATGGGAACCCATGGGGCGACCATAAAAAGACCCGATCCATGGGTTTTGATGGTCAGATCGAAAATTGGAATATGATGGGCCGTTCGAAGACAATTTGCGATTTGGCTCCCAATCGGGTTTGATGCGCGGGCGAACTCCTGCAAAATGTCGGGACGATATTTCCGGAAACCCGGGGCGTTTTACGTCTTGTGGTGCCCGGATGATTTCCGGATTTGCAGTAGCAAGACCGATCAGATATTTGGTCAAATACTGGCGCGGGGCTGCGTCAGTGAAATGAAGGATGCGATTGTTGCGGATAAAAGCTGCCATTGTGTTAATGGGTTGCATGGTTTGTGCCGGAATATCAGTGACCTTTTTCGCATGGCCCGGTGTTGTCGGGGATGCCCACGCGCAGGGATTGACCATGGACAAGGCCGGCGGCAGCAGTTCCTCGCCCGAGGTGACGTCACCGCAGATGCGTGAACTTTTGCCGCTGATCATGAAGCAGCTTCAAAATAATCCGGAACTGATGTCGCAATTTGGACTGGGCGGGCTTTCGGGGCTTGGGGCGCTTGATGGTGCTGCGGGTTTGTCGGGTGATGCCGGAACCGGGACTGCCAATATCCCGGGGCTCAATGACGCAATTGCCAAGGCCCTTGCCCAGAAAAATGGTGCAACGGGTGGCGTACCGGCAGGCATTCCCGAACAGGTAAAGCTTTACCGCGAACAATATCATCCGGTCGATATTGATCAGGATGGCCGTATCAGTGCTGACGAAGCCGCATCCTATTCAAGCTGGATGTTCAGGCGGCGTGACATCAATGGCGACAGTGTTCTGGTGGCACGCGAATTTGCCGCAGTTGAACAATTGCCCGGAACGGCCGATGCCAATCGCCAGCGGCTGCGCACCGAAAGCCGGCGTCTGGAATTGTTGTTTCCGACATATGATGCAAACAACGATCAGATGATCAGCAAGGATGAATTCCTTGATCAGGTGCGTGTTGCCTATGACGAAAAACGCGGAACCAATCCCGATATTGATCCGTTTTCATTCCAGACGGTTCTGCCATTCTGACTGGTGACAGAATTGCAATGGAAACACCATATGACAGCAAAGCAATAATCTGGCATCCGTATCACGCGGCAAGCCGGTCAGGATGGAGAAGCTAATGGATACCAACGAATTTTTCGCCCCTCTCCGGGCAACGGCGGATGACGGCAACAGCGCGGATGCCGCAGCTGCCGACAATGTTGGTGTCGAAAATGGTGAACCGGCGGCAACCACCGCGCAAGCACCAGCAAAAATCACGGCCAATGCGCTTGGCAAGGCAACATCGACCGCGACCAAACAGGATGGTGGCAAGGCTGATCGGACGCCTGTCTGGATTGACTTGTTGTCACCAACGCCTGACGAAATCCACGATATCGAGGAACGCTTCGGGATCGAGGTGCCGACCCGCGAAGAAATGCAGGAGATCGAGCTGTCATCGCGTCTGTATGACGAAGAGGGCGCACTTTTCATGACGGTTTCGGTTCTGACCCGTGCGACCACGGATGCGCCGCAAACAACGGCCGTGACCTTTATCCTGGTCAAGAAAACGCTGATTACCCTGCGCTATGCCGATCCGGTTCCCTTCAAGACATTTATCCGCCGGGTCAAACGCAGCCCGTCACTTGCCAACAGTGCCGAGGCGGTGCTGTTTGGTTTGCTTGAACAGATTGTAGACCGTCTGGCCGATTTGATGGAACAGACAGCAACCGATCTTGAAAACCTGTCCAATCAGGTGTTTGCAAGCCCCGAAGACATTGCCTCGGATCAGGATCACCGTGAAACCCTTCGTCAGATCGGGCGTACCGGCAACCTGTCTGGCAAGGCCAAGGACAGCTTGCTGAACCTGCATCGTCTTGGCTTGTTCCTGTCGACCCAGACGCGCCTGAAAAAGGATGCGAAGGCGCGGCTCAAAGTGATTTCGCGCGATATCGTGTCGATCACCGAACATGCCAACTTCATCGCCAACAAGGTTACCTTCCTGCTTGATGCGACCCTTGGCATGATCAGTCTTGAACAGAACAATATCATCAAGATTTTCTCGGTCGCAGCCGCGGCCTTTCTGCCACCAACCCTGATCGCCAGCATTTATGGCATGAACTTCGAATTCATGCCTGAACTGGGATGGGAATTCGGCTATCCGGTCGCCATCGGACTGATGATCCTGTCCGCGGTTTTGCCGCTTTGGTATTTCAAGCGCAAAGGCTGGCTCTGATCATTTGGCAATGTTGGTGGGGTGTTTGTCATTTGCGCCAGACAAATTGCTGCTAAAGTCTGCGCCCTGATCTTCCCGTATTGCTATCGGAGCCCCACCCATGACCCGAACCGCCCTGATCCTGATTGATTGGCAGCAAGGATTTGATGATCTTTCCTATTGGGGGAACCGCAATAACCCCGATGCCGAAACCAATGCAGTGCGGTTATTGACCTATTGGCGCGCAAACGCCTGGCCGGTTATTCACGTCAAACACAACTCGACCGAGCTGCAGTCGCGGTTGCATCCCGATCATCGCGGAAATGCCTTCAAGGCGGTACTCGCACCGACGGAGGGCGAGGCGGTCTATGGCAAAAACGTCAATTCGGCCTTTATCGGAACAAGTCTTGAGGCGGACCTGCGCGCACAGGGGATTTCAAAACTGGTGCTATGCGGGATTACGACCGACCATTGTGTGAATACCAGTACACGGATGGCCGGAAATCTTGGCTTTGATGTCGTCATTGCCGCGGATGCCTGTGCGACCTTTGATCGAAGCCTGCCTGACGGGCGGGAATTTCCGGCGGAACTGGTGCATGATGTGGCACTGGCAAGCCTGAATGGCGAGTTCGCAACCGTCAAAAATGTTGACCAGATCATAGCTTCGTGACCGGGGTGCTGATCGGTAATTGACTTGCGTTCGCAAGTAACGCACCTTCGGCCCCTGATTCCCGCATAAGGTGCCTTTTGATGACGTCTGCAGAAACCAAAATCGATACGCATGACAAGCTTCGTGCGATTTACGGTGAACCCATGGGGCTTGCCGTTGACAAATGCCTGTCGCGGCTTGATCCGCATTGCAAGCATTTCATTGCACTGGCACCCTTTGCGGTCATTTCTTCTGCTGATGCCAATGGCGACGCCGATGTCAGCCCGCGTGGCGACGGCCCGGGTTTCATCAAGGTTGTCGATGACAACACCATCGTCATGCCGGACCGTCCGGGCAACAATCGCATCGATACATTGGCCAATATCGTCGACAACCCCAAAGTCGGGATGCTGCTTTTTGTGCCGGGCGTGAATGAAACGCTGCGTGTGAATGGCAGGGCTGAAATCAGCACCGACCCGGCGTTGCTTGATCTGTTTGCCGATACGCCCAAACCGCCGATCACCGCGATCAAAATCACGGTGGAGGAAGCCTTCCTGCATTGTGCAAAATCACTGATGCGATCCAGACTTTGGGACTCCGGTACACAGATCGATCGCAAGACGCTTCCGACATTGGGAAAAATGATCAAGGATCAGACTGCGGCCGATTTCCCGATCGGTACCCAGGAAGAGGCAGATAAGCATTTCGCGCAATCCATCGCAGAGCGCGGCTGAAACCCGATGCGTTCTGACGACGCATCTGATCGCACAAGGCGATGACAAATCCAGTCATCGCCTTTTGTTTTGGGAAATAATACCAGATGGCCTGTAAGCCGGGTTCTGTCCATGCGGCGAACCGCACTGGATGGCTATTCATCTGGGACGTCCGTCGCCGAACGCCTCCTGCAACCAACCCGAATGGTGGTGCGAAAACCCACCTGCCGACAATGCCGAAGCACCCGGCCGACCATTCCTATTAGGTTTTGCTCCCGGTGGGGTTTACCATGCGTCCCGCATTGCTGAAGGACCGGTGCGCTCTTACCGCACCCTTTCACCCTTTCCGACAGGCTTGCGCTGTGTCGGTGGTTTGCTTTCTGTGGCACTTTCCCTAGGGTCGCCCCCGCCAGACGTTATCTGGCACCGTGTTTCCGTGGAGCCCGGACTTTCCTCCCCCGTTGTAAACAACAAGGGCAGCCATCCGGCCATCTGGTGGTGCGGATGTAGGTCACATCGATCTGAACGTCAAGCAAAAGCGATGGAGTGGGGAACGTACAAAGCAGCCTATTTGCCGATCATATTGGCAAGGGCAGTGGCAATTGACATGCATTGCCCGTCAAGCACGCCCGAAATGTTTTCCGCACGCCAGTGGCGCTGAAATGCGATGGTGCGTTTGATGCGATCATCGTTCTTTTTCGTCTGGTCCTGACCGCTTGCGGGCCAGCCATAACCGATCCGGTCAAGAAGCTCGTCAAAAGCTTCCTGATCAACCGGATGTGCTGTTCCATGGTCTGGTTCGGGCCACATGCCGACGCCGTTTTCGGCAAGCAGTTTCCAAGGAAACAGTTCGCCCGGATCTTCCTTGCGATCCGGGGCCATGTCGGAATGGGCTATGATGCGATCAGCGGGGATATTGTGGCGTGCCAGAATTTCCTGACACAGACTGATCACCGATGCGATCTGAATGTCGGGAAAAGGGCGATAGCCAAATTCATGCCCCGGATTGACGATTTCAATGCCGATCGAATGGGAATTCACATCGTCGCATTCCTGCCAGCATCCACGCCCGGCATGCCAGGCGCGTTTGTCTTCGTCAACAAGGGCGAAGATGCGTCCGTCTTCCTCGATCAGGTAATGACTGGAAACCGAACTTTGCGGATCACACAGGCGTTCAAGCGCATCGTTGCCGGTCTGCATCCCGGTATAGTGCAGAACCAGTATATCGACCCGGCAGCCTTCCGGTCGCGGTCCGAAATTGGGCGACGGACGGGATATGATTTCCCCTGTTTTGTGGTCTCGTGACTGCCCGGATGCCATCTGGATCAATCCATGCCCTGTGTTTTGCGCTGAACGGGTTTGCGCAGCATGATGACGGTCACCCCGCACAGCACGACAATCCCGCCAATGATCTTAAGCATTGAAAAGGCTTCGTCAAATACGACAAATGATCCCAGAACGCTGATCACCGGGGCAAGCAGCGACCATGGCACAACCGCATTCACATCCTGTGTTTTAAGCAAATGATACCAGAAGCCATATGCAACGATCGATGACATCACAACCGTGAAGCTCAGATTGGCCCAGGCCACCCAACTGGCGTCAAAGACCGCCTGCACCGATCCCGGTTCGAACGCCAGGGATAGGATCAGCAATTGCGGGGTCGCAAACAGCGCCATCCAGCCATTGAGCTGGAAGGTATCAATATCACCAAGCTTCTTGATCATGACATTGGCAACCGCCCACATGAAGGCGGCAAACACCACAAGCAGCAGCGGAAGCTGAAGATCGGTCATGGTCGGATCCCAGAACATGATCGTCACGCCAACAAAGGCCAATGACATGCCCGAAAGCCTTTTCCAGCCAAGCCGGTCATTAAAGAAATAGGTGGCAAGCATCGATGAAAACGGCACGCCAAGCAGGACAATAATTGCCACCGGTCCGGCATCAATCATCGACAGTGCAAAGAACAGCACCCCGAAATGAAGACTGCCAAATGTGACGGAAATGATTGCCAGACGGCCCATGCGCCCGCGTGGCACCCGGGTGAACGGGATCAGCAGGATCGCGACCGCAGCAAAGCGTATGGCCGTAAGCATAAAGGGCGGAATTTCAGCAACGGCACCTTTGACGGTCAGCATGTTGATGCCCCAGATGACGGCAACGGACAGGGCCATAAGCATTGCTTTAAGCGGCATGGAGCAGGCTTTCAATAAGGGGCGGCACGCGCATGTGCCCAATAACGATACATTCCTTTGTCATCTGTTTGCAGCCAAACGACAAATGAGTTCTTTTCAATCGAGAATATCTGACCGTGCCAGAATTACGCGCAGGACAAGTGTGACCCGGTCTTTACATCACGTAAAGCAGCAGGGCGCAAAAGATGCCAGATGGAATTTTCGGGGGCCGGTTGGGCGGTTATCCCAGACCGAGTTCCTCGCGCAGCATTTCAAGTTCCAGCCAGCGTTCTTCGGATGCTTCAAGTTCGCTTCTTGCGGCATCAAGGCGGTCGACCTTTTTCTGAAATCCGGTCGGGTCCTTGGTGAACAGGGTGCTGTCCGAAAGCGCGTCCTCAAGCGTTTTGATTTCTGCTTCCAGCTTTGCCATCGCCCCGGGCAGGTTGTCATATTCGCGCTGATCCTTGTAGCTCAGCTTCGAAGATGATTTCGGTTTTGCCGGTGTTGATGATGATGATGATGTGCTTGCTGATTTCTTGGTCTGCTTGGCGGCGGATTTGTCTTCTTTGGCCGGTTCTGCGCGCGAAAGTTTGCGCTGGGTGATGTAATCGGAATAGCCGCCTGCATATTCAACAGCCGTTCCGTCGCCTTCCATAACGATGGAAGACGTCACAACACGGTCAAGGAAGTCACGATCGTGGCTGACCAGAAGAAGCGTGCCTTCATAGTCATCCAGCATTTCCTGAAGCAGATCGAGCGTATCCATATCCAGATCGTTGGTCGGCTCGTCCATGATCAGAAGGTTGGTCGGCTTTGCCAGCAATTTCGCCAAAAGCAGACGGTTGCGTTCCCCACCCGAAAGGGCGCCAACGGGGCTTCTGGCCTGTTTTTCATCAAACAGGAAATCGCGCAGATAGCTGACCACATGGCGCGGATTGCCGCGCACCATCACCTGGTCACCGCCAACATCACACAGCGTATCCCAAAGCGTCTTGTCGTCATCAAGCGCGATACGTTTCTGATCGAAATAGCTTGGATTAAGGTTGGTGCCGATCTTGATCGTGCCACTGTCAGGTTCAAGCTGCCCGGTCAGCATTTTAAGCAGGGTGGTTTTACCCGCCCCGTTCGGGCCAATGATGCCAACTTTGTCGCCGCGCAGGATACGGGTCGAGAAATCGGCAATGATCTGGCGGTCGCCAAATGACTTGGCGATGTCGGTGGCTTCGATCACGACCTTGCCGGACGTTTCGCCGGCCTCGGCGGCAAGCGACACATTGCCGATACGGTCAACCTGTTTGGAACGCTGTTCGCGCATGTCGTAAAGACGGCGCAGACGGCCCTGGTTGCGTTTGCGGCGGGCCGAAATGCCCTGCACGGACCAGACCGTTTCCTGTGCGATCAGCTTATCAAGCTTTGCGCGTTCTTCGGCTTCCTTGCGATAGATTTCCTCGGACCATTCTTCGAACTTGGCAAAGTTTATCGCCCCCTGATGCATGACACCGCGATCAAGCCAAAGGACACCGTTCGACACTGCATTCAGGAATGCACGGTCATGCGAAATCACCACGACGGCGCCGCGGAAATTCTTGATCTCGCCTTCAAGCCATTCAATGGTCGGAAGATCAAGATGGTTGGTCGGCTCATCAAGCAACAGAACCTGTGGATCGGCAATCAGGGCACGCGCAATTGCCGCACGGCGGCCTTCGCCACCCGACAGGCTTTTGGGATCGGCCTTGGGATCAATATCAACCGACGCCAGCAACATGTCGGAACGATAGGCATATTCCTGTTCATGTTCGTCCAGTGCCGAAAGAACGAAATCTTCGACCGTGTCATAGCCGTCAAATTTCGGTTCCTGATTAAGATAGGCAACCTTGCAGCCCGGCTGGACAAAACGTTCGCCGCCATCGGCTTCGATTTCGCCGGCGATGATTTTCAGAAGGGTGGATTTCCCGCCGCCGTTACGTCCGACCAGACATAGCCGGTCACGTTCGCCAATGGCAAATGACACATCGGAAAACAGATCATTGCCGCCAAAGGTCAGGCGAATGTCATTAATATTGATCAGCGGTGGAGCCATGGAAAAACCGATAAGCTTGAGTTCAGAAAACAGGTCACTGTGACAGGTCCCCTGCAAACAGCAATTTGGGTGCCGTTGCAAGGGAAATCATCTGTCAGCCGTTACGTTCCGCAGTTTTGTAATTAGCGGATGCCGCGTTCCTTGCGGATTTGATCCCACGCGGCATTGATACGGGCCATTTTGTCATTCGCCTGTTCGATAAATTCAGGCGGCATGCCCTTGGCCATCAGGGTGTCGGGATGGTTTTCGCGTGACAATTTGCGATGTGCTGCTTTCAGTTCATCGTCACTGGCATCGCGGGTCACGCCAAGCTGTTCATAAGGATCGGCACCGTTCGACGCGGTATAGGCGTGATGGACGCGGTCAAAGTCGACATCGGCAAATCCGAAGATATGGGCGACTTTTTTCAAATATGCCTGTTCTGCCGGATGCAATTCGCCATCGGCCATCGCGATCTGGTAAAGCGCTTCTAGAATGCCTTCCAGAAGGGCGTGTTCGCCGCGGAACATGGTGGCGATTTGCCGCGCATAGATTTCAAACCCGTCCGAGGATGCGCGCGCCATATCAAAGATACGTCCGACATTCTTTTCCTCGCCCGGCGGGATATGAAAGACGCGTTTGAATGCGTTGATTTCATCACGGCTGACATGGCCGTCAACCTTGGCCATCTTGGCGGCCAGCACGATTACACCCGTGGCAAAGGCAACCTGTCTCGGGTCATGCCCGCCAAGCTGCGGTCCGCCATTTGCGGCACTTTTGATCTTGTCAACGACATGGCCGGCTGTTGCGCCAAGAATTGCGCCAAGTGGTCCGCCCAAGGCAAAACCTGCGGCTCCGCCAATAATTTTGCCCCAGATACTCATGCTTTGCTCATGGGTGAATTGCGTCCTGATTTCTGTGTCGAATGCGGCACGGTGGTATTCGTCCGGCAAGATTACCATCTTTCCAGAACAACCAACATAGTTCGCAGAGCGCGGAAATAAATGGCGAATTGGCTTTATTTCCGACTGAACACACCCGGTTTCACCTATCGGTCTATACTTAAGTGTTTATTGATCTACTTTGGGTGGGGTGCTTCTATGACAGCCGTGTAACAAGAACAATAACGCACATGGACTGGATTTTAGGGGGGGGAAACATGTCTTTCTTGTCGCGTATGAAGCTTGTCTATCAGACTTCACTGATAAGTATTGTCGCGCTGGTCATTTTTGCTGTTGTCGGAACGACCCAGTTTGTCGCAGATCAGCAACGGCAGTCCGCACAGGAAATTGCCAAGGCCGCGACCGCCGATCAGCTTGTGGTGGACGGAATTTCTCGGGAATTCCTTAATGCCCGACGCCATGAAAAGGATTTTGTTCTTCGTAAAAGCGAAGAATATATAACCTCTCATAGCGAGGCGGCGGCTTCGGTGCGTAACGGGCTTGAAGAACTTGCCGGGCGCAAGGAAATCGGCGAACTGATCGGTCAGGTAGATCAGGCAAGAGCCGCCTTTGAAGACTATGTCAGCGAATTTGCCAATGTGGTCGAACTGCAACGCAAGGTCGGGCTTGATGCCAGTTCCGGCCTGCTTGGTGAAATGCGCGAAGCTGCCTCCGAAGTGGAAACCGCGCTTGGCAAGATTGCCCAGCTTGAAGCAATGCTGGGACTTTCCAACACCAAGGATATTTCAATTGCGGTTCTTAAGATGCGTCGCGATGAAAAGGATTTCCTGGCCACCCTTGATCCTGTCTATGTCAGCAATGTGGATGCCACAGCCAAGGAATTTGACGCGGCCCTGCAAAAGGCAGGCAGCATTCAGGACGAAAAAAAGGCCGAACTGGCCAAGCTGATGACATCCTATATCGCGGACTTCAAGGCGCTGGCCGATGCCGTTCTTGCCCGCGAGGAATCGCTTGCGCAACTTAGTGTCTATTACAGTGCGGTCGAACCGGTTCTGGTGGAACTCAGCAATTCCATCGGCGAGGTCGCCGAACGAATGCAGATGCAGGCCGAAGAAATCGCCCATACCGGGGTTCAGGTTACCTTTGCAATCTTTATCGCCGGTGCGCTGGTGCTGATTTTGTTATCGATCATTCTGGCGCGTGCGATCGTGCGCGCGATTACCGGCCTGACAGGCAAGATGGCCCGTCTGGCCAGGAATGACTTTGACGTCAAACTTGAAGAAGCAGATCGCAAAGACGAGATCGGTGAAATGGGGCGGTCGGTTGTGGTGTTTCGTGAAAACGGACTGGAACGCCAGAAACTCGAAGCCCAGCAGCGCGAACTGGATGAAAAGCAGCGCAAACGCATCGAAAGCCAGGAAAAGCACATTCGCGAATTTGACAATGATGTTGTCGCCATGATGAGCGAAGTGGGAACCGCCGTGCAGCAGCTCCATGCGGTATCGGAAACCCTGCGCAGCAGTGCGGCCACGGCCAATGAGCAATCAACAACCGTTTCGGCCGGGACCGAAGAAGCATCGTCAAATGTCCAGCTGGTTGCGACCGCGGCGACTGAACTTTCGGCATCGATCCATGAAATTGCCGGGCAGGTCAGTGATACATCGCAAATGGCCATATCGGCCAGCCAGCGCGCGCAGACAACCAACGAGGATATCCAGGGACTTAATGCCGCCGCCGTGCGCATTGGCGAGGTGATCGGTCTGATCAATGATATTGCGGGACAGACCAATTTGCTTGCGCTGAACGCAACGATCGAAGCCGCCCGCGCGGGCGAAGCGGGCAAAGGATTTGCCGTGGTCGCAAGCGAGGTCAAAAACCTTGCCAATCAGACGGCAAAGGCCACCGAAGACATCACATTGCAGATCAATGAAATCCAGCAGGCAACGCTTTCGGCCGTTGAGGCAATTGACGAAATCGTGCGCATGATCACCGATATCAGCGAACGTGCGTCAGCTGTTGCTGCTGCTGTTGAACAGCAAACCGTTGCCACCAGCGAGATTTCGCAGAATGTCGAACAGGCTGCATCGGCGACCAGTGAAATTTCATCGGCAATGCAAGGCGTGTCATCGGCGGTTGCCGGCACCACAGAAGCCGCAAGTGACGTGCGCGGTTCGGCCGACAACCTTGGTCGTCAAAGTGACAGTTTGAGTGAACGGATTGATCAGTTTCTTGCGCGGATGCGGGCTGTCAGCTGATCGGTTATCGGGCTGCCTGACGTCACAATTCTATCCGAAAGGAGGGGGAAGATTCGTCTTCCCCCTTGTTTTGTTTGTGGGCGGTGCAAATGTATTTCGGTATCGCGCATGCGAGCACGGATGCGAATTTTGTTTCGCGTCAACGCGCTGACATCGGTGTCGAAAACGGGTACTTGTCACAAAACTGTAACAATTCTCTTCTGATAAACCAGCCACCGCATCCCAAACTAAAAGGTTTGGGGCGACCGGATGTTTGTGCAGTGCCGTTGTAGGTTGGCTTGTGCCTGTAATGTCGCGTCTCACACTTTTGGACAGGTCCGGTAAGGCTTGGGGGTTTAGATGAATTTCCTTTCACGCATGAAGCTTCTTTATCAGATTTCGCTGATCGGGGCGGTGGCGCTTGTGATCTTTGTGGTTGTTGCAGCGGTACAGTTCGTTGCCGACCAACAGCGCCAGTCAGCGCAAATGGCAGCGCAGGAAGCATTTGACGATCGTTTGATTGCCGATGAAATATCGCGCGATTTCTTGCATGCCCGTCGGCGTGAAAAGGACTTTTTGCTAAGGCTCGATGAAAAATACGTCACCCAGCATGCCGAAGTCGTCGAACGTGTAAGTTCGGGGCTGGCAACGCTTGAAGCTGATCCGGAACTGGCGGAATCTGCTGCTGAAATCGCGCAGATCAAGGAAGCCTTTGCAAACTATGCTGCGGAATTCGAAACCATCGTTGCCCTGCAACGTGAAATCGGTCTGGACGAAGAAGGCGGCCTTTTGGGCCGTTTGCGTGGTTCGGTCCACAATGTTGAAGAAGCGCTTGCGAAATACAAGGCAGACAATCTGACCGTCATCATGCTGATGATGCGTCGTCATGAAAAAGACTTCCTGGCCCGTATCGATGAAAAATATGTCGATCGTATTGATCAGCGTTTGGCCGAATTCGGACCGGCACTGGCGGCATCCGACATTCCGGCTGCGGAAAAGGCCAATATCACAAAGTTGATGAATTCCTATGTCGCGGACTTCAAGGCGCTGGCAGGAAAGATCCTGCAACGAAATGCCGAACTGGGATTGTTGTCGGATTATTACGCACAGGCCGAACCGGTTCTTGAAGCGCTAAGCGCATCAATTGCCGAAACCGCCGCGCTGGAAAAACAAAAAGCTGAACAGATCGCCAAAACCAGCCTGACCATCACGGTTGCGATGTATGTGATCGGGGTGATTGCGCTTCTGGGGCTTTCTGTTCTGTTGTCGCGCGCGATTGTCCGTGCGATTGGCGGATTGACCAACAAGATGACCCGTCTGGCTGAAAATGACTTTGACGTTGATATCAACGAGGTCAATCGTGCCGATGAAATTGGTGAAATGGGCCGTGCGGTACTGATTTTCCGTGAAAACGGGATCGAGCGTGTCAAACTTGAAGCGGCCCAAAAAGCCGATGACGAGCGCCGCCGCAAACGCATGGAAACCCAGGAACAGTATATTCAGGAATTCGATCAGGCAGTTGTCGCCGTGATGGCCGACGTTGCTGTTGCCGTCAAACAGCTTCATCAGGTGTCAAACGTTCTGCGCAGCAGTGCAGACACAGCAGCCGACCAGTCGATGGCCGTTTCATCCGGCGCAGAAGAGGCGTCATCAAATGTGCAGCTTGTGGCAACGGCTGCGACCGAACTTGCCGCATCCATTAACGAGATTTCCGGTCAGGTGACCGAAACATCGTCCATGGCGCAATCGGCGACCGAACGGGCACGGTCCACCAATGACAATATCCAGGGGCTGAATGATTCCGCTATCAAGATTGGCGAAGTCATCGGGTTGATCAGTGATATTGCCGGTCAGACCAATCTGTTGGCCCTTAACGCCACGATCGAGGCCGCCCGTGCCGGTGACGCCGGCAAAGGCTTTGCCGTGGTCGCAAGCGAGGTCAAAAACCTTGCCAACCAGACCGCCAAGGCGACCGAGGATATCACCATCCAGATCAATGATATCCAGCAGGCAACCGGCATTGCTGTCAGTGCGATTGATGAAATCGTGACCATGATTGCCGAAATCAGCGAACGGGCTGCCGCCGTCGCCGCTGCGGTGGAACAGCAAACCGTCGCCACTAGCGAGATTTCGCAAAATGTCGAACAGGCAGCCGCCGGAACCGAGGAAATTTCATCGGCGATGCAAGGTGTGTCTGCTGCTGTTGGTGAAACCAACAGTGCCGCAACCGAAGTCCATCATTCAGCGGACAATCTTGGCCGTCAAAGCGGGGACCTTCGGGCCCAGATTGACGGTTTCCTGGAACGGATGCGCTCACTTTAATGACGAAATGTCGATAACAAACAGCAGCTGGGTCTTTACCCGGCTGCTTTTATTGCGATAAAATCCCGACAAACTTGTGGCGTTTTACAGAAATAGACCGCAATAACAGTATAGGTACGAAAGCAGGAAATGTCGGATGGCTGATAAACCACGTATTGTTTCATCGTCGCATCTTGTATCGGAACGCGCCGCAGAACTCTCGGAGCTTGAATTCGCCCTGATCCTTTCAGGCAACGCATTCAACCGCTGGATGGTTCGATGCATGCGCGCGGCCGGGATGCCGGATGTATCGGTTCTCGACATTCTTGTTCTGCACAATGTCAATTCGCGCGAACGCGAAAAAAGCCTTTCGGAAGTGTGCTTTGTGCTCAATGTCGAAGACAGCCATCTTGTGAATTACTCGCTTAAAAAGCTTCGCAAGCTTGGCCTTGTCGAAGGTGTGAAGCGCGGCAAGGAAGTCCATTACGGCACGACCGCCGACGGGCGCGCCATGTGCGAAAAATACCGCGAAGTCCGCGAAGCCTGTCTTGTCGAAACGTTCCAGCGCCTTGGTGTGAATAGCCAGGAAGTCGGCGATGTTGCCAAGACGCTCCGCGCCATTTCCGGTGTCTATGATCAGGCATCGCGCGCGGCAAGTGCGATGTAATCCGGAAACGCTCATTCGGGCGTGCATGCGCGATTGCGTGTTGCCCCAGTGCTTCCGACCAATTTTTTCTGACCAATGCGTTTCTGATCAGTGTGTGTCTGATCAACATGCTTTTGATCAATGGAATCCAGCAGGCGGTGGTCCCCACGGGGCCGCCGCCTGTCTTTGTTTGATCTGTTCGGATCAGGATATCGCATTGCCGAAGATGTGATGTTGTTCGGCGCAATCATATGTTTCCCAACGGTTTGACCGTAGATGTGGCGTCGGGCAAAGGCCGGGCTTTGCAGATTTTGCATGGTAGTTATGAAATTACATTGACAATTTGTCAGTAAAATGTGATCAAGATGTCGGGTGATTAATTTGGAGTCTCTGCTATCCTGACTCCACGCCTCAACACACAGGGAGACTTATCAATGCTGAAAAAAGCACTTTCGACGGTTGCTGTTGCTGCCATCACCATGTCGGCCGGTTTGGCGGCTGCGGCAGAAAAATGGGATATGGCAACGCCGTACCCGGACGCGACCTTCCACACCCAGAATATTATCGAATTTGCCAAGGACGTGAATGACGCGTCGGGTGGTGAACTGACCATCACCGTTCATTCCGGTGGTTCGCTTTTCAAACATGCAGACATCAAGCGTTCGGTTCAGCGCGGTCTGGTTCCGATCGGCGAAACCCTGATTTCGCTGCTGGCCAACGAAAACCCGATCTACACCGTTGATGCGATCCCGTTCCTTGCAACGTCCTATGACGATGCGAAAAAGCTTTGGGAAGTCTCGCGCGCCGGTATCGAAGCGGCACTGGAAAAAGACGGCCTTAAAGTTCTCTATGCTGTTCCGTGGCCGGCACAGGGTCTTTATACCGCAAACCCGGTGAACAAGGTCGAAGACCTCGAAGGTGTTAAATTCCGCGCTTACAACTCGACCACTTCGCAGCTTGCCGATCTGACCGGCATGGTTGCCACCCAGGTTGAAGTTCCGGAAATCCCGACTGCATTTGCAACCGGTATTGTTGAAGCAATGATCACCTCGCCGTCGACCGGTGCCAACTCCAAGGCATGGGACTTCGTTTCGAACTTCTATGACGTTCAGGCATGGCTTCCGAAAAACATGGTCGTCGTGAATGCAAAGTCGTTCGACCGTCTGCCGGCTGAAACCCAGAAAGCCGTTCTTGACGCTGCTGCCAAAGCCGAGACCCGCGGTTGGGAAATGAGCATGGCCGAAGCTGACGAGAAGAAAAAAGTTCTGGCTGACAACGGCATGAACGTTGCTGCACCGAGCGATGAACTGAAGGCCGGTCTGGCCAAAGCCGGTGAAACCATGGTTTCCGAGTGGCTTGAAAAAACCGGCGATGAAGGTGCTGCCATCATCGACGCCTTCAAGAACTAAGGTTCTTTCGTCTTTCGGGATCGGGCAGACGTCGTCCTCTGTCCGGTCCCGGACAAACCCCACAATTTGATGTTACTGTTCTTAGGGAACAATCAATCAGCATCGCGACATCGCGGGCGGAAAGGGGACTGCTGTGCGCAGATCACTAAATTACTTATTCAAGTTCAGTGCCGGGCTGGCCGCAGTTTTTATGGTCGCGATCGCACTTCTTATTCTGGCGCAATCGCTTGGCCGTCTGGTTGGAATTGCGGTGCATGACGCGAACGAGCTGGCCGGTTTCTGTTTGGCGGCGGGAACGTTCCTGGCACTTGGTCCGGCACTGCGCGCCGGAACCCATATCCGGGTCATGATCATATTGTCCCATCTTCAGGGCGGGCTGCGCCGCGTGATCGAAAGCATCACGCTTTTGGCGGCAACTTTCCTTGGCGGATATTTCGCCTGGTGGATGGCGGTTCTTGCCGAAGAAAGCTTTTCCTATGGCGATACGTCGCCCGGTGTTCTTGCCTTTCCGCTTTGGATCCCTCAGGCCGCAATGGCCTTTGGCCTGATCGTCTTTACCATCGGCATGATCGAAGCACTGGTTGATACCGTTGCCGGTCGTCAGGCTGCCTTCGCTGCTGGCGAAGCCAACGAATTGAACGAATAGGGGACGGTCGTGGAAGTACTTGAAATTGGCCTGATCCTGATGGGGCTGTTGTTCCTGTTCCTGGGGGCAGGATTGTGGGTTGCCCTGTCACTGTTTGCCATCGGCGTTTTCGCACTTGATTTCTTTACCAGTGCCCAGACCGGCCCGATCATCGCAACGACTGCCTGGTCAAGCCTGGCGACATGGTCGCTGGCCCCGCTGCCGCTGTTTATCTGGATGGGGGAAATCCTGTTCCGGTCACGCTTGTCAGAAGACATGTTTACCGGCCTTGCGCCCTGGCTCAATAAACTCCCGGGGCGTCTGTTGCATGTGAATGTTCTGGGCTGCGGCATCTTTGCTGCGGTGTCGGGATCGTCTGCTGCGACCGCTGCGACCATCGGGCGCATGTCGATCCCGGAATTGCGCAAGCAGGGCTATGCCGACAAACTGATCCTTGGCACGCTGGCCGGGTCGGGGACGCTTGGGCTTTTGATCCCGCCATCGATCATTCTGATTGTCTATGGCGTGTCTGCCGAACTGTCGATTGCGCGTCTGTTCATTGCCGGTGTTTTGCCCGGTGTCATGCTGATCATTCTGTTCATGAGCTTCGTTGGCATCTGGGCCACGGTGAACAAGGACAAAATGCCCCCGGCAGAACCAAGTATTCCGTTTGCCGAAAAAGTCCGCGCTTCAGGTCGCCTGATCCCGGTGATTGCCCTGATCTCGGCTGTGATCGGGTCGATCTATGGCGGTGTTGCCACCCCGACCGAAGCCGCGGCATTCGGTGTTGTCGGTGCGCTGATCCTGTCGCGGCTAAGCGGTTCCTTGACCAAGGAAAGCCTGATTGACGGGATCATGGGGGCGACCCGCACATCCTGCATGATCTGCTTTATCCTGGCAGGGGCGGCTGTTCTGACCGTGGCCATGGGCTTTACCGGGATCCCGCGTGAACTTGCGGCCTGGATTGCGCAGATGGATCTGTCGCCCTATGCGCTTTTGGCGGCACTCACCGTGTTCTTCATTGTTCTTGGTTGCTTCCTTGACGGGATTTCGGTGGTGGTTCTGACCACCTCGGTCATCCTGCCGATGGTTCAAGCCGCCGGGATCGATTTGTTGTGGTTTGGTATCTATGTGGTGCTGGTGGTCGAAATGTCGCAGATCACCCCGCCCGTGGGTTTCAACCTGTTCGTTTTGCAAGGCCTGACAGGCAAGAACCTGTTTGCCATTGCACTGGCTGCTTTGCCGTTCTTCTTCCTGCTGTTGCTTGCTGTTTTGCTGATTACCGTATTCCCGGAAATCGCAACATGGCTGCCCCAGCAAATGAATGGCTGACCGGCCTTTTGAAGATCTGATCGTTCGCACAGAATTTTATGACTACAGATGCCCAAGGAGTAAGCATCATGGCTTCTCACGACCAAAATTCCCCCGCTTCGCAGACATCGGGACAGCCGAAATGGCAGTTCTGGATCGATCGCGGCGGTACCTTTACCGACATCGTGGCGCGTAAGCCTGACGGATCGCTTGTCACTCACAAGCTGCTTTCGGAAAACCCGGAACGTTATCGCGATGCCGCCATTCAGGGCATTCGTGAACTGCTTGAAGTCCCCGCTGGCGAGAAAATCCCGGCCGAGAAAATCGAAGCCGTCAAAATGGGCACTACGGTTGCGACCAACGCCCTTCTTGAACGTAAAGGCGACCGCACGGTTCTGGTCACCACCAAGGGCTTCCGCGATGCGCTGCGTCTTGCCTATCAGAACCGCCCGCGTCTGTTTGATCGCAATATCAAATTGCCCGAAACCCTTTATGAAAGCGTGATCGAGGCCGATGGTCGTTTCGACGCGCAGGGGACGGAACTGACCCCGCTTGATCGCGACAATCTGCGCAAGGACCTTCAGGCGGCGTTTGATTCCGGCATTCGTGCCTGTGCAATCGTCTTCATGCATGGGTATCGTTACACCGCCCATGAAAATGCGGCGGCTGAAATCGCCCGTGAAGTCGGCTTTACCCAGGTTTCGGTCAGTCACGAAGTCAGCCCGCTGATGAAGCTGGTATCGCGTGGTGACACCACGGTTGTTGATGCCTATCTGTCGCCGATCCTGCGTCGCTATGTCGATCAGGTGGCGTCCGAACTGGGCGGTGTGAAATTGATGTTCATGCAGTCCAATGGTGGCCTGACCGATGCCGCCAAGTTCCAGGGCAAGGACGCAATCCTGTCTGGTCCGGCGGGTGGCGTTGTAGGCATGGTCCGTACCGCCGAAATGGATGGCTTCAAACAGGTCATCGGTTTCGATATGGGCGGCACGTCGACCGACGTTTCGCATTATGACGGCGAATATGAACGCGATTTCGAAACCCAGGTTGCTGGCGTTCGTATGCGTGCGCCGATGATGAAAATCCACACGGTTGCGGCCGGTGGCGGTTCCATCCTGCATTTCGATGGCGCACGTTTCCGTGTTGGCCCTGACAGTGCCGGTGCAAACCCGGGCCCGGCGGCCTATCGCCGTGGTGGTCCGCTTGCGGTGACCGATATCAATGTCATGCTGGGCAAGGTTCAGCCGGACTTCTTCCCCAATGTCTTTGGCCCCGAAGGCAACGAGCCGCTTGATGCCGATGCGGTACGCAGCGGTTTCGAAGCCATGGCTGCCAAGATCAAGGAAAGCACCGGTCAGCTCAGAACGCCCGAAGAAGTCGCCGAAGGCTTCCTGCGTATTGCTGTTGAAAACATGGCAAACGCGATCAAACAGATTTCGGTTCAGCGCGGCTATGACGTAACCGACTATATCCTGCAATGCTTTGGCGGTGCCGGTGGGCAGCATGCCTGCCAGGTGGCCGATACCCTTGGCATGACCAAGGTCTTTGTTCATCCGTTCGCCGGTGTTCTGTCGGCTTATGGTATGGGTCTTGCCGATATTCGTGCGATGCGCGAACAGGCGGTCGAGGCGAAGCTTGCCTCGGATGCGCTTTCCGGTTTGGATGAACAGCTTGATGCGTTGGCCGTTGATGCCCGTGCCGAACTGCATGAACAGGGTATTGGTGATGCCAAGATCACCATGCTTAAAAAGCTGCATCTGCGCTATGACGGCACCGATACGCCGCTGATCGTTGATTTCGGCGATGTCGATAGCATCAAGGCCCAGTTCGAAGAACAGCACAAGCAGCGCTATGGCTTTGTCATGGACGAGAAGCCGCTGGTCGTCGAAGCTGTCGCGGTTGAGGCCATCGGTGAAACTCAAAGCCTGCCGGATGCCGAAGCCGAAGCAACCAACGACAATGTGGCGATTACAGCTCTTGCGACCCGTCCGGTGGTATTTGATGGCAAAACAGAAGATACCCCGTTCTACAAACGTGAAGACCTGAAACCGGGTGCGACCGTGCGCGGTCCGGCCGTGATTGTGGAGCCGGTTGGCACCACCGTGATTGATCCGGGCTGGGAAGCCAAGGTCAATGGCCGTGACCATCTGGTTCTGACCCGTGTGGTTGCCATGAAGCGGTCTGAAGCCATCGGCACCCAGGCCGATCCGGTGATGCTCGAAGTCTTCAACAACCTGTTCATGAATATTGCCGAACAGATGGGCGTTACCCTTGCCAATACCTCTTACTCGGTGAATATCAAGGAACGTCTGGACTTCTCCTGCGCCCTGTTTGATCAGGAAGGCCAGTTGATCGCCAACGCACCGCACATGCCTGTCCATCTTGGATCGATGGGTGAGTCGGTTCAGGCGGTTATGCGCAACAATGTCGGCACCATGAAGCCGGGCGATGTCTATATGCTGAACGACCCGTATAACGGCGGGACGCATTTGCCTGACATCACCTTGATCACGCCGGTCTTTGGCGATGATGGCAAGGACATCCTGTTCTATGTCGCATCGCGTGGTCACCATGCCGATGTTGGCGGGATTACCCCGGGCTCGATGGCGCCGAATTCACGCATTCTCGAAGAAGAAGGCGTTCTGATCGACAATTTCAAACTGGTTGATCAGGGCAAATTTGACGAAGCCGGCCTGACCGCACTTCTCGAAGGGGCGAAATACCCGGCCCGTAACCCGTATCAGAACATCGCCGATCTGCGCGCACAGATTGCGGCCAACGAAAAAGGCGTGCAGGAACTGCGCAAGATGGTCGATCACTTTGGCCTTGATGTTGTTCATGCCTATATGGGCCATGTTCAGGACAATGCCGAAGAAAGCGTTCGTCGCGTGATTGATGTTCTCAAGGATGGCGAGTTTTCCTATGAAATGGACAATGGTGCGGTCGTTAAGGCCAAGGTCACCATCCATAAAGAAACCCGTTCGGCGACGGTTGATTTCACCGGCACGTCCGATCAGCTTGACAACAACTTCAACGCCCCGTCGGCCGTGACCCGTGCAGCGGTTCTTTATGTCTTCAGAACGCTTGTTGATGATGACATTCCGCTCAATGCCGGGTGCCTGAAGCCGGTCAATCTGATCGTGCCCGAAGGATCGATGCTCAATCCGCGTTATCCGGCCGCCGTTGTTGCCGGTAACGTTGAAACGTCCCAGCATGTCACCGATACCCTTTATGCCGCCCTTGGCGTCATGTCGGGTGCACAAGGGACCATGAACAACTTCACCTGGGGCAATGATACGCATCAGTATTATGAAACCATCTGTGGCGGTTCGGGTGCCGGTCCTGATTTTGACGGCACCAGCGGTGTTCATACCCATATGACCAACTCGCGCCTGACCGATCCGGAAGTTCTTGAATGGCGCTTCCCGGTCATGCTCGAAAGCTTTGAAATCCGCAAAGGGTCGGGTGGTAACGGCAAGTTCAAGGGCGGCGATGGCACGACCCGTCGTGTCCGCTTCCTCGAAGACATGACCGCATCGATCCTGTCCAACCACCGTCGCGTGCCCAACCAGGCCGTCGCCGGTGGTGAGCCGGGCAAACTTGGTCGCAACGCCATCGAACGTGTCGACGGTACCGTGATCGAGCTGAAAGGCACCGACGGTGCAGAAATGCATCCGGGTGATGTCTTCATCATCGAAACTCCGGGCGGTGGTGGTTACGGCAAGGCCTAAGGGTTCTTGCCAACCCCATCTTCCGGTTTGACCAGAAACACCGGTTTTCCCCCAAACCTTCGGTGTTTCTGGTCCGGGGTTTTAACCCCGGCCTCCCTGTTGAACTTCCTGCCGCCCCTGAGTTTCCTCACGGGCGGCTTTTTCTTGATGTTGGCAATATCGTCCCTACATGCATGAGGGGACACTTCATTAAAAATCAACGACATTGCCATAGGCTTCACTCAAGGATCGGATTGCCAAAGCTTGCCCGCACAGGCTGCAATCGCGATCCATCAGGTCGACCTGAACAGACAGGATGAGAGCACCGTGAAATTCTTTATTTTGAACCAGCGCTATTTCGTCATTACAAGCGTTGCGCTTCTGACAGTCATTTCCGTGGTTTGTGCCAGCGTGATCGATAGCTGGTTCTGGGTGCCGGCGGTGGTGTTCGGTCTGTTGCTTCTGGTCGGCATTCATGATCTTCACCAGACCAAGCATTCCATCCTGCGCAACTATCCGATCAGCGCGCATATTCGCTTCATCCTTGAAAGTTTCCGTCCTGAAATCCGCCAGTATCTTCTGGAAAGCGATCAAGACGAAATCCCGTTCAGCCGTCAGGCCCGCGGCCTTGTCTATCAGCGCGCCAAGGGTGTCGAAGACAAACGCCCGTTTGGCACGATCGAGGATGTCTATAAATCGGGTTATTCCTGGATCACGCATTCGGTAGCGCCAAAACATATCACCGATACCAATTTCCGGGTCCGGGTTGGCGGGCCACATTGCAAGCAACCCTATGATTGCAGCCTGTATAATATCTCGGCCATGAGTTTTGGCGCGCTGTCGGGCAATGCGATCCTGGCGCTGAACAAGGGGGCGAAAAAGGGTGGTTTTGCCCATGATACCGGCGAAGGCAGCATTTCGCGCTATCACCGCGAAGGCGGTGGTGATCTGATTTATCAGGTGGCGTCGGGCTATTTCGGGGCACGCAATGAAGACGGCACATTTTCCGAAGAAAAATTCGCCGAAACCGCCGCCGACCCGCAAGTCAAAATGATCGAGTTGAAACTCAGCCAAGGGGCAAAACCCGGTCATGGCGGCATGTTGCCCGCCGCCAAAATCACCAGGGAAATTGCCGCTGCCCGTGGCATTCCGATGGGGCAGGATTGTGTATCGCCCTCGGCCCACAGTGCCTTTTCAACGCCGATCGGCCTGATGGAATTCATCGGTCGCTTGCGTGATCTTTCCGGCGGCAAGCCGGTCGGGTTCAAGCTGTGCATTGGCCATCGTCGCGAATTCATGTCGATCATCAAGGCAATGCTTGAAACCGGCATCACGCCCGACTTCATCGTGGTCGATGGCAAGGAAGGCGGAACCGGTGCCGCCCCGGTCGAATTTGCCAATCGTGTCGGCATGCCGATGCAGGAAGGCCTTACTTTTGTTCACAATGCGCTGCGCGGGGCGGGCCTGCGTGATCAGATCAAGATCGGGGCCGCGGGCAAGATCATCTCGGCCTTTGATATTGCACGAACCCTGGCACTTGGTGCGGACTGGTGCAATGCCGCGCGTGGTTTCATGTTTGCCCTTGGCTGTATTCAGGCCCAAAGCTGTCACACCAACTGCTGCCCGGTTGGTATCGCGACACAGGATAAAATCCGTCAACGCGCTTTGGAACCGGGTGATAAAAGTGAACGCGTCGCACGGTTCCATAAAAATACCATGCATGCGCTGGCCGAAATCACCGGTGCAGCTGGCCTGACCGATCCGCGCAATTTCATGCCCTATCACTTCATGGTCCGCCAGAAGGACAATGAATTCATCGATGGCAACGAAGCCTATCCTTACCTGCCCGAAGGTTTCCTTCTGGCAGATAAGGAGATCGAGGAACTTCATGAATGGCATTCGCGCTGGGGCCGGGCATCGGCCGATACCTTCGCGCCCAAGGAAATCCCGTTTGGTCCCTATAAGCGGGCAAAGGCAATTGCCGGCGAAAAGGCCGCGCAATAGACGATATCAGGAGCCGCTTGCACCATGGCTGTTAAACGTATCGTTGCAAATTTTGCGGTGGATGACATTGCCAAGGCTGTCGCGTTTTACGAGGATATCCTTGGGCTTGAGACCGTAATGGATCATGGCTGGATCAGAACCTTTGCCGTGGCGGGGCAAACCATGACAACCCAGGTCAATTTCGCCACCGAAGGCGGATCGGGAACCTCGGTGCCCGACATGTCGATCGAGGTCGATAACCTCGACGAAATCCTTGGCAAAATGACCGATGCCGGGATTGCCATCGAATATGGCCCGGCGGATGAGCCATGGGGTGTCAGGCGGTTTTATGTCCGCGACCCGTTTGGCAAACTGATCAATATCGTAATGCATACATGAACAAAGCCCGGCCAATTTGGCCGGGCTTTGTTGTTAGCGTTGAAACAGTTCGGCACGAACCGCAACCAATCCTTCACGGGTGATGCGATAAGGCGCACCGGCGCGGGATCGGATGAAGCGGCGTTTGCGCAGTTTCTTGAACACCTCGATCGTGCAGGCGGTCAAAAACCAGCCGTCATGGGTAATGCAGTCTGCTTCGAGGATACGGTTGCGGTCGTCCTTGATCACCTTGATCAGGCCACCTTGCGCAAGTGCATGCAGCACGCGCTGTTCATTCTTTGAAATATTCACTGTCAGAGTCCGAAAACCAGTTGGGAAAACGGTTTCCGATCGGGGCGGGCACAACAATACCGGCCACGCGCACCCGTTTCATTAGCGGACAGGCGATCCGATCTGCTGATCAGCGGTCTGGAAAGGTCAGGCTGTCAAACCGCGATCAGCGGCTGTGCCGGGACTCTGACATAAAAGCTCCGAATAAGGTTCGCCGCCAAATTGCCAATCTGGCGGCGTTTCGTCAAGCGGCGCGCTGCATTTCCACGGTCGGGACTTCGCGGTCAGGCACCGGGCCGGTCACGAGAAAGCCGAACTTGCGGTAAAACGCCTTGGCGCGTTCATTATGGGCAACGACCTTAAGGCGGACATTGCTGCGTGCACCCTTTTCCGACAGGGCATCAAGGGCCGCCATCATCAATGCCTTGCCGGCACCGCTGCCGTGTGATGCCGGATCAACCATGATCCAGTCGATTTCCGGGCTGTTGTGGATGGCGATGACATAGCCCAGAAGAATGTCGTCTTTGGTCGCGACATAGACAGTGTGGTTATCACTGCCAAGGGCATTTTCAAAAACACTGGTCGACTGTTCGACATAGCGGGCAACCAGATTGGTTGCGGCATCGCCCATGCCTTCGATGAAATAGGTTGAGTCCGTCGCGCGCTTGGTCAGGTCGCGAATGAAAGGAAGATCGTCGGCAGTGCCTTTGCGGATCTGCATTTTGTAAGCTCGTGTGCGTTATTCTATTTTTCGGGTTTGCAACCCGTCACGCAGTCTGAGCCAAAATCCATACCATGTGGTTAATGGATCACGCTTGTTGCAATGATTTTTTAACCGACCTGAAACCGGTCAAAACGCCAAAGTCCCTATTTCTGGCGGTTTTTCTTGTCGCGATACATTTCAAGATCGGCAACCGCCATCATTTCTTCGAAATTTTGGTTAATTGGTTCAAAGAAAACAGACGCCCCCGAACTGATTTCGGGTGTCTCGCGGATCGGTGCTTTGGCGTTGGGGATGTTGAGTTTGATATTCGCAAGTGCGTTGCGCACACGGGTGATGATGGTCGTAAGATCCCCCCGGTTCCGGACATAGCCAAGCACGGCAAATTCGTCACCGCCGACGCGACCGCAAATATCAACCTCGCGGATGCTGTCGGTGATGGCCTTGCCAACCGCACGAAGGGCGGCATCCCCGGCGGCGTGGCCATAATCGTCATTCCAGCGCTTCATATTGTCGAGATCAAAGAAAATGACCCCGATATGATGGTGATAGCGTTTGGCGATGCGAATTTTCTGATGGGCAAGCATTTCAAATCCGGCGCGGTTATTCAGCCCGGTCAGCGGATCTGTCATCGACATTTCGCGCATGACTTCGAACTGTTCATACAGGCGCAAGTCGGCCTCGATCAGGTCGCGAAAAACATCAAGCAGTGTCTGAAGGGAATCCTCATAGCTGGTTGGTTGGCGATCAAACACGCACAGGGTGCCAAAAACCTCACCATTCGGCCACAGAAGTGGTGTTCCAAAATAGGAGACATAACCGTCATCGGTCAGTTCGGGATTGTCGGCCCATTCCGATTTTCCGCGGGCATCTGGTTCATAAAAGGGCGCTTTTTCCTGAATGACGCGTCGGCAGTAAATGTTGGAATCAAGTGGTTCCGCCTTGCCGGAAATGTCGCGATGCGGGTTTTCGGCATTCTGACTGGTCACTGCCGCACGGTATCCTTGGTCCTTGTTATATTCGACAACATAACCGGATGTCGCACCAAGAAGCCGTGTCATCACATCGACAACGCGTTGCCATTTCGCAAGCGAGGCCTGTATGGCCTCATCCTGTGAGATCCATTCAAGTTTATGGTGGGTCGCCATTCTAACCGCCTTCGTGTCTTTCTGCCTGACCATTGAAACCGATAAGCGGTTCTGTCCCGGGCCTTTGATTTTTATATTTGTCCCGCACGCGGCGAGAACAAGCTGTCTTTTCCATCATTTACGCCCAAAAGCCCGCCGGGCCGCAGGACCAGAATGGCGGCAAGCAACCCGAATACCGCGACATCGCGATAGGCGCCGCCGAAATATCCGGACCAGTATGCCTCTGTCAGGCCAATGACAAATCCGCCCAACCAGGCCCCGCGCATCTGCCCGATGCCACCAAGAATGGCCGCGACCAGTGCCTTGAACCCGAAAAGTGTACCGGAATGAAAGTTAATCACGCCATAACGCAACGCCATTACAGCACCGGTAATGCCGCATAAAAATCCAGCCAGAACAAATGATTGCTGTTCGATGCGTTGCAACGATATGCCGCACAGACCCGCAGCAATGCGATCCTGGCTGATTGCGCGCCATTGGCGCCCGAACCGGGTGTTTGCCATCATCCAGATCAGGACGCCGCCAACCGCAACGGCCATGCCGATCGATAGGACATCAAATCCAAGCATGCGCACAACGAACTGATCGTTGCGCAGGACCGGAAACGAATATTGCCACAGCGGCGGCAGATTGAAATTGCGGGCCGATATGACAAGCCGGACAAACTCCTGAATGAACAAAACACATCCAAGCGATGCCACGATCATGGCCCGGCCACCCGCGGCCTTGCGTCCGAGCGGCCCGAAGACATTGCGCCAAGTAAGATGGCTCAGTCCGGAACCGACAAAGACCGCCATCGCGCTTGCCCCGATCACGATCAGAAAAAGGTTCCATCCGGCAAGCGATGATAACAGCAAACCGCCAATCACCGTTGACAGGGCCGCCGTCATGACGATTTCGCCAAAGGCCAGATTGATCCGTCCGATCAACCCGTAAATCAGCGTGAAAGACAGCGCGAGCAATCCGTAAATCGCCCCGCGCGACAGGCCATTGATACCAAGTTGCAGCCCATAGGCCAGATCGCGCGAAACTTCGGGGACATCGGGCGTCAGGCCGTGCTGATCAGGGTTTTCATACCGATCAAGCGCCTGCCTGCCGACACGATCAAGCCAGAACCGGTTCAGGATCGAAAGATGGGTCGGGGAAACCGGTCCGAACCGGCTGGTTTCGATCCCGATCAGGGTGCCGGGACTGTTGGGTTTGTCCGCATGTGAAAACAGACAGCTCATCTGATGGACCGGCAGGGACGATATGACCGATGGTGATGGGCCTTTGTCGGGAACCGTGCGGGCATTGTCCGGTATGATCTGATAGTGCAGGGTGATACGCGTCTGATCGGAGAGTTCGTCAAATCGGGTCAGAAGCCGGATTTTGGATGCTTCGTCTTCAATACCGGGAAGGGCAATGCGGCAGATGTTGAATTGCCAGGGATCATCGGGCTGACAAGCGCCAAGGCCGATCGCCAGAAATGGCATCAGCAGCATGAAACGCCAGCATCTGAAAGCCCGGAACCGATGATACACGCAATTCCCCGGCAGAGTTCGTGATGACATATCCTGCTTGATTTTCAGGTTTTTACAAGAAAACGATGCCATCTCTTGCCGGAATGTTGCCCCTTTTTCTTGCGATCAGGATCAACAGGTTCCAGACTTGCGCCAATCAGATTGATGATTTCATAAAAGGAGACGCCCGCATGGCAGACGTGATCGACTATACGATCCATGGCGAAGAAATGCAGTTGGTCGAAATCGAACTGGATCCGGGCGAGGGTGTCCGGGCCGAAGCCGGTGCTATGATGTATATGGGCGACGGCATTGCCATGCAGACCGGAACCGGTGGTGGCATTTTTGCCGGGTTCAAGCGCATGCTGACCGGGGAAGGTTTCTTTATCACAAGCTTTGTCCATGAAGGATCGGGCAAGGGGCATGTCGCCTTTGCCGCCCCCTATCCGGGCAAAGTCGTTCCGCTGAACCTTGCCGAACATGGCGGTGAAATCATCTGTCAGAAGGATGCATTTTTGTGTGCTGCGGCGGGCATTGATATCGATATCGCCTTTTCGAAGAAACTCGGCGCTGGCCTGTTTGGCGGCGAAGGTTTCATCCTTCAATGCCTTAGCGGCGATGGCATGGCCTTCATGCATGCGGGCGGCACCATCATTCGCAAGGATTTGCAGCCGGGCGAAACGCTTCGGGTTGATACCGGTGCACTTGTCGCCATGACCCCGTCGATTGATTATTCGATCAAGTTTGTCGGCGGCTTTACCAATGCACTGTTTGGCGGTGAGGGACTGTTTGTCACGACCCTTGAGGGCCCCGGCACCGTATGGCTGCAAAGCCTGCCATTCTCGCGTCTGGCGGATCGTATTGCCGCGGCCCTGCCACAGGATCGAAATAAGGGATAGTTCTTTAATGACTTGGTTGGTTTTGAAGCGTGTAACCATTGTCTTCGCTATTTGCACGTTCTTTGGGCTAGTTGGTTATGGTGGTTCGGGTTGGCTCGATGCTCGATCAGATAGTGAGGTGCTTGCCTTACAAGCAGACAACTTGATTGCTGATGGCTTTGGTCCCGAGGCTCTTGGTTCGGAGCGTCTCAAGTGGTTGCTAGCTATCGAAGATCCAGATTTTTATGGGCACAATGGCATCGATGTTTTTACCGCCGGCGCAGGTAAGACAACACTGACTCAGTCGCTTGCCAAGCGCTTGGCATTCGATGATTTTCGGCCAGGAATAGGTAAAATTCGCCAGACAGGTTATGCCTTGGGGTTAGAGCAGGAGCTCACAAAAGAACAAATTCTTTCTCTGTTCCTGAAAACGGCTGAAATGGGCAATGGGCCAAATGGCTGGATGGTTGGGTTCTTTGAAGCTTCCCAAGTACTGTATGGTTATGCGCCTGGGAGCATAACCCGAGACGAGTTTTTGAGGCTTGTCGCTGTTCTAATAGCGCCCTCCAGACTTCATTTGCTTAAACCAAACGATGAACTCATTGATCGCGTCAAGCGCATTGATAAATTGCTAAGAAATGAGTGTTCTCCGAAGGCGAACAAAGACGTTTGGCTTTCGGAGTGTGGGTAAATAATGTTCCGATCGGTGAAAAAGGTAATACCAATTTCGGATATCTGGGCGTAGGGTAGGTGCCGAACAATTTTGGCCAGTTGGTCCGCCCCACAACGTGACCAACGCCCAACTGCCACCAGGACCAAAGAGGAAACCCATGTCAGATCGTCAATATGAACGCATTGAAACACCCGAAAGCCTGATCAGCGCCCTGCGCGAGATGCTTGGGGATCGTCTTTCAACGGCGCAGGCTGTGCTGGAACAGCATGGCAAGGACGAAAGCTGGCATGCGGCGTCGCCACCCGATGCGGTTGTTTTCGCAACCTCGACCGAAGAAGTCGCCGAGGTTGTCAAACTTTGCGCGACCCACGAAGTTCCGATTGTTCCGTTTGGTACGGGATCGTCGCTTGAAGGGCATGTTGCTGCCCTGCGGGGTGGCATTTGTATTGATCTGTCGCGGATGGATGCAATCCTTGAAGTCAATAACGAAGACCTTGATTGCCGCGTTCAGGCCGGTGTCACGCGCGAACAGCTTAATGATCACTTGCGCGATACCGGTCTGTTTTTCCCGATTGATCCGGGTGCGAATGCATCGATCGGCGGCATGACTGCAACCCGCGCATCGGGTACCAATGCGGTACGGTATGGCACCATGCGCGACAATGTGCTGAGCCTGACGGTCGTGACCCCGGAAGGCAAGATCATCAAAACCGCCAATCGTGCCCGCAAATCATCGGCCGGTTATGATCTGACCCGTCTGTTTGTCGGGTCCGAGGGCACGCTTGGTGTGATCACGGAAATCGGTTTGAAGCTTTATGGCATACCCGAAGCCATGTCGGCTGCTGTCTGTGCCTTCCCGACGGTCGAGGCCGCGGTTGATACCGTGATCCTGACCATCCAGGCCGGTATTCCGGTTGCCCGGATCGAGTTCCTTGATGAATTGCAGGTCCGTGCGGTCAATAACTATTCCAAGCTTGATCACAAAGAAGCCCCGACCCTGTTCTTTGAATTCCATGGCACCGAAGCCGGTGTGAAGGAACAGGCCGAGTTTGTTCAGTCCGTCGCCGAAGAATACGGTGCCGAGGAATTCCAGTGGGCAACCCGCCAGGAAGACCGCAACAAGCTGTGGGCCGCACGCCACAAGGCTTACTACGCGTCGCTTCAGCTGGAACCGGGCAAGGCCGGCATGCCGACCGATGTGTGTGTGCCGATTTCAAAACTGGCCGAAGCCATCACCGAAACCCGTGCCGATTGCAATGCCAGCCCGCTGACCTGCACCATCATCGGTCATGTCGGCGATGGCAACTTCCACACGCTGATCCTGCTGGATCCCGAAGACCCGGCACAGATGGAAGAAGCCAACCGCCTGCACAAGCGCATGGTGGAACGTGCCCTGAAACTCGGCGGGACCTGCACGGGGGAACATGGCATCGGTTATGGCAAGCTCGACTTCATGGTTGCCGAACATGGCGAAGATACGATTGCCATGATGCGCGCCATCAAAGCGGCCATTGATCCCAAAGGTCTGATGAATCCGGGCAAGCTGATCCCCGGGCTTTGATATCATCATACAATTTGGAAAAGTGTTGCAAAACGGGGCCCTTGGGCCCCGTTTTTGGTCAGAAGCGAAATGACAGTGAAATCGATCCGAACTGGTCAGCACCGCTTTGGGCGGTGAATTCCGGGGTGCGATAGACATGGGTGTAGGTCAGGCGCGCCTGACCGATGATCATCGCAAAACCGATCTGAAGGTCCCCGACCAGCGGTTCCTTGTCGACCGAGGCACTGTCGGCAAAGGTATTGCCATCAAGGGTGATGTCGCGCACGACATAGCGGCCGGCAAAGCCCGCGAAAAGATATCCGCTGACCGGGAAGCCTTCTGTATCCGGGACAAAGAAGTCCGAACCGGGCAGGCTTGGGCGAATGCGCGGCGGGCCGTAATCGGCAGGCAGGTCAAAGCCCATGCGGAACATCGTCCCGATTTCGGCATTGGTGAACGCATTGCCAAGGGTCACAGCCCCGTGCGGTGTGGCATCAAACTCGATGCCGGAGACATCGGCTTCAAACCAGCTGCGATATTTCCGTTCATAGGTCAGGCCAATGATCGGTTCATTCTTGATCTGGTTGTCCCAGCCTTCCGGGCGAGGGCTGTCGATCAGTTTATGCACGAAATCCTGCGTTTTGTCGGCAAGGGATGCCGGGCCCACAACGCCCAGTGTCAGTTCAAGCGTGTCGATGCGCGAATAGTTGCTTTCGCCATCATCGGATTTCAGTCCGGTATCAGACAGAAGCCCCGCCGTCCCGTACAGCATCCCGGCCCAGGGGCGATCATCGGGCTGGTGTTCGGCGATGGTTATGTCATCGGGGGTATACATGGTCTGGCCCAGCGAATAGCTGGTGCGAATGCGGCCTTCGGATGCGAAAAACGGCACCTGTTTGGCAACGTTCAAAAAGGCCGCAGGCGCACTGTCTTCTGGCGAAACAAAGGCCAGTCGCACACCGTTGGTGTAATGCTGATCACTGTTGGTCGGTGTGAAAAGGTCGTTTTCAACCGAAAGCGACACACCCCATTTTTCATCCGGCGTACGCGTTGATTGCGGCCCGTCTGCCGTATTGGTCTGGGCATGCAGGGCTCCCATCCCGGCGACTAAGGCAATCAGTGACGCTGAAAGTACGACAAGATGACGAACTGCCGGGGCCTGATACATAATGAATTATCTCATGAACGCAGATGGTTGCAGGGAAACATGTGGAAGTTCGGATATTAATTGGTCCTGACCCTATGACCACAGAATTTGGACAATTTGTGGCGGGTTTGTAAGTGCTGTCTGGATGCGGGGCCCGATTACAGAAAACCGGGCCAATCTATTGTAACCGTGAAACAATACGATGCCATGATTGTTCCCGCAATGATGTGATCTGTTTATCACAATTTCGGCTATGCGCACAAAAACGCCGCCACTGTGGCGGCGTTTGGAGTGGGCTGGTTTGTTGGGCTGGTTACGGCACCTGTCGACGCAGGCGCGCGACATCGGCGTGACTGGTGTCAATGATCCCGCGATAGGCATGCCAGCTTGAATAGCCAAGCAACGGCATCATGATCGCCAGTCCGAACATGAAGACAACCATGCCACAGGCGGCAAGAATGGCAATCACCGCAGCCCAGCCGATCAGAACTTTCCAGTTTTTGCGAAACGCATTCACACTGATGATGACAGCGGTAATCACATCAACATCGCGATCAACCAGAAGCGGGATCGAGACCACCGAAATGGCAAAAACAATGATCGCCAGCGCACCGCCAAGGATGGAACCGGTAATCAGGAATGTAATCGCATCGCGCGAAAAGAATGTTTCCCAGATCAGGGCATCAAGTGACGGCATGGTTCCGTTGTAAAACAGCGCGAACAGCAACATCGCAATCCGCGTCCATGCCAGGAAGAACAGCATCAGTACAACACCGATCGCCCCGATCTGTCCGGGGTTGCGGCGAAAACCGTTCAGGCTGTGCCAGATCGTAACATTTTCTCCCATCTCAAGGCGGCGGCTGGTTTCGTAAAGGCCCACGGCGACAAGCGGTGCCAAAAGCATGAAGCCCGCAGCCAGCGGCAATGTCAGATAAGGCTGTCCGGTTCGAAAGATGCTCAGGATCACGAGCCACCCAGCCAGGACGCAAAGCGCACCATAGGTCAGGCCAATCGCCGGTGTCTGTTTGAAGTCCCGCCAGCCAGCCTGAAGCCATTTGCCGGACTGATCGGTTGTGATGGTCCGGATCGTAATACCGTGCAGTCCGTTGTCGACCGTGTTTTCTGGCGTTTGAATTGTTGTATCGGTCATTTTCATCCTCCCTGCCGCGGAAAAGCGCGATGATCTTTCGATTTGAATGAAAGTCAGGATTGAATTTATTGTTTTCTAAAATGTATCATTTTAATCGACGATTTCCAGTATCCAGTTGATTTTAAACTATGTATTTGGCTCGAAATGTGTTTCGAAACTGGAATTTATGGTTTGGTTACGGCCTGTTCGATGCTTGTTTTTATTTGTTAAAAATTGTGCGATTTCTGCGCGATGCTTGATCCGTGTCCGGGGGCTGCTCACATGTTATGGGCCGGGGCGATAAGGCGGTGGAAAAATGCTTCCCGGAAGATCGCGCACCATGTCGTGTAATGAATGCAACATTCTCTCGCCATTTTCTGTTGCGACAGATGTCACGAGCCCTATGATTTTGGACTGAAAATCAAACCATTGAGGGTCACGGCCAAACGGCAGTGTGACCTTGCGAGCGAGCGGAGCCTGACTGTTGAAAAAGATCCTTGCCGTAATCGGTGCGTTAGTAGTGGTGCTTGTAGCCGCATTGCTGATCATTCCGTCCCTGATTGACTGGAATGGCTACAAGGCACAGATCACCCAGGCCGTCCGGGATGCGACGGGTAGGGAGCTTGTTCTGACGGGCGACCTGTCGATGTCGCTGATCCCGTCGCCGTCGCTTTCGGCAAGTCAGGTGACCTTGGGCAATTTGCCCGGCGCACAGGATGCCGACATGGTTTCGATTGAAGAGGCACGGGTTTCGGTTGCCCTGATGCCGCTTCTGACCGGCAATATCCAGGTTACTGAAGTCAGCCTGATTGATCCGGTCATCGCAATCGAGACATTTGATAACGGTACGAACAATCTGGTCTTTGATCCGGCAGCCGCGCCGCGTTCAGGACCGGATGCAGGCACGATAACGGTTCCGCAAACTGAACCCCAGACCCCGGCAGCCAACGAGGAAAATGGTGGCAGTGCCACAACCGGGACTGACGAAACCGCATCCGGCAGTGATTTTGTAAGCACGATCAAGATCGATCGTCTCGAAATTGAAAATGCCACCATCATTTACCGCACCCCGGGTTCGGTCGAACGTATCGAGGGTCTGACGGTTGGTGTGTCGGCCGACAGTCTGAATGGCCCGCTCGAAGGGGAAGGGTACGTTTTCTATCGCGGTATCCCGCTGACATTTGGCTTTAATGTCGGTCAGATCAGTCAGGTTGCGCCATTCCCGATCAGCCTGAAAGTCGGCATCGACAAGGTTGATGGTGGTGTCACCGTTGCCGGGCGTGTCGATCTTTCAACCGACAGTCCCGGCTTTGATGGTCAGATTGATGGTGATTTCAAGGACCTCCGCGAAGCGGCCCTGCGAATTGCCGGTGATGGTGCGGAAATCCCCGATATTGCGGCAAAGCCGCTTGATCTTGGTGGTCACATCACCGCGAATGCAAAGTCGGTCACGTTAAATGATCTGTCGATCCGCTTTGGCGAGACCCGTGGTTCGGGCGCCATTGCCATTGATCAGGAACCCAGCATGCGTGCCGATGTCGCATTGCGGTTCAACCAGCTTGACCTTGATAGCATTCTGGTTCTTGCCGATATGGGTGACGGGGACGGGGCTGCATCGGGTTCTTCATCGACAGGTGCGACTGGATCGGCAACTACGGGCAATGACGGTGCAACCGATGGCAGCGCGCAATCCATCCCGTCGCAAAGTTCGGTTAAAAAGGGCGACAGTGCAAATGCGCCGATCATTCCGGCTGATCTGACCGCCGCGATCGATTTTGAAGTCGAAACCCTTATTTACAATCAGACCCCGGTTCACAGTGCGCGGGTCAATGCCGCGATTGCCAACAGCAAGATCACCCTGAATGAGGTTTCAGCGGGCCTTCCGGGCGGGACCGACTTTGCCGTGTTCGGCAGCATTTCCGGCGAAAAGCCCAAACTGTCTGCGGCGCTGAGCTATGAAATGGCATCGGAAAATATCCGGGCGGTGATCCGTTGGCTGGGTGTTGATGTTGACGGTGTTCGTGCAGACAGGCTGCGCCGGTTCTCGCTGACTGGCGGGATCAAGGGAACGCCCGATCAGTTGAACATTTCCGATCTTGATCTTCGGATTGATGACACAGCCATTCGTGGTGCGGTTGTTGCCAATCTTGGCGGGTCGGGGCTGCCGGCACTTGGCATCGGCTTGAAGCTCGACCGGATCAATCTTGATCAGTATGTCACAACCGCCCAGACCGGCGGCGATGCATCTGCAACGACGTCGGGCAGCGAGGGCAATGGTACCGCAACCGGAACGTCCGCCGCCGGCGGGACTGCGAACGGTGTTTCAAACGCGACCGCGGCCAAGGAAGACATGGTCAAGGTCATCAAGGACGCATTGGCGCCACTTGATGGGCTGGCGGCAAATTACCGGCTGGCTGCCGATGAAATCATTTCGTCGGGTGTTGCTGTGCGCGGCATCATGATTGATGGCAGCATCAAGGGGCGCGATATCACCCTTGGCAATTTTGCCGTTTCAGATGCCGCAGGGCTGAGTGCATCGGCAAAGGGTACCTTTAATGGCAGTGCCGACATCCCGGCTTTTGAAAATCTGTCTGTCCGGGTAACCGCAAAGACACTGGAACCGCTTGCCAAGCTTACGGGCATTACGCTTCCGGCACCGGCAAGCAGCTATAAAAGCATTCAGGCAAATCTTGGCCTGAATGGGCCGATTACCGGTCCGACCCTTAAGCTTGATGTGTCCAACCCGCTTATGCAGGTGGCACTTGATGGTGTGGTGTCGCAGATGCTGGGGGCCAATCCCGGACTGGATGGCAAACTGGCGGTGCAGGCATCCAGTCTGAACCGTGCGCTTGATCTGGTTGCGCCGACCTATACGCCATCAGGTAATCTTGGCCGACTGGCTGTTTCCAGCACGGTCAAAGGCAATGCGCAAAATGTTGCACTTGATGATCTGAAGCTTGTGCTTGGTGCGTTCGAAACCGCGGGTAAGGTTACCTTTGACAGCAGCCAGGCACAGCCGAAACTGACGGTCGCACTTTCTGGTGGCAAACTGGTCGTCGATCCGTTCGTGCCCGCACAAAAGCGCGCGGGTCTTATGCCCGGTATTGGCAGTGGTCCGCGCAAGGCCGCGTTCAATCTGCCGGCAAGCATGACCGCAACACGTGTTGATGCGCGTGATGGTACGCCTTGGGATGATACCGTCATTGACGTATCGGCATTGCGATCGATTGATGCCGATATCGCCATTGCGCTTGATCAGCTTGATTTCGATACCTACAGCCTTGTGAACCCGGATCTGAAGGCATCCCTGGTTCAGGGACTTCTGACGATCTCGAACTTCAAGGGATTGTTGGGGGATGGTGATCTTGGTATCAACGGGACGTTTGATGCACGTAACACGGATGTGCCGCAACTTGCCCTGAAGGGGGATCTTGATGGTGCGCTGATCGAACGGCTGACACCGATCAAGGTTGCCAATGATACGATTATTGGCGGTGCGAACCTTAAATTCGATGTTACGGCATCGGGCAATACGTCACGCCGTCTGGTTTCGGCCCTGAACGGCACGGCCAATCTGGTTTTGACCGAAGTCCGGTTCAGCAATGCGTCAAAACGGTCGAGTGATCCGAAGCTCAATATCGAAGCCCTGCTGCGTCAGGGGCCACAGGCAATGGTCGTCGAAGGGGTTGGCAACAACGATCTGCTGCAATCGCTTGAAGGTGACATCACCATCACCAAGGGCATTGCCAAGACCACCCGTGTCGAAGCGCTTTCGCGTGTCGGGACGGCGGATGCCGATGCGACGCTTGATCTTCCGAAATGGGTGATGGATATGACCGCAGATTTCGATTTTTCCAAGAAGATCGAAGAACTGCCGCCGTTCAGTGTTTATGCCAAAGGCAAGATCGATGATCCGGTCATTACCGGACGCATGGACAAGGTTGCGGTCAAGGTTCTTGATAACATCCTTGATAAGGCACTTGGCGGAAGCAGCTCTGGCAACAGTGATAGCGGATCAGGTGGCAATTCGTCCGAAGATGCGGCAAAGGGCCTTTTGAAAGGGCTTTTGAATCAGTTTGGTCGCTAGGCGTCCGGCATTGTGATTACACAGAAAACGGCCCTGCATTGCGGGGCCGTTTTTCGTTTGTCCTCAGACGGTTGTTCGTATGTTGTAATATAACGGCAAAAAAACCTTAACAAACGGGCTCGGCTTCGACATGATCCGCGCGTCGATTCCCTTTTGTGGTAACGGTTGATTATGTCGGTTAAAAAAACTGCTCTGGATAAGGACCTCAAGTGGCAAAAGCGCATGGATGCCGGGATGGGCGCAACTGCGTCGATCAGTGCAAAACTTGGTCTTGCCATTGTTTTCCTGCTTGCCTGTAGTGCGTTTGTCGCCTTTCACATGGGCGGACTGCCGCAAAGTGGCTTCCTGATCGCCGCTGCTGTGATCGGCGGTTACATGGCGCTCAATATCGGTGCCAATGATGTTGCCAACAATGTCGGTCCTGCGGTCGGCTCAAAAGCACTGACCATGGTTGGTGCGCTGTTGATTGCCGCCGTGTTCGAAGCCGCAGGTGCGATCATTGCCGGCGGCGACGTTGTCGGGACCATCAAGAACGGCATTATCGATCCAAACCAGATGCCCGATGCACAGACCTTTGTCTGGGCGATGATGGCGGCGCTTTTGGCTGCTGCCCTTTGGCTGAACCTGGCGACCTGGCTCGGGGCGCCGGTATCAACCACGCATTCGATCGTTGGCGGTGTGATGGGTGCTGGCATGGCTGCCGTCGGGCTTGGTGCTGTCAACTGGCCGACCATGGGCACCATTGCTGCGAGCTGGGTGATTTCCCCGGTTTTGGGCGGTCTGATTGCCGCGGGCTTTTTGGCCTTTATCAAATTCCGCATCATCTATACCGAGGACCGCGTTGCGGCCGCACGCAAATGGGTTCCGATCCTTGTGGGCGTGATGGTTTCGGCATTCTCGATGTATCTGATGATGAAGGGTGTGAAGAAAATCTGGAAGGCCGATACCCCGGTTGTGATTGCCATTGGTATCGCCGCATTCTTCATTACGGTCATTCCGGTTCGCAAGGCCGTGATCCGTGCATCGGCATCGATGACCGGACGGCGTAAGGAAATTGCATCGCTGTTCCGTATTCCGCTTGTTGTGTCGGCAGCTCTTTTGTCCTTTGCCCACGGCTCTAACGACGTTGCCAACGCGATTGGCCCGCTTGCAGCCATCGTATCGGGTGTGGATAGCGGTGAAATCGTGACCAAGGCCCCGATCCCGATCTGGGTTATGGTGATTGGTGCACTTGGTATTTCGGCTGGTCTGATCCTGTTTGGTCCGAAACTGATCAAAACCGTTGGCTCCAAAATCACCAAACTTGATCCGATCCGTGCCTATACGGTTGCGCTTTCGGCGGCATTGACCGTGATTGTGGCCTCGGCACTCGGTCTTCCTGTCAGTTCGACCCACATTGCGGTCGGCGCGGTGTTTGGTGTCGGTTTCCTGCGTGAAAGTCTGTCGCATCGTCGTCGTCAGGTAGCACCGCCGATGCTGGTGGACGCGCCGGAAGGCGAACAGTCCGACGAACATCTCGAAGCATTGCGTCAGATTGATCCGAACGAAGCCGAACGGGCCGAGAAGAAACTGCGCAAGCGTCTTCTGGTGCGCCGTCGCTATGCGGTGACGATTGCAACAGCCTGGGTGGTGACGGTTCCGGCCGGTGCCTTCCTTGGGGCGCTGCTGTTCTTCACCATTCGTGGTATCATGCTGTAATTGCAATAAGAATAAAGTTTCGCGGCACGGCGTCCCACTTTCCCCGGGGCGACTTGCAGCGATCTGCAGCGGCGGTCAGGGTAACCTGGCCGCCGTTTTTCCTTGACCATACGGGGGGCGGGGCGTAAACAGCGCCCCAACCAAAGTTATCCGAACCCGGTCTTGATCGTCGCCCAGTAAGGTGGGCCGCGAGATTTGTTATGCGTGGGTTCACCTTTTTGAAGGGCGAAAAGATGAAAGCGATCATTTTCGGCATTCTGGCAATGGCAGCGACTGTTGTTGCGTCGAACATTCTGGTCGAATACCCGCTTCCGGGTGTGTTGGCAGATTGGCTGACCTATGGCGCCTTTACCTATCCGGTGGCGTTTCTGGTAACCGATCTGACCAACCGTGCACGTGGTGCAGGGGCCGCACGTATTGTCGTTCTGGCCGGGTTTGCCTTGGCTGTTGTGTTGTCGCTGATCCTTGCTGACACGCGGATCGCCATCGCGTCCGGTACTGCTTTCCTCATTGCCCAGATGCTTGATGTCACCATCTTTGACAAACTGCGTCAGGCAACCTGGTGGAAAGCACCGCTTGTTTCATCTGGCATCGGTTCGGCAGTTGATACGGCATTGTTCTTTTCGGTCGCCTTTGCCGGGACCGGTCTTCCGTGGGATACCTGGGCACTGGGTGATTTCACCGCCAAGGTGATCATGGCGCTGACCTGTCTTGCGCCGTTCCGTCTGTTGATGGCGGTGGTAACGCCGCGCCTGAATGCGGAACCGGCACAGGGCTGATATGACGCGCCAAGCCTTGTGGTTTTGAACGAAGGGGCGCATAAAACGCCCCTTCAATTGTTTGTCCAATCAACCGGAATAATCCCGATCCATGAAAGTCGATCTGTTCGATTTCGAATTGCCGCGTGAACGCATTGCCGAACATCCGGCAAATCCGCGTGATGCTGCACGCATGCTTGATCTGTCTGCTGGCGGAATGACCGACCGTATCGTGCGCGAACTGCCAGATATTTTGCGCCCGGGTGATTTGCTTATTTCCAATGATACCCGCGTGATCCCGGCGCGCCTGTTTGGCAAGCGTGGTGACGCCAAGGTCGAAGTCACCCTGCACAAGCAGGAAGGACTGGCCGAATGGGTGGCGTTTGCAAAGCCGGCCAAAAAGCTTCGGATCGGGGAAACCTTCAAGGTCAATGACGAATTCGAAGCCGAAGTGCTTGATAAGAAGGATGGCGGCGAGGTTACGCTGAAATTCAACCGTTCGGGTGCCGACCTGATCGCGGCACTTGAAAAATACGGTGTCATGCCGTTGCCGCCCTATATCCGTCGCGAAGCCGGCGGCAATGATCAGGACAAATCCGATTATCAGACCATCTTTGCCCAAAAAGATGGTGCTGTGGCAGCCCCGACGGCGGGCCTGCATTTTACCCCGGAACTTTTGGCCAATCTGGATGCGCGCGGGATCAATCGCCGCACCATAACCCTGCATGTCGGGGCGGGCACGTTCCTTCCGGTCAAGGTTGATGATACCGATGACCATAAAATGCATGCGGAATGGGGATCGATCAGCAAGGAAATCGCTGATCTGATCAACGAAACGCGCGCCAAAGGCGGGCGGGTTGTTGCGGTGGGTACGACGTCGTTGCGCCTGCTTGAAAGTGCCGCGCGCGAAGATGGTGTGGTTGAACCGTTCGAAGCGGAAACCGACATCTTTATCACGCCGGGGTATAAGTTTCGCGCGGTCGACATGCTTTTGACCAACTTCCATCTGCCGCGTTCGACCCTGTTCATGCTGGTTTCGGCCTTTGCCGGGTTTGAACGCATGAAGGCCGCCTATAACCACGCGATCGAAAACGAATACCGTTTTTATTCTTATGGCGATTGCAGTCTGCTTGAATGCGCCAGTAAAATTGATGCACGGACATAAATTGTCATGACCGAATTTCGCTATGAATTGCTTGCCCAGGATGGCAAGGCCCGCTTGGGGCGCATCCATACCGCCCACGGCGTTATTGATACGCCGACTTTCATGCCGGTGGGGACTGCTGCCACGGTCAAGGGCATGTTGCCCGAAAATGTCGCCGACACAGGGGCGCAAATCCTTTTGGGTAATACGTACCATTTGATGCTGCGTCCCGGCGCGGAACGCATTGCGCGTCTTGGTGGTTTGCACAAGTTCATGAACTGGGACAAACCGATCCTGACCGACAGTGGCGGGTATCAGGTCATGTCGCTGGCAAAACTGCGCAAGATCACCGAAGAAGGTGTCACCTTCAAAAGCCACATTGACGGGCGCAAGTTTAACCTGACGCCGGAACGTTCGATGGAAATCCAGCATTTGCTGGGCTCGACCATCACCATGGCCTTTGATGAATGCACGCCGTTCCCGGCAACCGAGCAGCAGGCCCGCGAAAGCATGCAGATGTCGATGCGCTGGGCCAAGCGGTCCAAGGACGCCTTTGTCGAACGCGAAGGCTATGCGCTTTATGGCATTCAGCAGGGCAGCGTTTTTGAAAACCTGCGTCGTGAAAGTTCAGAAAAGCTGGCCGAGCTTGATCTTCCGGGCCATTCGGTTGGCGGTCTTGCCGTTGGCGAAGGCCAGCAGATCATGTTTGATACGCTTGATTTCTGCGTCGATATGCTGCCGGCCAACAAGCCACGCTACCTGATGGGGGTCGGCAAGCCGTCTGATCTTGTTGGTGCGGTGATGCGTGGGATTGACCAGTTCGATTGCGTTCTTCCGACCCGTTCGGGCCGCAATGCGCAGGCCTTTACTCATCGTGGGACACTGAACCTTAAGAACGGTCGCCATCGCGATGATGACCGCCCGCTTGATGATCAGTGCAATTGCCCGGCTTGTACAAAATATTCGCGGGCCTATTTGCATCATTTGATCAAGGCGGGTGAAATTCTGGGTGCGGTTCTGCTGACCTGGCATAACCTTGCCTATTATCAGGATTTGATGCGCGGCATGCGCGAAGCCATTGCCGAAGGCCGGATGGAAGCATTTGCGCGCGATTTCCATGCCGGACAGGAAGGCGGGGATATCGATCCCGTGCCGATCATCGAAGATTAAGGAGGCTGTCATGGCCGATCAGACCATTTACGACAATCTGACCATGCTGGGCGGTGACACGGTACAACCGGCATCCCCGGACGAAGCCGTTCTTGAACGTGTTCAGAACCCGCAGGCCGGAACAGATTACTGTGTGCGCTTTGTCGCACCGGAATTCACGTCCCTTTGCCCGATCACCGGGCAGCCCGATTTTGCCCATTTGGTCATCGACTATGTGCCGGGTGACTGGCTGGTCGAAAGCAAATCGCTGAAGCTGTTCCTAACCTCGTTCCGTAATCATGGTTCATTCCATGAAGACTGCACGATCAAGGTCGGCAAGCGCATTGTTGAAACGCTTGAACCGAAATGGCTGCGTATTGGCGGATACTGGTACCCGCGCGGTGGTATTCCGATTGATGTGTTTTATCAAACCGGTGCCGCACCCGAAGGTGTGTGGATCCCGGAACAGGGCGTTGCCCCGTATCGCGGGCGCGGATAGTCTGGCGCATCGGTCTGGTTTTCCGGGCCGGGGCAAGAATTCAAAGGGCTGCCTTGTTTCGCAAGGCGGCCTTTTTCGTGCGATTTTGGTGGGGGCATGATCAGTTGTTGATAATTATTCGCATTGTCATTTTCAATTGATCCTGCTAAGTCAGAAGCCGGGCAGGGGAACCTGCCGGGTTTGTGTTACTGGCTTGGTTGGAAAACGGCGATGGCGCGCCAAAGCGCATCAGTCCTTATTGCGAGTTTTCAGGAAAACTATGAACAGCTTTTGCGGTTTCTGACCCGAAAGCTGAATGGTGATTCCGAACGTGCCGCCGATGTTGCCCAGGACACCTTTGTGCGCCTTGCCAGAACGCCAGATACTGACGACGAAATCGACAATCCAAGGGCCTATATCTATCGCGTGGCGGGTAACCTTGCGATTGATCAGATCAGAAGTGACCGCCGCCAATCCGCCCATCATGATGGCGCAGATGGTGCATCGGAAATCAGTGATCCCGAACCCGGCCCGGAAAGAATTTATCTGTCGCGTGAACAGGTCAAACTGCTTGATCAGGCACTGAACCAATTGCCGGAAAATGCCCGTGCAGCATTGCTGATGTTCCGGGTCGAAGGATTGTCCCATACCGAGATTGCCGAGAAACTTGGTGTTTCCAACAGCATGGTCGCGAAATATATTGGTCGCGCCTTAAAGCATTGCCGTGATGCGCTTTTGGCAGGGGGCGAAAAATAATGTCAAAAAAAATGGCATCATTTGTTCTGCTCACTCGTCTTAATAACAGGAATAGCCGTTTATCAAAGACGGCACAGGATCGGGGACGGTTACTTTGAATTCGGGTGCATCCGCACATCAGCAGCCAGCTCTGCAAGGCTATGACAATGACATGGTCGCATTAAGCGATCAGGCCATTGACTGGCTTGTGCGTCTGCAATCCGATGATGCGACGGATCATGATCGTCAGGCATTTGCCAAATGGTCGGCCCAAAGTGATGCGCATATGCGCGCAGTCCGCGATGCAGAGGCGCTGTTTGGGGCGGTGGATCAAACGCAAACCGCGCAGGACTGGACGGGGCAGGTTGCGCCATTGTCACCAAATGCAGCAAAGCCAAATAGCCCAGCACGAACAAAACAGAGCCCGGCAGCCCGTCCTGTTGCAAGGTTTGGCACACGCCGGTTTGCCCTGACGGCTGCATCGCTTTGTGCATTTGTTTTGATGATTGTGACCGGGGCTGGCATGCAAAGCGACATCTGGGCACGCTGGAATGCACAATACAACACTGATATCGGGGGGGCTAAAACCGTCAACCTGCCGGACGGTACGGTGGCCCACATGAATACGGCGTCGGCCTTTTCTATTGATTTCTCTGACGGGGTGCGGCGGGTTGATCTGGCCGCGGGCGAGGTGATCTTTGATGTGGCCAAGGATGCGCAACATCCCTTTATCGTTTCCGCCCAGGGTGGCGAAGCCATGGCCGTTGGTACCGTCTATGGCGTTCGCATCAAAGATGATCATGTGAACGTAACGGTGCGCGAAGGTATCGTTGAAGTCAGTACCGGTGTCGGAAGCAGCATACGCCTTTTGGCCGGGGATCGCGCCGTTTATCAGAATGGTCGCGGCCCGCAGGCAGATGGAACCGTTGACCTGGCAGCATATGGAAGCTGGCAACGCGGCAAGCTGATCTTTAACAACCGTCCCTTGGGCGATGTGATTGATGAAGTTCAGCGCTATAAGGCCGAACGTATCGTCATTGCCCGTGATGCAGTCCATAACTTGAAAGTTACCGGTGTATTTGACATTGCCGATCTTGATGCATTGCTTGATACGCTGGAACAGGCAATGAATGCCCGGGTTGTCAGGTTGCCGCTTTTGACGGTGATCTACTAAATCCTGTCCCCGGCTGGCCGATTTTCGGGCCTTTTCCAATAAAATCGAAAAAAATTGAAAAATCCGGTGCAAATCGCGTTGGGTCAGATCGTCTTAAGGTCAAAAGCGAATGATTTCGGTTCTTATAATCATTCGCAAACAGGGGAATGACCGGAAGACTTATGATGAATTCAACGAATATGATGGCGCAGGCCGCAGTCAGTCAAAAAGCTGCGCAGCGGAGTGGGGCTTTACGTAATGGATGGATGCGCCGTCTGGCTGCAACCACGGTGATCTCGGGGATCACGGCAACGTGCCCGATCGTCGCACACGCAACCGAACAGCAAACACCGGTATCGATTGATGCTGAAGTCGCGCAGTCGACTGTCGTACGTCTTGATATCCCGGCACAGGAACTTGACCGTGCGCTGACCAGTTTTGCCGATCAGGCCAACCTGAAGCTGCTTTTCCCGTCCCAGGGACTGAATGGGTTGCAAGCCCCGGAACTTAGGGGCGAGATGACTGTTGATGCGGCTCTTGATCGTCTTCTGAGCGGAACGGGTCATTTTTGGCGATACACTGATGGTGGCACGATTACCATTGAGCCGCTTTCCGAAACTGGCGAGAACGTCACCGACGCCATCCGGATTGAGGCAAACAGTGTCGGCGAAAAGGCGGACGGCCCTGTTGATGGATATATCGCCACGAAATCACTGGCCGCAACCAAGACCGGGACACCGATCCTTGAAACATCACAAAGCATCACTGTTGTGACGCAGGATCAGATGGAAGATCAGGGTTCGCAAACCATCATGCAGGCCGTGCGCTATACCCCCGGTGCCTTTACCGGACAGGTCGGGGCGTCTAACCGCTATGATTATGTGATTCTGCGCGGCCTGGTCGACCGGTCGATTGATAATATTTATCTTGATGGCCTCAAAACCATGGGCGATGACTCGACTTATAGCTCGATGCAGATCGACCCGTATTTTGTTGAACGCGCAGACGTTGTCAGAGGCCCGGCTTCTGTCCTGTACGGACGCAGTTCACCGGGGGGGATCGTCGCGCTTTCAAGCAAAAAGCCGCAGTTCGAACAGCAGGGCGAGATTGAGGTTTCCTATGGCAACCGCAATCAACGCGGTATCGGTTTTGATCTTACCGGTCCGCTTGATGACGCCGGAAAGCTTGCTTTTCGCGTGACGGGCAAGGCTGACGCGGCCGATACCCAATATACCGGTACCGAAGAAGAACGTTACGCGATTGCACCTTCGCTGACGGCGAACTTCACGGATGATACCCGTGTTACCCTGATGGCATATCTGCAAAAGGATCCCGAAGGCGGAACCCATAACGGTCTGCCCTCAGAGGGCACCTTGTTCCCGCGCAATGGCAAATACATCTCGACCGGATTTTTTGATGGTGACCCGTCGCTCGAAGCATTCGAAAGAACCCAGAACATGGTCGGATATCAGTTCGAACATGATTTTGATGACAATCTGACGGCGCGTCAGAACTTCCGTTTTCTTGATGCGTCAGTCCATATTGATCAGATCTATCAGACTGGCTGGGATGGATCGTCTGATAACCTGAACCGGCGCTATGGCGGTGGTGACGAAGACATGCGCGCCTATGCCGTCGACAACCAGCTTCAGGCCGAATTTGCGACAGCGGATATCGACCATACCGTTCTGGGTGGGTTTGATTATCAGCATCGCCGCGTTGAAAATGCCTGGCAGTTCCCAAGTGCATCGAGCATCAATGCCTTTAACCCGGTATATGGAAACACCGGTGTGATGATTGGCGCGCCGACAAACAGCAAAGTGCAGACGCTTGAACAAGCCGGTCTTTATCTTGAAGACCAGTTGGAATACGAAAAATGGCGCCTTTCCCTAGGTTTGCGCCAGGATTGGGTCGAAACCACCAAGCATGACCGCCTGACACAGAAGAACACCGGTGAAGACCGTCAGAAGCTCACCAAGCGGGCAGGGGTGCTTTATCTGTTTGATAATGGTGTCGCGCCGTATGTCAGCTATTCCGAATCTTTTAACCCAAGCCTTTATTCCGATGTCGCGGGCAATCCGATCGAACCGTCAGAAGGCACGCAGTATGAGGCGGGTGTGAAATACCAGCCCGAGAACGGCAACCTTCTTTTGAGTGCGGCGGCCTTCTATCTTGAGCAGGATAATGTCGCGATATACGACTCATCGACCTATGCCTATGATCCGGTTGGCAAGATCGTCAGTCAGGGGCTTGAGCTTGAAGCACGTGCGAACCTGAACGAAAACCTGAGTGTGATGGCGTCATATACCTATACCGACGCGGCCTATGACGCGCCGGGCGATACCAAGGACGGCAAACAGCCGATGCAGGTGCCTGAACATATGGCATCACTTTGGGGCAACTATTCGTTCTATTCCGGGGCGTTGAATGGCCTGTCCATTGGTGCCGGTGCACGGTTTGTCGGTGAAATGGCAGCCAATGAAACCAACACCATAACGGTTCCGGATTACACCATCTTTGACCTGTCGCTGAACTATGACATGGCCAATGTCGGTCTTGAAAACACCGACCTTCGGGTCAATGTGAACAACCTGCTCGACGAAGAATATGTCGCGTCCTGTTTGATCACGTCGTCATCGGACAACTGTTACTATGGCGAGGAACGTTCGATCCTTGCGACCGTGCGCTATCGGTTCTGATCAGCACTACTTTCCAATCAAGGGCCGCAGCATTGTGCTGCGGCCTTTTGCGTTTCAGGCAGATGATTATATAAGGCAGCAGAGAGAGGCCCAAACAAGACAAGCCCGACTGATGCCATGACCACCAAGACGCGCAAGACCATCACCTTTGACATGCTTGAGGCCAAAGCCCGTGAAATCGGCTTTGATGTCTGTGGGGTGGCGCGTCCGGAAATTGATCCGCGCAATCAGCAGCGTCTGGATGAATTTGTTGCCGCGGGTGAATACGGGTCGATGGCCTGGATGAATGATCCCGAACGTCTGCCGCGCCGGCGCGATCCGGAAATGCTGTGGCCGGATGTCAAATCAGTGATTGTTCTGGGCAGCAATTATGGCCCGGCCGAAAATCCGATGGCGCTGCTTGATCACCCGGACCGGGCGATGATTTCGGTTTATGCCCGCAACAAGGATTACCACGACCTGATCAAGAAACGCCTGAAACAGCTGGCCCGCTGGCTGGTTGAACAATCCGGTGGAACAGAACAGGTCAAAGTGTTTGTTGATACCGCCCCTGTCCTTGAAAAGCCGCTTGGCCAGTCATCGGGGATTGGCTGGCAGGGCAAGCATACCAATCTGGTATCGCGGGAATTTGGCAGTTGGTTGTTTCTGGGCGAGGTCTTTACCACCATCGAATTTGCACAGGCAGAACCGGAAATCGATCATTGCGGGTCATGTTCGAAATGTCTTTCGGCCTGTCCGACCAATGCCTTTCCGGCGCCTTACAAACTTGATGCGCGCAAATGCATTTCCTATTTGACGATCGAACATGACGGGCCGATCCCGGGTGAATTCCGAACGGCAATGGGCAATCGTATCTATGGCTGTGATGATTGTCTGGCGGCCTGTCCCTGGAACAAGTTTGCCAGCCGCACCGAAGAACTTGCTTTTATCCCGCGTGCCGAACTGACCGCACCGCGACTGGCGGATTTTCTTGATCTTGATGATGCGTCATTTCGGGCATTCTTTACCGGGTCGCCGATCAAGCGCATCGGACGGGCAAAGTTTTTACGCAATGTTCTGATCGCCGCAGGCAACAGCTGCTCAGAACGGCTGATCCCGAAAATTACAGCCTTGCTTGCCGATGAAAGTACGCTGATCCGTGCCAGTGCCGTTTGGGCGCTTTCGCGTTTGATGAGCAAAGCGGCATTTGATGCCCTGAAGGCTGAACATTATGACACTGAACAAAGCCCGATTGTGCGCGACGAATGGGATTTGGTGCTGGTCGCGGCCTGATTACAAATCCATATCGAATTTCACAAAATCAAAGTGATAGCGAAGTCCGCCCTTGGGATCGGTAAAGCCGATGCCATAGCCCGGGCCAAGCGGGTTGCGATCTTCGAGCTCTTCTTCCTTTTCATGGCGGAAATCAAGCGGCTCCCCGCATTGGGTGCTGTTGGCCAGAACAAATGGCACACCAAGCCAGGTTCCGGTTGCCGGCCGGTGAAGATGGCCAAAGAACAGATGTTTGATCTGTCGGTTTGCCTGAACGATTTCGCCAAGTTCATGTTCAACATCAAGCCGGATGGTGTCCATGAAAGGCAAACCCATTTCAAAGGGCGGATGATGCATGAACAGGAAAGTCGGTGTATCACGATGGGCGGCAAGTTCGTCACGCAACCATGCAAGACGACGATCACATAACGTGCCGTGATGATGATCGGGAACGATGCTGTCCATCATCACAAAGCGAACCCCGCCAATCGTTTGACCGAAATTGACAAAGCCGTTGGCATCAATATCGGTGGTCGGGAACGCATCGCGGAATGCTTCGCGGATGTCATGATTGCCCGGAATGATCAGATAGGGAATGGCAAGCTCGGACAGGATATCAACAGCATGTTCATACTGTTCGGGTGTGCCGCGATGGGTGATATCCCCGGTAATTACACAAATTTCCGCATCACGGTGCAGTGCATTGACTTCGCCAATAACCTTGCGCAGCGTTGCCGCTGCATCGGGCTTACGCGACATGTCATTGCGCGACAGAATATGAAGATCGGAAAGATGTATGAATTTCATGACGATGCCCTATCATGATCAAAAGCATTTGAAATCATGTTCGTTTTTCCCAGACATGAAAAGATATAAACGCCGATGGATGACAGCGTTCGTAAAAGATCAGTGACAATTGCCGGGCACAGAACCAGCTTTTCGCTTGAAGATGCGTTCTGGCAGGAACTGGTCGGTATTGCCGAACGCCGCAACGTAACCCTGGCGGAGCTTGTTGTCGAAATTGATTCCGATCGCGACGGCAATCTTTCAAGTGCGCTTCGCCTTTATGTGTTGCGTGACCTTCAAAACCGCCTTGCCAGCCAAACGTCAAGTGAAACGTCCGGCCAAACCCAAACTGGCCCCGGTGCAGCAGGTGCAACCGATGATACACCCGGTCCGGACAAACAGGCATAAGGTCGATGTGTGGTATCGCCGGGCTAACAGCACCAACTGATCAGCCGGCAATGGCGCGCATGTTGCAAAAACTGTCCCATCGTGGTCCTGACCATCAAGCAATCTGGACAGAGCCCGATGGTGCAATGGGTGGAACGGTTGCACTTGCCTGTGCGCGGCTCATGACCACGGATCCCGATCCATCTGCGGATCAGCCCTTGATGACATCAGACGGGAAATTCGTTCTGGTATTTAATGGCTATATTGCCGGTCACCGGCGCAAGATTGCCCGCCTGAAAAATGATGGTGGTTTGCCGCGCAGTTCCAGTGACGCCGAACTTGTCTTGCAAGTGCTGGCGCGCGCCGTTGCGGATGACTGCGATGTTGCCGATGTTCTGACCGGTCTTTCCGGGCAGTTCGCACTGGCACTTTGGGACCGGCCGCAAAGGCGGCTTTGGCTGGCCTGCGATCCGTTGGGGATCAAGTCGCTTTATGTTGCGCATCGCACCAATGGTGACATTGCCTTTGCGTCGGAACTGGTGGCACTTGATGAAATACGGGCAGGCCAATTCGATGACAGCGTTGCATCAGATTATTTTGCCCATCTGTTCGTGCCAGCCCCGGCAAGCGGTATATATCAGACAGAACGTCTGAAGCCGGGAACGGTCTTATGTTGGCAGGATGGCAAAACATCGCGCAGCATCATCGCTCATCCGGCAACAGCCGGACGCGCGGGGCAGGCGATACCCGATGTAATCGCGGATTTGCGCCAACATTTTCGCCAATCGGTTGCCGATGCGATGGATGTTGATTGCACCCTTGGCTGTCTGGTTTCAGGCGGGCTTGATAGTGCCGGTGTAGCGGCAGTCGCATGCGACTTTGCACGCGCGCATGACCGTGATCCGCCACCTGCATTCACGATGGGGTTTGATGACCCGGCACGTGATGAAACCGATGCGGCACGTAAATTGTGTGCGCATCTCGGGCTTGAATTAAGCATTGTGTCGGCCCCGCAAAAGGCGGACGAGATTTTTGATATTCTGACAGCGGCACTCGGAGCCGTCGGCGTACCCTTTGCCAATCCTGCGATCGTTTTGAACTGGAAACTGTCAGAGCGGGTGGCGCGGGATGTGCGGGTCTGTCTAAGTGGCGATGGCGGTGATGAGCTGTTTGGCGGTTACCCGCGATATCGTGCCGCACGGTTGTTTGACAGTGCCTGGCAATATCTGCCAGCAAGCCTGCGGCGATTATCGACACATGCTGGAAAGGGGATTGGCAATCGCGCATTGTCGCGGTTCCTGACTGGCGGCCAAGGGGACGCAAAGACAGCATTCACGGTTTGGAATAACCGTTGTGCGATTGGGGAACTGACAGCGGCGTGGCATCCCGATGATGGCGGTTTTGACGCCAAAATGCCGCTGACCGATCAGATGATGACGTTTGATCGTGATGTGACCTTACCCGGTAATCAGCTTGTCATGGCTGATATTTGCGGGATGGCGTTCGGACTTGAATATCGGCCACCATTGTTGGGCCATGATATTGTACGCAAAGCATCCCAGGTGCCGGCGATATCCCATCTCCGCGGGGGCGGCAAGGCGGTCTGGCGTGAAGTCGTTGCGCCATTTCTTCCGGACTGGCATCTGCGCAATCGCAAGATCGGCTTCAATCCGCCTGTTGCAAATTGGCTGGCGATGCTGGGGCCATATATCTGGGGGGACGAGACCCGGATTTTGCAAAACCTGTTTGCGCATGCGGGAATGACATCAACCGAACAACGCAAATGCTGGAAGCGTGCCATATCGGGACGGGATATGGACATGTCGCTTAGTGTTTGGGCGCTTCTGGTTTGGGCGATCTGGCCAATGATTCGCAACGGGAAATAGCCAATGGCAGGAACAGCGTGGTTTTGCCCTATGCCGTGCTGTCACCGGCAATATTGCGCGACCGGCGATAAAGATTAAGGGCGGTCAGCGCGGTTGGCGCCAGTTGAACAACTTGGCGCGACAATGAAAGCACGCGTTCTTCGTCAAGGTTGCTGTCTTCAAACACCGACTGGGTCGTTTCGCACAATTCCGACAACTGACGTAATCCAAAGGTCCCCGACGTGCTTTTAAGGGCATGGACTTCGTTGCGCACGGTTTTCAGGTCATCTTCTGACAGGGCCTTGTCGATTTTGACCAGCCGTGATTCCGTTTCATTGATGAATATATCGATGCCGCATTTTGCGCCTTCATCCCCGGCATCATTGTAAAGTTGTTCAAGAACACGGATATCAAGTACCGGGCTTGTCGGGGATTCCGGACGTGGCGGGCGACCAATGCGTGCGCTTTTACTGCGCAGATGCGGCGGGGGCGAGTTTTGGGACTGGGCGTTGCTGACCGTTCCCGGTGCACGCGAAATCAGGTCATGCATGGTTTCGATCAGCTTTTCGCGCTGGATCGGTTTGTTGATAAATTCATCGACCCCGGATTGGCGGGCAATGACATTCCAGTCACGCGACTGGTGTGCCGAAAGCGCAATGATCGGGGTTTGTGAAACCGGTCCTGCCATGTGGCGGATACGGCGGGTGGTGTGCAGGCCGTCCATATCGGGCATTTCAACATCCATCAGGATCAGGTCGGCATTGACCCCGCGGCGCAGCATGTTCAGAACTGTTTGTCCGTTGCTTGCTTCAACGATGCTGTATCCTTCGGCCTGAAGGATACGACGGGCGACCATGCGGTTGCTTTCGCTGTCATCGGCGATGATGACGGTCCCGATTTTGGAATCATTGGCCGAATTTTCGAGATTGATTTTATCAAGCGGCAGAAGCTGTGGTTTGACGAAGCAAACGGAAATCATGCCGCCATCGGCAAGTTCGGTTTCGTTGAAAATCAGATCTTCTTCGGCAACACCGGTGATCAATTGCTCCCACGCCGGATTGGCGTAGACAATCCGTTCGTCCGCGTCAAAAAGAGCAATGCCTGCTTGCGTCTGCGCAAGTGCATCAATGATCCGATGTTCCATTGGCCACCTACCGATTCGGTGCCCAGTCCCTTACCAAAAGGCACAAAGATTCTTTTTGGGTGAAACGTTCACGTTTCTTGTATGACTCTTAATATTGTTACAGTTTTTTCTAATAAGTCCATGATTTTTAACAGTCACGGATCTAAGTCACTCAAAACGCGTGAAACACTTGTTTGAAACATGTGTTTCAATGATCGTAGTAAGTGAAACATATGTTGCGAAGTGCGAAGTCATGTGGCGTAATTTCAGGTGTCCTGTTGCACAAAGGTGCCTGATAGATGGGTTTGTATTCCGATCTGCGCGAAAAACTGATTTCCGACTATGGCAAGCTAAGTCCGCAGATGCAGAAAGCGGCGCGCTATATTCTGGATCATCCCAACGAGGTCGCCTTGCGGTCGATGCGCGCACTTGCCGCGGCTGCCGATGTTCCGCCCAGCACGATCACCCGTCTGATGGGGGCGATCGGTGTTGGTACATGGCAGGAATTTCGCGACCACTATCAGAACCGGTTGCTTGATCAGCCCGCAAGCTATGCCCAGCGCGCCCGTGAAACGCAAAGTACCGAACATGATGCCAATCGTGACGAACATTTGCTTGAAAGCATCGCGCGTACCGAAATCGACAATATCGGCGCTGCGTTCAATCCCGATCTGATGGCCGGTATGATCAGGGCATGTGCCGCAATCGAAAATGCGCGCCATGTCTATATTGTCGGGCGCGGGGCTGCTTATCCGGCGGCATATCAGTTTGCCTATGCCTATCGGCTGTTTCGCGATAACGGGGTGCTGGTTGATGGTCATGCCGGCGCATTCGGGGATGAATTGCGCGGTATCGGGCGTCGCGATCTGATGATTGCAGTGGCGGCCAAGCCCTATATTCGCGATACGGTCCGCGCCGTTGATTTCGCGCGCAGCCAGCATTGCCCGGTAATCGCAATCAGCGATTCAGACGTGTCCCCGATTGCGCTTGATGCCATGACCAAACTGGTTGTGCGCGATACGTCGCAATCATTTTTCCAAAGTTTTACCGCCGCGTTGTCGGTCATGCAGGCGCTTGTTGCCCTGCTTGTCGCGCGTGGCGGTCAAAAGGCCCTGCAGCGGATTTCCGCAGCAGAAGAACAACTTGCTGCTTTCGATACCTATTTTGAAGACTAGGGCAAAACTGCAGCCCCATACGGATTTCCGAACATGACGACTGTGTCAAATACCAATCCCGTTCCCAATGCCACCACCCGTGTCCTGCATCGTTCCAGTACGGCGACACCGCCGCGTGCTGTTCGCGGTGAAGGCATTTATATCTTTGATCAGAATGGCAAAAGCTATCTTGATGCCTGTGGCGGTGCGGCCGTGTCATGCCTTGGTCACTCCGACCCGGATGTTCGTGCGGCAATGCATGCCCAGATCGATCAGATTGCCTATGCCCATTCCGGGTTCTTTTCATCGGATGCGATGGAAGAACTGGCTGATGAACTGGTGGCCAACGCACCGGCCGGTATGGACAAGGTCTACTTTGTTTCTGGCGGGTCGGAGGCAACCGAAGCCGCTCTTAAGATGGCGCGTCAGTATTTCCTGGAAATCGGGCAGCCGGACCGCAAATACGTGATTGCACGTCGCCAGTCCTATCATGGCAATACGCTTGGTGCCTTGTCGGTGGGCGGCAATATGTGGCGACGCAAACAGTTCGAGCCACTTTTGATCACCGCAAGCCACATTGCACCGGTGTATCAGTATCGGGACCAGCGCCCGGACGAAACGCCGGAGGCCTATGGTCTTCGTGTGGCCAATGAACTTGAAACCGCAATCCTTGAACTTGGCGCCGATAGTGTTGCGGCCTTCGTGGCCGAGCCGGTTGTCGGTGCGACGGCCGGTGCCCTTGCACCGGTGCGGGGCTATTTCAAACGCATTCGCGAGATTTGCGATCAGTACGGTGTGCTGCTGATCCTTGATGAAGTGATGTGCGGTATGGGGCGTACCGGAACCCTTCATGCGATCGAACAGGAAGGCATTTCCGGCGATCTGCAAACAATTGCCAAGGGACTTGGCGCTGGATATCAGCCGATTGGTGCGGTTCTGGTTTCCAAAAAGATCAATGACGCCATTGCAACCGGTTCGGGCTTTTTCCAGCATGGCCATACTTATCAGGGGCATGCCACGGCCTGTGCGGCGGCACTGGCAACCCAGCGGGCAATCCGCGATCGTGATTTGCTCGGCAATGTGGTCAAACAGGGGGAAAACCTTGTGAACGGGCTTCAGGCAAAGCTTGGGCAGCACCCGTTTGTTGGCGATATTCGCGGGCGCGGACTTTTCCGCGGGGTCGAACTGGTTGCAAACCGTGAAACCAAGGACCCGTTTGACCCGGCGCTCAAGATCAATGCGAAGATCAAAAAGGCGGCGTTCGCCCGCGGTCTTATGGCCTATCCGATGGGGGGCACAATTGATGGCGTGCGCGGGGATCATGTGCTGTTTGCGCCCCCGTTCATCGTCACCGAAGACGATGTTGCAAAGATTGTTGATCTGTTTGCAGCTGCATTGGATGACGTCTTTGCCGCCGAGGGGCTGGCATGATGGCATATGGTGAAACCCCGTTTCTGATTGCCGCGGCCCCCAATGGTGCGCGCAAGACCAAAACCGATCTTCCCAACATTCCGATTACCCCGGCCGAGGTCGCCGGCGAGGCGGTTGCCTGCCAGAAGGCCGGGGCGGGAATGATGCATCTGCATGTGCGTGATGATGATCAGAAACACAGTCTGGATGCCGGGCGCTATCGCGAGATGCTGACCGAAGTGCGCAATGCCGTCGGCCCGGACATGCTGTTGCAGGTCACGACCGAGGCGGTTGGCATCTATGATGCCGATGCGCAGATGGCCATGGTGCGTGCGCTTGTGCCTGATGCAGTGTCGATCGCCATTCGTGAAATCGCCCCGCCAAATGCCGACCTTGATCAGGTCAGGGCATTTTGCGAATTCATGCGTGAAGCGGGTATCTTGCCGCAATTCATCCTTTATGCCCCCGAAGATGTCGCGCGTTTCAACCAGCTGGTCGAAGCGGGAATTCTGCCCGGCGAAAAGTTCCCGGTTCTTTTCGTACTGGGGCGTTACACGGTTGGTCAGATGTCCAATCCTGTCGAGTTGCTGCCATTCATCGGGTCCAGCCCGTATGTGTCGGAATGGATGCTGTGTGCGTTTGGTGCGTTTGAAAATGCATGCATCCTGACCGGGGCCGGACTGGGTGGTCACGGGCGTATCGGATTTGAGAATAATCATCTTAAGGTTGACGGATCATTGGCACAGGGTAATGCTGACCTTATCGCGCAGGCACGAGACGGTGCGCGTTTGATGGGCCGCAAGATCGCGACAGGCGAACAAGCAAATCAGATCATGCAACCATTATGGTAGGAGGCCTCCTCGCAAGCACTTGAAATGCTGAAAGTTTGAATTTTATCAGGAGGTTTTGGGGTTATGGGCTTTAAATTCAAAGCGCCCAACCCTATAATCTGGAAGTCGAAACACCTGATTTAACTGGTGTTTCCCTATAATTCGACTGTTCCGTCCAGAATGGTTGGATGCCTTATAACAGGGTGTACAAGGGAGCTAATCCTAATGAAAAAACTAATTGCAGTAGCGACTGCCGTGGCAGCGATTGCTGGCGCATCGCTTTTTGCTGGTCAGGCATCAGCACAGGAAAACCGTTTCATCACCATCGGTACCGGTGGCGTAACCGGCGTTTACTACCCGACCGGTGGCGCGATCTGCCGTCTGGTGAACAAGGATCGTAAAGAGCACGGCATTCGTTGCTCGGTCGAATCCACTGGTGGTTCGTCCTACAACATCAACACCATTCGTTCCGGCGAACTGGATCTTGGTGTGGCCCAGTCGGACGTGCAGTATTATGCAATTCACGGTGAAAAAGCCTTCTCCGAAGTCGGCCCGTTTGAAGATCTTCGTGCGGTCTTTTCAATTCATGCAGAGCCGTTTACCGTTGTTGCCCGCGCTGATGCCGGCATCAAAACCTTTGACGATCTCAAAGGCAAGCGCGTGAACCTTGGTAACCCGGGTTCCGGTCAGCGCGACACCATGGACGTCGTTCTAGCTGCCAAAGGCTGGACCCTTGACGATTTCGCACTGGCGTCCGAACTGAAGCCGGCTGAACAGTCCCAGGCACTTTGCGACAACAAGATCGACGCGATGATCTACACCGTTGGTCATCCTAATGGCTCGATTCAGGAAGCAACAACAGCTTGCGACTCTGTCTTGGTTGAAGTTGCAGGTCCAGAGATCGAAAAATTGGTTGCTGATAACCCTTATTACCGCATTGCAACCATTCCGGGTGGCATGTATCGCGGAAACCCGGAAGATGTTAAAACCTTCGGTGTTGGCGCGACCTTTGTTTCTTCGACGAATACGGATGCCGATATTGTGTATCAAGTTGTCAAAGCTGTTTTTGAGAACTTCGACACATTTAAGGGGCTGCATCCGGCTTTTGGCAACCTCGTCAAAGAGGAAATGGTCAAGGACGGTCTGTCTGCACCGCTGCATGACGGCGCTGTCAAATACTACAAAGAAGCAGGCCTGATGTAATTCAGGCAGGAACGGAGGGCAGGTTTCTGCCCTCCGTTTTTCTTTCTTTCGCCCGCTGGGTACGACCAAAAAATTGAATTAAACGGTATCGTTGATCGATACCAGGGTACTCCGTGGGCGACCGGGTGTGTGTCGACGGAGATTTTTTGATTCTGGAGACCAGAACAAAAATCTTTGTTCAGACCGGGAGTTTGTAATGACCGACGTGAAAAACGCGAACCAGGGTGCGTCTGATCAGGACCTGCAGGATCTTATTGCAGAAAATGATACAGGTGCGCGCCAGCCGAGCGGCATGACAGCAAAGGTCTTGCTGTATGTTGCCGTGGCGTGGTCGTTGTTCCAGCTGTGGCTGGCATCACCATTGCCCTATCTTGTCAGCTTTGGCGTGTTCAACTCGACCGAGGCACGGTCGATCCATTTGGCTTTTGCCGTCTTTCTTGCATTTCTGGCCTATCCGGCCTTCAAGACATCGCCGCGCAGCTATATTCCGATCCTTGACTGGGTTCTGGCGGCGGCTGCGGCGTTTTGTGCTGCCTATATTTACATCTTTTACCGCGACCTTGCCGGGCGTCCGGGACTTCCGATTACCCAGGACCTGGTTGTGGCCGGTGCCGGTCTGGTGCTGTTGCTTGAAGCAACCCGCCGTGCGCTTGGCCCGCCCTTGATGTGTGTTGCGGTCCTGTTTCTGGTGTATGTCTTCTTCGGGAATGCTGCCTGGGTGCCGGATGTGCTGCAATGGGCCGGGGCCAGCTTCTCCAAGGCGATGTCGCACCAGTGGATCACAACCGAAGGCGTATTCGGGATTGCGCTTGGCGTTTCGACAAGCTTCGTCTTCCTGTTCGTGCTGTTTGGATCGCTTCTCGATAAAGCCGGTGCAGGCAACTATTTCATCAAGGTGGCGTTTGCCGCCCTTGGTCACATGCGCGGTGGTCCTGCAAAGGCCGCTGTTCTGTCATCGGCAATGACCGGTCTTATTTCGGGTTCATCGATTGCCAACGTTGTGACCACCGGTACATTCACCATTCCGTTGATGAAACGTGTCGGCTTCTCGGGTGAGAAGGCCGGTGCGGTCGAAGTTGCATCCTCGGTCAATGGTCAGATCATGCCGCCGGTCATGGGGGCTGCTGCCTTCCTGATGGTCGAATATGTCGGCATTCCGTACCCGGAAGTCATCAAGCATGCCTTCCTGCCGGCAACGATTTCCTATATCGCGCTGATCTATATCGTTCACCTTGAAGCGCTCAAGGCGAACATGAAGGGCCTGCCGAAACGGGTGACCTCGACCCTTGGTCAGACCCTGATCCGGTCGCTTCTGTTTGTGCTGTCGCTGGTTGTTCTGTCAGGTGTTGTTTATTACGCCATCCTGTTCCAGAAGCAGATGTTTGGTGCGGCTGTTGGTTGGGTTGTCGCGATTGAATGCGCGATCATTTATCTGGCCGGTCTTTATTATGCGGCCAAATATCCTGATCTGGAAATGGACGACCCGAACAAGCCGGTGGTGGAATTGCCGCAGCTTGGCGAAACAGCAAAAGCCGGTTTGCATTATCTGTTGCCGGTTGTGGTTCTGGTCTGGTTCCTGATGATCGAGCTGAAATCACCGGGACTTTCGGCCTTCTGGGCGACGGTTCTGATGATCTTCATCATGCTGACCCAGCATGCGGCCAAGGCATATTTCCGCAAAACTGCGGATTATGCAGCCGGGTTCAAACAGGGCTTTGCCGATGTCATCGACGGTTTTGCGACCGGTGCACGTAACATGATCGGCATCGGTGTCGCGACGGCGGCGGCCGGTATCATCGTCGGTACCGTATCGCTGACCGGTATCGGGCAGGTGATGGTTGAATTCGTCGAACTGATTTCGGGCGGCAATCTGATGCTGATCCTGATCTTTACGGCGGTGATCAGCCTGATCCTGGGCATGGGGCTTCCGACCACGGCAAACTATATCGTGGTTTCCAGCCTGATGGCGCCGGTGATTGTCGAACTTGGCGCGGAAAACGGCCTGATTGTGCCGTTGATCGCGGTACACCTGTTTGTGTTCTATTTCGGGATCATGGCCGATGTGACCCCGCCGGTTGGTCTGGCGTCCTTTGCAGCGGCTGCGGTATCGGGATCTGATCCGATGAAAACAGGTGTGGTGGCATTCTTCTATTCGATGCGTACCGCGGTTCTGCCGTTCCTGTTCCTGTTCAACACCCAGCTTCTGATGATCGGTCTGGATCATCCGGTGGATGTGGTGATGGTGATCATTGTTTCGACAATAGCCATGCTGGTCTTTGCCGCAGCAACGCAGGGCTACTTCTTTGCCCGGTCCAAGCTGTGGGAAAGTGCGGCATTGCTGCTGATTGCCTTTACCCTGTTCCGTCCGGGTTTCTGGCTTGATCTGATCGAGCCGCCTTATGACAACCTTCCGGCAGCATCGATCATCGAAGATGCCGAAGGCATGCCGGAAAATTCCAGCATTCTTCTGGATGTTGAAGGCATCAATATCGAAGGCGAAGAAGTTTCCAAATCCGTGATGCTGCCGCTTGGTCCGGCAGGTTCGGGTGAGGATCGTCTTTACAATGCGGGTATTGCCGTTCGCAACGAAGATGGTCGCATCTTCATTGACGATCTGGTCTTTGCCGGACCGGCCGAAAAAGCCGGCCTGGATTTCGATTTCGAAATCACGGCAGTAAAGGTCGAAGCTGATCGCATGCCCAAGGAAGTGTTCTTTATCCCGGCATTCTTGTTGCTGGGTGGGATCATTGTTCTGCAACGCCGTCGCAAGCGCAGTGAAGAAGCGCTTGGCACAGCCTGACAGGGAGAATGAACATGTATAAGGATATTCTGGTTACAGTAGACCTTGATCATGAGTCTTCCTGGAAGAAGGCCGTGCCGGTCGCGATCAAGCAGGCGCAAAGCTTTGGCGCGCGTTTGCATGTTCTGACTGTGGTGCCATCTGTCGGCATGTCAATGGTCGGGCAGTTCTTCCCCAAGGGATATGAAGGCAAGGTTCTTGAAGCCTATAATCAGCGGCTGCATGAATTTGTGTCCGAACATATCCCTTCCGATATCAAGGTTCAGCATATCGTGGGGCAGGGCACCGTGTACGAGGTGATCCTGAAGATGGCCAAGAAAACCAATTGCGATCTGATCGTGATCGGTGCCCATCGTCCGGAACTGAAAGACTATCTGCTTGGGCCGAACGCGGCCCGCGTTGTCCGCCATGCCGATTGTTCGGTGATGGTGGTACGCGACTGATTTCGGCTTTTCCGATCAAAGCCGGTATGTGCAAAGGGGCGATGCATTGCATCGCCCCTTTGTCTTTGGAACATCGCCGGGACGCGAAAGGTCTTATTTGGCTGCGCACGGGTTGGCGGCACAAGGATTTGCAGCGCACGGATTTTTCGCAGCGCACGGGTTTGCTGCACAAGGATTAGCCGCGCACGGGCTGCAAGGATTGACGATTTTTTTCGCAGCACACGGATTGGCCGCACACGGATTTGCTGCGCACGGGTTCGCCGCACAGGGATTGGCCGTGCAACTTGCCACTTCGGCGGTCGGCGACGGAAGCGGCGCTGCCATTGCCATCGGGGTTGCCATTGCAATGCCGGTGCCCATGGCCAGTGCCGGAAGCAATGCTTTTTTGGCGAAGCTCTGTGATTTCTTGGTCATTCTTGCCTCTCTGAAAGGTCCTGTTCGATCAAAGCCCGACGGCGATGCTGCCGATCGGTGCAGGCACTATGGGCCAAAATGGCAGGCGTGCGGCGTCACATGGTTTCACTGTTGTGTGAGAGCTTTGTGTATGGTCAGCGCCCGGCAATTGCCCCGGTTATCGCGATTTCACAATGATTTGGTCGGATAAAACCGGATTTAAATCCTCAAACTGATTGAAAGAACGGTCACTTTTACTCATCTTGATGATAATAAAGACGACAGATCAAAGTCGTCGGGCGGGCTAAAGAAACCGTGAGAACCAAGTTCGATCAGGACGGAATTCGCATATGAGAGTTGGGGACAGTATCGCATCTATTCATAAAATGTGCGCAGCGGCATTTCTGTTGGGGATGATTGCCGCCACACCGGCACAGGCAGATGACGGTGATATACCGTCTGTTGTCGAAATCCCGTCAGGCTGGTTCTGGCAAGGATCGGATTCGGTTGAACGCCAGTATGCCTATCAGATTGACGAACAGGTCTATGGTCATGATCTGAGCCGGCGCAATCGCTGGTACGATATCGAAGCTGACAAATGGCATGTGCATCTTCTGAGTTATCATATTGCCAAAACGCCGGTGACAAATGATCAGTACGCGGCTTTCATCGAAGATACCGGGCACCCGGCACCGGAAATGACGCGCGATGAATGGAACCGGCAGGGGCTGATCTATAACTTTGACACCATACAGCCGTTCCTGTGGTCAAAGGGCAAACCACCCAGAGGGCGCGGCAACCATCCGGTCGTTCTTGTATCCTGGCAGGATGCAGAAGCCTATGTGCAGTGGCTTGGCGAAAAGACCGGCAAAAAGTGGGCCTTGCCCAGTGAACTTCATTGGGAAAAGGCGGTACGGGGACCGGAAGGCGCATTTTATCCGTGGGGCAATATTTTTGATCCCGATCGGCTCAATAGCGGTGACCGCGGACCGTTCGATACAATGCCGGTCGGGCAGTTCGAACCCGGTCCGTACGGGTTGTATGACGGTGCTGGTCAGGTGTTTGAATGGACATCAACATCGGCCCAGGCTGGCTATCGGCTGGTCAAGGGCGGGTCATGGGATGACCGGGGATGCGGTGTCTGTCGACCGGCGGCGCGGCATGGGCGTCCGGAACATCTCAAACATATCCTGATCGGGTTCCGGGTGATGTATCTGGACTGACAGACTGTCCGGTCCGTATCCCGTGTGCGATGTTTCCATTGTTAAATCAGGCCGTTTTGATGGAACATTGTTGCAAACCAGCGTGAAATCACTAACTCTTGATCGGTGTTCATTCGCCCGCGGGCATGAATGCCGATAATTCTGCCTTTGCGGAAATTCTGAGCGGATCGCAAAGATGCTGGTGTTTGTATGACCGATATTGAAATTGACTGGACTTCACTGCCGACGGGCCAACTGGAACGGATGTTGGCTGCCGGTCGCGATGTTATGGAATGCCATCGTGTCTTGACGGCAACCGGCGACAACATTGTTGGTGAACTGATCAAAGGGGCGGGGGCCTTTTATGAATGGTCCCATTATCCCGAAGGCGATGTCTATGATCGCCAGTCACATGCGCAATTCTATTATCATGCCCATCCCAAGGAAGAACGTCGTGAATGGGATGAACATGGTCATTTCCATACATTCTTGCGTCCGCGCGGCATGCCCGACCATTGCAAACCAAAACAGATTGACGGGTTTGAATATCCCGAAGGCCCGAATGACGCATTGTCTCATCTGATCGCTTTTTCGATGGATGAATTCGGTTTTTGTCAGCGACTCTTTACCACCAATCGCTGGGTGACCGGTGAAGTCTGGTATGATGCAGATGACGTGATCAATATGCTTGACGGGTTTCTGATCGATCATGCCCAGCCGTCCTGGCCGGTGAACCGGTGGGTATCGGGGATGATGGTGTTGTTCCGCCCGCAAATCGAAGCATTGATCCGCAAACGCGACATTGCAGTTGCCAGCTGGCAGGAAGCCCATCCTGATCGCGATGTTTACGAAGACCGCGAACTTGAAGTCACATCAACCGAAAATGTCACCGTTGTTGATCAGATCCGTGCGATTGGTGATGAGTTGGGAAGACGGCGCAAGGCGGCATAATTGCTTCGTTCCAATTTCGGATCGAGAAAACAAAATGGCCGGCTGCATGTATTTGCGCCGGCCATTTTCATATGAAGTCGCGGGATGGTCCTGAACCGGAATTACTTGGTTTTCAGGAATTCGATGATATCGGCGACGTCTTCATCTTTTTTGAGTTTGAACGCCATTTTCGAACGTTCCTTGGAACCGGCGATCTCGCTGAGTTTCGCAGACGGGTCTTTGAGGTAATCGGTCAGGAATGCTTCGTCGGCGACAAAGCCCTTCTCGCAGGCGGCCAGATAACCGCGCCCGTATTTGTAGCCCTCAACAGTGCCGCATTCGCGTCCGACTGCCCCGGCAAGACTTGGCCCAACCTTGTTCACGCCGGCTTCAATGCTGTGGCAGGCAGCGCAGCGTTTGAACAGTTTCTCGCCATTTGCGGCATCCCCGGCCATTGCTGGCGCGGTTGCGAGGATGACCAGAGAACTGGCGACAAAAGACAGTTTGCGCAAATAGGTCATTGTGGATCTCTCTCTTGGTTCTTTTGACGATCGGTACAATCTGTTTTCGGACTACCATTTCGCAGGGTAAACGCAAGGTCAACACGGCAGAACGTCACTGGAAAAAATTGCCATGTCATCCGGTATTGGAAAATCTCAGTGAGACTTACCATATCTGATAAGTCAGGGATTTGAGTTTCATCAATTAATCAGGATGAATTTACGGTATTTCCTGATACGTCGGGTTGGCGCATATGGTTTGTTTTTCACAGGCCAAATTGTACGGCAGAACGCGGTTGTGAAGGTTTCAGTTGAACAATGAAAACTGCAGGATGTTTGAAAATCAGCAACTTGTCGTCCGCACGGGGAAAATATGTTTGTCGATTTAGTGCCAAAAGTATAATCTGCTTGTGCGAATTGGCAGCCAGTTGAGAAGCGTGCCAGGAGATATCTATTGCCACGTATCACAAAAGACGATCTGAACAAGCTGGTTCAGGACCCTTCGGGGGATAACCGCGCTGAGACAGCCGATAAGATTAGCCGTGAATTTTCCACGGATACACTCTCGGAGAGTGAACGTGTTCTGGCTGAAGATATCTTTCGACTGATGATCCGCGATGCCGAGATTCGCGTGCGCAAGGCGCTTGCGAAGAACTTGGCCCAGACCCCGCTTGTTCCCCATGATGTGGCCGCAACGCTTGCCCGTGATGTGGATGAGGTTGCGCTTCCGGTTCTTGAATTTTCCGAAGTTCTGAACGACGAAGACCTGGTCGATATCATTGGTGACAATGCCGACAGTGTCGAAAAGCAGCGCGCCATTGCGTCGCGTGCCTATGTTTCGGAAATTGTATCTGCGACCCTTGTCGATATCGGTCATGAAGACGTGATGGTCGACCTGATGTCAAACCAGGGTGCTGAAATCAGCGAAGTTTCCCTGCAAAAAGTCGTCAATGATTTTGGCGACAATGAACGCATCCAGAAACCGATGATCGAACGCAATCACTTGCCCATTACCATTGCCGAACGGCTGGTGACGCTGGTGTCCGAGCGGATGCGTTCGCAACTGATTTCGCGCGGGCACATCCCCGAAGGGATCGTTAACGCGGTCATGACCCAGTCACAGGAAAGCGCGACAATCGGGCTTCTGGGCGATGGTGTCGAAGATCGCGACGTCGAATTGCTTGTCGAACATCTTTATACCAACAATCGTTTGACCAGCGGGTTGATCCTGCGCGCTCTTTGCATGGGTGATGTGTCCTTCTTCGAGGCGGCGCTGGCCAAGCGCGCCGGGGTGTCGCTGATCAATACGCGCATTCTTATTCATGATAGCGGGCCTTTTGGTCTTGAGGCGATCTATAACAAGGCCAAGCTGCCCGAACATTTCTTCCCGGGTGTCCGGGCCGCGATTGAAGTCGCGCGCGAAACCACCTTTGATGGCGGAGAACAGGACAAGGAACGCTATTCGCGCCGGATGATCGAACGGGTTCTGACCCAGTATGGCGATCTTGGTGTCGAATTCGATTCAGATGACGTCGATTATCTGATGGGGCGGATGTTGCAATTGCCAAGTGAACGGGCAATGCATACCTGATTGTTCTGCTGCTGAAATTGCCGGAAATTTACGAAACCGCCCGATCCATGATCCGGGCGGTTTTCTTTTGTGCGATCCCGGTCGGGGGCAGGCAGCAAAAAAGGCGCTGTGTGATGTACAGCGCCTTTTTGATGTGATCGGATGCTATTGGTTATTCAAGGAACGTGTTTGGCATCCACAATGCCAGTTCCGGGAAATACATAACCAGCAGCAATCCAAGAACCTGAAGCAGAACAAAGGGAATGATGCCTTTGTAGATCTGCTGGATCGAGATCGATTTCGGCGCCACACCTTTAAGATAGAACAGGGCAAACCCGAAGGGTGGCGTCAGGAAGCTTGTTTGCAGGTTAACTGCGACCAGAACCGCGAACCATGTCAGCACCTGCGCATGGGTGGCATCAACACCACCGATATCAAGATGATGACCGAAATCAAGCTGGGCAATAACCGGGGCAAAGATCGGCAGAACGATCAGGGTGATTTCGACCCAGTCAAAGAAGAAGCCAAGAATGAAGACAATCAGCATCAGCAAAAGCAGAATGCCCCACGGTCCAAGTCCCGCACCTTCGACAAGGTCAATCACCAGATCATCCCCGCCAAGCGAGCGGAAGACATAGGAAAAGACCGTTGCACCGGCAAACAGGAAGAACAGCATTGCGCCGGTCAGGGCAGAGCGTTCGCATACATCCTTAAGGACCGGCCATTTAAGACGTCCCTTGACCAGGGCCAGGAAGGTCGCACCAACGGCGCCGACACCGGCCGCCTCGGTCGGGGTGGCAAACCCGGCAAAGATCGATCCCAGAACCAGAACAATCAGGAAGACCGGCGGCAGGAAGCTGCGCAGCATCATCTTGACCAGATCCATGCCATGAACCGCTTCGCCCTCGGGCAGGGGCGGTGCAAGGGACGGATTGATCTGGCAGCGAACAAAGATATACAGCGTATAAAGACTTGCCAGAAGCAGACCCGGAATGATCGCGGCCAGGAACAGGTTGCCGACCGATACCGACAACAGATCGGACATCAGAACCAGCATGATTGATGGCGGGATCAGAATGCCCAGTGTGCCGGATGCGGCAATCGTACCGGTGGCCAGCGACGGGTCATAATTGCGTCGCATCATGACCGGCAGGGCCAGAAGCGTCATCATGACAACCGATGCACCGATAATGCCGGTGGTGGCAGCCATGATGGTGCCCATCAGGGTGACAGACAGTGCAAGCCCGCCCGGAACTTTCCGCAGCAGCATGTTGAGGCATTCCAGAAGATCTTCTGCAACGCCACTTTTTTCCAGCATCGTGCCCATATAGATGAACATCGGCACCGCAACCATCACCATGTTTTCGGAGATGCCGCCCCAGATGCGTGAAACGATATTGAAAAATTCAATAAACGAGAAAATGTCATAGGCCATGCCAAGGAAGCCAAATGCAATCCCGATGCCCGAAATGACAAATGCGACCGGAAGTCCCGTGAAAACAAGAATGCCCAACGAGGCAAACATGAACAGCGGAAACCAGTCTTCGATATAGAAGTTACCCATTTTGGATGTATCCCTGTTCCGCTTAGTCTTCGACTTTGGCGATATCGCCAAGGTCTGCGTGATGAGTACCGACATAATAGCCGGCACGCTTGTGCAGGTCGGTCGGACCAAAGACAAAAACGAAGCATTTCAGGAAGATGGAAATGCCCGCCATGGCAAGAAGGCCAAAGCCGATCGGAATGGTGGACTTGATAATCCAGCGATGGGTCAATCCGGTCGCAGCGGCCGAAACCTCGTGGCTGTCATAGGACCGGGCAACAAAATCAAAACCGAAATAGATAACCAGTGCACAAAACGGCAAGACACACAAAATGCCGCCGATCATTTCAATGATGGCGCGCGTGCGCGGGCGCAGATTGTCACGAATAAGTTCGATGCGAACGTGGGAATCACGAACATAACCATATCCAAAGCACAGCATGAACAGGCCGGTATGCAGGTGCCATTCAAGTTCTTGCAGCTTGATGGAGCCCTGACCGCCGAATTTGCGCTGGATCACGTCATAGATGATGACGAACATCAGTGGAATGGCAAGCAGGGAAGCGAGCTTTCCCGCGCGGGTAACAACATTGTCCATGCTGTCACTGATTTTTAGTAGCGCTTCCATAGAAGTCTCCCGGGTCTTTTTTATTCGCGGTCAAGGCCGGGGGCACCTGGCACCCGGCCTTGCCGAGACTTGTTCTTATTGACTGCATTAGCAGTCAGTCAGACCTGTCGGATTAGTCGAGATAACCGATGTCTTTCCAGATTTTGTAGTTCGCACGGAACTCCTGGAGGCTCTCATAGGCCATTTTGAAGTCAGCATCATCAGCCGAAAGTTCGGCCGCAACTTCTTCCCATGCTCCGCGCATCGCGCTCAGCATTTCAGGGGACCATTTCTTGATGTTGACGCCTTTTTCCTGCAACTCTTTCAGAGCCGCGAACTGAATGGCTTCACCTTCGGCAAAACCGTAAGCCAGGTTGTCGTTACAAACGGCTTCGATCTGTGCCTGCTGGGTTTTGTCCAGTGCGTCCCACTTTTCCTTGTTCATCATCAGATCAAAGAAGGTCGACTGCTGATGCCAGCCCGGGAAGTAGTAATATTTCGCGACCTGGTGGAAGCCGAGCTTAAGGTCAATTGCCGGCATCGAGAATTCGGTGGCATCAATGGTGCCAAGTTCAAGGGCCGGGTAAATGTCACCTGCTGACAAAAGCTGGGTGGAAACACCAAGCTTTTCCATGACCTTTGCGCCAAGGCCGAAGAAGCGCATTTTCAGACCTTTAAGGTCTTCAACCGTGTTGATTTCCTTGGAGAACCAACCGGATGCTTCCGGTGCGATCAGGCCGCAGAACAGCGACTTGATGCCATGTTCAGCATACAGCTTGTCAAAGATTTCCTGACCGCCGCCAAACTTGACCCAGGCCAGGTATTCACCAGCCTGCGGACCGAACGGAACCGAGCCAAACAGCTGCAGTGCCGGAACTTTACCTGCCCAGTAGCCCGGTGTGGAGAATGCGGCATCAATCGAGCCGGTCGAAACGGCATCGAAAACTTCAAGTGCCGGCACAAGTGCACCCGGCTCATAGAATTTGATTTTGATGTTGCCACCGGAAACTTCGTCGATCTTGTCGTCGACGCGCTTACCAAGCGTACCAAGCTGGGTCAGGCTACCCGGATAGGTCGAACCCATTTTCCAGCGAACACGCTCCTGAGCATTTGCATCAGACGGCGCCACAGAAAATGCAGCTGCAGCAAGAACAGCGGCACAGGTTGCCGACTTGAGCAATTTAGAAAAAGTCATTCGTCTTCCTCCCTAAGAAGTCCGAAATTGGTAATACCACGTGAGGTCGACTACCGCCTTTTGCTTTTATTATTGGGCGGTTTTCTCCCCGATCTTTATGTTGCAGGGCGAAGCATAAGCGTATTTCGCAAGTATGGGCAAGTTTGTTTAGCCCGTTGCGCAAGAAAATATCTTTCCGTTCGGGGAAAAAAGAACTTGCATTACTATTCAAAAGTAGGAATTGCGCACTGAAATGCCGATTTCATCCGGCTTTTGGTGATGGTGCGGTTAGAATCCTTATAAACTACATAGTTTTTGCCATTCCGCCGAATTTAATAGGGCGGAGTCGGCTTTTTGCCAGATGGAATCGGGGATGCCGATTTTGGCCGGGCAGGGGATAACTTGTCGCGGGGAGGGCACAGCTACCGGAATGGATAGTGGGCATGAGGGGCCTGCATCATGAAACCGCTCGGGCCATTGCATCTGCAACACCGTCAAAAGGGGGTGGCACACATCATCGACCAGGCCGGATGGGAAGGGACCGATCAACATGAAGTTTCAGGGATGAAAACACCGGAAATAAAAACGGGCGATCTTTCAATGAAAGACCGCCCGACTGATGGTCGGAGCGAGAGGATTCGAACCTCCGACCCCTGCCTCCCGAAGACAGTGCTCTACCAGGCTGAGCTACGCTCCGTCAGTGGGCGGAGGTTTAGCCCGTCTTTCGGCGCGGATCAAGCATAATCCGGCTGTTTCGGGTGAAAAAATTCGTCGAAATTTGATGTTTCAGCACCCGGTTGCCCGAAAGCGATAAAGATCACCTCTGGGCTGGGGGGAACCGGGATGAAGTTGCCGATCGCGGCGGGTAAAACGCAAAAGGCCCCGAAACGCCGAAACGTTTCAGGGCCTTTGAATGATGGTCGGAGCGAGAGGATTCGAACCTCCGACCCCTGCCTCCCGAAGACAGTGCTCTACCAGGCTGAGCTACGCTCCGTCATTCTGCGAAGCCGGGTGATACTGGTTTATGAAGCATGACGCAAGATATTTTTACGACAAACTTCAACGACCCCGGCATGCGTTTGGGGTATGGCCGTTAATAAGGGCGGGAAATACAGAACTCTACCGCTTCGATCATCGCATCCTTGATCGCGCCATCTTCAAAACGGGCAAGTGTATCAATCGCCATCTGGCCGTATTCGCGGGCCCGGTCCATGGACGCATCAAGGGCATCATATTTGCGAATAAGGGTCTGCGCCCGGTCAAGGTCGCCGTCTTTGAAATCCTGATCTTCCATGCAGCGGCGCCAGAATGCTTTTTCTTCATCATCGCCCTTGGTATAGGAAATAATGACCGGCAGCGTCACCTTGCCATCGCGGAAATCATCGCCGACGGTTTTGCCAAGTGTTGCCTGATGGGCCGAATAATCCAGAACATCGTCAATCAGCTGGAATGCCGTGCCAAGATAAATGCCATAAAGGCGCAGGGCTTCTTCGTCTTCGGCGGAGCGGTTGGCAATCACCGCGCCAATTTGTGACGCCGCGCCAAACAGGGCCGCGGTTTTGGCCGTGATGACTTCAAGATAGGCTTCCTCGGTCGTGCCCATGTCGTTTGCCGTCGACAGCTGAAGGACCTCGCCCTCGGCAATGACAGCCGATGCCTGTGCCAGAATATCAAGAACGCGAAGCGATCCGGTTTTGACCATGACCACAAAGGCGCGCGCAAACAGGAAATCCCCGACCAGAACGCTTGCTTCGTTGCCAAACAGGGCATTTGCCGATGCCTGACCCCGGCGCAGCTGGCTTTCATCGACTACATCGTCATGCAGAAGCGTTGCGGTATGGATGAATTCGACACATGCGGCGAGATCAACCGCATGCGGGCCGTCGCCATATCCGCATAACCGGGCTGCGGCCAGTGTTAGCATCGGACGCATACGCTTGCCGCCGGCTGCAACCAGATGGGTTGCCAATTGCGGAATCAGGGCGACTTCGCTGTGCATGTTGTCGATGATCACCTGATTGACACGCTTCATATCGGCGTCGACAAGGTTGATCAGTGAATCAAGGCTCGGCTGAGTCTTAGGCTGCGGTGCGGTATTGGTCACGCTGTATTCCGACTATCTCAATGGCATCTTCGCTGCCTGCTTTGGGCGAAGATCGCAAATAACACCAGGCGGCCTCAACATAGATAGGCCAAGGCACCATGGTCAAGTGGACAAATCGTATCGGGTGATCTGGATTTCTCCCGATAAATTGCGGTTTTGCCGACAGAATTTTGAAATCTCTGTCTGCAAGCCCCTACATTATATTACATATAGTCTGTTCCTGTCGTTCCGATCCAAGGGTGCAGGACGCAGGCGACACCAAAGTTTCAGGGGAAATGCCAGATGATTGAACTCTTTCGCAGCAATGATCCGATCGAACTGAGCTGGGCGCAATCGGTCTTGGCGGACGAAGGAATCACAAGCCATATCTTTGACTATCATGCCAGCATCATCGAAGGATCGATTGGTGCACTTCCCCGCCGCTTGATGGTGGATGGCGAAGCCGAAAGCCGGGCGAAATACATTCTCGATATTGCCAGACGCGATCTGGATGCGCATAACGCTGCGACCAATTCATCCTCCGATGCCCTGGCATCGGAATAACACAGCAGGCAGGACCTTGATCTGATGGCAAGCGCAGTGGCAGCAATAGACGTCCCTGATTTTCCGGAAGCACGCATCAGTCATGATTATCTGCTGGGTGGGGCGGTGACGTTGAAACAGCCGGTGGACGGCTATCGCGCGGCTGTCGATGCGGTGTTGCTGGCGGCTTCTGTTTCGATCAATTCCAGGCGGGATGAAAAGATTCTGGATGTCGGGGCGGCGGTGGGGTCGGCTGGGCTTTGTGTCGCCAAGCGGCTTGAGGATGCAAAGGTTACCGGGGTCGAACTTCAGGATGACCTTTACGCCCTGTTTTGCCGCAACGTCGTGGAAAATGAACTGGCGGGCCGGGTCAACCCGGTTCACGGTGATATCAATGATGTCAGCTTGCCGCTTGTCGCGGAAAGCTTCGATCAGGTGATTTCAAATCCGCCCTATTATGCCGGGGGCACGCGACCGGCCAATGAAAGCCGCGCGACCGCCCATCAGGAAGGCAGTGCCGATCTGAAAGACTGGATCGGCTTTTGCCTTAAGATGGTTCGGCAAAAGGGCCGTATTACCCTGGTACATCGTGCGGATCATCTGGACCGTATCATCGGGCTTTTGCATCGTCGGGCCGGTGATATGACAGTTTACCCGATCTGGTCCAAGGCCGATTCAGATGCACCTTTGCGGGTCATTGTATCGGCCAGAAAGGGTGTGGCATCCCCGCTTTGCATGCGGCGCGGGATTGTTCTGCATGATGCCGCGGGGGCATATTTGCCCGAAACCGATATACTTTTGCGCAATCCGTTGCCATTGCCCGGTTTCTAAATCGCGTAGAGTTCCCTATAAGGGCGACATGGCTGTGGCCTGTGTCACGGAAATTTGGGTGCTTTGGGACCGGATATGCTGAGCTTTTCGAAAATAATCTTCACTGCCTTGGTCATTGTTGTCGTCTGGCAAGGTTTCAAGCTGTTTAACCGTGCCAAACAGGTCCCGACCAAGGATCAGCCCAAGCAAACCCGCGCCCAGAAAAGCGAACAGTCCGCGCCCGCCGCGCAGGAGATGGAAAAATGCCCTGATTGTGGCGTTTACCATGCCGAGGGTTCATCCCATCGCTGTGATGCCTGAGTCTGATATTCTTGTCCGTAAATAACAGCATTCCGGGCTACGACTTTGGGTGAAATTGCGTGAATTTTGCTTGGAAATCCGGATCGGATCGTTGATCTATGTTGCTGCAATGCGGCATAAGAAGGCCAGCCCGGATGCAAGGGTTGCAAATTCAGCGTGTCTCAGGGCTTTTGCGTTCTTGACCGCGAGGGGGCAGGGCGGTAGCTTGCCGCTCTAATTTATAGGCAACAGTAATAGAGAGTTCGCGCCATGGCGCTCGACGGGTCGCAACGTCCCCCTTCATTCCAGGAAATCATTCTTCGACTGCAAAGCTATTGGGCTGATCAGGGATGTGTCATCCTTCAGCCATATGACTTGGAAGTCGGTGCCGGTACCTTCCATACCGCGACAACCCTGCGCGCGCTTGGTCCGGAAAGCTGGAATGTGGCTTATGTGCAGCCATGTCGTCGCCCGACCGATGGTCGTTATGGCGAGAACCCCAACCGTTTGCAGCATTACTACCAGTTCCAGGTTCTGCTGAAACCGTCGCCCAGCAATTCGCAGGATCTGTATCTTGGATCGCTGAAACATCTGGGCATTGATCCGATGGCCCATGATATCCGTTTTGTCGAGGATGACTGGGAAAGCCCGACCCTTGGGGCATGGGGCCTTGGCTGGGAAGTCTGGCTTGACGGTATGGAAGTCACCCAGTTCACCTATTTCCAGCAGGTTGGCGGTTTTGAATGTAATCCGGTTCCGGTCGAGCTGACCTATGGTCTGGAACGTCTGGCGATGTATATCCAGGGCGTCGAAAATGTTTATGACCTTGATTATAATGGTCAGGGCGTGACCTATGGCGAAGTGTTCCTTCAGAACGAAGTTGAACAATCGACCTATAACTTTGAAGTTGCGAACACCGATATGTTGTTCCAGCACTTCAAGGATGCACAGGCCGAGTGTGCGGTGAATATCGAACGCGGTCTGGCACTTCCGGCCTATGAACAGGCCATGAAAGCAAGCCATCTCTTTAACCTTCTTGATGCGCGCGGCGTGATTTCGGTTACCGAACGTGCGGCCTATATCGGTCGTGTTCGTGACATGTCGAAATCCTGCTGCGAGGCGTGGCTGCGGTCGCGCGGCCATCTGAAAGAGGAGGCATAAGTTATGGCCGAGTTGCTGCTTGAACTGTTTTCCGAAGAAATCCCGGCCCGTATGCAGGCCCGTGCAAGCGAAGACCTGTCGAAACTGGTGACGGATGGTCTGAAGGCCGCCGACCTTGCATTTGACAATGTCGAGGCACTTGTGACCCCGCGTCGTCTGGCGCTGATCATTGACGGTTTGCCGGAAAAGCAGCCTGACCTGCGCGAAGAACGCCGCGGTCCGCGTGCCGATGCCCCGGAAAAGGCCATCAGCGGGTTCCTTGCCGGCAACGGCGTGACCCTTGAACAGTGCGAAAAGCGCGAAACGCCCAAGGGGGTCTTCCTGTTTGCAATTGTCGAGCAGAAAGGCCGCCCGGCATCCGAGGTGATCAAGGACATCATCGAAGACGCGATGAACAAACTGCCATGGCCGAAATCCATGCGCTGGGCTGATCAGAAAGTCCGCTGGGTTCGTCAGCTTGACCGTATCCTGTGCCTGTTTGACGGCAAGGTGATCCCGGTAACCTATGGTCCGGTAACGGCTGGTGACAGCACCCGTGGTCATCGCTTCCTGGCACCGGCGGAATTCAGCGTTGCCAATGCTGCGGAATATAAGGAAAAACTGCGCGCCGCCAAGGTCATGATTGACCGCGAAGAGCGCAAGCAGGTTATCCTTGAAGGTGCCAAAAAACTGGCCGCTGCCGAAGGATATGAGCTTCTTGAAGACAATGGTCTTCTTGAAGAAGTCTGTGGTCTGGTTGAATGGCCGGTTCCGGTCATGGGCAAGGTCGACGACCAGTTCATGGACATCCCGCGCGAGGTGCTGGAAACCTCAATGCGTGAACATCAGAAATATTTCGTTGTTGAAGACAAGGACGGCAAACTTGCCGCGCGCTTCATCACGATTTCCAACATGGTGACTGCCGACAACAACGCCAAAATCATCGCCGGTAACGAGCGTGTTCTGCGTGCGCGTCTGCATGATGCCAAATTCTTCTGGGATCAGGATCGGAAGGTGACGCTGCAATCGCGTCTGCCGAAACTTGATAACATCGTCTTCCACGCCAAACTTGGATCACTTGCCGAACGCGTATTGCGTTTGCGGGGCCTTGCGCGTGAACTGTCTGCCGACATTCCGAATTGCGATGTCAAACTGGCAGACCGTGCGGCAGAAATCGGCAAGGCCGATCTGGTGTCGCAGATGGTGTTCGAATTCACCGAACTTCAGGGACTGATGGGTAAATACTACGCCGAAAATGACGGCGAAGCCCCGGAAGTCGCCAATGCCATTGCCGAACATTATGCACCTGCCGGCCCGTCGGATACTTGCCCGAAGGCCCCGGTTTCGGTCGCGGTGGCACTGGCAGAGAAGCTCGATACCCTTGCCGGGTTCTTTACCATCGATGAAAAGCCGACCGGTTCAAAAGACCCGTTTGCGCTTCGTCGTGCGGCACTGGGTGTCATCCGTCTGGTTCTGGAAAACGGTTTGCGTTTGCCGCTGCGTCGCGCATTTGCATTTGCCGTCTCCCAGTATCCGGCAGCCATTCGTCGTGACGAGGCGGTTGAAGATCTTCTGGCCTTCTTTGCAGACCGCCTGAAAGTCCATCTGCGTGAACAGGGTGTGCGCCATGATCTGGTGTCTGCCGTGTTTGCACTGGATGGCGAGGACGATCTTGTCCGCCTGCTGGCCCGTGTTGAAGCGCTTTCCGATTTTGTCTCTGGTGAAAGCGGCGTCAACCTTATGGCCGGCTACAAGCGCGCGTCCAACATCCTGCGCATCGAAGAGAAAAAGGACAATACGTCCTATGACGCGGACGTTTCCGCATCTCTTCTGCGCGAGGAAGAAGAACGCAAGCTGTATGAGGCGCTCATTGATGTCCGGCATAAGGCCCTGCCACTTCTGCGTGACGAGGATTATGCCGCGGCTATGACCGAATTTGCGCGGTTGCGTGAACCGGTCGATGCATTCTTCGAAAAGGTCACGGTAAATAGTGACAATGCAGACGAGCGCGCCAACCGGCTTAAGCTGTTGGCGCAAATTCGCACTGCGTTGCATGACATTGCCGACTTCTCGAAGATCGAATCGTAAATAGGTCAAGGTTGCGGGGCTTTCCCCATCCGGGGAGGCCCAAAAGGGGCCTTGACCAGATGAGGAAAAGGCAAGATGACCAAATGGGTGTACGGTTTCGGTGGCGGTAGCGCCGAAGGCCGTTCGGATATGCGTGAACTTCTGGGCGGCAAGGGCGCGAACCTTGCCGAGATGAGCAATCTCGGACTTCCTGTTCCGCCCGGCTTTACCATTACAACCGAAGTTTGCACGGCGTTTTATGACAATGACCGTGCCTACCCGGATGGTCTTGATGCCGAAGTGGAAAATGCGCTGGCCGCTGTTGAAAAGCTGGTCGGGCGCAAATTTGGCGATGCCAAGGACCCGCTTCTTGTTTCCGTGCGTTCCGGTGCCCGTGCCTCGATGCCGGGCATGATGGACACGGTTCTTAACCTTGGTCTGAATGACGAAACCGTTGAAGGCCTTGCAACCGTTTCCGGCGACCGTCGTTTCGCCTATGACAGTTACCGCCGGTTCATTCAGATGTATGGTGACGTCGTTCTCGGCGTTGACCACTACCATTTCGAAGAAATCCTTGAAATTCACAAGGAAGACAAGGGCTATTCCCTTGATACCGAAATGGGTGCCGATGACTGGGCCGAAGTCGTTGGACAATTCAAAAAGAAAGTCCAAAGCGAACTCGACGCGCCATTCCCGCAGGATCCGCGCGAACAGCTTTGGGGCGCGATTGGCGCCGTATTTGGCAGCTGGATGAATGCACGCGCCAACACCTATCGCCGTTTGCACAACATCCCGGCAAGCTGGGGGACCGCTGTCAACGTTCAGGCTATGGTCTTTGGCAATATGGGCGATGATTGCGCGACCGGTGTTTGCTTCTCGCGCAACCCGTCGACCGGAGAAAACCGGTTCTATGGTGAATATCTGATCAATGCGCAGGGCGAAGATGTGGTTGCGGGTATCCGCACCCCCGCACCGCTGACCAAGATTGAACGCGAAGAATCCGGTTCTGATCTGACATCGATGGAAGAAGCCCTGCCGGGTGTGTTTGCTGAACTTTGTGATATCCGTGACAAGCTTGAATCCCATTACCGCGACATGCAGGACATGGAATTCACTGTTGAATCGGGCAAGCTTTACATGCTTCAGACCCGTGCGGGTAAGCGTACCGCCAAGGCTGCCCTTCGTATCGCGGTTGAAATGTGCCGCGATGGCGTGATTTCCAAGGAAGACGCATTGCGCCGTGTCGATCCGGCACAGCTTGATCAGTTGCTGCATCCGACCCTTGATCCCGATGCGGAACGCAAGGTGGTTGGCATGGGACTTCCGGCATCGCCGGGGGCCGCATCCGGTCAGATCGTGTTTTCTGCCGAGGCAGCCGAAGAATGGGTTTCGAACAAAGGCCGCAAAGTCATTCTGGTGCGTATTGAAACCAGCCCCGAAGATATCGCGGGGATGCATGCCGCCGAAGGCATCCTGACATCGCGCGGTGGCATGACCAGTCACGCCGCCGTGGTGGCACGCGGGATGGGAACGCCATGCGTATGTGGTGCTGGCGCGATCAAGATTGATTATGCCAACAAAACCATGATTTCCGGTGGTGTGACCCTTAAGGAAGGGGACGTAATTACCCTTGATGGCAGCACCGGTGAAGTCATGCTGGGCGAGGTCGCAACTCTGAAACCCGACCTTTCGGGCGATTTTTCCCAGTTGATGGAATGGGCCGACGCCGTGCGCCGCCTGAAAGTCCGTACCAATGCCGAAACCCCCGATGATGCGGAAACCGCACGCGGGTTCGGCGCAGAGGGCATTGGTCTTTGCCGTACCGAACATATGTTCTTTGACCCGGCCCGTATCATTTCAATGCGTGAGATGATCCTGGCTGAAACAGAACAGGGTCGCCGTGCTGCGCTTGACAAGCTTCTGCCTTACCAGCGACAGGACTTCATTGATCTGTTCCGGATCATGAAGGGGCTTCCGGTGACGATCCGTCTGCTTGATCCGCCGCTTCATGAATTCTTGCCTCATGGCGATGCCGAAATAGCCGAGGTGGCAAATGCCGCCGGTGTCTCTGAGGCCATCGTCAAGCGTCGCTTGCTTGATCTTGCCGAAGCCAACCCGATGCTGGGCCATCGTGGTTGCCGTCTTGGCATCAGTTATCCGGAAATCTATGAAATGCAGGCGCGTGCGATCTTTGAAGCCGCGATTGAAGTTTCCAAGGATGGCGGTGATCCGGTGATCCCGGAAATAATGATCCCGCTGATTGTCGGCAAAAAGGAATTGGAAATCCTCAAAACTGCCATCATCAGGGTTGCGGCCGATGTCGAAACCGAAAAGTCGGCAAAGCTGAACTTCCTTGTGGGCACCATGATTGAATTGCCGCGGGCAGCCCTGCGTGCCGGTGAAATTGCCGAAGAAGCCGAATTCTTCAGCTTTGGCACCAACGATTTGACCCAGACGACCTTTGGCCTGTCACGTGATGACGCATCGCGTTTTCTTGATACCTATATCGCCAAGGATATCTTTGCTGGCGACCCGTTCGTATCCCTTGATCAGGAAGGTGTTGGCGAACTGGTCGGGCTTGCAGCAGAACGTGGTCGTGCGACCCGGGGTGACATCAAGCTTGGCATCTGTGGGGAGCATGGCGGTGATCCGTCATCCATCGCGTTCTGCGAGGCACAGGGGCTTGATTACGTATCCTGTTCGCCATACCGCGTGCCGATTGCACGTCTGGCAGCAGCACAGGCGGCCCTTGGTCGCAAATAGGCGCGATCAGGACTGACTTCACACGGCGGCAGGGAAACTTGCCGCCGTTATTTATGACCGGTTTCTGAATCCGGGTCGTTGCGGTGGGCGATGTGTTTCATGATCAGCATCCCGCCAACCGACAGCCCGAGCAGCAGTAGCACAATACCGCCGATCTTGAACATTTTTTCGTACAGGGCCGCGCGGTGGAATTCTTCTTCCTGCAAATAGGTCATGCGTTCGATGATCTCGTTCATGTGGGCGCGGTACCGGGTTTCGGGTTTAAGCGTGCTTTCATAGCGCACGGCACGCAGCAACATGTTCAGGCGCTCAACCGCATCGAAATAGTTTTCCTCTGTCATCCGCGCCTGTGCCAGGGTTGGCTTCAGTGGCGGCTGTTCATGCGGTCCGAGAAAGTGACCAGGATAATTTTTCAGATCCGGCCATTCATGATCAATGCAGTCGCGAACCGTGGTCACGATTGCACCACACGGCACGATCTTTTGCGGATAGAACCTCAACAGCACGCCTTGGGCCATCTGTTTGATCTCATTGCCCTTACGGTTATACATCTGTGTGATGGTGGCAAGTTCCGCGGTGGTTTCGTCGATTGACATATCCGGAACCGGCTTGTCGTTGATGCCCGGCGGCATTTGCTGTGCCAATGCAATGTTTGGCGATGTCGCCATGACGCAAAGCGCAGAAAACAATGCGATCAAAAGCGGGGCTGCGTGACGCAGTTTCATTCCGGTTACCTGTTTTGTTCCGGCCTTAACATAGGGGTTATTACCCCTTTCGAACAGGTTTGAAAACAAAACGGGCCCCGAATTCGGGGCCCGGTTGCAAAATTTTGCGATCACGTGATGGGTGGATTATGCCGCTGTTTCGGGCAGTTTGACCCAGCCCGGAACATGAACCGTGATTTTGGCGTTGCCGGCAACAAGATCGGCATCATCGCTAACCCGTTCCAGACGGATCAGGGCAAGACCGCCATTTCCGTGCACAGACCGAATGGTTCCAGCTTCCTTGTCACCGTTCATGATGATGGTTCCGGCTTCCGGTGCCGGACCCTCAACCGAGATCGGCAACAGGCGCTTGCGCACAAGGCCGCGATATTTGGTGCGCGCTGTCAGTTCCTGGCCCATATAGCAGCCTTTTTTGAAATCAACCCCGCACAGCTCCTCAAAGCCGTTTTCAAGCAGGATGGATTTTTCGATCTCAAGTTCTTCGCTGCCATTGGGCAGGCCAAGTGACACGCGAAGCTGATGATAGGCTTCTTCATCGCTTTCCGATGCGCCGATTGCTGCCATTTCAGCCAGCTCATTCGTGGGCAGCAAGATGCGTGCCCCCATTGCGCTCAGGCGCGGGTCAACAGCCTTGATGCCATTGGCAATGCGTCCGGTCGTACCCGGTGCGGTGTCGGTAAACAGGTTCGCAAGGGCATCTTTGCCGAAAACGGCGATAACGTCGTAACTGTCGGTGACATCGGTCAGTTCGACCTTTGCGCGCAGTTTATACATGCGCAGTTTCTTGAACAGTTCGGCGGCGCGTTCGCCATTTTCACCGCGTTCGCATTCCAGAAGAAGGCTGTCCTCATCCTGTTGATAGACAAAGAAATCAAACAGGAATTTCCCCTGCGGTGTCAGCAGGGCGCCATATCCCGATTTGGTGGCAGAAACGGTTTCGACATTGTTTGACACCAGCCCTTGCAGAAAGCTGACGCGGTCCGGTCCGCTCACGCGGATGACGGCGCGATCACTCAGAACGGCGTAAAAAGACTCACTCATAATCGTATTGGCTCCGATCTGTCGGATTTGTTTGGGCGAAATGTGGGGCAATCAGCTAAATTTCGCAAGGGTAGACTGCGGGGATAAAGCCCGCACGATCTGCAAGAAAACCCTTCATAAAACGCCTGTGAGCAGATAGAACCAAACTTATGAAAATCTTGATGCTTGATCATTCAATCGGCTTTGATCCCAAGGATCGCGAAGCCCGCCCGCTGGGAACCTGCCAACGTGCTTTCATTGCGCTGGCCGAGGCCCTTGTTGCCCGTGGTCACAAGGTCGAAGCGCGCCGCAATGGCGGTATCGACAAGGATGCAAGCGGTGTAGCATGGCGACAACTTGATGCCGAATTGCCGCCCTTTGGTGGCGATGCGGCCAATACTGTTATTGTTTGGCGCGATCCTGCTTTGCTCAGCCATCCTTCTGTACCGGCAAATGCCACGGTTGTTCTGTGGTTTGACGGTGATCCGGCGCGACTGAATGCGGATGAAGTGCGATTGGTGCTTCAGGAAAAGAAAGTACAGGTCATCTTTACCGATGATGCCCAGGCCAAATCATTTGATGCGGACCTTGCCAAAAAGCCGATCGTGGTGAAACCGGGCGCAACAGCTGCCTTCACCATGGCGTCGAACATGCATTGGGCATTTGAATCGCGCGATGAACTCGCGGTGACGGTTGCCAATACCAAAACCGGTATTGCCCAGATCATTCGTATCTGGGATGCCTATGTCGCGCCCAAGGCACCGAATGCGATCCTTGAAGTATATGCCTATGACCTGTTTACGGCGATGGCAGGCGAGAATGATGATGTTTCCGAAGACATCCTTGATCTGGTGCGCGGTGCCATTGACAAGGGGGTCCGGGTCTATCATCCCAAGCCCGAAGCCGACATGGCCGAAACGGTTGCGAATGCACGTGCGTTCCTGCATCACGGCAAATACGGCACCGACAATGTCGGACAATGGATCGTTGACGCGCTTGGCGCGGCAACGCCGGTGGTTTCCTATGGCGGGATTGCCCGAAACCGGATCGAGGACGGCAAGACCGGCTATATCGTTCCGGACGAAGCCGCATACGGAAATATCACAGCCCAGCTTCTGACCGACCGCGCATTCTTTGCCAACCAGTCCGAAGCTGCGCGCAATGATCGCCGCGAATGGATCCATGTTGCAGGCGAGCTGGAGAAACTATAAGCCGTGCGTCTTCTGTTTATCACGTCCAACCGTCTTGGCGACGCGGTGCTGTCGACTTCTGTCCTGCGCCATTATGTCGAAACCTTTCCCGCTATTCGCGTAACGGTCGCCTGTGGCCCGGTCGCCGCACCCATCTTCAAGGCCGTTCCGAACCTTGAACGCATCATCGAAATGCCCAAGCAAAAACGTGGCGGGCACTGGTGGAAGCTCTGGAAATCGGTTGTTCTGAACTGGTGGGATGTGATTGTCGATTTGCGGGGCAGTGCCACGGCCTATGTGTTGCCAGGGTGGAAGCGGGTAGTGCAAAAAGGCAATGATGACAATTTGCATCGGCTTGAGCAACTTGGCGCGCTGATTGATGTCACTCCGCCGCCTTTGCCAAAAATCTGGATCGATCAGGAAAGCCGGGACCGTGCCGACGCGTTGCTTGGCAATGTCAAAGGTTCGCTTTTGATTGTCGGGCCGACCTCGAACTGGGTTGGCAAGACCTGGCACAAGGAACGTTTCATCGAAACGGTTGCGACCCTGACCGGGAAGGGGGCTGTACTTGAAGAAGCCCATATTATGGTGGTTGGTGCACCCAATGAACGCGAAATGGCAGAGGAAGTCATCAGTTCCATTCCAGATGGGCGGTGTTCGGAAATCTTTGGAACGGAAAGCCTGTTGACCGTCATGGCCTGTCTGGAGCGTGCCGATCTTTATCTCGGGAATGATTCGGGCCTTATGCATATGGCTGCGGCGTCCGGATGTCCGACACTGGGATTGTTTGGTCCATCGCGTGATGAACATTATCGTCCATTCGCCAAATGGGGTCGTGCGATCAGGACTGATTGGTCGTACGACAAGATCATTGCAAACCGGACCAGCCGTTTCTCACAGGAAAACCTGATGGAAACATTGCCGGTCGAAAAGGTTGTCAAAGCCGCAACCCAACTGGTTACGGAACATCGTCTTGCAGGAAAAAACAATGACTGATGCAGTACCGCGTATTTCAGTTGTTCTGTGCGCCCATAACGAGGAAAAGCGTCTTGCAGCCTGTCTGGAAAAGGTCAGCTTTGCCGACGAAATTGTTGTGGTCTGCGACAAATGTACTGACCGAACCGAGGAAATTGCCAAGGAGTTTGGTGCCAAAACTGTTATTGGCAGTTGGGATATCGAAGGGCATCGTCGTAACAGGGCAATCGAAGAAGCAAGCGGCGACTGGATTTTCGAGCTGGATGCGGACGAACATGTCAACGAGGAGCTGGCCATCGCAATCCGCAAGGCGGTCAATAGCGGCACCTATGACCGTTATCTGATCCCGGTCGACAACTATGTTGGCAAACGGTTGGTGCGATATGGCTGGGGAGCGTCATTTGGGACGTCTGCCGTTTGGCGCCTTTTCCGCAAGGGGCACAAGGTATGGGGTGACCAACGGGTTCACCCGGCAATCAAAATGACCGGGCGGCAGGGGCCGAAACTGAATGGTGCCTTGGTGCATTTTGTGGATCGCAATATCTCGGACATGATCCGTCGGCTTGATAGCTACACCAATGCGCGTGCGGCAGATTTGCGGGCAAGCGGGAATATCGGAACATTCCGCCATAATTTCCGGCGGATTTTTTCGCGATTCTGGCGCTGTTTCGTATCGCGCAAAGGATACAAGGAAGGCGGGATGGGCTTTTTAATCGCGCTTCTGGCGGCCCTGTTCCCGATGATTTCCTATCTCAAAGCTCGCTATGACGATGAATAACCGAACTCAGATGGGAATTGGTGCATGACAATGCTGCTGCAAACCATGGCTGGAAGTCCGTTTGGCGGGGCCGAGGAGTTTTTTGTGCGCCTTGCCTGCGGTTTTCAGCGTGCCGGTATTGATCAGCATTGCGTTGTCCGCCCGAACGAAGGACGTAATCCGGTTCTCGCGGCCAATGGTGTATCCTTTGATGAATTGCCGTTTGGCGGGCGTCTTGATTTGAGAACCCCTTGGGGATTGCGCCAGCAAATCAAAAAACACAAACCCCGTATTGTCCTTACTTGGATGAACCGGGCCAGCCGGATGACACCAGCGGGTGATTTCACCAAGGTCGCCCGGCTTGGCGGCTATTACAAGCTCAAGAATTTTCGTGATTGCGATCATCTGATCGGAAATACCAAGGATATTTCCGACTATCTTGTGCGCGAAGGGTGGCCGGTTGAGCGCACCCATTACCTGCCAAACTTTGTGGATGCGGTCCCGGGCACAGCGATTGATCGAGCCGAGTTCAATACGCCGTCCGATGCGCCGCTTATTCTAGGGCTGGGACGACTGCATGAAAACAAGGGGTTCGATACCCTGATCCGTGCCTTGGTGGATGTGCCGGGGGCCTATTTGTGGATCGCGGGCGCTGGTGATTTGAAAGACGACTTGCTGAAACTATCCGGGGAATGCGGTGTTGCTGATCGCGTACGTTTGCTGGGTTGGCGGCGTGACGTTGCCAACCTGTTTGAGACCTGTGATGTCTTTTGCGCGTCGTCGCGTCATGAGCCGCTTGGCAATATGGTGATCGAGGCATGGGCGCATGGCAAGCCGGTTGTTGCCCAGGCGAGTCAGGGACCGGTCCAGTTGATCACCCAAGGTGAAAGCGGATTGCTGTCCCCGCTAGAAGATGCAACCGCATTGGCAAATGATCTTCGCACGGTCCTTGACGACAAGAGCTTGTCCGAGACATTGTCTGCAAACGGTCGTGCGGCATTTGAAGCCGAATTCACCGAAGACGTAGTGGTTGCCAGATACAAGGCTTTCTTTGACGAGGTTGCGCGTTAATGTGCGGAATTGCCGGTTATATCGCCAAGGATAAGCAAACCCTTGATCCCGAAATTCTTGATCGCCTATGCACGGCGTTGGGGCATCGCGGGCCTGATGGCGAAGGGCGATATGTAAAGGGGCCCGTCGGGTTCATTCAGACGCGTCTTGCGATTATTGATCTCGATACCGGTGATCAGCCGATTTATCATGAAAATGGCAGTGCCTTGGTCGCCAATGGCGAGATTTACAACTATGTCGAACTGCGCAAAAGCCTGTGTGAAGCCAGTTTCAAGACGCGTTCAGACAGCGAAACAGCACTTCGGGTCTATGCCCGTGACAATATTGAAGGCTTTGATGCCCTGCGCGGTATGTATGCCTTTGCCATTCATGATGCTGTAGAGAACCAGGTTGTTCTGTGCCGCGATCCGTTTGGCATCAAACAGCTTTACTATGTCGAAACGCCGGAATATTTCGCCTTCGCATCCGAAGCACAGGCATTGATCGCGGCTGGTCTGGTTGGTCGGGATGTGCGTGCAGATGCCCGTTCCGAATTATTGCAGGTTCAATTCACAACCGGCAGCGATATGATTTTTGACGGGATCAAGCGGCTTCTGCCGGGCGAGACCATTGTGCTGAGCAATGGTCGGATCATTGATCGTCGCCGTCGTCAGGTTCTTGGGGACAGTGCTTCGGTCGGCACACATCTTGAAGCAGCGTTGACCGACTGGGACCGTGTGTTCGAAGAATCCGTCAGGGTGCATCAACGATCAGACGTCGATTACGCCATGTTCCTTTCAGGCGGCGTTGATAGTGCATCCTTGCTTGGCATGATGCACCGGCTGAATGAGCGTCCGGTAACGGCCTATACAGCAGCGTTTGAAGCATCAAGCGTGCATGATGAACGAGAAATTGCGCGTGATGTTGCCAAGGCCTGTAACGCCAATCATATCGAGGTCATGTTCTCGGAACGTGATTTCTGGACGCTTCTGCCGGAAGTCGCTGCGCGGATGGATGATCCCGTTGCAGATTACGCAATTCTTCCAACCTACAAACTGGCCAGCGAAGCCGCACGCGATTTCAAGGTCGTGCTGTGCGGCGAAGGCGGGGATGAGCTGTTTGGAGGGTATGGGCGGTACCGTTCCGTGATGCGACCGCTTCTTCTGGGCGGGCGCGTAATGCGGTCCAAGGGGACGTTCGACAAGATTGATGTATTGCGTCCCGATGTGCTTGAAGGATGGCGCGACGGGATTGCTGCATCGGAAAGTCGCGAAAACCGCGGAAAGCGTTCGAGACTTGCGGTGGCGCAGGCTGTTGATTGTTCCGACTGGTTGCCAAATGACTTGCTGATCAAGCTTGATCGTATGCTGATGGCGCACGGGCTTGAAGGGCGAACACCGTTCCTGGATCCGATGGTTGCCGAATTTGCCTATCAGTTGCCAGATCGTCTTAAAGTTCGCAAGGGAGTTGGCAAGTTCCTGCTGCGCAGCTGGCTGGAACGCTGTTTGCCGATGGCCCATCCATTTGCGAAAAAACGTGGCTTTACTGTGCCGGTTGCAGAATGGATTTCAGGACAGGGTAAGCGACTGGGACCTTTGGTTGCCAATCAGGCGGGCATACTTGAAATCGCCGACCCGTCAAAGGTCGAAAAACTGTTCAATACACCGGGAAAACGCGAAGGTGCGGCTTGCTGGCATCTTCTTTTCTATGCGCTGTGGCATCAGGCCAATGTTTTGGGCCATGCTCCGGAAAAAGATGTGTTTGAAACACTGGCACCCTAAAGACTGCACCCAACCCTGATTTAGGACAGGAGGCGGCTATGCCCAAGATCAGATCTTCAGTCTGGATGATTGTCCCAAATCTTTTTCGGACCCTTTTTCGGGGGGATGTCGGCTGGAAGTCGAAAGCTTTGCTGCTTGGCGGACTGGTCTATTTGATCAGTCCGGTCGATCTTTTGCCTGATATTCTTGTCGGTATTGGCTGGCTTGATGATCTTGTCATCGTGCCGTTGCTAGGCTGGTTGTCCTATCGAAGTTTGCCACCAGCGATCCAGGACGATGTTGCTTCTTTCGATCAGCGTGCTGCGAAATCGACGCACCGGGTCTGGCTTTACCTTTTGCTTCTTGTCGTCGCGATAGTTGTCATTGCCATTTGGGGGGATGCCCAATACCCGGTCTCGCCAACCCAGCCGGGGTTGGCCGAGTGACACTGTCGACTGACACAATTGTCATGATCCGGACAGCAGGTTTGACGGGGTAGGGATCGAAGACTAACCTTTGGTCATAAAAACCGTCAGACAGGGAAGAAAGTCATGAGTGATACATTCCGTGCATTGGTCCTTGATCAGCAGGACAAGTCCGTTTCGGCCAGTTTCAAAAATCTGACGACAGAAGATTTGCCAGAAGGTGATGTTCTGGTTCGGGTGAAATGGTCGACCCTTAATTACAAGGATGGCATGATTCTGAACGGACTGGGGCGCCTCGTTCGATCCTATCCGCATGTGCCTGGCGTCGATTTTTCCGGTGAGGTCGTTTCATCAACAGACCGGCGATATAAACCGGGCGATGAAGTCATCCTGACCGGCTGGCGCGTGGGTGAGGCCCACTGGGGGGGCTATGCTCAATATGCCCGGGTTAAGGCGGATTGGCTGGTTCCGCTGCCAAACGGGTTGGGGGCGGATCAGGCCATGGCCATCGGCACGGCGGGCTTCACTTCCATGCTGGCGGTTATGGCCCTTGAGGAGCAGGGTGTTTCACCTGATCAGGATGGTGAGGTTCTTGTAACCGGTGCTGCCGGGGGTGTCGGGTCAGTTGCTGTTTCGATATTGGCGGCACTGGGATACCGGGTTGCCGCATCGACCGGGCGTGCCGAAACACATCAGTATCTTCGTGACCTGGGGGCGACGACAATCGTTGATCGCAACGAATTGACCGATACCAGCAAGCCGCTTCTAAGTGAGAAATGGGTTGGTGCGATTGACAGTGTCGGCAGCAGCACACTTGCGCATGTATTGTCAGAAATGAAGTATCACGGTGTGGTGGCGGCATGCGGTCTCGCCGGTGGTCCGGATCTTCCGGCTACGGTCATACCGTTCCTGCTGCGCGGGGTTCGGCTGATCGGAATTGATTCGGTGATGTGTCCCTATGATTATCGTGTGAAGGCTTGGGAGCGCCTTGCCAGACAATTGCCGAGCGATCATTTGTCTGCAGCGACGACCAAGGTTGCCTTGTCCGAAATTCTGCCTTGGGGGGAGAAAATCCTGAAAGGTCAGGTCAAAGGTCGAGTTCTGATTGACGTGCAGGATTGCTAGTAAGGTCAAAACCATGCAGAATCAGCAGGTTCCCGATCGGTACTTCCGGTAAACGGGGCCCGTCAATTTGTTAGCTGGAAGTCAATCTGATGCTTGAACAACGGTTTCGCATTCTTCTTGTGGAAGATAACCCCGGTGATGCGTTTCTTGTCCGCACACTCCTTGAGGAGACCGGCGAGCCGTTTGATATTGAACATCGCAGCGATCTGACTTCCGCGATGGCCGTGCTGAACGGAGAGGGTCCTGATGCGGTTTTTGATGTGGTTTTGCTGGATCTGACATTACCGGATTCTTCGGGCGTGACGACCATCAGCCGCATCAGGGACTGCGCCAACACAGCACCGGTTGTTGTGTTGACCGGACACAAGGATGAAGAACTGGCTTTCGAGGCGCTTCAGCATGGTGCCGAAGATTATCTGACCAAGGAATTCCCGGACGGTCGCACCATTCGCCGGTCGATCCGCTATGCGATTGAGCGATCACGAGCCGAGCGTGCCCTTAAGGAAAGTGAAGAACGTTACCGCAAACTGGTTGAACTTGCCCCCGAATTGATTTCCATCCTGAGCGGGGAAGAAATCGCCTATATCAACCAGCAGGGGCTTTCGATCCTCGGCGCAGACGATAGTGCAGCCCTTATCGGTCGTTCTTTTATGGAAATGGTTCATCCGGCAAGCAAGGAAACGCTGGGCGAATATATTGCCCGTTACAGGGATGGATACACCGGGCGCGCAGATTTCACCATCATGTGTCAGCGCCCGGCTGGGGACAATGTGGAACTCGAAGTTTCCGCCATTGCATTTACCCATGAAGGGGCGCCGGCCATGCTGATGCTGGCCGAAGACGTTACCGAGAAGCGCAAAATCGAACGCCAACTGGTCCAGACGTCCAAGCTTGCGACCCTTGGTGAAATGGCGGCTTCTGTTGCCCATGAAATGAACCAGCCGCTGAATGTTATTCGCATGGCGGCCGATACCTGTGCGCTTCAATATGATCTCGATGCGGTCAAGCCAGCCTTTCAGCATGAAAGACTGGCGCTGATCAGCAGCCAGACCGAACGCATGTCGGAAATCATCAAGCATCTACAGATCTACAGCCGGCCCGATGATGATGACTTCGTGCCGTTCGATCCGATGCGTGCTGTGGCAAGTTCGGTTGACATGATTGAACATGACTGCCGGCTTTCGGGCATTGAAATCGAAGTGGTGCCACCTGCCCAGGCCTGTCTGGTCAATGGTCGCCAGGTTCAGCTTGAGCAGGTTCTTGTCAACATGCTGACCAATGCCCGCGACGCGATTAACGAAAATGGCGATGATGGAAATATCGGCGGTCTTATCCGGGTCAGCGCCATGGTCGACAAGACCAATCAGGTGCTTAAGCTGGCGGTGAATGACAATGGCGGTGGTGTTCCCGAAGCCGCCATTGATCTGTTGTTCCATCCGTTCTTTACAACAAAGGATGTTGGAAAGGGCACGGGCCTTGGGCTGTCGGTCAGTTTTGGCATTGTGGAAGCAATGGGCGGCAAGATCGATGTCAGGAATGAAGGTGATGGTGCCTGTTTTGAAGTGACACTTCCCATCGTCAGCTTTGACGCAAGCGACGCAGACCAGACGGAATATGAGCCGGAAGAACATCCGGGCGGGGACGCGGGATTGAATGCGGAAACGCGTCAGAACATCAGAATTCTGGTGGTGGATGACGAAGTTGACGCCATGGAAATCATATCGGGATATCTCGAAGCACAGGGCTATAACGTTTCTGCGGCCAGTGATGGTGAAGATGCGCTGGCACTTGCAGCGGTGGTGCAGCCCAATATTCTGATTACAGATATCCGGATGCCGCAAATGGACGGCAATGCCCTGGTCAAGGAACTGCGCAGCCGCGACCCGGCATTGCCGGTTATCGTGATGACCGGGCATCCCGGCGATGCAGAGCGCCCGGTAGACGATGACGGCGCCGATGCCCCGGTGATGGTGATGTCCAAGCCACTCAACCTCAAGGAGCTTCTGGGTATTCTGGATGAATTGTCGGAAGTCTGTATTCAATGATGCCAGAGTAGATGCTGAAGTAGTACAGAATCCGGTCAAAGAAAAAGCCCGGTCGTAGCCGGGCTTTTTTGTATTTGATATCGGCAGAAGGCTGGTTGCTTTTAGGCTTCCCAACCAAGCTGCATGGCAATTTTGACAGCCTGTGTACGGTTGGCAGCGCCAAGCTTCTTGAAAATGCCGGTCAGATGGACTTTGACCGTGATTTCACGAACCGTGAGCTGTTTGGCGATTTCCTTGTTGGAAAGCCCTTTGGTCAACAGGCCAAGAACTTCACGTTCACGATTGGTCAGCTGACGCAGGGGGTTGTCGGGTGCCAGGCCTTCAAGGTCAATTTCGCCAGGACGGATTTGCGAGCCGTCATCTTCAAGCAATGCAGAAGGAATATATTTTTCCCCTGACAGAATCAGGCGCAACGCATTGATCAGCGATTTGCCTGACAATGTTTTGGGGAGATACCCTGATGCACCATGCTCAAGAGCATTCAGAACGTCGCTGCGCTTTACCGAGCCTGACAAGATCACGACAGGAATCTCCGGATGCTTCTGGCGCATGACCGTCAACCCCGACAAACCGTTCATGCCCGGCATGTTGAGATCAAGGATTGTCAGCTCAACGTCTGTTTCCCCGTCAACGACGGCAAGTGCTTCTGCGAAATCCTTCGCCTGCGCGACTTCAACTTCCGGCGCTGCGATTTTAAGGAAGGAAGTAATCCCGTCTCTGACGAGATCGTGGTCGTCTGCTAGCAGGATGTTCATTTTTATGCAGTACCCGTTCTTGTCCGAAGCTCTGACATCTGATGATTGGCCCCGGAAACGCTCCCCGTACTGACGACACGGTTACGCGCAATAGTTAGATTATAATTCAAGCGTCCCCCCCGGACGCGTGCGCAGCATTCAACAAAACCGGGGTCGTGTCAAACGGCAGGATAGTTTCTGAAAGCCTCAACTATTCGATCAGATAGGTCAGCTTGTGCGGGAGTCAATGTTTTATCCCATATTGCATAGTATGCGGGAGGCGCAAGGCCATTTCCGGAGGTTGGAAATCAGACGGAAATCGAAAGGCTTGGCTGGTCGATGCTATCGGCGCGTGCATTTTTTGTCGCGGATTCTTCCGCTGAGAATACAGGGCTGTCGTCGTTGCTGGTGGCCCGCTGCAGGCTGGCCTGTCGGAAGGCCGCCATGTCAGCACCAGAAGGCGCATTTGGCGCAAGGGCGGCGTTCTGCAATGTCGCCAGTGCGCGATCACGGTCGGCCTTGCTGCCCGACATCGAAACGCTGACATCAACATGCCCCCCGATAGCATAGGCATTGCCATCCGGGCCTATCTGATAGGTATATTGCGGGGCCGATCCATATGGGCCTGCTGCGGCCGCATGGGCCTCTTCTTCCTGACGCACGGCAGAATCCCGTGCCTGCAATTGTGACACAACGGCTTTTTCTGCGGGATCAAGGTCTGTGCTGTTTGAAGTTGCAGAAGAAGTGTCACCATTTTCTTCATTGGTTTTGACAGCGTCGCGATACTCGGCCCGGCTTACGCCACCGGCGACGGCCTGTGCTTCAGTCAATGTTCTTGGATCAACGATGCGCGTCCGCAGGCTGTTATTATCCTCTCCCCCGATGGAATAGGGGGAGGCAGCATTTCCTGATCGGGAATTTTTCTGGACTTCGACTGCTTCATATTCGGCCAGAACCCGCCCGTCAGACGTTTGCGCGATTTCCCGAACATTCAGGATCACGCCCATTCCGCCGCTATTCGGATTTGCTATGGTTTGGCCCGCTGCAATCATTGATGTCGAAGTGGTTTCCAAGTTTGAACGCAAAAGACTATACATCGCAGGTTATCAGAAAATGCGCACGGAGTCTTGCACCGGATTCCAATGCCGGTGTGGGGCGCTCATGTCTTGCGCAGCGTGTGGCTTGCTGATATCAGGAAAGCCAAATTTCGGCGGTACGGTAATCGTCGCTGCAATCAATTCAATCAGGAATTCATACGCATATGTCCGACTTTGTTATACCCGCCAACGAAAAAGTACTCGTTACGGGCGCAGCAGGTTTTATTGGTTCTCACCTTTGCCTGAAATTGCTGGAACAGGGATCAACCGTCGTCGGACTGGATAACGTCAATGACTATTATGACGTTAACCTTAAAGAAGCGCGACTTGCCCGTTTGGAAGGCAAGCCCGGTTTCAAATTTGTGCGCATGGACCTTGAAAACCGCGAGGGTATCGCGGATCTGTTTGCAACGGAAAAACCGACATATGTTGTGAATCTGGCTGCACAGGCCGGGGTGCGGTATTCAATCGAAAATCCGCATGCCTATATCGATGCGAACCTTGTCGGTTTCACTAATATTCTTGAAGGGTGTCGCCACAACAATGTGAAGCATCTGGTCTATGCTTCAAGCAGCTCGGTATATGGTATGAACACGGAAATGCCTTTCTCCGTGCATCACAATGTCGATCACCCGATAAGCCTTTACGCAGCATCCAAAAAAGCAAACGAGCTGATGGCGCATACCTATAGCCATCTCTATCGCTTGCCGACGACGGGTCTTCGTTTCTTCACGGTGTATGGTCCGTGGGGACGCCCGGATATGGCCCTGTTCCTGTTTACCAAGGCTATTCTTGAAGGGCGTCCGATCAACGTCTTTAACGAAGGCAAAATGCGGCGTGATTTCACCTATATCGATGACATTGTCGAAGGTGTTTACCGTTGTATTTCCACGGTTGCCCAACCAAATCCGAACTGGAATTCGGCCAAACCCGATCCAGCGACCAGTTCCGCGCCGTATCGCGTGTTCAATATCGGCAATAACAGCCCAGTCGAATTGATGTATATGATCGAGACCATCGAAAAAGCATTGGGCGTTACGGCCGAAAAGAATATGCTGCCGATGCAGGACGGCGATGTGCCGGCGACCTATGCCGATGTCGAAGCGCTGACCGATGCCGTCGGCTTCAAACCGGCAACATCGATTGAAACCGGGATCGGCAACTTTGTTGAATGGTACCGGTCTTTTTACGGGTAAGATAACTTGAAATTTGCCGCGATCTTCGTGCTGTTCGCCAATGCGTTTTCGGCGGGCATGATGTTTCTGGCCAGCGTGTTTATCTCGCGCTATGGCGGCAAGGATCTTTTCGGCTTCTTCTCGGTCATACTTGGGTTGATTATCTCGGCTGCTCCTGTCGTAACGTTCGGCATGGATACCGCGATTGTCCGGTTCTTGCCCAAATATCGCGAAGAAGGAAAACGGCAGCTTGTCAGTGGCATGCAGCGCTTTGTTCTGGCGTTCGCAGCAATGTTGTCGATCCTTGGCGGTATTGCCCTGGCGACCATTCTGGTCCATTTCAGAAACTATAGTCTTGAGATCGGGTTTGCGGCTGGCGTGTGCTTGCCGTTGGCTGTCATTCTTTCGGTATTGCAGGGCGCAATTCGTGCTGATGCCAATGTTTCACGCGCGGTAGTGGGGGAGGCTGTCGTAAGGCCCCTGATCTTTGCCGTTTGTCTTCTTTCGCTCTATTTTTGGCTGCATGGGGAACTGACCCTGCTTAGTGTCGTCAGTTCTTATGCCATTGCACTAAGTGTTGCGATGGTATCGGCGCTTTGCCTTGTGATCAGGGGCGGGCACATCAAATGGCGCAGCACCTTTCATCCAAGGATGGCAGACATCCGACTTTGGCTTCAGCTTGGTCTGAATGTTCTGTTTTCCCAACTTTCCATTGCACTGCTGAACCAGTCGCCTGTCGTGCTGGCAGGTGTCCTATTATCCGCATTTGATGCTGGCGAAATTGGCGCGGTCATTCGTTTGGCGATGCTTGTGGCCTTTGCCTTGACGGCCGTGAATTCGGTCGTGGCACCGTTTCTTTCAAGGGCAATGGCCAAAGATGATACCTGGGAATTGCAGTCCCTGGTTTCACGCGCGACGGGCTTTTCCTTGCTGGTGGCAGTGCCTGTTTGCGGTGCTTTCTTTATCTTCGCGCCGGAATTGCTGTCGCTGTTTGGTGACGATTATACCGGTGCAGTCCCTTATTTACGGATGATGCTGATTGCCTATGCGGTTCAGGCCGCGTGCGGACCAAGTGTTGCGCTGCTCAATATGACGGGCATCCACAGGGCAATGACAAAAATTGTTTCTGTATGGGCAGGATTGACCGTAATTGGTTTGGCTGTCGCCATGATCCAGGTTGGCATGTTGGGCGGCGTTGTCATCGCCGCCGTATCTGTTGCCGGTTACCCACTAATCCTTGCAATCCTGTGTCGCAAGACGCTTGGGGTGGATCCGACGGTACTGTCATTGCGCTATTTGGTCGCCAGGTAACCTGCCAGCACGCTCTCGCCATAGTGCAAAATCTGCTGGCGTTGTCGAACGCCCAAGAAGGGATGAAGCGATTTCTGCAAAATGCAGCGCATCAGGCATTTGCCATCATTGGCGATCTATTTTGGGGAAATGGTGCTGCTGGGGAGATTTGAACTCCCGGCCTCTCCCTTACCAAGGGAGTGCTCTACCCCTGAGCTACAGCAGCCCGATATCATCAGGCAATCCGGTGGGGGATGGTGCTGCTGGGGAGATTTGAACTCCCGGCCTCTCCCTTACCAAGGGAGTGCTCTACCCCTGAGCTACAGCAGCGTATGCCCCATGCGGTGCGGGCGGGTTATAGGCCACGGATCAGCAATTGGTCAAGCCCGAAATATGCGAAGTTTTCCGAATGATTGTCCAAGGCTGCTTTTCGCCCTGTTTTCGTCAAGATCGGCTGTAATTTTTCGCCTGCTGTTTTATAACAGGTCCAAGGATTGAACCCGTACGCACACCGGAACCCAAATCGAACCATGACTGCAAAGAAATCCGATATCCGCCCGGCGGTGAATGAAGAACGCCTCAAGCGTGAGGCCGAAGCTCTTCGTGCCAATCTGGCCAAGCGCAAGCAACAGCAGCGATCGCGCAAGGAGAGCTCTGGCGACTCTGATACCAAAGGCAGTTCGAACGAGTAGCTGAGCAACCAGATTGCGAAGCGGCCATCCGTTTCGCCGGCCTTAAAGCGGTGCGATCACATCAGGCAGCCATAAAGCGCGTAACGGTGTATCGTTTGGTTGATCTTGAAGGTCAGGCACGGGTAAAACCGAAGGTGCAGAAAAGCACAGGGACTGTTTCGCAATAAAGGGGTGGCACTATGTCGGTAAGACCGGATCACTGGATACGCCAGATGGCGCAGGAAAAGGGCATGATCGAGCCGTTCGTTGACGGCTTCAAGCGCGACGGCGTGATCTCCTATGGTGTCAGTTCTTACGGCTATGACGCCCGTGTTGCCGACGAGTTCAAGATTTTCACCAATGTCGACTCGGCCATTGTCGATCCCAAGGAGTTTTCCGATGACGGGTTCGTCAATCGCCAGACCGATGTCTGCGTGATCCCGCCCAACAGTTTCGCACTGGCGCGCACCGTGGAATATTTCCGCATCCCGCGCGACACACTTGTGATCTGTCTTGGCAAATCGACCTATGCCCGTTGCGGCATTATCGTCAATGTCACCCCGCTTGAACCGGAATGGGAAGGGCATGTGACGCTGGAATTTTCAAACACGACACCGCTTCCGGCACGTATTTATGCCAATGAAGGTGCCTGTCAGTTCATTTTCCTGAAAGCCGAAAGCGAATGCGATACCTCCTATGCGGATCGCGCAGGGAAATATATGGGCCAAAAAGGTGTCACATTGCCGCGTCTGTGATAAAGGCATGGCAACCAATCTGGCATCAAGATGCCAAGACGCGCGTTCGCTGCGCGAGCAAGCGCAGCACAAAGAGGATTGAATGGACAAGATCAAGATTTCCGGTGGTCGCCGGTTGCAGGGCAAAATTGCAATTGGCGGCGCCAAAAACGCGGCACTTCCCCTGATGGCAGCAGCCCTGCTGACAGATGAAACGTTAACCCTTTCCAACCTGCCGCATCTGGCGGACATCACCTCGATGGCGAATCTTCTCGCCCAGCATGGTGTAGCGTTGCATCTGAACGGGCATGCGCCCAATGGCGGGCACACTGGCCGCGTTCTGGAAATGACGGCCAAGGAAATCACGTCCACAACTGCCCCCTATGACCTGGTGCGTAAAATGCGGGCATCGGTTCTGGTTCTGGGGCCGATTGTTGCACGTTGCGGCATTGCGCGCGTATCGCTGCCGGGTGGCTGTGCGATCGGGAACCGTCCGGTTGACCTGCATCTCAAGGCACTCGAAGCCATGGGGGCTGAAATCCACCTTACAGAGGGCTATATCGAAGCCCGCGCCCCCGAAGGCCTGAAAGGCGGGCATGTCCTGTTTCCGCAGGTTTCGGTCGGGGCGACTGAAAATGCGCTGATGGCGGCATCGCTTGCCGATGGAGTTGTCACGATTGCCAATGCCGCCCGCGAACCCGAGGTCGCTGATCTTGCCCATTGCCTTGTTGCAATGGGGGCGGAGATTGAGGGTATCGGCACCGACACCCTGAAAGTTACCGGCAAACCGCGCCTGCATGGTGCGGAATATTCGGTTGTACCGGACCGTATTGAAACCGGCACCTATGCGATTGCAGCGGCCATCACCGGCGGTGAGATCGAGTTGACCGGAACCCGTATGGATCTGATCGAAAGCCTGGTTGATGCGATGCGCAAGGCCGGTGTCGAAATCGAAGAAACTGCTGACGGCATGAAAGTACGGGGTAACCGTGCGACCCTTCGCGGTGTGGATGTCATGACCGAACCCTATCCGGGGTTCCCGACCGATATGCAGGCCCAGTTCATGGCGCTGATGTCGGTTGCCAATGGCGCTTCGATGATTACCGAGACCATTTTTGAAAACCGCTTCATGCATGTGCCCGAACTGGGACGCATGGGGGCGGATGTGAATGTGCATGGCCGATCCGCAATCGTACGCGGCAGTGCAAAGCTTTCAGGTGCCGAAGTGATGGCAACCGATCTGCGTGCATCGGTATCCATGGTGCTTGCGGGCTTGGCAGCCGAGGGCGAGACGGTTATTAACCGTGTCTATCATCTTGATCGCGGCTATGAGCGGCTTGAAGAAAAACTTGCGGCCTGTGGGGCGCAAATCGAACGTGTCCGCGTTCCGGCCTGATTTGCCGGTGGTGATCGCACAGCGATCGGGACAACAGACAAACGCGTAAGGCGACTGATTTATGAGTGACGAAAAATTGGTGCTTGCCCTGCCAAAGGGGCGCATTCTTGACGAGGTGATGCCACTGGTCCGGTCCGCAGGGATCGAACCGGAAGCGGCATTTGATGATCCGAAATCCCGGGCGCTTCGGTTTGCCACCAATCATCCGCATATCGATATCATTCGTGTTCGCAGCTTTGATGTTGCAACCTTTGTTGCCTTTGGTGCCGCCCATATCGGTGTATGCGGCAATGATGTCCTGATGGAATTCGACTATCCCGATATTTACGCGCCGCTGGATCTGAATATCGGGCATTGCCGTCTGGCTGTTGCCGAACCCGAAGACATGATTGATGGCGATGATCCGTCACGCTGGTCGCATGTTCGTGTTGCCACCAAATATCCGCACGTAACCCGAACCCATTTTGCGGCGCGCGGTGTGCAGGCCGAATGCATCAAGCTTAATGGTGCGATGGAACTGGCACCGACGCTTGGTTTATGCCGTCGTATTGTTGATCTTGTTTCGACCGGCAACACGCTTAAGGCCAATGGTCTGCGCGAGATTGAACATATCGCCGATGTGACATCGCGTCTGATTGTGAACCGGGCTGCTCTTAAGACACGCCCGACTGATATTCAGCCCTGGATCGACCGTTTCTCCGAGGTAGTCAATGCCGCTTAAGCTTTCCATTACGGACGCCAATTTCGAAGAAGACTTTGTCAAGCTTCTGGGCATGAAGCGCGAATCGGATGCCGATGTCGATGCCGCTGTGGCTAATATCATTGCCGACGTTCGCGCACGCGGTGACGAAGCCGTTTGTGAATATACCAACCGCTTTGACCGTCTGAATATCGATGCCAAGGGCATGGCGGTCAGTGCGGCCGAAGTTGATGCCGCAATTGCCGATATTGATGCGGACTTGCTTAAATCGCTGGAACTGGCCGCCGAACGCATTGGCGCCTATCACGCCAAGCAAATGCCGGCAGACGAACGTTACACCGACGAAGCCGGGGTTGAGCTTGGCTGGCGCTGGCGCGCTGTTTCAGCAGCCGGTCTTTATGTGCCCGGCGGTTTGGCGTCCTATCCGTCATCTGTTCTGATGAATGCGATCCCGGCCAAGGTGGCCGGTGTTGAACGCCTTGTCATGGTTGTGCCGACCCCGGATAACAAAATGAACCCGCTGGTTCTGGCCGCAGCCCGCATTGCCGGTGTCGACGAAATTTACCGTATAGGCGGCGCACAGGCGGTCGCAGCCCTTGCCTATGGCACTGAAACCATCAAACCGGTCGACAAGATCGTTGGTCCGGGCAATGCCTTTGTTGCCGCGGCCAAGCGTCGCGTTTTCGGTCAGGTAGGCATTGATATGATTGCCGGTCCGTCGGAAATCCTTGTCGTTGCGGATGGCAGCAACGATCCAAGCTGGGTCGCAGCCGATCTTTTGTCCCAGGCCGAACATGATCCGGTTGCGCAGTCGATTCTGATTACTGACGACGCCGGATTTGCCGATCGCGTGCAGCAAGCCATTGATACGCATCTTGAAACGTTGCCACGTGCAGAAATCGCGGGCGCAAGCTGGCGCGACTTTGGTGCAATTGTCTTGGTCGAAAATCTGTCGCAGGCTCCGGCCCTTGTGGATCGGATCGCACCGGAACATCTTGAACTGGCGGTCGATGACCCGGACGCCCTGGCAGAAGACATTCATCATGCCGGCGCGATTTTCCTGGGTCGTTACACGCCGGAAGCCATTGGTGACTATGTCGCCGGGCCGAACCACGTTCTGCCAACCGCCCGTTCGGCACGGTTTTCTTCCGGTCTTGGGGTTCTGGACTTCATCAAGCGTTCGTCGCTGATCAAGTGCACACCCGAAAGCCTTGCCAAAATCGGGCCGGCCGCAATTGCACTGGCAGAAAGTGAAGGTTTGCAGGCACACGGACTTTCAGTAGCGATCCGGTCAAACCAGATGTAAGCTGTTGCAGTGCAGCGCGTAAGGGGACCGCAGGGAGAAAGCCATGGCTTCAAATCAGTGTATCGCCGGTATTTATCTTGATGAAAAATACAAGGTGCGTCGCCGTCCCGAGGTCGAGCACGAGCAGGCTGTGGCAATTTACGACCTGCTGGAAGAAAATCACTTCGAGCCCGCTGGCGGGTTCGAAGGCCCGTATTCGGTTCATATGCGCATCGAAGACAATCGCATCTATATGGATGTGCGCGGCGATGATGATAGTGAAAACCTGACCACCATTCCCGTGCCCTTGTCGCCGTTCCGCCGGATCGTCAAAGATTACTTCATGATTTGCGAAAGCTATTATGACGCAATCAAGAAGGCGAGTGCAGCCCAGATCGAGACGATCGATATGGCGCGGCGCGGCCTGCATAACGAAGGGTCGGAGCAATTGCGCGAGCTTCTGACCGACAAGGTGACGATTGATGAAAATACGGCCCGTCGCCTGTTTACGCTGATTTGTGTTCTTCACATCCGGGGTTAAGGCGACGTGGCAGAAGAACTTCCCGGATCGGTTCTTTTTGCCTGCAGTTACAATGCCGTTCGTTCCGTGATGGCGGCTGCGTTGTTGCGTCATTATCACGGAACACGCGTTTATGTTGAAAGTTGCGGCGTGCGTGCAGGCGATGTTGACGGTTTTGCCATCGCCGTGATGGATGAAATCGGGCTCGATATTTCATCCTATAAATCCAAGACATTCGATCAGCTCGAAGACGGGTTCTTTGACCTGATTATCACCATGTCGCCCGAGGCCCAGCACCGTGCGGTGGAGATGACCCGCACGATGGCCTGTGATGTCGAATTCTGGAATACCTTTGACGCCACCATGATCGAAGGATCGCGCGAAACCAGACTTGATGCCTATCGTCAGGTCCGCGATCAGATCAAAAAGCGCATCCTTGACCGTTTCCCGGTCGGCCCGGCACCGAAAATCTAGAAAGATCAGCTGGCCTCTGTTGCCAGGTGGTCGAATGCCGGTCCATCAAGAACGAAAATCCGTTCATCAGTCGCGTGACGCATCCCAAGCTTTTCGTAAAATCGTTGGCCCACCATATTTTCCGCATCAACCGACAGCCGGATATAACTTTTGCCGGACGCGCGTGCCCGGCGGGCGACATTGGCAACAAGATGCCTAGCGAAACCGCCCCCGCGGTGAGACGGCGCGACATAGAGGTCCTGGATATAAAGCCCGGCTTTGCCACGAAATGTTGAATAGCTGGGAAAAAACACACAAACCGCGACCGGCGTCTGGTGATCGGTTGCGATCAATGCCTCGAATGCCGGGTTGCCGCCAAAGCCGTCACGGACCAAATCATCGGGCGTGCTTCTGAATTTGTCCTCACAGCCGGTAGTTTTGGCAATTTCAAGCAGCATGGCGTGGATGGCGGGGGCATCGGGCTTTTGGGCCAAACGAATTTCCGGGTGGCGGGGCATCCGTATTTTCCTTTGAAACGGGGCGATTGGTTGTTGGAACAATACGCGGGCACAAGGCCGGGGCAAAGGATCAATCACCATTTATGTGGACTTGTTGGCACTCCGGATAAGGCCCGCAACCTCGTGCCGGTCCGATCAAATATTGCTGTCATGCCAAAGATGCAGTGCTGAGACGCCCGCCATGACATGCGAAAGAACTTGACCTTTTGCCCGGTTCAGAGCAGTTTGCGCCCCACCGGTATTTTGATATTGCAATACGAAAGCTAGGAGTCACATGGCTAAAGAAGACGTTATCGAGTTTCAGGGCACCGTCGTTGAACTTCTGCCCAATGCGATGTTTCGCGTGAAGCTGGACAATGACCACGAAATCCTTGCCCACACCTCGGGTAAAATGCGCAAGAACCGTATTCGTGTTCTCGCAGGGGACCGTGTCAGCGTCGAAATGACCCCTTATGACCTGACCAAAGGTCGTATCACCTTCCGTTTCAAGTAATCTGGAACCAGTTCCAGCGCAAATTGACCTTGTCTGGCGCGCAGTTTACCCTTTGCGCCCAGGGCAACTTGTTGCTGTTTACGGGGATGTGCATCTTTGAGCACGTCAATCCCACGGTTTAAGATCCGATATCCGGGAGCCACGTCTTGTCGAAACTGATACTGGCATCTGCATCGCCGCGCCGTCTTGAGCTGCTTGCGCAGATCGGAATTGTGCCAGATCAGGTGGTCCCGGCAGATATCGACGAAACACCCACGGCCGATGAAAGTCCGCGCCGGCTGGCGCTCCGCCTTGCCGAGGAAAAAGCCCGTGCTGTTGCAAAAGGCAATGGCGGGGCTTTTGTGCTTGCGGCGGACACGGTGGTCGCATGCGGCAACCGGGCCTTGGGCAAGGCTGAGGATCAGGCCGAAGCCCGCAAGTTCCTGACACTGCTTTCAGGGCGTCGTCATCGTGTTTATGGTGGCATGTGCCTGATTGCACCGGATGGCACGGAACGGTCGCGTGTGATCGAAACGCAAGTCAAATTCAGAAATCTCGGGCACGAAGATCTGGATCGTTATTTGTCGCATGATGAATGGAAAGGCAAGGCAGGCGCCTATGCCATCCAGGGACATGCGGCAACCTTTGTAAAGGCGATTTCCGGGTCCTATTCGAATGTGGTCGGACTGTCACTGTGCGAGGTGGATGGTCTGCTGCGCGGCCTTGGCTATCAAGCAAAAGAGGTCTGATCATGTCGGCTGGCGGACAAAACCGGGACCGCCTGCTGATTGATGCGATTGCGCTTGAACGCAGGGTCGCGCTGATCAGAAATGACCGCCTTTGCCGTCTGTGGATTGATCGCGGCGGCCCGGCACGGTTTGATATCCATCTTGGACGTGTTTCCAAAATTCTTCCTGAAATGGCGGCCGCAATGGTTGCGCTTGATGGTTTGGAAGACGGCTTGTTGCCGTTTGACCGCCATGACGGGCCGTTGCACGAAGGCCAATGGGTTGTGGTTCAGATCGCCCGCCTTGGTTTTGAAGACAAGGGCGTGAAACTGACAGGGCGCATCGCGATCGAAGGTGTCGGGATGATCTTGCGTCCCGGTGGTCGACTGATTGAGCTGCCCAGAAAACTCAAAGATGCGCAACAGCGCGCCAACCTGCTCGCGATCCTGAAAAACATCCAGTCACACGACCATGGCATCATGTTGCGTTCCGGTGCCACAGATTGGGACGAAGACGCGATTGCCGGTGAATACCGGCTGCTAAGCGCCCAGTGGCAAAAGGCCGAGGCCGCACTGGCAAACCCGCGTAAACCGTTGCTGGTTTGCAAGGCGCAGTCGGAACTTGATCAGATGATCGAACGCCATCTGATGGCGGGGCAGGAATGCCTGGTCGAAGGGGTCGACGAATTTGTTCGATTGCGCGGCATATTAAAGGCACGCGGAAAGGCCGAAGATCATCTGTTGCGTCATGGCGGGTCACGTTTGCTGTTTGATGATCAGGATATCGAGGCCGATATTGCCAATGCCCTGATTTCAAAAGTCGACCTTGCCGGTGGCGGGTGGATCGCAATTGATCAGGCAACAGCGTTATGTGCGATTGATGTTAATGGGGCAGGTGCAGATAGCGGACGTGATCCGGAATCCCGTGCAATAGACATCAATCTGCGGGCCGCGGACGAAATTGTCCAACAGATCAGGCTGCGCAATATTGGCGGTCTTGTCGTGATTGATCCGTTGCGGATGAAAAGCCGTGCCGGGCGTGACAAATTTGATGCCGCGATCAAGGCCGCGTTTGGGCCGGAACTTGATGGTGCCGTGCAAATTGGCGGATTTACCAGGCTAGGTCTTTATGAATTCAGCCGTCAGCGCGCCGGCGAATCGCTGGCAGCACGGATTCTGGTCACACGGGATCAGGCACAGCTTAATGCTGTTTCTGCATTGAACAATGTCTTGCGAAATGTGGTCGGGGAAAGTCGCGCGGGACTGGCGGGAACGGTGTGTTTGTATGTTGCCAGTGGCATTGCGCAAAGACTTGCTGAAAGTGACGATGCGCGCCAGATACTGATCAGGGCGTTTGGAACGGTCCCGCAAATCCTGGCCGATCCGGCCCTTGAAAACGATAGTTACCGGTTGGAAAAGAATTAGGATGACCCAAGAAAATACAACGAAAACAGTCAGCTCCGAGTGCGTGGTTTGCGGCAAGCCGGCAGACGACAAATACAAGCCGTTCTGTTCCAGACGCTGTGCGGATCGCGACCTTGGGAAGTGGTTGAATGAAAGCTATGCAATTCCCGCGACCGAGCCGCCGGAGTATCTGGAAGACCTTGAAGATGAAGAAGAATTTTAATCGCAAAAAAAATGCGATTTGAGGCTAGACAAGCCCCAAAGGAGTTTGTATAACCCCGCTCGTTCCGCAGGGAACACTCCGGAGACGGAGACGAAAGTCGGATTTGCCCAGGTAGCTCAGTTGGTAGAGCAGTGGACTGAAAATCCGCGTGTCGGTGGTTCGAGTCCGCCCCTGGGCACCATTTTCGGTAGCCAAAAAAACCCGGCCTTATGGCCGGGTTTTTTGTTTCTCCATCCTGTCAGCTGTCGGTATTCGGAAGCCACAAGGTAAAAGCAACGGCTTTGTCGTCCTCATCCGTTCCTGCGCCCGTCAGGTTGCGCTTGCGATCCAGTGTGAAGGTGCCCGACGCAAAATCGCCCTTGTCGCAATTGGTAAACCAGCTGCCTTCGGCCGGGCTGTCATATTTGCTGACACTCAGCTGCATTTTGCAGTTGGCGCTGTTGCGGCCGACAAATTCCATTGATCCTCCATAGTCCTTGAGGCTGATCTGGGTATCAAGATAACCGTCGGAAAAGCCATCGCCCCAGGTCATCGCGAAAGTGCGTTTGTAATCGCCTTTTTTCACGGTCGCCCAGTTGCTGTCTTCAAAGGATGAGGATTGCGATGCGGCTGATTTGCGGGCAGGGCATTGCTGTTTCGGAAGTGCGGCAACTTGCGCGCCATAGGCGTCGCGATCCTTGACCAGGCTGATGCCCTGAATAAGCTTGGTCATGTTCAGATCGGGCTGGCCGCAGTAATAGACGCTGACCACGGCATCGATCCCGCCATGATCATTGTCATAGATCTTCTGCCCGCGGGTCGCACGAAAGCCGAATTTGGCAACCTTGCACTCGGAAATGTTGCCGATATTGGCATCCGCGTAATAGCCGACGGCACGACCGTTATCGTTTGACGTAACCGGATAGGTTTTCAGGATCTCGATATTGTTCTTGGCAAATTCGGCTCGAAACTCTTCTTCGTCTTTGAGTTTCTGTTCGGTTTGCTGGGTAAACCAGACATCAAACGTATAAGAGCTGGTCACAATTCCGTTGCCACAGCCCAATTCCCACTTTTCGTTCTGGACCTGACCGTTATTGCGGTCGTTCTGTTCAAGCTTTGTGACAGGGATGTTTGAAATGGTCGGAACGTTGAACCGCGATTTGCCGATCGGCTGTTCCTGCCATTCCGAAAAAGAATAATTCCGGGTTGTTTGGCACCCCGCCAACAACAGGGTGGTACCAATAACGGCAAAGCCGATAAGTTTTTTGGTCTGCATTTTTGCCCTCAATTTTTAATGTCCCGCAAACAGCATAGGGATGTTTGATATCGCTGGGACCTGATCAAAGGGGTGGGAATGCGATTTTAGTCCTGTACTTTCAGATGGTTGCTGGTTTTCCGATCTTGAGAATGCGCAAAAATGCCGGATGCCGGATGCCGGGAATCGGGCCGGTGTGACGTCAAATTTTTTGGGGAACGTCGCATGGTCCTTGATGCAAACCAGCAAAGAAGGGGAACAAAACTGCTCAAATGAACAGAATCCCCAAGTCTGGAGTTCAAATGAAAAGCCGAAACTGTGCGAGCCGCCAGATCTGCGTTTAGTGCTTGATTAAGAACGGCTTTACGCCTTTTGTTGCGGAAATTTTACATTCCGGTACGCTTTGAAATCAGACGCCAGCAAAATGTTATCGGAGTTCGCGTAACGAACCGGTGGCTCCCGCGTCACCGAAAACTGGATGCCCAGGGGACAAACATGACTGAGAAGCAGATCGAGATCGAACTGAAACTTCGGATCGATCCGAAACACGTTGCGCGCCTTAAGAACGCGCCGGTCCTGCGCGAGGTCAAGGAAGGTCGACGTCTGATGACGACGCATCTTGTCTCTATTTACCATGACACGCCCAAGCTTGCCCTTGCCAACAAGGGGCTTGCGATCCGCGTGCGCAAAAAAGGCACCAAAGGCTGGGAGCAAACGGTCAAGACGTCCAATGGCCTGCGTGAAGCACTGCCATCGCGTCATGAATGGACGGTGGAACTCGAAGACGGTGTGCTTGATCTTGATCTGTTTACCGACAAGGACGTCAAAAAACTTTTGAACAAGTTTGCCCGAAAAAAGAAGATCGACCGTATCTTCGAAAGCGACCTGAAACGAAGTGCCGTTGATTTGACCTATCGCGATGCCGTCATGGAACTGGCGATTGATCAGGGCGTGGTGCGATCAGGTGAAAAGGAAGTTCCGATTTCCGAGGTGGAGTTTGAGCTAAAAAAAGGCCATCCGGCCGCACTTTTTGATCTGGCACTTGAACTGCAGCGCACGGTTCCGTTGTTGTTAAGCATGCGCTCCAAGGCATCACGCGGGCGCGACCTTTATCTTGATCGGGCCCCCGGCGCGTACCGCGCAGCCCCGGTTGAACTGACCGATGACATGTCTGCTGAAACGGCATTTCGCACAATGCTGGGGCAGGGGCTTCGGATGATTCTCAGCAACGAGGTCTGTGTTCGTCAGGATCTTGATGTTGAAGGCTGCCATCAGATGCGCATCGGGATGCGTCGATTGCGGGTCGCGCTGAACCTTTTCAAAAGAAACCTTCCGGCTGGCGAGGCCGTCTTGCTGCGCCGTTTGCTTAAATCATGCAGCAAGGGGCTGGATGGTTTGCGCGACTGGGATGTTTTCCTGGGTGAGACCCTGCCCCTGATCGAAGAACGTTTCCCCGACCACCAAGGCGTTACCGAATTGCGCATGGCAGCCAAAAAACAGCGTGCCAAGGCCTTGGACGCGGCCCGGGTGATGCTGAATGCGCCTGAATATGGTCAGCTTCTTTTGATCCTGGGGGCCTGGGCAAGTTATTCGCGCTGGGCATCAGGGGCCAGTGCCGAACAGATGAAGGCAATGGCATCCCCGGTCACTGATCTGGCAACACCGCTTCTTGATCGGGCCTATAAGCGCGTCACCAAGCGGGGCGAAAATGTCGCCAAACTCACTACGCCGCAACTTCATGCCTTGCGCCTTGATGTCAAACAGATGCGCTATGGGACCGAGTTTTTCGGGTCGGTCTATCCTGCCAAAAAGGTCAAAAAGTTCCGCTCCAGACTAACATCGATGCAGCAAATTCTGGGACAGCTTCAGGACGCCGCCGTTGCCGAGGCAAGGCTTTCGGCCCTGACGCCCGAACTGTCAGCTGACGGGCATGTTGCGGTCGGACTGGTGTCGGGCTGGTTTGGCGCACGCGTCGAACATGAACTTCCTGGCCTTGAAGAAGCCTGCAAGAACTTCACAGAACAAAAGCTGTTCTGGAAGTAGGTAACCCGTTTGCTGCAGGGCGGGTGAAGCCGGATACCTAAGATGCGGCCTGCTTCATGTCCTGATAGGCGCTAAGGGCGCGTTCACGGCCTTCTTTGACGCCGATAACCGGTTCGGGGTAGTCGGTGCCCAAACGGACGCCAGCGGCCTTGAGGATCAAGGGTGATGCTTCCCATGGTTTGTGGATATATTGTTCGGGCATGTCACGCAGTTCCGGAACCCATTGACGGACATAGTCACCGGCCGGATCAAACTTTTCACCCTGAAGTATGGGGTTGAAAATGCGGAAATACGGGGCCGCATCCGCCCCGCATCCACCAATCCATTGCCAGGAAAAGGCATTATTGGCCGGGCAGGCATCAACAAGCGTATCGTCAAACCATGCCAGCCCCGCGCGCCAATGAATCAGCAGATGCTTGACCAAAACCGAACCGGCAATCATCCGGACCCGGTTATGCATATAGCCGGTGTGCCAAAGTTCGCGCATGCCGGCATCGACAATGGGAAAACCGGTCTGGCCTTTTTGCCAGCGTTCAAGGGCGTCCTGGTCTTCTGACCATGGAAAATGCGTAAACTGCCCTTGCAATGGCACAGACCGCAGGTCTTTGGCATGAAACAGAATGTGATGGGCAAATTCGCGCCATCCCAGTTCGGACATGAATTTTGATGCGGTTTTCCCCTGTCCCGGATGGGCATCAGCATAATGGCTTGCACTATGCCACACCTGATAGGGGCTGATTTCGCCAAAACGCAAATGCGGGGAAAGCTCCGACGTTACCCGGCGATCGGGCCGGTCGCGCAGATCGGCGTAATCAACCAGACGATCATCGATAAAATCAAACAGCTGGTCTTTTGCACCTTGTTCACCCGGTGTGAAACGTTCGACAAGGCCACCGGCCCAGTCAAACGGTTTGGGGCCAAGATCAAGGGCCGAAAGGCTTACTTCGTCACCAAGTTCAGCATCGCACAGCGCAATCGTGTCTGGGGCGGCAATTGGCGTACGGGGCGGTGGAAATTTCTGGCAGGCCCGCCAAAACGGGCTATAGACCTTGAAATCCGTGCCGTTACCGGTTTTGACTTCCCACGGTTCGAACAGAAGATTGGCCTTGAAGCTTTCACATGTCAGGCCGCGATCAGACAATGCGGATTTGATGTCGGTATCGCGTTCTGTTGATGGTTTGTCATACAGGCGGTTCCAAAACACCGCCCTGACGTCGCAGGACCTGATGATGGTTTCAAGAACCCCATGCGCATCACCGTGAAACAGGCGCAAGGATGGGGTTTTGGTCGATGACTTTGCGGCCAGGCCATCAATGCCTTGCGCAAGGGCAGACAGGCTTTTTTCAAGCCACCAGCGCGTTGCCCCGCCAAGCTGACCGTCAATGACCGGATCAAGAATAAAGACCGGCAAGACCACACCGTCATGCTCGGACGCCCACTTTACAGCCGCACGCAAGGCAGGATTGTCCGCCAGACGCAGATCGTTGCGAAACCACATGATGGCGATCGGGCGTTGGGTCATTGGTATTCCTGAAGTTTCTTGTCCTGCGGGGATTTCAAAGCCGGAGGGGAGAGAGTGTCGTGACTGTGACAGCGTATTGAGGGGATGTCACGCCACTCTCTCTGGCTCGGGGTACATCAAGCATTACGTTTCAGAATTTCGATCAGTTCACCGAAGCTGTCAGAAAGTTGTTTTTTATCCCAGCCGGCAAATCCAAGAACCAGCCCCTTGGGCAAGGTTTCTGCATTTTCGGGTGATTTGTCATGGTAATAGGATGAAAGAGCCCGGCAATCCAAACCGGCCTCGACCATTTTTTCCTGAATGAATATATCGTCATGGCCGCCTGTCAGTCGGGCGCACAGATGCAATCCGCCATCCGATGGCATTGCCTCGAGCAACCCTGACGCGCTGTTTGCAATCAGATCCTTGAGATGGGCGCGTCTTTCCCCGTATCGCATCCGCATTTTGCGGACATGACTGCCAAAATGTCCTTCGGCAAAGAATGTACCAAGGGCCGCCTGTGCCGTTGGTGCCGGAACACCGTCGGCAAAGCCGCGCATGCCACGAAAAGCCGGGATCAATGCCGGTGGCAGAACAAGATAGCCAAGCCGAATACCCGGAAACAGGACCCGTGAAAACGTCCCGACATAAATCACCCGATGATCGGTATCGAGCCCCTGAAGCGATGAAAGTGGCGGCCCGTCATAGCGATAATCACTGTCGTAATCGTCTTCAACAATCCAGGCATCATGGGCTTGTGCCCATTGCAAAAGTGCCAGCCGCCGCGATAGCGACAATGTCGTGCCCAGCGGATAATTGCGCGACGGTGTGGTTACAATCACCCGGGACGGGGACGGTGTCTGGGATAATCGTGCAACACATAATCCTTCATCGTCGACCGCCACCGGATGCACAATGGCGCCACTAGATGCCAGAACCCCGCGAATGCCCTCGTAACCGGGGTCCTCGGTTGCGATGATATCGCCCGGATCAACAAGGGCACGGGCAATCAGATCGAGTGCCTGCTGGGCACCGGAAACCACCATGACCTGATCGGCGTGGCAATTGACCCCGCGCGACTGGCGCAGCCATTTGGCAATTTCCGCCCGCAATTGCGGCAATCCCATCGGATCATCGGGAATGGTCAGGTCGATATTCGGCGCACGCCAGGCGCGGCGCAAAAGGCGCGCCCACATGTCAAACGGGAAACCGTCCAGGTCCGGCGTTGCCGGGTTGAACGGGCGGGCAACGCGAAAGCGCGGAAACCGTCGCTGATATGCCAGCATCCGTGATGCGCTTTGACTAAGATGCAAGGGACGCGCGTCCGATCCCCGCGATGGGGCCTTTCCGGTTTGTGACACGGTCTGCATGTCACGATCGGGGAGTGAGCGGGCAACAAAGCTTCCAGCGCCAATGCGGGTTTCAAGATATCCTTCGGATGTCAGCAAATCGAAACTGGTCACCACCGTATTGCGCGATATCCCCAGTGACTTTGCCAGATCACGACTTGCCGGAAGCCGTTCACCGGGATACAGCCGCCCGTCCAGAATGGCCGACCGGATGCCGTGATAAAGCCTGCGATAGGCCGTGGTTGCGCCGGGCTCGATGTCGCCGTCGATCTGGCTTGGGTAAATCCAGCTGTAATCACTGCGTGGCATCGGCGGTCCTGCCAGTTAAATTGGATCTATCATTTTTACTATAATGGACCTTTTTAAAAGTCCAATTCTAACGATGATGGCACCATTGATTGCCACCCGAATAAAAGAACGAGACCGCCATGGCTGATACGACCTTGCCCGAACAATATGAAGTCCATCCCCACACCAAAGTTGTCCGCGGACCCAAACGCGCATCTTATGACCGTGAACTTGCGCATGGCATTATTGATGATGCGCTGATTTGTCATGTCGGCACGGTTGTCAATGGTCGTCCGACCATGATCCCGACCGCGCACTGGCGTGTGGGGGAACGGATTTACATCCATGGTGCGTCAAAAAACCGCATTCTGGCGGCGATTGCCGATGGTGCAGAAGCGTGCCTGTGCATCACCCATCTTGATGGTCTGGTGATGGCGCGTTCTGCGTTTCATCATTCCGCCAATTACCGGTCTGTCATCATTTATGGCAAGGGCGCGGTTGTAACCGATGACGCCGACAAGATGGAACATTCCCGCCTGTTTGTCGAAAAGCTTGAACCTGGGCGCTGGGATAAAATCCGCCAGCCAAACAAACAGGAACTCAAAGCCACGATGTTCCTTGGATTTGATCTTGAACAGGTTTCGGCAAAGGTTCGCGCCGGCGATCCGGTCGATGATGACGAAGATTATGACTGGCCGGTATGGGCTGGTGTCCTGCCCAGTACGACCCACTGGGGCACCCCGATTGACGATACTCGCATCAAACCCGGGTTCGAGGGGCAGGGATATCTTCGTGATTAAATGAAAAAGGGCTGGCAATCATTTGCCAGCCCTTCGTCTGTTCGGTAGCGATCTGTTTGATCAGCCTGCCATGGCAACCGCGATCTTTGCGCCCAGACGCGCATTGTTGCGCACAAGGGCAATGTTGGCTTCAAGGCTTTTGCCTTCGGTCAGTTGCGTGACACGTGCCAACAGGAACGGGGTGACATCACGTCCGTGAATGCCTTTTTTCTGGGCTTCGGCCAGTGCATCATCAATTGCGCCTTCGATGGCTTCACGGGCCAGTGCCTTGTCGGCTTCTGGCGGATTGCCAATCACAGCACCGCCTTCAAGACCGAATTCCCATTTCGATTTCAGGAATGCCGCCAAATCTTCCGGGCTATCAAGGCGAAGCGGTGCCTTGTGACCGCTTTCGACCGAATAGAATGCCGGGAATTCATCGGTCCCATAGGCAATAACCGGAACGCCAAGCGTTTCAAGATGCTCAAGCGTCTTGGGGATATCAAGGATCGCCTTGGCCCCCGCACAGACAACCGCAACACTGGTTTTGCCAAGTTCGGTCAGATCGGCCGATACATCGAAATTGCCAGCCAGATCACGATGAACACCACCGATGCCGCCAGTCGCAAAGACACGAATACCGGCCTTTTCTGCCAGGATCATGGTTGCTGAAACCGTGGTCGCACCATCGCGTTTCTTGGCGATGCAATATGGAATATCGCGACGCGACAGCTTCAGAATATCGGTGCCCTTGGCAAAATATTCGAGTTCTTCGGGCGACAGGCCGATCTTGCAGCGACCGCCAATCACGGCGATGGTGGCAGGGATCGCACCGTTATCACGCACATCCTGTTCCACAGCCTGTGCTGTTTCAAGGTTCTGCGGATAAGGCATCCCGTGCGAAATGATGGTGGATTCAAGGGCCACAACCGGCTTGCCGCTTGCCAGGGCTTCTGCGACCTCGGGGGCGATATCGATATAGTCAGACATTCAATCTGCTCGTCTTGAAGTTAAAGTTTTAATGGCCAGAATTAAACAGGTGGGCCTGATAAATCCAGCCCAAACCACGTCATCTGATCATGCATTGGGAATGGCTGCCTTGCGCGGGCAGGTATATCGTTGCCCCTGTTGCAACGGACTTGTGCCAGCGATCAGATTGTAAGCAACTGATTTGATGGATATCCTGAAACAATACCACGTTTTGAAAGCCCATCTGAAATGCATGCCAAGCCCACCCTGACGCGCGGACTTCTGACCTTTATGGCAGTCGGAAGTGGCCTGTCTGTCGCCAGCCTTTACTACGTGCAGCCGCTTCTTGAATTGCTGGCCCGCGAATACGGGTTAAGTGAAACCAGCGCCGGACTTCTGGTGACGGTTGCGCAGCTTGGCTATCTGACCGGCTTGATTGCGGTTGTCCCGCTGGGTGATCATCACGAACGGCGGAAACTTTTGACGGTGACGTCGGCTCTTACGGCACTCGGATTGCTCGCCATGGGGTTGGCACCATCGTTTCTGATGCTGGTGGCATTCAGCATTTCGGTCGGCATTACCTGTGTGACGGCACAAATTCTGGTGCCGCTCGCCGCCCACCTTGCGGCCGATGACAAGCGTGGATCGGCGGTGGGGGCTGTGATGAGCGGGCTTTTGCTAGGGATCTTGCTGGCGCGTACTTTTTCCGGCGTGATGGCCGAGCTCGCCGGATGGCGATCGGTCTTTATTGTCGCATCTGTCCTGATGGCGTTCTATGCGGTTGCGTGCTATCGCATCATTCCCAATATTCCGCCGACCTCACATACCAGCTATCGCGCACTTTATCTGTCGATCCTGCATCTGTTCAGGGATGAGCCGGTTCTGCGGCGGCGCAGCCTGATTGGCGGGTTGCAATATGCCGTCTTTGCGATTTTCTGGACGTCGATGGCGTTCATGCTGGTACGCCAGTATGACATGTCCGAAGCCGTCATCGGGCTTTATGGCCTGATCGGGGCGATCGGTATTCTGGCTGCGCGCATTGCTGGTCGTCTGGCTGACAAGGGCTGGGCACGGCTTAGCACCGGCGGGTTCCTTTTGACCACCATATCAAGCTGGGTGTTGCTCTATTGGGGGCAATGGTCGCTGGTGGCCTTTGCCATCGGGGTGGTGTTACTCGATCTCGGTATTCAGGGCACGCATATCTCAAACCAGAGCGAGGTGTATCGTCTGAGTGCCGAAGCCCGCAGCCGCCTGACGACAGGCTATATGGCCAGCTACTTCTTTGGCGGTGCCTGTGGTTCGGCAAGCTCGGCTGTTGCTTATGGCATGGGGGGATGGCCCGCTGTGGTGGCCCTTGGGTCAACTGTCTCAATCCTGTGTGCGGTGATCTGGGCCGTGACCGAATTGCGCCTGCCGTTGCGACAGATGAAACACGGCGCCTGAACCCGGACAGGGCCCGGACAGGAAACGTTGCGGCACACAAAGCAAAACGGCCGCCCCATCGGGACGGCCGTTTGCGCAAGAACGATCTAAGCGATGCTTAGTTCTTTTCTTTGTCGACGAGCTGGTTTGCAGCAATCCACGGCATCATCGCGCGCAGTTTGGTACCAACTTCTTCGATTTCATGTTCGGCGTTCAGACGGCGGGTTGCCTTGAACATCGGCTGGCCGCAATGCATTTCCTGAACGAAGTCACGAACGAATTTGCCTTCCTGAATGTCAGCAAGAACTTCTTTCATGCGTTCTTTGACCGATGCGTCGATCACGCGCGGGCCGGTGACATAGTCGCCGTATTCTGCGGTGTTCGAGATCGAGTAACGCATGTTGGCCATGCCGCCTTCATACATCAGGTCAACGATCAGCTTAACTTCGTGCAGGCACTCGAAATATGCCATTTCCGGTGCATAACCAGCTTCGGTCAGGGTCTCGAAGCCGTATTTGATCAGCTGGGTCAGACCGCCACACAGAACTGCCTGCTCACCGAACAGGTCGGTTTCGCATTCTTCACGGAAGGTGGTTTCGATAACGCCGGAACGACCTCCACCGATTGCCGATGCATAGGACAGTGCAACTTCAAGCGCGTTGCCCGAAGCGTTCTGTTCGATAGCAACCAGGCACGGAACACCGCCGCCACGCTTGTATTCGGAACGCACGGTGTGACCCGGGCCTTTCGGCGCGATCATCATGACGTCAAGGTCAGCGCGCGGCTCGATCAGGCCGAAGTGAACGTTCAGACCGTGCGCGAACAGAAGTGCGGCACCCTGTTTCAGGTTGTCACGCAGTTCGTTTGCATAGATCGCTGCCTGGTGTTCGTCCGGGGTCAGGATCATGACGACGTCTGCCCATGCGGCTGCTTCGGCCGGGGTCATGGTTTTCAGACCGGCAGCTTCGGCTTTCTTGCGCGAGCTCGAGCCTTCACGAAGGCCAACAACAACTTCTTTAACGCCGGAGTCATGCAGGTTCAGTGCATGGGCATGGCCCTGCGAACCGTAACCGATGATGGCAACTTTTTTGGTCTTGATCAGATTAACATCTGCATCGCGGTCGTAATAAACACGCATCTTTCGATACCTCTGGACGTTGGACCACGCTTATGTCTGTGCGTGGTGGATGGTAATAATGATTTCGGGAACATATCCCGATGCCTTGCCCGATGCGGATCACCAGGCAGGGCAAACTCACATCGTTAGTGTGCCGCGCGAAATCGCAGCCACACCGGTACGCGAAATTTCCGAAAGCCCCAGTGGCGCCATCAATTTGATGAAGGCATCAATCTTTTCGGGGCTGCCGATGATTTCATAAACGAAGGAATTATTGGTCGCATCGACTGCGCGGGCCTTGAAGATGTCGGCAATACGCAGGGATTCAACACGCTGTTCACCCGTGGCGATCACTTTGACCAGTGCCAGTTCACGTTCGACACTCGGCCCGGCAAGTGTCAGGTCACTGACCTTGTGAACTGGGACAAGGCGCGAAAGCTGTGCCTTGATCTGTTCGATTACCATGGGCGTGCCCGAGGTAACCACAGTGATGCGTGACTGGTGGGCATCGGCGTCGACTTCGGCAACGGTCAGGCTTTCAATGTTATAGCCACGACCGGAAAACAGGCCGATCACACGGGCCAGAACGCCAGATTCGTTGTCCACCAGAACGGATATGGTGTGTTTCGAGATTTCGGTTTCTTTCACGGTTTCGCTCCGTAGGTACTCGGCCAGGAGGCACATTGAGGCATCTTTGTGCCGCCCGCGCCGGCCTTTTAATTATGGTTTGATGAGTTCGTCTCGCACATTGGTTTGTGCGGATCAGACCAGAACCATCCCTTCGTCGGAATCAATGGCTTCGTTGCCGTCGGTTTCCTGCCCAAGCAGCATTTCATTATGCGGCTTGCCCGACGGAATCATCGGATAGCAGTTTTCCTTGTCATCTACGGCAACATCCAGAATCACCGGACCATCAATCTCGAGCATCTTCTTGATGGCATCATCAAGATCGGCCGGATTGTTACAGGTCAGACCGGTAAAGCCGAATGCCTCGGACAGTTTGACGAAGTCAGGCAGGGTCTCGCTATAGCTTTCGGAATAGCGCGAACCGTGCAGCAGCTGCTGCCACTGACGAACCATGCCCATGTAACGGTTATTCAGGATCACGGTTTTGATCGGCAGACGATACTGCGTCATCGTCGCGCATTCCTGAATGTTCATCATGATGGACGCATCACCGGTAAAGCACACAACCGTCGCATCGGGATGGGCAACCTGAACGCCAAGGGCGGCCGGCATGCCATAGCCCATGGTGCCAAGACCACCGGACGTCATCCATTCATAGGGGTGTTCGAACCCGAAATGCTGGGCTGCCCACATCTGGTGCTGGCCAACATCGGTGGTGATATAGGTCTTGCGATCACGGGTAAGCGCATGAACACGACGGATAACGTGCTGCGGCTTGATAACGTCTTTGGGCTGCTTATAGGACAGGCAGTGTTTGCCACGCCATCCTTCGATTTCATCCCACCAGCTATCAAGTGCGGTCGCATCGATCTTGTACTGTTTGGCTTTCCAGATCTTGATCATGTCTTCAAGAACATGACCGACATCACCAACAATCCCGATATCGACCGGAACGTTTTTGTTGATCGAGCTCTGATCGATATCGATCTGGATTTTCTGCGAATTCGGGGCAAAGAAATCAAGGTTGCCGGTCACGCGGTCATCGAAACGCGCGCCGATCGCGACCATAACGTCGCAATCATGCATCGACATGTTCGATTCATAGGTGCCGTGCATCCCGACCATGCCAAGATACTGCTTGTCCGATGCCGGATAGGCGCCAAGCCCCATCAGGGTCAGCGTGATCGGCGCACCGGTCATGCGGGTGAATTCGGTCAGAAGCTTGCAAGCCTGGGTGCCGGAATTGATGACACCGCCGCCGCAATACAGGATCGGCTTTTTCGCCGATGCCAGCATCTCAAGCGCTTCTTCGATCTGGCTGCGTTCGCCTTTGACGACCGGGTTATAGGTGCGATGCTGAACCTGGGCCGGCTCCATATAGGGGGCCTTGCCAACAAGGATGTCCTTGGGAAGGTCGATCACGACCGGACCCGGGCGGCCGCTTGAAGCAACGTGGAAGGCTTCGTGCATGGTGCGCGCCAGACGATCCGGATTTTTCACCAGATAGTTATGCTTGGTGCACGGGCGGGTAATGCCGGTGGTGTCGGCTTCCTGGAAGGCATCATTCCCGATCAGATGGGTCGGGACCTGGCCGGTCAGGCAGACAACTGGAATAGAATCCATCAACGCGTCGGTAAGGCCCGTAACAGCATTTGTCGCACCCGGTCCCGAGGTCACCAGCACAACGCCGACCTTGCCGGTCGAACGGGCGTAACCCTCAGCAGCGTGGACAGCAGCCTGTTCATGGCGCACTAGAACGTGACGAATCCGGTTTTGTTTAAATATCTCGTCATATAGCGGTAGGACAGCGCCGCCAGGATAGCCGAACACGACTTCCACACCCTGATCAGCAAGGGCCTGCAACACTACTTCCGAACCGCTTAAAATACGTTCTGCCATGATTTTCGAGCCTCTTTACTTAACGACAACAACGTGTCGCGTGATAACCGCGTGATTGAAACATGATCCAATTATCCTCAAATTGGAGTTGAAAAATCCGCCGAAACGGCGGTTTTCCGCCATTTCGGCGGGGGAAGCGCCAACCTATCGCCTCACTTTGGCGTGGTCAACAGAAATTGGTTAATATCATGACGCATTTTTGCTGCCAAACTTTCCGAATATTGCGCGTCGATGATTTCCTTGTCGCTCATCTGGTGGCGAAACCACGTCAATTGGCGCTTTGCGTAACGCCGGGTTTCGCGTTGTGATTTTTCCCGGGCGGTGGGCAAATCGATCTCGCCGGCAAGGTATGCGCCAAGCTCGCGCACGCCCACGGCCTTCATGACCGGCGCCGTATCAGGAAGCCCAAGCGCAATCAAATCGCGGACTTCATCGATCGCGCCCTGTTCAAGCATAAGGTCAAAACGGCGATTGCAGCGGTCATAAAGAATATCGCGCGGCGGCATGTAACAAAGTTTTCTGAACTTCATATTGGCGGGCGGGGGAACCATCGGTTCCTTGTGCCAGGAAGCCAACCCGCGACCGGTATGGGCAAAAACTTCGGCAGCGCGAATCATCCGTTGCGTATTGGTGCCATCGAGTGTTGCCGCGGTCTCCGGATCGTTCTTTTTAAGCTTTTCAAAGAAGGCGGCATGGCCAAGATCCTCGAGTTCGGCGGTCACACTGTCGCGAATCCGGCTCGGAACATCGGGAATGGGGGCGATTCCTTCGGTCAGGGCATTCAGATACATGCCTGTTCCGCCCGTTACGATCGGCAATTTTCCCTGCGTGTGGCAGTCATTGATTTCGGCCATCGCCATGTCGCGCCACTTGCCGGCCGAACAGGCTTCGCGTCCCGACAGCACACCATAAAGCCGGTGTGGCGCACGCGACGTCTCACTTTCATCGGGGCGGGCACTCAGGACACGGAGTTCGGAATAGACCTGCATGCTGTCGGCATTGATCACCACACCGTCAAACGCTTCGGCCATATCAAGCGCAAGTGCGGATTTGCCGCTGGCAGTCGGGCCAGCAACGATCAGGACCGGGGCAAAAGACAAATTGGCATTCACAGCCGACATAAAAGGCACTTCCAAATTCAAACATGTGTCAAAGGCCGGTCAGTCTATTGACTTCGATGCCAAAGGCATAGCGATTTGGGACAATAACCGGCTGCAAAAAACACGTAAGCATGGCGTCGATCATCAAAGTTCTCTTGCCACAGTCGGGCGCAATTCGGATAAAGACGACAAATCTGTTTTATGCCTTTTCCGCCAAGGAGCCCGCAGACCATGAAATTGGTACTGACCCTGATTGCCGCCCCCAATTCAAATGCGCTGACCAAAAACGTGATTGATCAGGCCGCAATCGCCTTGACCGGTGCCGGTGCGCTGGTCGGGGATGTTACCTGGCTGGCGGATGGCGAAGCATGCGATCTGATTTTTGATGGCATTCCCCTTGATGTGGCCGATACCAGCCTTGCCGAGGCGGAGCTTGGCGTGGACGCCGTCACCCAGAAAATTGCCACCCGGCGTAAGAAGCTGCTGATTGCCGATATGGACAGCACCATGGTCACCGGGGAAACCCTTGACGAACTGGCCGAGTTTGCCGGTGTAAAGGAACGTGTTGCCGCGATCACCGCGCGCGCGATGAACGGGGAACTTGATTTCGAAGCCGCCCTTGATGAACGTGTCGGCCTGCTTGAAGGCATGTCGACCGACATGCTGCAAGAAGCATGGAAAACCGTGGAATATACCGGCGGGGCGAAGACCCTCGTTGCAACCATGAAGGCCAACGGGGCGTTTGCGGCACTGGTATCGGGCGGATTTGATTTCTTTACCGGTGCGGTTCGGGCCGAACTTGGTTTTGACTATGATCAGGCCAATGTCCTGATCGAAAGTGATGGCAAACTGACCGGCAAGGTCAAGAAGCCGGTGCTCGATCGCCAGGCCAAGGTCGATGCCCTTGAAACTCTTTCAGCCCAGCAGGGCATTACGGTCGATGATGCAATTGCGGTTGGCGATGGCGCCAACGATCTTCAGATGATCTCGCTTGCCGGGACCGGTGTTGCCTTCCACGCCAAACCGTCGGTGCAGGAACAGGCCCGTATTTGCATCAATCATAGTGATCTCACGGCGTTGCTTTATCTGCAAGGTTACAGCAAGGCCGATTTCGTTTCCTGATATCGGACACACCCCAAAGAAAAAGGGCGGCCTGCCAAGCAGGTCGCCCTTTTTTCGTATTATCGTGTTCGGGATGCTTATTCAGCAACCGAAAGTGTGAGGCCGAAGTAACGCGGGCCGGCCGAGGTTTCGATCAACATCAGGATGGTGCGTTTGTCATCATCGACCGCGGCTTTGACGGCCTTGGTGACGTCTTCGACGGTTGTGACCGAGCTGTGCGATGCCTCGATGATGATATCACCGGGACGAACGCCTTTTTCGGCGGCATAGCTGTCACCCGAAACATCGGTGACAATCACGCCTTCTGTACCTTCGGCAAGGTTGTAACGCTGACGAAGTGCGTCATCGACATTGGCAACCTTGATACCTAGTTCGGCAATGCTGGCTTCGGCGATTGCCGGGGCTTCATCGCCTTCGGACGGGCTTGCGCTTGCGGCAATCACTTCTTCTTCAAGTTCGCCAAGCTCGACCTGGACGGTCTGTTTCTTGCCATCGCGCCAGATCACGACATCGACATCCTTGCCGATTTTGGTTTCGGCAACGATACGCGGCAGGCGACGCATGGACTCGACATCCTTGCCATCAAATTTCAGGATGACGTCACCTTGTTTGATGCCGGCTTTCTTGGCCGGGCTGTCGTCAGAAACGCCGGCAACCATTGCGCCGGTCGCGCTATCAAGGCCAACCGAGTCCGCAATATCGTCGGTCACGGTCTGGATGTGAACACCAAGCCAGCCCCGACGGGTACGGCCATATTCCTTAAGCTGATCAACAACACCCTGTGCAATGGCCGACGGAATGGCAAAGCCGATGCCAACCGAACCACCGGACGGGGAATAGATCGCGCTGTTAATGCCAATCACGTCGCCATCAAGGTTGAACAACGGCCCGCCAGAGTTCCCGCGGTTGATCGAGGCATCGGTCTGGATGAAGTCATCATACGGACCCTGGTTGATGTCGCGGTTACGGGCGGAAATGATGCCGGCCGTTACCGTGCCGCCAAGACCGAACGGGTTCCCGATCGCCATTGCCCAGTCACCGATACGCGACGCGTCCGAGTCCCCCCATTTTACAAATGGCAGGTCATCCTTCGGTTCGACTTTCAAAAGGGCGACGTCGGTTTTCGGATCGCGACCGATCAGTTCGGCATCAAGGGTTTCACCATCATGAAGACGGACGCTGATTTCATCGGCACCATCAATAACGTGATTGTTGGTCACAATGTAACCGTCAGCCGAGATGATAAAGCCCGAACCAAGTGCCGTTGCGCGGCGCTTTTGCGGGGCCTGACCACCTTGGCCGCCCTGGCCATTGCGATCCATGAAGTCACGGAAAAGGTCTTCGAACGGCGAACCCGGAGGGAACTGGAAATCCGGTCCCTGGCGTTCAGCGACCATCTGGCTGGTAGATATATTCACGACACTCGGCAGAAGCTTTTCGGCCAAGTCTGCGAAACTCTCAGGAGCGGGGCGGGCATTCGCGATATGCGAAACACTGGTCACGCCAAGGAGAACAATCACCAGTGCAGCGCTAACCTTCGACCGCACCGGGTTGTAAAATGCTTTTAGCATGTGTCTGATCCTGTTCGTTGCCGCGTTCACGGTATTTGTAATTCTGTTTTGCAGCGCGCGATGGGGCGTTTATTTTACCCGTCGCTTAAGTAACCAAATTAACCCCGACTTTGGCAGAATTTGGGCGGCTCTTGGAAAAATCAAGGAATTCTCGGCACAAAGTCGTGACGTTCCTGTCATATCTGGCGGTTTTCGGGGCCTAGAGCCAAACACGTACCGCCCAGATTGCGCCAATGGCAACGACCGCTGCAATCAGTCCACCGATGCGCAATTGTGATTCAGGGATTTCCTGAACCAGTTCCAGCACCCTTTTCGCGCCGCCGGGAAACAGCGAATAAAACATGCCCTCCAGCGCGATGGCCAGAAGTATGGCAGTAGCAAGTTCCTTCATGGGCGTGGACGTTCCGGCGGTTTTTAAAGCCTGCCTTACGCAATGCGCCAGCAGGACTTGATTATGAAAACAAAAAGGGCGACCTGATGCCAGTATCAGGTCGCCCTAGTGTTTTGTCTAGCGGCTTGTGCTTGGAGCCGACTGATTAAAGTATTGGAAAAACTCGCTGTCTGGTGAAAGCACCATGGTCGAGCCATTCGAAAGCGCCGTTTTGTAGGCTTCCAGCGAACGGTAGAATTCGAAGAATTTCGCATCCTGACCGTAAGCTTTACCCAAAATAACGTTCCGCTGTGCATCACCTTCACCCCGCAGGACTTCTGCCTGGCGGTTGGCTTCGGCGATGATGCCAATACGTTCACGATCGGCTTCTGCCTGGATTTTCGCCTTGAGCTCTTCACCCTCTGCGCGAAGCTGTGCGGCTTCGGCGATACGCGAAGAACGCATACGGTTATACACCGCCTGCGACGTTTCCTGCGGAAGGTCGGTACGACCGATACGAACATCAATCAGTTCGACACCGAATTCCTTGGCCGGATCAACCAGGGTCGCCTGGATCTTTTCCATGATCTGTGCACGGTTGTCCGACAGCATTGCAACAAGCGGGGCCTGCGCAAGTTCACCACGGATGACCGAGTTCAGTCGCTGACCAAACAGCTGCACAAAGTTGGCAGAGTTGGTGGCACGCTGACGGAAGGTCAGGGGATCGATAATTCTCCAGCGGGCAAAGCTGTCAACATTGACACGCTTCTGGTCCGACAGAAGAACTTGCTGTACCGGCGGATCGAGTTCAAGAATACGACGCTCGTAATATTCGACGTTCTGGATCGGCAGTTTGAAATGCAGACCAGGTTCGGAAACCGCATGAACCGGATTACCGAACTGAAGAACAAGTGCCTGCTGGTCCTGACGAACCGTAAAGACACACATCGAACCAACCACAGCGGCAATTACAAGGACGACGCCAGCGGCAATAAGTTTAGGACTTGCCATTAGTTGTTGCCTCCTGCATTCGCACGTTTCTGAACTTCCGGCAGCGGCAGATACGGAACAACGCCGTTTCCATCGCCTTTCTGATCAAGAATAATCTTTTCGGATTTGTTCAGGATGTCCTGCATGGTTTCAAGATACAGGCGACGTGTGGTCACGTCCTGCGCGGTCAAATAGGAATTATAGACCGAGGTAAAGCGTTCCGCTTCACCTTCTGCTTCCTTGGTCACGCGGTCCTTATAGGCACGCGCCTGAAGAACCTGACGTTCAGCTTCACCCTTTGCACGCGGGATGATGTCGTTGCGATAGGCCAGTGCCTCGTTTTGGGAACGGTCACGGTCCTGACGGGCACGCTGCACGTCGTTGAACGCATCGATAACATCACGCGGCGGGTCCACTTTCTGCATCTTCACTTCTGCAATGAAGATACCGGAATCATAACCGTCCATGATTTTCTGAAGCAGGGTACGGGTCTGTTCCTCAACCCGGACACGGCCAACAGTCAGGGCCTCTTCCAGATTGGTTTTCCCGATCACTTCACGCATCGCACTTTCGGATGCCAGCTTAATCGTGTTTTCCGGATCGCGAACATTGAACAGATATGCGCCCGCGTCGCTGATGCGCCACTGAACAACATAATCAATGTCGATGATGTTCTGATCACCGGTCAGCATCAGGCTTTCTTCCGGAACGTCACGCGAACCGTTCGATGCCACCGTGCCTGCACCGCGATAGCCAACCTCGATCTGGTTGGTGCGTTCGACATTCGGCTTGATGACTTCGCCGATCGGGGCGGGCAGGAAGTAGTTCAGACCAGGGCCCGTGGTGCCAACCCATTTGCCAAACAGAAGTGTCACACCCTGTTCGCCCGGCTGCACACGATAGAAGCCGGTCAAAAGCCACAACCCGATGACTGCGATACCGATCAGGACAAAGCCCTTGTAACCGCCACCACCGGGGAACAGCCGTTTCAGGCGTTCCTGGCCTTTACGAATCATTTCATCAAAATCAGGGGGCGTATTTCCGCCGCCGCCGCCACCCTGGGGACGCTGTCCCCACGGATTCTGGCCGCCGCCGTTATTTCCGCCGCCACCCCAGGGGCCGCCGCCCCCTTGTGAATTCCAAGGCATCGAGTGTTTTCCTCTTCTTGCCGTTCGGTGTTTATCTTTGTTTACCGAGCTTGGGGACGTTACCCCCAACGCATGCTCCGTCCAACAAGATCCAGTGTGCCATTCTGGCGTGGATCCAGACCACGTGACAGCCGTGATTTGGCCCGATTGACATTTCGCACGATCAAGGCCGGTAAAACCGGGCAAAGTTCGGGCGATCAGTCCGTTACCACCAGTCCGGCAACATGTTGATCATATGCCATTTGGTGGTGCAACCGATTGCAGACCATAGCAAACTCACGAAATCTTGTTGGACGGAGCATGCCCTTAGGCCTTATATGACAGCTTGCCTTGCAAAACAATGTTACGCGCCTGCAAGTTCTGTGTGATCACGGACTTAAGCCAAAATTTGGAGACCGCAATATGACTTCGCTCAACCGTGAACAGATTGTCGCCGCACTCGACAGCGTCATCGACCCGGTCGACGGCAAATCAATCACAGCCAAGGATATGGTGCAAGGTATTGATATCAATAATGAAGTCGTCAATGTAATGATCGCGGTCGATCCAAAGCGCGGCCCGGCACTCGAAGATTTGCGTCAGGCTGCCGAAAAGGCCGTGGCTGCTGTGAACGGGGTCACAACTGCCCGTGTCGCCCTGACGGCGGAACGACCGGCGGCTGCAAGTCAGTCCGCGCCACAACAACCAGCGGCTGCGCGCCCGGCCCAACCCGGACAGCGCCCGCAAGGGGCCGGTCAGAAGCCGCTTGAACTGCCAACCGTGCGCAGTATCGTCACCGTCGCATCGGGCAAGGGCGGGGTTGGTAAATCGACCACTTCGGTCAACCTGGCGCTGTCACTGGTGGCCAAGGGGCTCAAGGTCGGGCTGCTTGATGCCGATATTTATGGACCCAGCCTGCCGCGTATGATGGGGCTTCGTGCTGCCAAGCCGACCCCGTCATCCGAACATCAGGGCAAAATGATCCCGCCATCGGCCTTTGGCATCCGGATCATGTCGATCGGATTCATGGTTGATGAAGAACAGCCGGTAATCTGGCGCGGACCGATGGCGATGGGCGCGCTTGAACAGCTTCTGCGCGATACCGACTGGGGCGATATTGATGTGTTGGTGGTCGACATGCCCCCGGGGACCGGTGACATTCAGCTTTCCATGGCACAGCGTGTTCCGGTGACCGGCGCTGTCATTGTTTCAACCCCGCAGGACATTGCCCTTCTGGACGCCAAAAAGGGTTTGAACATGTTCCGCAAGGTCAATGTGCCGGTATTTGGCCTGATCGAAAACATGTCCTATTACAAATGCCCGGAATGCGGCCATGTCGATCACGTCTTTGATCACGGCGGCGCACGCAAGGCTGCCGATGAATTGGGGGTTCCGTTCCTGGGGGAAATCCCGCTGGATCTCAAAATCCGTCTGGGGGCCGATGAAGGCAAACCGATTGTCCAGACCGAGGCTGATGGCGAACATGCCAAGGCCTATGGCGCAATCGCCCAGAAGATCGCAACTGCGATCGAAGAACGCGTCGGCCCGGCCGAGGCACCCAAGAAAAAGGGCCTGTTCCCCAAGATCAGCTTCAAGTAACCAGCTGTTTGAACGCCTGAAAATACAAAACCCCGCCAGATTGCTCTGACGGGGTTTTGTTTTGAAATCAGGGTTGTTTACTGAATGGCTTCTGCCATGAAGGACGGCATCCAGCCTTCGTTCAGTTCGCGCAGTTCGGAAAGCGTTACCTTGTCGCCACCATCGATGGTGACAGAATCGCCGCCTGCCTGACCAATGATCACTGCTGCAACGTTCGAGCTGCTTGCCGCATTCAGGACTTTGTCCGGGTCGCGGGTTGCGATCACGTAACGGCCCTGGTCTTCACCAAACAGCCACGCAATTTCGCTGCCAACTTCCGGAAGATGCAGTTCAGCACCGATATTGCCGGCAAGGCACATCTCGGCAACCGTGACCAGCAAACCGCCATCGGCGATATCGTGGCAGGTCCGCACAAGACCAAGTTCGATCAGTTCGCGGACCAGCGTACCAGCACGCTTTTCAGCATTCAGATCAACCGGCGGCGGTGCACCTTCTTCGCGACCTTCGATGGTCTTGAGATACAGCGACTGGCCAAGTTCACCGGTTGCAGCACCGATCATGATCAATGCGCTGTCATCGCGTTTGATGCCAATCGTTGCATGGTGACCAAGGTCGGAAATCACACCAACGCCACCAATTGCCGGGGTCGGCATGATGCCAACGCCGTTGGTTTCGTTGTAAAGCGATACGTTGCCCGAAACGACCGGGAATTCCAGTGCGATGCAGGCTTCGCCGATACCCTGACATGCGCCAACAAACTGACCCATGATGCGCGGACGTTCCGGATTGCCGAAGTTCATGTTATCCGTGATGGCAAGCGGCTTGGCACCGGTTGCAACCAGGTTACGATATGCTTCGGCAACGGCCTGTTTGCCGCCTTCGACCGGATCGGCCATGACATAGCGCGGGGTGCAGTCGGTGGTGGCTGCAATGCCCTTGTTGGTGCCATCAACACGCACCACACCAGCATCGCCCCCCGGGCGAACAATGGTGTTGCCCATGACCAGATGGTCATACTGTTCCCAGATCCAGCGACGCGATGCCAGATCGGGCGATGCGATCAGGGTCTTGAGCGCGTCGATATGGCTGACTTTTGCGGAAATGCTGTCGGGATCAATGCGATCCTGTTTCGGGGTCGGTTCCCACGGACGATCATATTCCGGCGATGCTTCGGCCAGCGGATCAATCGGAAGATCACCGGCAACGTCACCATGCCATTTCAGAACCATGCGTTTGGTGTCGGTCAGAACACCGATGACGGCAAAGTCGAGTTCCCATTTGTCAAAGATTGCCTTGGCGGCTTCTTCGCAGCCGGGTTTCAGAACCATCAACATGCGTTCCTGCGACTCTGACAGCATCAGCTCATAGGGCGTCATGCCTTCTTCGCGCATCGGAACCTTATCAAGCCACAGTTCGACACCAACGCCACCCTTGGACGCCATTTCGAACGAGGACGAGGTCAGACCGGCCGCACCCATATCCTGAATGGCGACGATCATGTCGGTTGCCATCAGTTCAAGGCAGGCTTCAAGCAGAAGCTTCTCGGTGAACGGATCGCCGACCTGAACGGTAGGACGCTTTTCTTCGCTGTCATCATCGAATTCGGCCGATGCCATGGTCGCACCATGGATGCCGTCACGACCGGTTTTCGAACCGACATAGACAACCGGGTTGCCGATACCGGCCGCCGCCGAATAGAAAATATTGTCCGCATCGGCCAGACCGACGGTCATCGCATTGACCAGGATGTTGCCGTTATAGGATGCGTGGAAGTTGGTTTCGCCACCGATGGTCGGAACGCCCATGCAGTTGCCATACCCGCCGATCCCTTCGACAACGCCGCTCAGAAGATGGCGGGTTTTCGGATGGTCGGCCTCGCCAAAGCGAAGGGCATTAAGGTTTGCAATCGGACGTGCGCCCATGGTGAAGACGTCACGCATGATGCCGCCAACGCCGGTTGCGGCACCCTGATAGGGTTCGATAAAGGACGGGTGGTTGTGGCTTTCCATCTTGAAGACAGCAGCCTGACCATCACCGATGTCAATCACACCGGCATTTTCACCCGGACCCTGAATGACCCAGTCAGCCTTGGTCGGAAGGGTTTTCAGCCATTTTTTCGACGACTTGTAGGAGCAATGCTCCGACCACATGACCGAGAAAATGCCAAGTTCGTTGATGTTGGGTTCGCGACCCATGATTTCGAGAACGAGTTTGTATTCTTCCTCGTTCAGGCCGTGTTCCTTGACCAGTTCCGGCGTGATCGGGGTGTTGAAATCAAGTGCACTCACGATGCTGCCTCCACCAAGCTTTTGAACAGATTGCGGCCATCAGTGCCACCATGGAGCGGATCAATCGCATTTTCCGGATGCGGCATCATGCCAAGAACGTTGCCGGCCTCGTTGATGATGCCGGCAATGTTGCGCTGGGAGCCATTAAGGTTGGTTTTGGGATCGACAACACCATCCGCATCGCAATAGCGCAGGATCACGCGACCTTCGCCTTCAAGGCGGTCAAGCGTTTCGCTATCGGCAAAGAAATTGCCGTCATGATGGGCAACCGGATAGTCGACAACCTCGCCAGCCTTGTACTGGTTGGTAAAGCGGGTATTGGCGTTTTCGATTTTCAGATGCGTGTTCTTGCAGATGAATTTCAGGCTGGCATTGCGCATCAGCGCACCGGGCAGCAGGCCTGCTTCTGTCAGGATCTGGAAACCGTTACAAACACCAAGAATGGTCACACCGGCTTTGGCGCGATCAGCAACAGCGCGCATGATCGGGGATTTGGCAGCCATGGCGCCGCAACGCAGATAGTCGCCATAGGAAAAACCACCCGGAACCATGATGATGTCGGTCTTTGGCAGTTCGGTTTCGCCATGCCAGACTACGATCGGTTTGGTGCCGGTGGCCTGCTCAAGTGCTGCAATGGCGTCATTCTCCCGGTTGATACCGGGGAAGAGGATGACAGCGGATTTCATGAAATACCGTCTCTCGATTAATGTCCGTTACGTGATCGTGAAAGACAAAGGCCCCGCATCGGCAAAGCCCCGTCCAGGCGGTTAGGCCAGCTCGATGCTGTAGTCTTCGATCACGGTATTGGCGAGAAGCTTCTCGCACATTTCCTTGACCTCGGCTTCGGCCTTGGCGGCATCGGTGCCATCCAGTTCGAGTTCGATGAATTTGCCCTGGCGGACGTCATTGACGCCATCAAAACCCAGACCCTGAAGGGCGTGGTGAACGGCTTTGCCCTGCGGGTCAAGAACACCGTTCTTCAGGGTGACATGAACACGTGCTTTCACGAGAAGCTCCTTTAAGTTCGCAGGCGCGGGGCTCGCGCGACTTTGTTTGCAAACAGAACGCTGTCCGGCATTCGCCGCCGGTCAGCCATAAGAAAAGGCCGCGCGAGCGCGGCCTTGGGGTGTTATTTGGTCGCGTCTTTGTTCAGCGACTCTATTTCGGCGGACTCAGGGAGCACACCAAGACGGCGCGCGACTTCCTGATAGGCCTCTTCGACGCCGCCGAGATCGCGACGGAAGCGGTCCTTGTCCATCTTTTCGTTGGTGATGGCGTCCCACAGGCGGCAGTTGTCGGGGCTGAATTCATCAGCCAGCACCAGCTGCGCAAAATCGCCTTCCCAAACACGGCCGAATTCAAGTTTGAAATCGACCAGTTTCAGACCGATGCCGCGCATCAAACCACAAAGGTAATCATTCACACGCAGGGTCATGCCAACGATTTCCTCAAGCTCTTCGGGGCTTGCCCAGCCCAGAGCAAGGATATGCTCGTCAGAAACCAGCGGATCGCCAAGCGCGTCGTCCTTGTAATAGAACTCGACGATCGGGCGGGGCAGACGTTCACCTTCTTCAAGGCCAAGACGCTTTGCCATGGAACCGGCAACGATGTTGCGGACCACCACTTCGATCGGAACAATTTCGCATTTCTTGCAAAGCTGTTCGCGCATGTTCAGACGGCGAATGAAATGGGTCGGAATGCCGATTTCCGCCAGACGGGTCATGACGAATTCGGTGATCATGTTGTTCAGGACGCCCTTGCCGGCAATTGTGCCGCGCTTCTGAGCGTTAAACGCAGTGGCGTCATCCTTGAAATACTGAATGATCGTACCGGGCTCAGTACCTTCGTAAAGAACCTTGGCTTTACCCTCGTAGATGGGCTGCTTTCTGGACATTGGCGGGATCTTTCACATCTAGGCCCGCACGGCAACTGCGCAGGCACCCTGGAATTCGCGCCCCCCGTATAGCAGTGCTGGGCGAGAAACTCAATTGTCGCTTAAGCTCTATTTACGCAAACTTGATAATCAAAATTTGCAACCGTCCGGGCATCAATCCCAGGACGGTCTGTTTTGCACTGCAAACATCTGGCAAAGTTGCGTTTTATGCCTGATCGGGGCCTAAAGGTTTACCGGATGGAACGGTGTGGTGTCAGGCTGACCGTCGGCAAATAACCAGACCGGACGACGTGGCAGTTCATGTTCGCTTGTGGGAATCGCCGGTAAACCGATCAGGGACGAACAAACCGTTTCAAATCCCATATTGCTGCGCACCAGCATGGCATCGGACCGGATGTCATGATGATCGGGATCGGGGGCCTCGATGCCGGTATCGGCCAGCAGAGCCTGCCAGGCAAACCAGTCATCTGCTTCCGGGTTCGGTGCCGGGGCGGCACGAAACCGTGGCAGATTGCGGCGTGTACGCGCACTGTTTGCCGTATCGTTCAGATCATGGGCCGTCAAAATCGACAATCCTTCGGGAATGTCGGTAATTTCGATTTTTCCTGTCCCGCGATTGGCCAGCCAATAGGCATCCCGGTTATCGGCAATAACCATGTTGAACGGGCGATAGGCATCGCCATCAAGGGCCGCCAGCGCCTGTGCAGCATCAATGGCGTCGGCATGATCAAGGGCCTCAAGCGGCAATTCCCCGCGGGATCGTTTGTCCTCGGCCGGGCCAAGGGTGCCAAACCGGTTCAGAACGGCCGCGACAACGCCATCTTCATTGACACCAAGCCAGGTGCCACCGGCCGTTTCATCCAGCCCGGCCACAACATCGGGACGATCATCCCAGTGACGTGCCGGGGATTTCCACGGGCGATTGTTCATTTCGTCGCGATTGGCGCCGATGATCACCGGCCAGTCATGGTCGGGGCGGCGTAAAATAATGACTGTGCACATGAGCCAGATCAAAGCGCGATGAAAGATGATTTGTCAAATTCAAAAGTGTCGAACAAAGGGGTGAAAAATACCCCGCTTATTCTCAAATATTAATTCAGAGGACGGGCGCAACACACCCAGTGTGAAAGCCGGTGCAACATCCAAGGAGGGCTCGATATGAACAGCTTTAATGATCGTGAACGTGGTTTCGAAGCAAAGTACAGTTTTGATCTGGAACAGGATTTTCGTGTCGAGACACATCTTTATAAAATGCTGATCGCCTGGGCCGGCGAACAGATGGGCATGTCCGCCCAGGAAAGTCAGGATTATGCCGTCAAGGTCGTGGGCGAAGTGGTTGCCAATCCGCGTGACAATGGTGTTGTTGCAATGCTTTTGGCGGACTTCGGGCGCAAAAATGTCGATATCACGGCCTCTGAACTCAATGCCAAACTCGAAGAACTACGTCCGGTTGCGCGCGCAGAAGTCCTGACCTGACGGTCAGGATGCAGGCCTTTGCCAAAAACTTCTAGTTTGCAAACCACTAGGCGGTCTCGTATCCTGCGTCTTGTAATAAAAGACGAGTGGGTGCAACCTTTTGGTGTGATATTATGCACCAGGGGCGTAAGGGTGCTAATCAGGTAGAAGAAGGGCAAAGGCTTTGCGTATCCTTTTGGCGGACGATCACGATCTGGTTCGTGAGGCGATATCACTTCTGTTTCAGCAGTATTTCGACGATTGCGAAGTCGCTGAGGCCGGTGCATTGGAACCGGCGCTGGATTTGATTGACGAAAACAATTCATTCGATCTTGTGTTGCTTGACCTGCGCATGCCGGGCATGAACGGTCTGGAAGGGTTGAAACGTGCACTTGAAAAAGTCGCGCCATCGACCTTTGTGGTTCTGCTGTCGGGTGCCTATCGCAGTGAAGATGTGCGCAACGCCATCGAGGCCGGGGCACATGGTTTCATTCCCAAGACCCTGCGCGGGCAGGCCCTGGCAAATGCGGTTCAGCTTGTTCTGGCCGGGGAAAAATACCTGCCATCGTCGATTCTGAATGATCTGAGCGACGGCACGATTGGTGGTGGCGACGGTGATGGTCGTCTGGCCGGCGGTTTCGGAAGTGATGGCGACTTTGGCCGTTTGACACCGCGCGAACGCGAAGTCCTGGCACTGCTGTCCGAAGGGCGCCCGAACAAGGATATTGCCCGTCATCTCGACCTGCGCGAGATCACGGTCAAATACCATCTCAAAAACATCTATCGCAAACTCAATGTGTCCAACCGGGCACAGGCGGTGAAAATGGCGCTCGAAGATATGGCGCGCACCGGAAGTTTGTAGTATCTTCGTCAAAGGCAGCTCAGTTTGTGGCGCAAATCCCGGCTCGTGATTTCACGGGCCGTTTTTTGTTGCAAAAGCCGGTTTGCGTTCCCTCGTAATGTCACCTGAAACGAGGAAAAATTCATGACTGTCAAAATTGCATTGATCGGCGATTTCAATCCCGATGCCACTGCCCATCAGGCGATCCCGAAGGCGCTTGAGATCGCGGGCAATCGCGCGGGCAATCGCGCGGGCATACCGGTTCACCATGACTGGATTGCGACCGCATCGATTGATCCGGAAAATATCGCATCACAGCTTGGTCGTTATCAGGGCATCTGGTGTGTGCCTGCAAGCCCGTATCAAAACTTTGACGGTGCCCTTGCCGCCATCGGGTATGCCCGCAGGAACAAGGTGCCGTTTCTTGGCACATGTGGTGGTTATCAACATGCGGTTCTTGAATATGTCCGTAATGAGCTTGGTTTCGGGAATGCCGCAAATGCCGAAATCGATCCCGACGCGGAGCTTCCGATTATTGCGCCGCTGGTCTGTGCATTGATTGATCAGGACGGCGGAATTGATCTGCTCAAAAACAGTCTGATCCAGTCCCGTTATGGTCAGGACCAAATCACGGAAACCTATCGTTGCAGTTATGGTTTTAACCGTGACCATGTCGGGTTGCTTGCAGGTCGTTCGATGCGCGTTTCGGCCTGGGATCGAGACGGGGATCCGCGTGCTGTCGAAATCGTTGATCATCCATTCTTTATCGGAACAGCGTTCCAGCCCGAACGATCCGGATTGCACGGCGAGTCCCATCCGCTGATTTCAGCCTTTGTCGATGCGGCAATGATGCTTGCAGCTTAGCTGTGTTCTGCCCGTTTTTTGGGGCAAGCATCACATGGCCGCAAAAAAAAAGCGCCCCCGGGGACACGGGGGCGCAGTTTCTGAGAACAGGGAGCTCTCAGGCTGGTTCGGGCCGGTTGTGGGCCCGGACATCTGGTGATGGGGATATCGCAGGGGTGGTGGACGCGATGGGGGCGGGCGTTCTGCCCGATTGCATGATGATGACCCCGATCAGAATTACCGAAGTGGCAACCAGATCGGTCGCGGTAACCGTTTCACCAAGGATCAGTGTCCCGGTCGCAAGACCGATGACAGGCGGGATATAGGTCGAACTGGCTGCTTTGATCGCGCCGAGTTTTTCGACAACATAGTAATAGCACATATAGGCAATGCCGGTGCCAAACAGGCCAAGCCCGATAAACAGCCCGGCCGTTGCCAGCGGACTGACAAAGATCGCATCAATCCCGTCAAGATCACCCACTACAAGCAGGGTGGCCGACGACAGGCCAAGCTGATAGGTGCAAAGCGCAATCGGGGAAATGCCAAGCGGGCTTATGAATTTGCGCGCATAAACAAAGGACAGCCCGACACAGGCAGACCCGAATGCGATATAGCCGACCCCGGCCGGATCAATTGCCCCGGCACTGCCTTCCCACGGTCGGGCAATGGCGGCAATCCCCGCAAAGCCAAGCACCAATCCCCCGACAGAACGCAAATTGATCGGCTCTCCCTTCAGGAACAGCAGGGCGGCGATAAAGGTGAAAAACGGAATGGCACCTGCCAGGATCCCGGCGATGCTTGATGGCAGGATCGCGATGCCCTTGGCAAAGGCGTAATAATAAACCGACGCTGCCAGAAGCGACATCACAACGAAATGATGGGTATGTCGCAGGTGCCGCCAGGCAAGTTTTCGGCGCAACAACGCAATCAGGAATAACGGCACAAAGCCCATGGTCACCCGAACCATCACAATATGCATCGGGCTGACATAGTGGCTGGCGGTTTTGTTAAACAGATAGGTCAGCCCCCAGACAAGGGCGAGAAATCCGAAAACGATATAGGCATTCTTCTTCATGTCGGAAAACTCGAATTGCGAAGTTTCCACGACATTTACTTATTTACCGTGTATCTTACAAATCATGCTATCTGGATTATAATATAGAAAAATTGCATTATGTCGCCATATCCGCCCCTGAAAACGCTTCCGGCTTTCGAGGCTGCATTACGTCTGCAAAGCTTTTCGCTGGCTGCCGATGAACTTAATGTCACGCCGGGTGCAGTCGGACAGCAGATCCGCAAACTCGAAGAATGGCTTGGCGTTGAACTGTTCACCCGTTCGGTGCGACAGGTCTACCCGACCGCAGACGGGCTGGCCTATGCCGCCCGTATCGGTCCCGCCTTGCAGCAGATTTCCGATGCAAGTGCGCAATTGCGCCGACGGCAGGATCATTCCGTTCATTTCGCCATGCCGCCAAGCTTTGCCGCCAAGTGGTTTTCATCGCGAATGGCCCGGTTTCTGATCATGCATCCGACCACGGCCCTTCATGTCGGATCGACCGAAGAAAAGCCGAACTTCGATCAGGATGGCCTTGATATTGCGGTTCGCTACTTTGATGGCAATGACGACAGTCTTGAGGCAGTGTTGCTGTATCGCGGGCAGGCTGCTGTTTATTGCGCGCCGTCATATCGTGATGAACTCGGCCTTGAAACCCCGGGGGATCTTGTGCGTGCGACACTGATCAATGATACCAAACATCACTGGTGGGCAGACTGGCTTGCGACCTTTGCCGGAATTGATCCCGATCAGACCCGGGCACTGAAGCATATCGATATTGATCAGACCGCCATGGTAATCGAGGCCGCCATTCATAATCAGGGGGTGGTGATCAGCAACCCGCTTCTGGCCGAAGAAGACGTCAGCGAAGGCAAGCTTGTTCACCTTTTTCCCGAACATGTTCTGACCGTGCCGTTGGGCTATTACCTGGTGCATCCCAAAAAGCGGGAATTGCGCAGTCAGGTCAGGCTGTTTCGCGACTGGCTGCTTGAAGAAGCCCGCGACCTTGTCTCAAGCCAGCGGCTCTAACGAAAAAAGCCCCGGCCAGGGACCGGGGCTTTGATATCTGAACCGGGTTGCCGTTAGTCGGCAAACACGCGGGCAAAGATCGTGTCGACATGCTTGGTGTGGTAACCAAGGTCAAACAGCGCTTCGAGCTTGTCCATCGGAATACGTGCGGTGACGTCTTCGTCGGTTTTCAGAAGCGACAGAAGATCGCCTTCGCGGTTCCAGACCTTCATCGCGTTGCGCTGAACAATGCGGTAAGAGTCTTCGCGCGAAACACCATGCTGGGTCAGGGTCAGCAGCACGCGCTGCGAGAAGACCAGACCACCCATCTGGTTGAGGATCTCGTCCATGCGTTCCGGATAGATCACCAGATTTTCAACAACGTTGGTCAAACGCATCAGTGCGAAATCAAGCGTTACGGTCGCATCCGGGCCGATGTTACGTTCGACCGAGCTGTGCGAAATATCGCGCTCGTGCCACAGGGCAACGTTTTCCATCGCCGGGATTGCCATCGAACGGACCAGACGGGCAAGACCGGTCAGGTTTTCGGTCAGGACCGGGTTCCGCTTGTGCGGCATCGCCGAGGAGCCTTTCTGCCCCTTGGAGAAGAATTCTTCCGCTTCGCGAACTTCGGTACGCTGAAGATGGCGAACTTCGGTTGCCAGATGTTCGATCGAGGATGCGATAACACCAAGGGCAGCGAAATAGGCGGCATGACGGTCACGCGGGATCACCTGGGTCGAAACCGGTTCCGGTTTCAGGCCAAGTTTGGCTGCGACATGTTCTTCGACGCTCGGATCGATATTGGCAAATGTGCCGACCGCACCGGAAATTGCACAGGTGGCGATTTCGTCACGTGCCGCGACCAGACGATCACGGTTACGTTTGAATTCCGCATAGAAAGTCGCAAGCTTGAGACCAAAGGTCACCGGCTCTGCGTGGATGCCGTGCGAACGGCCCATGCAGGGGACATCCTTGGTTTCATAGGCGCGCTTTTTAAGGGCGGCCAGAAGCTTGTCCATATCTTCAAGAAGAATGTCGGTTGCCTGGGCAAGCTGCACGTTAAAGCAGGTATCCAGAACGTCCGAGCTGGTCATGCCCTGATGGACAAAACGGGCTTCTTCACCGACCTGTTCGGCCAGTTCGGTCAGGAACGCGATCACGTCATGTTTGACTTCGGCTTCGACGGTATCGATGCGATCAATGCGGTCCTGGGTATAGGGCTTGTCGCCTTTTTCCCAGACAAGCTTGGCGGATTCAGCCGGGATAACACCCAGTTCAGCCAGTTTGTCAGCAGCGTGAGCTTCGATTTCGAACCAGATACGGAATTTGTTCGCCGGTTCCCAGATGGCTGTCATCTGCGGACGGGAATAACGGGGGATCATGCGGTCGCCTCCGGGCATAATGGTTGGGCGCCGGGGCATGATGTGAATGATCGGAATGCGTGATCAGTTGCACGATCATAAGGCCGGCACGCTTTCACCGGGTCGGATAGTCCATTCCGGGGCAATTGGCAACCCTGCAGACGGTATGGCAGGGATGTGAACGCATTTTTACCGCCCAAAAACTTGTCTTCTGTTAGAAATATAGCAACTTAGATAATATATGCAGTGTTGATCGAAACGCTGTCAGTGCATTCAGCCTGACAATCCGATTGTTGAGTAGGCGGGAAATTAATGGCGCGTGAAGCCGACGGGGCCAAGAGTCACCAGAAAGAACCGACCGGCAGCCAGATGACCGACGAGAACCATCTTGCCAGGCTCGTGGATCTGGGGATCGCACTTTCCGCCGAACAGGGGCGCGAAGAGCTTAATCAGAAAATCCTGATGGCGGCGCGCGAATTTACCAATGCCGATGGCGGGTCGCTGTATCTTGTAAACCGCGAAGAAAGCGAACTGCATTTCCGCATTCTGGTCAATGACACGCTCGATACCTTTTTCGTCAGCGGCCGCGAGGCTGAAAAACCGTTCCCGCCCTTGCCGCTTTATGATGACGAAGGCCGCCCGAATTACCGCAATATCGCAACCTATGTCGCGCTAAGCGGCAAGGCGATCAATATCGAAGATGCCTATTGCGCCAAGGGTTTCGATTTTTCGGGAACGCGTGCCTTTGATGCCAAAACCGGTTATCGGTCAAAATCCTTCCTGACAGTGCCGTTGAAAAACACCCGTGGTACGGTCATCGGCGTTTTGCAGCTGATCAATGCGCGCGATGATAAGGGCAATGTCATTGCCTTTGATCCGGCGATCGAACCGATCATCAATGCTCTTGCCAGTCAGGCGGCGGTCGCCATTGAAAACAGCCGTCTTCTGGTTGCCCAGCGTGACCTGATGGAAAGCTTTGTCCATGTACTGGGCCATGCCATCGATGCCAAATCCCCGCATACGGCCGATCATTGTTCGCGCGTGCCGGTGATTGCGCGCATGCTGGCACAGGCCGCTGTTGATGACAAACGCGGACCGTTTTCCAATTTCTATCTGACCGATATGGAATGGTATGAGCTTGATCTTGCCGCCTGGCTTCATGATTGCGGCAAGATCGTTACGCCCGATCACGTGATCGAAAAGGCCACCAAGCTTGAAACCATCCATAACCGCATTCATGAAATCCGTACCCGGTTCGAAGTCCTTAGACGTGATGCGGAAATCGACATGCTGAAACGCCAGCTTGCCGGTGAAGATGCCGGTGTGTGCGAAGCCGATTTCAACGCGCGCGTCAGCGAACTGGAAGCACAGTTTGCGCTGGTGGCCGATGCCAATATCGGTGATGCGGAAATCGATACGGATGCCATCTATGCCTTGCATGACATCGCTGAACAGAAATGGACCCGCCATTTCGACCGGACATTGGGTCTGTCATGGGCGGAAAATGAACGGCTAAGCGATACCGAACTTGCAACCTTGCGCGAACCGGGCCCGGAAAATCTTTTGATGGATCGCGAAGATCACATCTATCAGGGCTTCAACCGTGGGGAACTTTACAATCTTTCGGTCCCGCACGGGACGCTGACATCCGAAGAACGCCAGGTGATCAATGATCATGTGGTGATCACACAGGATATGCTTGCCCAGTTGCCCTATCCGCGCGAATTGCAACGCATTCCGGCGATTGCGGGCAACCATCACGAAAAAATGGACGGTTCGGGATATCCGCGCGGCCTTACCGGTGATGATATGGGGATCCTCGAAAAAGTGATGGTGATCGCCGATATCTTCGAGGCACTGACCGCGGTCGACCGTCCCTATAAACGGCCCAAACTTCTGTCTGAATGTATCGCAATCCTTGCCGATATGCGTGACAAGGGTCAGATCGACAATGACCTGTTTGAACTGTTTCTGGTCAGCGGAACATATCTGGATTACGGTCGCAAATATCTGCGGTCCGAGCAGTGCGACGAAGTCGATATCGAACAATTCATCCTTTCCAAATAGCAACCCGTCCTTGCACCGAAAAAAACGGACTGCCACAGGGACGGTCCGTAAAGTTCAGGGTGCAATCATTGGGGGCTTCTTATGAGATGCTGTCATGGAAATGACAGGCGACTTCCTGGGTTTCGGAAACCCGGTCAAGTGTTGGTGATGCGGTAGCGCATTTGTCCTGTGCAAACGGACACCGGGTTCTGAAGACACAGCCCGATGGTGGTGACAGCGGACTTGGCAGATCACCGGTCAGAACAATGCGTTCCTTGTTGCGTTCGATCTCGGGATCGGGGATCGGCACGGCTGAAATCAGCGCCTTGGTATAGGGGTGCCTTGGTGCGGCATAGATGCTGTCACGATCTGCCAGTTCCATGACATTGCCAAGATACAGCACCATGATGCGGTGGCAGATATGGCGCACGATCGACAGGTCATGGCTGATGAAAATCAGCGACAGGTCAAACTCACGTTGCAATTCCTGCAACAGATTGACGATCTGGGCCTGAATGGACACATCAAGGGCCGAAACCGGTTCGTCACAGACAATCAGTTTCGGTTCAAGGATCATCGCACGCGCAATCCCGATACGCTGGCACTGACCACCCGAAAATTCATGCGGATAACGGTTGATCATCTGCGGGAGCAATCCCACACGCGCCATCATGCGTTTGACCCGGGCCTTGATTTCATCCTTGCCCAGTTCGGGTTTGTGGGTCACCAGCGGCTCGGCAATGATTTCGCCAATCGTCATGCGGGGATTAAGGCTGGCCAGCGGATCCTGGAAAATGATCTGAAGATCACGGCGCAGCGGCTGCATTTCACGGTGCGGGGCGCCGACAATATCTTTGCCAAGCCAGGCGACCTGTCCGCTTGATGGCGGAATCAGTTGCAGGATCGCCCGGCCAAGGGTCGATTTGCCACAGCCGGACTCCCCGACAACGCCCAGTGTCTCGCCGGGATAAAGGTCGAAATTCACCCCGTCCACGGCGCGAAGCTTGCGGTCTGGGGCAAAAAGTCCCTTGCCCGGTACGGAAAAATGCACCTTGAGATCGCGAACGGACAGGATCGGACTGGTTGCTTTTTTGGGTTTGTGCGCGGTGATTGCGGTCATTGTCCGTCCTCCCGGAAGCAGGCACTGGCACGGCCCTGATCAAACACCTTAAGAACCGGGCGTTCGGCACAGCACCGATCCATGACATAGCCACAGCGTTCCTGATAGGCGCATCCTGTCGGCAGGTTTTGCAGGTTGGGCGGCTGACCCGGAATGGCAAACAGGCTTTCCTCATTGGCGTGATCGATGCGCGGCATCGATTTCAGAAGCCCTTCGGTATAGGGATGATGGCTGTCGTAATAAATGTCGCGGACAGATCCGGTTTCGACCACGCGCCCGCCATACATCACCATTACCCGGTCACACAGGCCGGCCACCACACCAAGATCATGGGTGATCATGACCGTGGCCGTGTTGAAGTCCTTTTGCAGGTCACGCAACAGATCCAGAATCTGTGCCTGTACCGTCACATCAAGGGCGGTGGTCGGTTCATCGGCAATCAGAACTTCCGGATCGCACAAAAGCGCCATGGCAATCATCACGCGCTGGCGCATGCCGCCGGAAAATTCATGCGGATACATATGAACACGCTGGGCCGCACCCGGGATGCCAACACGATCAAGCATCGCGATGGCACGTTTAAGGGCCTCGGCCTCGGACATGCCGCGATGTTCGACCAGTACTTCGGTCATCTGTTTGGAGATTTTCAGATACGGGTTCAGCGACGTCATCGGATCCTGAAAGATCATCGACATCGAAACACCGCGGATCTTGTTAAGTTCGCGTGCAGGCAGGTTCAGGATTTCACTGTCCTTATAGCGGACCGACCCGCTCGACGTGCCATTCTTGGCCAGAAGCCCCATGATCGACATGAAAAGCTGGGTTTTTCCCGACCCGGATTCCCCCACCACGCCAAGTGTTTCGCCCGGATCAAGATGGAAGTTGACGTTATTGACTGCTGCAACTTCCCCGTCCGGGGTCTGGAAACGGGCGGTCAGGTTTTCGACTGTCAGAATATGATTTGTTGTCATGATATGTGTCCTTGCCGTCCCTTATCTGTCTTTCGGATCAAGCGCATCGCGCAGACCGTCACCGATGAAGTTGAAACAGAAAAGGGTGAGTGCCAGGAACAGGGCCGGAAAGATCAGCATCCAGGTCGATGCTTCAATCACTTTGGCCCCTTCGGAAATCAAAACCCCCCAGCTGGTCAGCGGTTCCTGCACGCCCAGTCCAAGGAAGGACAGGAAGCTTTCGGTCAGGATGACCTGCGGGATGGTCAGGGTCATATAGACAATGACCGGCCCCAGAACGTTGGGGATGATGTGCCGGAAAATGATCTTGAAGTTCGAAACACCCGTGGCGTGGGCGGCCTCGATAAATTCGCGACGGCGCAGGGATAAGGTCTGACCGCGGACAATACGCGCCATGGTCAGCCATTCAACCGCACCAAGGGCGACAAAGATCAGGAAGATGTTTCGGCCAAACACCACCATCAACATGATGACAAAGAACATGAAGGGCAGGGAATAAAGCACATCGACAAAGCGCATCATGATGTTGTCGACCTTGCCACCGAAATACCCGGCAACCGCGCCATAGGTCACCCCGATGGCCAGCGACACCGATGTCGCAAGCAGACCGACCGCCAGTGAAACCCGCGCACCATACAGAACACGGATAAACAGATCGCGCCCGTTGCCGTCGGTGCCAAAGATATGGCCGTTTTCCCAGTTCGGACCTTCCTGGATATAGCCCCAGTCGATCTGGTCATAGGCATAGGGACTAAGAAGCGGGGCAAAAATCGCCAGCAAGGTAATGATCCCCAGAATGATCATCGACCCCACAGCCGCCTTGTTGCGAAACAGGCGGATACGCGCATCCCGCCACAGGCTGCGGCCTTCGATTTCCGCGGGCGCGCCTGCTGCTTCAAGAATTGCTGTCTTTTCAGATTTATTCATCATCAGCGTGACTTCAATTTTGGATCAAGAAGGCCGTAAACCATATCGACCAGGAAATTGAGCATGATGATCATCACCGCATAGACAATGACCACACCCATCACCAGCGGGTAGTCACGGTTAAGTGCCGCCTTGATGAAATAGGTGCCGATACCGGGCACGCCAAAGATGCTTTCGATCACCACCGATCCGGTCATCACAGCCGCGGTTGCCGGACCCAGATAGGACACAACCGGCAAAAGTGCGCCTTTGATCGCATGACGATTGACGACAAGGGTTTCACGCAAACCCTTGGCGCGCGCGGTGCGGATATAGTTGGAATGCAGAACCTCTACCATGGATCCGCGGGTCAGACGCGCGATATAGGCAATCTGGGGCAGCGCAAGGGCAATGATCGGCAAAATCTTGTACTGGATTTCACCATCCCCCCATCCCGCTGTGGGCAGGATCGAAAGATACAGCCCGAACACCAGTGACAAAAGCGGCGCCATGACAAAGTTCGGAATGGCAATGCCGATCATGGCAACACCCATCACCGCAAAATCAACCGCACTGTTTTGCCGAAGGGCGGCATAGGTGCCAAATCCGACCCCGAAGATAAGTGCGATGGCAATTGCACTCAGTCCAAGCTGCATGGATGCCGGCGCACCGGCCATGATCAGTTCGGCAACGCTGAAGTCGCGGATTTTGATCGATGGGCCAAAGTCGCCCTGAAACAGCTTTCCGATATAGATCGCGTATTGTTCGATCAGCGGCTTATCAAGATCATAGGCCGCCTTGATGTTCTTTTCGATTTCGGGTGGCAATGCGCGTTCCTGATCGAACGGGCCGCCCGGTGCAATACGCATCATGAAAAAGGCCACCGTGATCACGATGAACAATGTCGGGATCGCGATCAACAGGCGCCGAATGGCGTAAGATAACATAATTCTCTCTCATCCCCGTCGGGGTGGCCACAGGCTGCGGGCGGGAGGAACACCACGCAGCCTGCGACACGAAGTCAGGATTTACTCGGCAATGTCGAGCCAGCGGGTCAGGTGGCGATCCGGGGCGTTATCGATCCAGCCCTTGATCTTTGGCGAGACAAGCTGTTTCGAGACATAGTAGTAAATGGGGATGTAAGGCTGTGCTTCCATCATGATGGCTTCGGCCTGATGCATCAGATCGGAACGCTTTTTAAGGTCGCCTTCCTTTTCGGCCGCCAGCATCAATTCGTTGTAACGCGGGTTGTCGAATGCGGAATAGTTCAGCGGCCCGGTGCGTTCTTCCGCCAGGAACAGGAAGTTCTGTGCATCGTTGTAATCGGCAATCCAGCCAGCGCGGGCGACTTCAAAGTCACCAACTTTCAAATCGGCATAATGGATTTTGCCTTCGGAATTGAACAGTTCGGCTTCGACACCGATCTGTTTCCACATGTTCTGTGCGGCAATCGCGATACGCTTGTGGTTTTCCGATGTGTTGTAACGCAGGGTGAATTTAAGCGGGTTGTCCGGACCGTAACCGGCTTCTGCCATCAGCTTTTTGGCTTCGGCAAGTTTTTCTGCATAGGGCAGGTCTTTCCACGAAACATAGGCCGGTTCCGTGTAGTTGCCGGTTCCCGGCGGAACAAAGGAATAGGCCGGCAATTCACCGGTCTTCAGGACTGCATCGGTAATGGCTTCGCGGTTGATCGCCAGTGAAAGCGCCTTGCGCACGCGGACATCCTTGAATTTGTCCTTATCAGTGCGGATCGCATAATAATAGATACCGGCATAAGGCGCGATGCGCAGGCTGTCTGCCAGATTGTCACGCAGCCACGAAATCTGTTCGGATGCGATGTCGCGCGCAACGTCAAGTTCATCGGCGCGGAAACGGTTCTGCATCGCGGTGCGATCTTCATAGGTGTAATAGATCACCTCGTCGATCGGAACATTGGCGGCATCATAGAATTCTTCGTTCTTGACCAGTTTGGTGTGAACGTTCGGAAGCCACTCGACCAGTTTATATGGGCCATTGACCACGATATGTTCGGGCTTCACCCAGTCTTTGCCGTATTTTTCAACGACATGACGGGGGATGGCAAATGCGGTCTGGTGGGTAAGCTGTGCCAGGAAATAGGGGGCTGGCGCCGTCAGTTTGACTTCAAGGGTGTGATCATCAATCGCCTTTACGCCAAGTTTGGCACCCTCTTTGCCGGTATTGACCGCCTCGGCACCTTCGATGATGTAAAGAAGGGATGCGTATTCCGCACCCAGTTCCGGATCAAGAAGGCGTTCCCAGCCGGCAATGAAATCCTGTGCGGTGACCGGCGTTCCATCCGACCAGTTATGGTCGCGGATTTTGAACGTATAGGTCATGCCGTCTTCTGAAACCGTCCAGCTTTCTGCTGCACCGGCGACCGGCTGTCCATCCGGGCCATAGGTCAGAAGGCCAAGCGACATATCATCGGAGATACGGCTGGTCTGAACGGTGGAGATAAAATGCGGATCCATCGACTGGGGTTCGCCGTCATTGCCGATGCGCAGGATTTTTTCAGCTTGGGCATGGGTACTCGACAGCATGGTCATGGAGCCCGCAATCAAGGCTGTCCCAAGGACAAAGGCACGTGAGGATTTCAGCAATCCGTTCACGAGACCTTTTGCAGTCTTCGTGTTTTCTGACATGTGTGATGTCTCCCTCAACAATTATGATTTGTTGCGTACGTACTCCCTGAAAGTACGTACGCAAAAATACTGAGGCTGCCATGCGTCAACTGCAAGTCAGATTTCACTTTATTGACGCAATTGGTCGAAATTTGCGCATTTTTACAAAAATGCAGGTGATTTTTTGCGTGATGAGCAAATTATGCCCAATTTTGTGCGGTCCAATTTCCAGATTGGTTCGAGTGGCCGGAAACCTGTTTATTGGTGTGTTTTCGGACATTTTTTGTGCCCAGGGTTGTGGATTTTGGTGTGAAATACTTCACATTCAAGGGCTTGGGCATGATCAGGGATGGTCGAATCGGCTCTTTGGCGGGATGATTCGTGTCATTGCGTGATGCAGTAATCTTGTATTTGTTATTAATAACTATTTGCAATTGGGCGCGATTGGTGTATTTGCTGGCTACTCGCCCATGCAGCCCTCCCAGTCATTGCTTATTCATGCTTTCACCCACAGGTTTCCGAAACAGTCTGCTTGCTGATTTTGAACAGGAGCGCGAAAGCCTGTTGCGCCTTGCTGCCCGAAAAATCGGGGATGTCGAGGAAGCACACGACATCGTTCAGGATGCCTTTGTTCGCGTGGCTGGCGCATCGGTGCAATCGGTTGAAGACGGACCGGCATATTTGCGCACCATCGTGATCAATCTGGTGCGTGACCGGATGCGCCGGCGCAAGGTGGCGGGGCATGTTGTGGACAGCCAGCAAGAAACCAATCCGATCGAATGGGCGGCGTCAGACACACCATCGCCAGAACAGATCATCTATCATCGTCAGCGCCTTGGTGCCTTTGAACAGGCGCTAAAAAGTCTGAGTCCGCGATCACGTGAAGTCTTCATCTTGCGGAAGTTGCATGGTAAGAGCCATGATGAAATCGCATCGGTGACAGGCCTGTCACAATCCGCGATCGAAAAGCACCTTTACCGGGCTTTGACCGCGTGCCGCGATATCCTGAAAAACTTCGACTAGGCGATGGTTGTGAACGATAAACCACAATTTCAGGATCAGGACACCAGTATCGGTGATCAGCCGGACCGTGACCAGATCACGGCGGCACAGCCATCTGATGAACTGATCGATCAGGCCATCGCCTGGCACGCCAAGGCCGGCATTGATGATCGGGCGTCGCCTGTATATGCGGCCTATCAGGACTGGTGTGCCCAAAGTCCAGCGCATCAGAAGGCCGCAGACAAAGTCAGCGCCTTTATGGCCGATGACGGCTTCAATGATGTTTTGTCGCGGATGGAGGCAGAACTCGCCTCCTCAACAGCGGGGGATGCAGATCAGTCCGGTTTGATCTCTGCCCCGAATGGTGACAGGTCGGCGGATGCTTCCGGCCCGCATCGGGGCTTGCGCCATCCCTATCGCAAATCACGCCCACTGTCACAAACCTCTGCGCGCCCGGTGGGGCGCCGTCGCGCCGGCGGGTTGATCGGTATGCTTGCCGCTGCGTGTTGTGTGGTTGTGCTGGCTGTGGTCGGGGTGGAAGTTTTTGAGCCCGCGTCAAATGGTCAGAAATTGGTGGCGACCCGTGACATTGTCGATGAAACCCTGCCCGATGGCAGCCAGCTTACCCTCGCACCCGGCACGGCTTTGACCTGGTCACTGACCAATGCCGAAAGACGGATTGATCTCGAAGAAGGGGCCGTGACCATCAAGGCCGCACATGACACGGCGCGCCCCTTGGTCGTTCATACCGGCATCAGCGATGTGACGGTTGTCGGAACCCGTTTCATCGTCATCAGCGATCAGGACAGCAATGAAGTCGGCGTTGCAGAAGGCATCGTCAGAGTCCGCGAACGTCAAACCGGCCAGCATAGCGAAGTGACCCTTACAGCCGGGCAGGGGCTTGTCGTTGATCCATCGGGTAAATTTGTGCGCCGTGATGTGACCGAAGCACAAATTGACAATGTCGCAAAAGGCTGGCGGGTCTTTTCACCCAAATCGCTGGGCGATGTTGCTGCGGCCATCCGGCGTCAAAGCGGGGTCAATTTGCTGATTGATCCGTCGATTGCCGGTCTTGATGTCCGTGGCCGGTTCAATCTTGTGGATGGCGAACAGTCCATCGGGCTTTTGGTGCAGTCGCTCGGACTGAACCGCTATGATTTGCCATTCGGGTATGTCCTGCTGACCAGCCGGGGGTGATCCCCGGTTCGGTGCATTTGCGCCCTGTTTAGACACCCGTCTGTTTTTCCGACTTTAAAATGAAATAAATTCTGTCCGGTTTGTCATTTGGCCTGCGTCCATATTTGCGAGTGATACGCAATAACGTTTTTGGATGCCGTCAGATGATCATGAAGAACGGACTTTTAACCCCGGCAACAATTTGCTCCGGGGCAGGGCACAATACCGCCCGAAGTCTGAAATTACGCTTGGCATATGCAACACTTCTGGTCAGTTGTTTTGGCATTCCGGCCCATGCACAAACCGGCCCGACACCGCAAACAGATCAGGCAGCCCCGGTCGCCCAACAGGATCAACCCGCCCCGATATTCCAGTTTGATATTCCGTCACTTCCGTTGATGCAGGCCCTTGAACGGGTATCCGAACTGACAGGTACGGCCTATTCCGCAGTTGCCGATGTCAATCTGGCACAGGACGGCAATGCCATTTCCGGGCGCTTTGATCTTCAATCAGCCCTTCAGGCATTGTTTGATGGAACCGATCTGACCTTTTCGCTGACGGATGGGCAGATCGTGATCCTCAAACGCGTTGACGCGCAGTCGACAGGCGGCACGACAACTGCCCCGATCGTTGTCCAAGGCAGTCAATCACCCGGTATCGCACTTGGCAGCGGAGCAGACAGCGGATCAACCGTTTACGGCGAACAGCTGATCAAGGGATTTGTTCAGGGCAATAACGATCCGAACATGGTGTTTCGTGCCAATCCGAATGTTCAATATGTCGTTCAGGGGCAGCGCGACGAAGACGGTGCCAGCGCAACCGCCGAACAGGACCTTCGTCCGCAGACATTAAGCATATCGGGCGGGGCAATTGATCAGAACAATATCCGGCTTGACGGTGTTGGCATCAATTCGCTGGGCGGTACGGATACAAGCTATAATGGCGAAAGCAACCTGCCCGATGATGATAAAAACTCGATCAATGCCGATGACCTGTACGGGTTGCATCCGCAAAGTGTTTATGTCGATGCTTCCATCCTCAAACAGGCAGAAATTATCGACAGCAACGTGTCGGCAAAATATGGCGGGTTTCAGGGCGGCGTAATTAATTACGAAGTCATGGATCCAAGCGACAGGCCGACATTTTCCGCCAATATCAGCCGTACGGGTTCAAACTGGACCGAATACCACCTGAAATCAGACGAAACGCCTGATGCGACTGCACGCGAACCCCGTTTCATCAAACTTATGTACGGGACGTCGGCCAGCGGCCCGGTTGCCGATCAGTGGGGTGTTGTGGTGTCGGCCGGACGCAAAACCGCAGAAGCCACAAAATATGCTGGCGATGATTATTATGGTCGGGAAGTCTCGACCGAAAGTACCGCTGACAATGTGCTGGGCAAGCTACAGTTCAAAGGCAATGACGGCATCAAGCTGACAACCCAGCTTGTCTATGCCCCCTATAGCCAGGAATGGGAAGCGGCTGAAAACTATAACAGCAAGATGGACATTACCGGCGACGGGCTTAGCACCTATGTCGGGTTGGAAATGCCGATTGAATATGATGGCTATGGCCTTTCCAATCTGAAACTCGATACCCGTCTGTCGTTCAATACATCGGAAAATGCCCGTGAATCCGAAAGCAATGTGCGTCGGCAAATCCGGTCCGGTGTTGCCGGATCGGCCTATGAAAACCTGTGTGATGCCACGAACTGTTATGACGGTTGGTATGGCGATCTGACCCAGACGGAACGGGATCTTGGCTATACGGCAGATCTTACCGGCAATCTTGGAAATGGTGACATTCTGGTGGGGGCGGATCTTCATTCGATCCGCGCTAACCGTCGTCGTCCCGAAGATGTCTATTATTATTATTCGACCTCGGTAAATTCCGCGATTGTCTGTGCTGATGCCGATGATCCCGCCTGTGATGACGGTGATCAGGTATCGAGACGACGCGTTCATTATGATGCCTTTTCCGGAACGGCAAGTTTTTCCACGGCGGCCCTTTATGCCGAATATGGCATGAATTTTGACAATGTTCCGTTCGGTGAAGTCGAAGTTCGTCCGGGCTTGCGGCTGGAACGTGAGACGTTTCTGGGCAATACCAATCTGGCACCGCGTTTCAACGCCACGTATTACACCGACTGGGACGTCAGTTTCACAGCGGGCTGGAACCGGTATTACGCGGCGAACATGCTAAGCTACGCATTGCGGGACGCCACACCAAGCACAACAGTGGAAAACCGTACCGGAACGACCAGCGGCGCAGATATCATCTATTCCGACGACTGGTCGTATCTGTCATCGGGCAACAAATACAACTTCAAGGGATCTGACCTTAAAACCCCGTTTACGGACGAACGCATGGCGGCGGTAACGTTCCCTTTGCCGTTCCTGGGCGGAAACACCCGCCTGAAATGGGTCGAACGCAAAGGACGTGAACAGTTTTCGCGCGATTCCACAGACAGCAGTCTTTCGACCTATACCCTGTCGAACGAAGGATCGAGTTCCTATTCTTCCTACTCGGTGGAATGGAGCAAAAAAATCGGAACCGACCCGTGGGGTGGTCAGCACGCCTTTAGCATCAATGGCCAGTATTCCGAACGCCAGACATCCAACAATACCTACTACGCCACCAGCGACGAGACCGAGGGTGCCTATTACAATGGCAACGTGATTCCGACCATGGACCTCGGTGTTCTGACGGGCAATCTCGATGAGCCGATCTTCGTTAATGTCAGCCTGTATTCCAGCTATCTCGACGATACCCTGCGCACCGGACTGGTTGGCCGTTACACCACGGGATATGACACCATCACCGATAGCGGGTCCGACATCACCATCAATGGCGAGACTTATGACATTTATGAAGACGGCTATAACAAGGCCCGTTTCGATCTTGATATGTCGCTCGACTATGACGTCATCCGCGAAGACAACCGCGTCCTGACGCTAAATGCCTCGATTGACAATGTGCTCAATCGTGGTGGTGGTCACACGCTTTCTGCATCAACCCCCTATCGCAAGGGCCGGGCTTTCTGGCTTGGCCTGACTTACACCTACTGAATTTTCCACAATCGGCGCGCCGGCACTTTGCTGGCGTGCCTTTCTTTGTTTCAAGGGAAAACCCGCAATGAGAGTTTCGATATCCCGTCTGATCGCCATTGGTATGGTGTCAGGTTTGTTGGCGCTGCCAGGAATTGGTGTGCCCTCAGTATCCTTTGCCGCGACCGGCGACCTTGCCCTTTCCGATATCTATAAGGGCATAACGATGGGGGTTGTTCGCATCAATGTCGTCAAGAAAAGCTATAACGAAATCGTCGCCGAAGAACGCGAGAAAAAGGAAAATGGCGAAGATTTCTGGCTGCCGCCCGATGAACGTCGCAAGGACGATCGTGACGACGAAGAAAAGGAAGACCCGAACGAACCCGAACATGACTGGGAAAAGAAACGCCGCAACAAGGCAACCGGGACCGGCTTCTTCATTTCCCACGACGGCCTGATTGTCACCAACGAACATGTCGTGCGCGACGGGGTGCGGTTCATCGTGATCCTGACTGACGACCGCCGTCTTCCGGCAACGTTGGTTGGTAAGGATTTCCTGACCGATCTCGCCGTTCTCAGGGTTGATATGCCCGATGATATAGAGCCGTTGAAATGGGGAAGTTCCCACGCTGCTGCCGTCGGGGACCCGGTCTTTGCGGTCGGATATCCGTACGGGTTTGATCAAAGCCTGACCACCGGGGTGATTTCGGGCAAGCAGCGCGAACTCACCAAGGGGCAATATAACCCCTATATCCAGACCGATACCGCCGTTAACAAGGGCAATTCAGGCGGACCACTTTTGTCGATGGATGGCAAGGTGATCGGCGTTAATTCCGCGCTTTATACCCGGTCCGGTGGCAATGAGGGGCTGGCATTTTCAATTCAGTCCGAGCATGCGCAGGGCATTATCAGCTTGCTGGTGGCAGATGGTGAAATCAAACGCAGCTGGTTTGGCATCGCCTATAGCGAAGTCAAAAAAGGCATGGGAAAGCTGCTTGGAATGGAACGGGACGAAGGCATGCTGGTGTCACGGGCGCCTGACGATGAACCTGCCTATAAGGCCGGTATTCGTGCCGGTGACGTGATCGTCGCGGTCAATGGTGAAACCGTTCAATCGCGCATGAATTTCCGTATGCAGGCCGCAATGGTCAAGGGCGAAGCCACGGTCACTGTATGGCGCAATGACGGTTATCGCAGCTTTACCCTGATCCCCGATGACATGGACGAAGCCAAATCCCGCCGCCGGGCCCAGGAACGCGAAAAAATGGGGCTTGGCAGCAAGGACAAGGATGACGGGCGCAAGGAAATTATGGGCATGGACCTTGTTCCGGCCAATGAAAAAGCCTGGAAAAAACTTGAACTCCCGGTGGGAACGACGGGGCTTGTCGTCGACCGCATGGAAACCATGAGCCAGGCCTCGCGTGCAGGCTTTTCCAAGGGGGACTTCATTACACAGGTCAATGACGTTGCAATGAAAACCCCCGAAGATTTCGAAGCCATCATGCAACGCGCCCTTGACGAAGATCAGCAATATGTTCTGGTCCGCTATCTGCGCAAGGGCGAGGACCGCGTACGTATGATGGACGTGCTTGAGATGGTCGATCTCGAAGCATACTGACAAAGCCGCCTCATCACAGCGGGACAGCAGAAATGCTGTCCCGTTTTTTTGTGACAGATACCCGGGGCGCACCATTCCCGGTATCCCGGGTGGGGGCGTAATCGCCAATCATCCATCAATCCGGTCTTCAAGAAAATGACCGGTGGAACGCCAGGTGCCTGTTGCGGAAAAATGCCATCTGATCAGGTGTTTGAGGCGTATGAATGCGCATTCGTACCTCTGATGGATGGCTTGTACGTACAAGGCTATAAAACCGGACGCCGTGCTTTTCGCATTCGGGCAAAGTCGCGACATCAACCACACAAGGGGATGTTTAGACATATGGTCTCGTATTTTTGGACGCGGCGATTGGGATGCATGATGGTGCTGGGCGGTCTTGCGATCTCCACAACAGCAATCATCATGGCCCTGAGCAGCGATGCCTACGCCCAATCGGCAACGCCGGGGCAAAAGGAAATTATCCGCGAACAGGTAAATCCCCAGACCGAAGATGCTCTGAAACCATGGCTGGGCGGCGACTGGCAGATCGGCGTGCTTGGCCGGGTCAGTTCCAATCCCTATCGCGGTGCAGACAACACGGATCTGACCGGATTGCCCATGCTGGCCTATGATGCCGAACGCCTGCATGTCGGCATTGATGGAATCAATGCAAAGGTCTGGGAAAACAAATTTGGCAGTGTGTCTTTGCTCGGCAATCTGCGGATGGAGCCGTTCGATCCCGATGATTCCCCGTATCTCAAGGGGCTTGAAGACCGTGACATGGCATTCGAAGCCGGACTTGGCGGATCATTGCGTCTGTGGCGGGGGGAAGTGAAGGCAAGCTATCTGACCGATGTGAATGATGCGTATGGCGGACATGAAGTTGATGTCGGCTATTACATCCCGACCAATTGGGACAAGTTCAATTTCAATATCGGCGGTGGTGTCACCTGGCAAAGCGAAGAACTGGTTGATTACAATGTTGGCGTAAAACGCAGTGAAGCGCGCAGTGACCGGGGCTTCTATGCACCGGATGCGGCCTTTGTCCCCCATCTTGATTTCAGCGTGATCTATCCGGTGACCGAAAGCTTTGCCGTGATCGGGACAAGTGATGTGCGCTTCCTGCCTGATGAATATACCGACAGCTCAATCATCGAAGATGACTATGTCATCAGTGCCGGGCTGGTGCTGGTCTATACCTTCTAGGGTCGGCAATTCGAAATGATCTGATCCATCTTTACCCCAAAACTTTCCGGTGCCAGTGATGGTGATCGGGGTGGGCCGGTTTCCCCGCTGTTTTTGACCGGCCCACAATTTTTCGACTATTGCAAAGCCAGTTCAAGCAAATCCCATTTGTTACCATACAGATCTTCAAACACCGCAACTGTGCCATATGGCTCGTGTCGCGGGGCTTCAAGAAACCGCACACCGGCCTTTGTCATGCGTGCGTGGTCGCGCGCAAAATCATCGGTATTGAGGAAAAACCCCACCCGGCCGCCTGTCTGGTTGCCAATCGCATTTTCCTGATCCGCACCGGATGCCCGGGCCAGCAATATGCGGGTTTCCGTCGCACCCTTCGGGGCAACGATGACCCAGCGTTTCCCGTCCCCCATATCCGTATCTTCAATCAGATCAAACCCGACCTTGTCGGTATAAAAGGCAATGGCGTCGTCATAGTCGCGTACAATAAGCGCGCACAAACCGATATGGGGCATGATGAATTCTCGTTATGCGACGGGTGATCAAATGCGGTCTATATCAGGCCAAGCGTCTTGAAGGAATTATATCCGGCATGACTGATGATGATATGGTCATGTACGATGATTTCCATCGCCTTGGCGGCATCGATGATCTTGCGGGTCATGTCGATATCCCCCTTTGACGGGGTGGCATCACCGCTTGGGTGGTTATGGACCAGAATGATCGCCGATGCATGAAGTTCAAGTGCGCGTTTTATCACCTCGCGCGGGTAGACCGGGGTGTGATCGACCGTGCCGCGCTGATGACATTCATCGGCAATCAGGCGGTTCTTGCGATCAAGAAACAGCAAATGCAGTTCTTCGGTCTTGAGATGCCCGATCCGGACCCGGCAATATTCGATCAGCTGTTCCCAACTCGCAATCACCGGCAATTCCATGGCGCGTTCACGCGAAAGGTGCCGCGCGCCGGCTTCGGCAATTTTGATGGCCGCGATCCCGGCATCGCCCAGTCCCTTGGCGGTTTGCAAATCTTCGGGGCGGGCGGCAAGAACATTGGCAAAGCTTCCGAATTGCACAATCAGTGCCTTGGCCAATGGTTTGACGTCCCCGCGGGGCATCGCCATGCACAGCATCAATTCCAGAAGCTCGTAATCGGCCAATGCATCGGCGCCCCCCTTGATAAAACGTTCACGCAGGCGTTGGCGGTGCCCGTGATAATGGGGTTTTGCAGGCTTGGCCGATTTTGATGCTTTGTCATCTGCTTTGTATGCGATGTCTGCATCGACCGGGGTAGCGCTACCCGATGCCAGATGATCGCGGGCCTGATCAAAAAAGACCCGCGTGCCGTCATCAATTTCAGATGGTGTGGGGATATTCGGGGCAGAAGCAGGTTTGCGATCTTCGGTTTCGCTCAATTCTGCTTCCCCCGTTTGGCCCTTGTTTATTCTGCCGCAGCGGGCAGGTCATAGGGCGGCTTGTCCAGACCGGCCGGGGATCGGGTAAAGATTTCAAACCCGTCATCCGTCACGCCGAGCGAATGTTCAAACTGTGCGGACAGTTTGCGGTCTCGCGTTACGGCTGTCCAGCCATCTGGCAAAATTTTGCACGCATAGGTTCCCTGGTTGATCATCGGCTCAATCGTAAAGATCATGCCCGGTTCCAGAACCAGACCTTCGCCCGGCTTGCCGTAATGCAGGACATTGGGCGCATCATGGAACACTTGACCAAGGCCATGCCCACAGAAATCACGCACGACCGAAAAACGCTCGCTTTCGGCATAGGACTGGATCGCATGACCAATATCGCCAAGGGTCGCGCCCGGCTTAACCGCATTGATGCCCCGCCAAAGCGCTTCATAGGTCACATCAACAAGACGCTGCGCCATGACTTTGGGCGTGCCTGCGATATACATGCGTGATGTATCGCCGTACCAGCCATCAAGGATAACCGTGACATCGATATTCATGATGTCGCCATTGGCCAGTTTCTTGTCACCGGGAATACCGTGACAGACCACATGGTTGATTGATGTGCAGATCGATTTCGGAAAACCGCGATAGCCAAGGCAGGCCGAAATCGCATTATGGTCGCGGATATATTCGTCGCACAGGCGGTCAAGTTCACCGGTGGTTACACCGGGCACCACATGCGGGGTAATCATATCAAGCACTTCCGCTGCCAGCTTACCTGCGGCGCGCATGCCTTCAAATGCTTCGGGTCCGTGAAGTTTGACTGTTCCGTTCGCCACCCGAAATCTCCTTACGTTCGGCTAAGTATATCTGTGTTTTATAGTCCAATGACATAAAGCCAGACGCCGAAATTGGCAAGGATTGGCTGATATGCAGGGATTTGGGATCGGTGCTTACAGGCCGACAATCGGTAACGCCGACCGCACGGTCACGGCATCTGTATCTATCGAACAGTCATAGGCAATCGCCTCGACCCCGTTGCTGCGCGCGGCCTTGAACCGTTCGCCGTAATGGGGATCAATATCGGTCGACAGGGTAAAGCGATCACAATCGGTGCGCTGGATCAGGTAAAACATCACCGCCCTGTGACCCTCGCGCACCATATCGGCCATTTCATCAAGATGCTTGGCCCCGCGTGCGGTGACGGCATCGGGGAATTCGGCAAGACCGGGCACATCTTCATCGCGTTTCAGATGCACATTCTTGACTTCGACATAACAAAGCCCGCGTTCCGGGTCCGACAGCAGGATATCAATCCGCGAGTTTTTGCCGTATTTGACTTCGCGTTTCAGGGTTTCATAGCCCGCCAGTTCCGGGACCTTGCCCGACAGGATCGCTTCTTCGACGATGGCATTGGGATGGGCGGTATTGATCCCGATCCAGGCATCACCGATCTGGCAAAGTTCCCAGCTATATTTCAGTTTGCGTTTCGGATTGTCCGATTTTGACAACCAGACATCAATGCCCGGCTCCTTAAGCCCGATCATCCCGCCCGGATTGGCGCAATGGGCCGTAATCATCTCGCCATTATCCAGTTCGATATCGGCAAGGAAACGTTTGTATCGCTTGATCAGTTTGCCATGGATCAGGGGCTGGGGAAGCTGCATGAAAAACCTTTCGGGAAATCTGTCCTGACAGAAACTGTCAGTTTGGGGCCGCGATCAGGATGCCAATTTTGCGGCAAATCGGTCATACATCAACCCCTTGCAAACAGAAGCCCGTATCGGAACCATCATGCGTCAAAGCCTGCGCGCCAAAATCATTGCCGTTTGTGATCGCAAAATCGCGCAAAAGGGACCGGATGTCGGCCTGTCATTTTATGCGTTCTTTGCCAACCGCAATGATGATCCGGCTCTTTTGATGGAGGCCGCAAGCTGGTGGATCGAAACCCACCAGCTTGATCATTTTGAAAAGGCCACCAAAATCCGTGGTATGCTCTTAGCCGGGATGTGAACCAATTGGCTCTATGTCTTTATTTTGCGACAAAACGATGGTCGGGAAACCATCAGGTAGCTGAACCGGTGAAAGTAACTGGCGAAGCTGCGAAGCTTTAACATGCTTTTGCCTGTGCAGAGTCTCGCACAGGCTATCGAACACGTCAGAATTCAGCAAAAAATATTGTTCGAGCAGGCTGAAATGGTGTTCTCGCAGCCCGCGGAGAGCTTGGTTGTTGTGCTCGATCTCCAGCGGATTTGTTGGGGTGGGATAGAAAATTTGATCAGGCTGTTGGCCTAGAAATCGTTTGGCTGCGTCCATCCAATGCTCATAATCTCGATGTGAGCCATCATGGATAACACCAAGTTTGAATTTCTCTGCCGCTTGACCGGCAAGACAACATAACATTGCCCAGTGATATTCATTTGATGCAGCAACTTGATGCTTCAAACCGGAGCCAATGGTTGCGCCCAAACTGAGCTCCGACGGCTTGGTTATGATTTCGACATAGCCAGGAATCTCGTCAACAGCGGCAAACATCAGCGCGTGGCCTGCTTCGTGTATTGCGACCGTTTGACTATCCCTCTTTGAAAATGCCGGGCGTACAAAGTGTTGTATGTTCCACGCAAGCGGGCTTGTCAGTTTGCCGAATACAAAAGCGATGATCGTGCCAAGACAGCAAAGTACAAAAGTGGTAGTCAAGGCAGCGAGTTCTGCCGGATTTTGGCTGAAATAGCGATATGTAGCGCCGCCCAACTCCGAAATAAGCCACATTGAGCAGGCAATAAAGAGCAGTCCCGCAAGCCAACTGCGCACACTCATTGCAATCGGGAAAAGCAGTTGGGTCAGGATCAAAAACACCGGGAACAGCAGCAAATAGCCAAAAAGCGTTTTAGAAAAATCATCTGCGGGATCATCAATCTTGTTGAAAACAACAAGAATTGCAGCAATCAGCAGAACACAGAGCAAAAGCCCGGCAACGCTTTTGATTGTAGCCTTTCCGGCAAGTCCGAACCTTCTGAATTTCACGTGTTTTTCCCCGAACTGTCATCGCCAAGGAAATCCACCAGACTGACCTGACCCGATCCGCGGCGTAGTGGTTTGGGCTGGCTGTCATCGGGAGCCCAAGCCGTCAGATAGATCACCTGAAACTTCGCATGAATGCGGCCATCTTCGCGGGCATGACGTTCGTGATAGATCGCGGCCGCACGGGCAAGGGTGCTGCGTTTGGTGAATTTCTTGGATCGTTTGGCGATCAGGTTGCTTTCACCCATGCCCGACAGATCGCGCATCAGTTTAAGCGCATCGGGATAATCAATGGTGATGTCATCGGCATCAACAACCGGCAGGGCAAAGCCGCTGCGCTGAAGCAATGCACCGGCATCCTTCACATCGACGAACGGTGATACACGCGGGGATACGCCGCCTTCTTCCTCGGCTTCGGCAGCCATCAGGGCTTCGCGCAAATCACGCAATGTGTCGCCGCCCAGCATACAGGCCAAAAGCAATCCGTCGGGTTTCAGCGCGCGGCGTGCTTGCAACAGCATGCCCGGAAGGTCATTGACCCAATGCAGCGACAGGTTGGACAGGATCAGATCAAGCGATCCTTCGGCAAAGGGCAGGAATTCCTCATCCGCGACAAGTGTGCTTTTGCCGTTGTTTCTGCGCGCAGCAATGGCATAACCACTTGATATATCGCTCTGATACAGCGTTTCAATACCGCCACGTGTACCAATGATTTGGCCAAGTTCGCCATTGTGGCAACCAAGATCAACCGCTAATGGGAATTTGCGCGTCGTGTCATCAAGCCGATCAGCGAGCCGTTCGCCGGTTTCGGCAAACAGGAATTTGAATTCCTGGGCCTTGGTCGCTGCACGGTCGCGGCGCAGTTTCAGGATGTCTCGATCAAAGACAGTGATCGGATCGGCCATGGGGCGGGAAGCTCCGGCTAAAATCATTGTAATAGGTTCTGACACTAGATAGAACTTTGATCCCGCTGCTGCAATCGAAGAACCGCAAATCTGATCAGCCTATATGGAGAGAACCAAAGGTGTGTGTCTCCCATCTTCCGGCTCTGCCGGTACGGCACAACAGATTAAAGCTTCGTCCACGCCAACATTTGCGCTTGGCCGGTTTTTATAGGTTACGCTACCTTGGGTGACTTTGGTTCGGCATGTGCCGCAGCTTCCGCCGCGACAGCTTGCTTCAGGTGCAAGGCCCGCATCCTCGGCGAGTTCAAGCAAAGTCTTGTTTGCATCCGGTTGCCAAACTGCGGAGGTTCTTGATTGCGTGAACTCGACCGATACTGGCTTCGTACTGGCAACCGGCAGATCGGGCAGGCCATCGTCGCGATAGGGTGTGCGTGTCAGTGAGGCCGGGCCAAATGCCTCTGCGTGAATGCGGTTGTCGGCGATGTTTAAACCACGAAGGCCGTCATAAATGCCTTGCATAAAAGGCGGCGGACCACACAGGTAAAAATCGAAATCGTCAAACGGCAATACCGACCGCAACAAGTTCATGTCGATAAAGCCGGATGCGTCGTAATCCTTGCGCGGTGTCGCGCCATTGGTGTCGTGAAGAACACGGATGAGGCGAATGTTTCCTTGTGCCGCGTTAACGAGTTCTGAGATTTCATCATCAAAAGCACGGTCAGAAATGTTGCGGGCAGCATAAAACAGCCAGATTGCGCGAAAATGACGTGTGCGCAACCCCTCATAAACAGCGTGACGTATCATGGATATCATGGGTGTGATACCAATGCCGCCAGCCATTAAAACCACTGGTCGTTCTATCGCTATTTTTAGGAAAAAGTCGCCGGAAGGAGCGCCTGTCTCGATTGTATCGCCAATATTCAGTTTGTCATGCAAATGGCTTGATACTGCACCTTCGCGTTTCACGCTTATACGATATTTCTCATCAGATGGAGAGCTTGAAAGCGTATAGGTTCGCAACAATGGTTTGTCATGACCCTGCGGGTTGACCCGGATTGGCAGATGCTGGCCGGGCTGAAAGGACAGAGTGCCGTCCTGATCTGCAGGTTCCAGATGAAAGGACCGGATCAGATGGTTTTCCTGCGAGATTTGCGCAATTCGAAAACAACGCCAGGCATTTCCAGCTTTACCGGCGGATAGCCTCTTTTCGGCACTTTCCCAATCACCGGTCAGAAGGCTGTTGGGGGATATGCTGTTTTCTGTTGTATGCCAACGAATCGGCAACGCAGATTCCCGCCAGACCATTTTGCGTGGGAAAACCCGCCATAAGCGTTCTGCCCCCAAAAAGGCATCAATTTCCGGGCCTTCGGTGATGACTTCTGCATCACCGGTTAGTTGTAGCAGATCACCATTGGCAAAATCGGCAAAGACCAACCCGGCCTTTGGGTTGGATAGAATGTTGCCCAATGTGTTGAAAAACAGGTTGCCTGCAAAATCGGGAATGGTCAGTGTTCCCTGGGAATCAAGCCGGACAAAGCCCGGTTTTCCGCCACGATGGGATACGTCGATTTCGCGGGTTTTGCCATCACGGTCCACAAAGGTCGCGACGAAAAAAGTATCGGCCTTTGCGATCATATCGCGTGCCCGCGTCGTTAATTCCGTCGATGTTTCAGGATGCAACGATGGAACCGTAAAGGGATCGCCAACAAATTTAAAATTTCGCCGCCGGATATATTGCGGGCAATTGCCAAAACTGTGCCCGACGCGAATTGCAAACTGGTCATCTGATTGACGTATAATTTTGCCATTCAACCGGTTGCGCCGTCGTGTGTGTAACTCGATCCCGATCATACCAATGGCTTGACCATCTTCCATGCCGCTATTTGCCGGGTCGCTTGAGTCGCGGGGAAGTTTGACAATCAGGTGATTTGGGTCCTCTGAAATCAGAAAGCCGGGATGATTGGCGCGCAATGTTGCCCAGACATCATCATTTTCATCCACCGTGCCAAATACGGCAAAGGGAAGTTGTGGATAAAACTGACGATGTTGTTCGATCAGGTGATTAAGGAATACGCGTTTTCCGACATCCACCATTTCTTCTCGCACACCGGCCAGTTCCTGCATACGGATTTCGCCCTGGTGCCAGGGGCCTTCCTCGTTATCTTCTGACGCAAATGTGGATGATGTTATGACGGACGTGTTCATTTTGGGCCTGCTTAGCATAAAAATTCTGATGGGCCGGTCTGTGTGGTTTGCAAAGGTCGCGAAAAGGGTGAAATGACGTAAATGACCGGCCCAATCCATCATCATGGTCTGTCACAATTCGTGATGGTGTGTCATGAAGCGACGCGAAGTCCGGCGTTCGTCTGTTCAAACGGAACAAAACCCGGTAATGCCTCGATGCGAGTCAACCAGCGGCGTACATTCGCATACGCGGAAAGGTCGACATTACCTTCTGGCGCGTTAGCGATATAGCTGTAAAGCGCGATATCGGCGACAGTCGGGTGTGCAAGTGCGATCCAGTCATTCGCCGACAGTCGATCCTCGATCAATTTTAGGATGCCATGTGCACGCTCGATCACTTCGTCTGCATCAAATGGAACATCGAATACCGTTAGAAGACGTGCAGCGCAGGGACCATAAGCGATCTGACCCGCTGCGACCGAAAGCCACTGCTGAACTTTTGCCGCATCTTCGGGGGTTTCAGGAAGCCATTCGGTGGCCCCGACTTTTTTTGCAGCATAAACCATGATCGCGATGGAATCAGAGATGACAAAATCCCCGTCTTCAAGAACAGGAACCTGACCGAATGGGTTCAGTTTAAGAAATTCAGGGGATCTATTTGCGCCATTGGCAAAATCGACATTGATGATCTCGTGATCAATGCCAAGAAGGCTCAGGAACAAATGAGCGCGATGGGCGTGTCCGGAAAGTGAAAAATAATGCAGTTTCATTAAGACGTCCTCCGTTTGGGGCGTTCAAATGGGATGAACGCGACGATGTAGTATGATTGTTTCTGTTTGGGGATAGAATTATCTTTATTTGGAATTTACTATTCCACTAAATGGAATGGCTAAGGGCTGTGTGATGGATCGTTTTCAGGCGATGAATGTCTTTGTGCATGTGGTCGAAGCACGCAGCTTTGCCGCTGCAGCCCGGGAGTTGCGACAAAGTCCACCAGCTGTCACAAGGGCCGTTGCCTTTCTTGAGGACATGATAGGCGCGCGGCTTTTAATCCGTACAACCCGGTCTGTGACACTGACGGAAACCGGTGCGCGCTATTACACTGACTGCAAGCGGCTGCTTGCCGATCTGCAGGAAGCCGAAGCTGCAGCAGGTGGGGCTTATGCCAAGCCAAGCGGAATGCTGACCATCACCGCACCGGTTCAGTTCGGGCAGATGCATGTCGCACCAGTTGTTGGTCAGTATCTGGATCAATATCCTGACATACGCGCACGTCTTCTGCTTTTTGATCGTTTCGTCAATATCGCAGAAGAGGGCATCGACCTTGCCGTGCGAATTGGCCACCTTTCTGACTCATCGCTCACCGCGATCAAGGTCGGGCAGGTGCAACCGCTTGTTTGTGCGTCACCGGTTTATCTGGTGGATCAGGGCTGGCCGAAAACGCCCGCTGATTTATCTGATCACAAAATCATATCGACAACCGGTTCCTCTGCACGGCTTGACTGGCAATTCAAGCCGACACGTGCAGGAGGCAAGATGGTGCAGTTTTCGCCAAACGCCCGCTGGGAAACCAATTCGATTGAGGCCGCACGTAATGCGGCCATTGATGGTTGGGGGATTACCCGCATTCTATCCTATCAGGCAGCCCCCCATATTGCGTCGGGTCAGCTTTGCTCCGTGCTTGATGATTATGCCCCCGACCCGGTGCCGGTGCATCTGGTCTATCCAGAAGGCAAAACGGCCCCGGCGAAGGTGAGATGCTTTGTCGATCTTGCCGTTGCGGAGTTGAGGTCGAATGTGTTGTTTGATTCCCGCTAATTCAATCCTTGCGTGTGTTATGGTGTGCCTTCCTTGAGGTGATCGTGGGTCGTATTGCAGATGATCGAATGGGTGCGCACTGTTGCAAGTATTGGCATCAACGCCATTCTGCCGCCGCGTTGCGGGGTGTGTGGCGATGTGACCGATACGACCCATGCGGTCTGTGCGGATTGCTGGGCGGGGTTAAGATTTATCTCTGCCCCGCAATGTGTCTGTTGCGGCTATCCGTTCGAGCTTGATGATAGGGCTAACACACTCGGTAATTCCCAAGAAGCCGGACAGATGCTGTGTGGCAATTGCCTGCAAAAGAAACCGGATTTTGATCTGGCGCGGGCTGCACTTGTTTATGATGATCACAGCCGCGATTATCTGCTTCGTTTCAAACATGCTGATCGCACCGATCTGACCCCGCTTCTGGCACGCTGGCTTTATCAGTGTGGCAAGGGGATATGGGATCAGGCGGATTTGATTGTGCCGGTTCCGCTGCATCGGCGGCGGCTATTGCATCGTCGCTATAACCAGTCGGGATTGCTGGCCGCCAGATTATCAAAAATGACCGGCATTCCCTGGGATGGATTGGTGCTGGGGCGCAAGCGAAACACGCGCAGTCTTGGCGGGCTTGGTCCGTCATCGCGCAAACGTGAAGTCGGCGGTGCTTTTGCCATTGATGACACGCGGGCGCAGCTTTGCGGGCTTGATGGCGGGCGGGTTGTTTTGATTGATGATGTGCTGACAACCGGGGCAACCGCCAATGCCTGTGCCCGGGCGTTGAAGCAGTCGGGCGTCATGCACGTATCTGTGATCACGGTTGCACGCGTCGTACGATGACGCGTTGCAAAAAATCTGTTATACAGCCGTCATCAGAACAGTTTTCCGCGCCGTATCAAATGTTCAAAGCCCGGTTTACGGGGCTTTTGGCATGATCGGCTGCTTGAAAAAGGATGAATGCCCAATGGCAAAAGTTGAAGTGTATGCCACCGAATGGTGCCCCTATTGCAAACGTGCCCGCAAGCTTCTTGAAGAAAAAGGCGCGAAATATCAGCTGATCGACGTGATGATGGAGCCGAAGCGCAAAAAGGAAATGATGGACCGTGCCAATGGCCGTCATACCGTGCCGCAGATCTTCATCAATGACGAACATATCGGCGGCTGCGACGAGTTGATGGCGCTTGAAGCTGCTGACAAGCTTGACGCAAAACTGTCGGCATAAATCAGGTCATCCTGACCTGCACATGTTAAAAACCCCGGCCTTTCTGTGGCCGGGGTTTTTTTGTTGGTGGCACGGGGGACGGGGCGAGACTGATTTGCGAAAATCAGGAAAAGACCTTTTCCATTTCCTTGCGGAATGCGATTGCCGGGTCCGTGGCGTCAAATTCGACATCATCCCAGGTCAGGGTCTGGTCCATCCCGACCGGGCGTTTGATTTTAAGATGGTGGGCAAGGCCGATCGGCAGCGCACTGCGTGCACGCGATGTGCTGGCCGGGACGAGTTTGCCATACACCGTATAGCCACCTTCACCATCCAGCATCTCGCCGGGTTTAAGATCGCGCTTGGCAGTGGCGACTGCATCGCCCGACCAGGCGCGCGACGTGCCGGTTGCCTCACCGCGCAAGGCCGCGGATGCCACCGAAATTCCCAGTTCCAGTCCGATCAGGTGATAGGGTTTGTACATGGTGGAATATTGCCCGCTTGGATCGGTCAGAAGGCCATATTCGTTAAAGCATCTGGCAACATAGTCACTGGGGGCTTCAAATGTCACATAAACGCCCCAGCGCAGATCGCGAAAGACCGGGCGGGTGTCACGTTCAAGACTTGAAACAACTTCGACCGTGCCTTTGCGATCAAGGATGCCGCCACTTCCACGCGGGCACAGCAATCGGGGAAGGTCATCAACCCCGCAGGCGGGAAATTGCAATCCGCAATCCTGGGGCACCAGATCACAGGCATTGGAAACAGCGGCCATTTCAATGGCGGATTTGGTGCCATCAAGGAAGCTGTTGAAAATTTGCGGGTTCATGCCGCCCGCCTGTGCCTGTTCGGGTGTCAGACCATAGTGATGCCAGACATCATCAGGGGTGACATGATGATAGATCGGAAGATATTTGGTGCCCTTGCCTGCGCAGGTTACCGGCAGGCCAATGGCGCGTGCCCAATCGACCATTTCCGAAATCAGGGCCGGCTGATCGCCATAAGCCATGGAATAGACAAGACCGGCGGCCTCGGCCCGCTTGGCAAGAAGGGGGCCTGCAAGCACATCGGCCTCAACATTTACCATGACGATATGGCGACCATATTCGATGGCCTTTAGTGCAAAGCGAATACCGGCTGACGGGCTTCCGGTTGCATCAATGATGACTTCAAGCCCGTCAGCGGCAATCAGGGCGTCGGCATCATCGGTGATCCAGGTCGTTCCGTTTTTATACGCACTTGCCGGATCGGTTGCCGAAAACCGGTCATCGGACCAGCCAACGCGGCGCAATGCCGCCTTGGCCCGGTCGATGCCAAGATCTGCGATGCCCATCACATGGTAGCCCGGATGATGTCCGGCCTGACTTAAAAACATCGATCCGAATTTACCGGCACCGATAATGCCAACCCGGACCGGATTGCCTTCATCGGCACGCTTGCGCAGTTTTGCATCGAGATTCATTTAACTTCACTTCTCCGGCAGGTGTTATGCGGCGGTGCGCTTGGCGACCAGTTCTTCAAGGCAGTTATCCGCAAGCGGTTCGATCGGCGTGAAATCGCGGTGCGCAATCCACGGTTTGCGATTGAATGCCCGAATATGGTTCGAAACCGCACACAGGCTGAGATACACAATCGTGCGGTCAAACGGGCTGATATTGGGCGGGCTGGCATGGACCAGATTGCCGTGGAACATCACAACCGATCCGGCCGGACCAATCGGGGCTTCGCAGCCGCCATCATCGGCAAGTTTGGTCACGGTTTCACGATCCAGCGTCCAAAGCGGGTAAGACGTGGTTTCAAGATCATGACCGGCCTGAAGCACACCTGCCTTGTGGCTTTTGGGAATAAAAAGAAGCGGGCCGTTGGCCGGGGTCACGTCTTCGAGGAACAGGGCAATGTTGAACGCGCGCGGTTCGGGCATTTCATCATCGCGTTGCCATGTGCCGTAATCCTGATGCCACTGCCAGACAGCGCCATCAAAGGCGGCCTTGGCGTTGATCTTGTACTGATGCATGTAGACCTGTTCTTCAAGATACTGAACAACCGGTTCGATCAGGCGGGGATGGGCGCCAAGACGGCGGTGGGCTTCATTATAGGTATGTGCGGCAAAGGCGGTTCGGGCGACGCCGGATTTCTCGCGCCAGACCTCTTCGCGGTCGGATGCGTAAATCTGTTTGGCTTCGGATAACAGCAGGGCGGCTTCTTCGCGTGAAAAAAGTTCAGGCAAAAAAACAAAGCCATCTTCGCGAAATTTCGCGAGTTCGGTCTCACTGAGTTTCATGACGTTTCCTCCGCGCCGCGCATTCTTGTTTATTGTGTTGCAGCTGATGCCCGCTTCGGGCGGTTAATTGGTGTGGTGATCGGTATCCTTCATATTCGAGATCAGGCGATGCTTGGCATTGTGGGTATGTTCAATGGCCAGCATTTGGGCACGGTCGCCATCGCCGGCACAGATCGCGTCGGCGATGGCTTCATGTTCCGTCCAGATCGGATCGCGGGACGATCCGGTCTGCAGGTCTGCATGCATCACACGCCGAATTTGCAACCAGACGGCCGCTGATGCTTCGGGCAAAAGGGGGTTGCCCGACAGACGATAGATCGTTTGATGAAATGCGACGTCGGCTGCAACAAGTTCTGCGGTGTCGCCGCTGCTCAGGGCGTGGTTTCCCTGTGTGATGGCAGCCCGCAAAGCCGATTCCCGGTCCGGGGCGTTGGATTGGGCGGCAAGACGGGCGGCGAGCCCGTCAAACGCTTCTCGCAGGTCATAAACGTGACGGACCAGATCGGCATCAACGGGTGCCACGCGATAGCCGCGCCGCCCCATCGGTTCGACCAGTCCGTCACGACGCAGCAGCCCCAGAGCTTGCAACACGGGTTGCCGCGAGACGTTGAGTTCCTCAGCCAGCGCTTCCTGACGCAAAGGTGTCCCGGGAGGGAGAGCACCGGAACACAAGGCATCAACCAGGCGGTCATGCACTTCGTCAGTCAGACTTTTTCGACCGGAAAGAGGTTCCATCTTCGATCCTTCTTAGGTATACGGAATACTGTATACAGTAATTTAGACCAAGGAAAGGTGTAAGTTGCAATCAGGACCTTTTTTGGGGGCATGCGGTTGATCACGTGCCTGCACGGACGCGATGTTTTGTCATTGCGTACGGGTGCTGGGCATCACGACCGAAAGGCGGTGCGATGGTCATAAGGTGTGAAGTTCGCACTGATCGAATTGCGTATTGTCGCGCGTGACCGACCGGGTCATCATGGCAGGGATAATGATAAAAAGGAGAATGCATCATGACCCGTTTCATTGCTGCCTGTGTCCAGGTCAATTCCCGTGACGTCATGTCCGACAACCTTGCGCGTGCGGCGACCTATGCGCGCGATGCCCATGCGGCAGGGGCCCGGTTGATCGCATTTCCTGAAAACGTATCGATGATGTCCTTTGGCGGGGACAATGTCCGCGCCGCAGCCTTTCCCCAGGAAGAACATCCCGGTCTTGGCTTCTTTGCCGATCTGGCCCGGGAACTTCAATCAACCCTGATTGTCGGATCGCTGCATGTAAAGGTCGCGGGCGAAGACCGGGTGGCAAACCGCTGCTTTGTCATTGGGCCCGATGGCAATGTCATCACGTCCTATGACAAGATCCATATGTTCGATGTCGATCTTGCCAATGGGGAAAGTTACCGCGAAAGCAAAATATTCCGTCCCGGCGACACCGCCAAACTTGCGGAGACCGAGTTTGGCAAGATCGGTGTGTCGGTTTGCTATGACGTGCGGTTCCCGCATCTGTTTCGCGATTACGCCAAGGCCGGGGCCAAGATCCTGAGCATCCCGGCGGCCTTTACCCGAACCACCGGACAGGCGCACTGGCATACGCTTTTGAAGGCGCGGGCGATTGAAAATGGCTGCTTTGTCATCGCCGCGGCCCAATGCGGTGATCATCCGGGCGGGCGCCAGACATTCGGCCATTCCCTGATCATTGATCCGTGGGGCGAGGTTCTGGCCGATGGCAGGACCGATCCCGGCTTTGTCACAGCCGAGATCGATCTGTCGCGCGTTGATGAAATCCGGCGCATGGTGCCGTCCCTGCAAAATGGTCAGACCTATAAGCCGTGCTGACCATGTGCCGGTAAGGTTTGAGGTTCGAGGTTCGAGGTTCGCGGTCTAAGCTCCGATGTCGAAGTGGTCAGGAATAACTGACCACTTCGAACTCGATATTGTCGGCATCGCGGAAATAGAACCGCCGACCGGGTTCGTAATCGGCGTGATTATGGGTTGTGAAACCCGATGCCTTGATCTTTTCTTCGGTCGCATCAAGGTCATCGACCACCACGGCAATATGGTTCAGGCCACCGCGCGTCTGATAGGTATTGTCGCGTGCATCACGGGCGCCGTTTGAACTTTCGGCTTTGCCGGGTGCATAAAGTGCGACGTAACTTGAACTGTTGCCAACGTGATAGGTTTCACCATCATGGATCGACGGGCCTTTCCAGCGGACGTTCCATCCGAACCAGTCATGCAGAAGGCTTGCCGTTCGGGCGGGGTCAGAAACGGTAAAATTCACGTGTTCCAGAAATGCTTCACTCATGGCGTTTCCCTTTCAATGTAAAGGAGAAGGGTGGGTTTGTTCCTTGGTGGTAATTCCTGAAGTAAGGTTGAGGTCAAGGGCCAAATTGCATTGAATTTGCAATTTTATCTGATCGGGATGACAGATTGCTCACAGGGCCTCACGAAACAGTGTCGCAACGTCATTTCGATTTTCAGGCAGTGCGGGGCACTCTTGGGCATCACGGAAACCCAAGCGGAGAGACAGCACCAATGTTGAAGAAAACACTGACCGGGGCGATTGTCCTTTTTGCCATGTCGGGCGCGGCCCTGGCGGGTGAGCAATATGTCGACGAAACCGGCTTTGCGATCAGCGGCTATGACGCGGTGGCCTATTTCAATCTGGCGCAAAAAGACGATGGCATGATGCAGCCTCATGCCGTGCCGGGCCGTGCGGACATTACCGCCGATTATAACGGGGCGACCTGGGCCTTTGCGACGGCAGAAAACCGCGACATGTTCCTGGCCGATCCGGCAAAATATGCCCCGAAATATGACGGGCATTGTGCATATGGTGTTGCCAAGGGGGCAAAGGTTCCTGCCAACCCGAACCTGTGGCGGATCGTTGATGGCAGCTTGTATCTTAACATCACCCCGGAAGTCGCCGAAACCTGGAACAGCGATATCGCCGATTATATCATGGATGCCAATGATGAATGGTCCGATCTTGAACCGAAATCGGCGTCTGATGACAGCTGGATGGAGATGAGCGACAATGACGGCACCTATGACATGGCAGCACCGATCAAATAAGCGTTAAGCCCCATACAGCCCATAGCGCCCCATACTGCCCCGCTATATTCCCGCCCATAACAAAACACCCCGGCCAGAATGGTCTGCCGGGGTGTTTTTTAGATCGGTTACGGATCAGATCAGGAACCGCGCAATGAGCTGACCACCGGGCGGCGATACAGCAAAAAGGCGGGCAGGGTTGCCAGGATCAATCCGATAACGACAAAGCCGCCCGCCAGCATCAGTTCCGATGATCCGAGCGATGCCTGCATCGCCATTCCGGTTTCAGCGGTAAAGATCCGCGATACCGATTGCGCCACCATCCAGCCAAGCCCAAGACCGCAAATCGCGCCGGTAACCACCAGCAGGGAGACATAGCTCCAGATCGCGGAAAAGACATAACTGCGCGGCGCACCAAGGGCTCGCAGAACGGCAAACTGTTTGCGATAAAGCTGCATCAGCGCAAGGATCGCAGCCAGAATTGCCGCAACTACAAGCGCTTGTGACCCCAGCGCCATGGCGCGCATCACCGATCCGGCATTGCCAAGTAGACGATACATCTCGACCAAAACTTCGGCGGGGAAAAAGGCGGTGGAATGGTCGGTGCGATAATCGGACCGGATGGTATAGGCCGCGGCAACGCTTTTGGGGCTGACGACAATGGCAGGGACACCGGGCAATTCATCAAGGTCAAAGGGCGGGCCGATGCGGGTTGCGTGATGATCGTCATCATGTTCGTGTCCGTGATCATGGGCGTCTTCGTCGTGATCTGCCGTATGATCGTGGTCATGGTCGCCGTCATCATGGGTATTGGCTTCTTCATGTTCATGATCTTCGTGATCCTGATGATCATGCTCATCACCGGCAGGTTCATGATGCCCGGTCGGCAGGGCATGAAGATCCCAGACCTGTTCGACCGCCACAATGATGGCGCTGTCCCATGGCGTGCCGGTCGGCTGCATTTTGCCGACTACATGCAGTTCCGCGCCGTGATGATGATCAAGGACTTCTTCGGGGCCATGGCCATGACTGGGTTCAAATTCATCGCCAATGGCAAGCGGGACGGCAGCACCGACCACGGCCTGTTCGATGGTTTCAAACACATGCCCGCTGGCAAGCCCGCCAGAAAGATAGGTCACGAATTGCGGCGTTGATCCGACAATCGAATGCCCCTTCCAGCTGTCGCCAAAGGCAAGCGGGGCGGCAATTTCAACACGCGGATCATCAAACAGCTTGCCCCAATAAGGACCATCAAGAAGATTGATGGCGCTATGTTGCAGGAAGATCGAATTCATGACTATTTCGGTCTGGCTTCCCGGTGCTGCGATCAGGATATCAAATTTGTCGGCCGCCTGTGCGCTGCCCTGACGGAGCGCACGTTCCTGTGCCGTCAGGCCAACACCGATGGCAACCGCAATCGCGATCAGGAGAACAAACAGAATGTTCATGATCCAGTGCCGTTTCAGACTGGCCATCACGATGGGAAACGGGTTCATGCAAGCTCAGCCTTTTCCTTGATGTTAGCGCTATCATCAATCAGGGCGCCCTTGTCAAAACGCAGGACACGGCCACAGCGATCAATCACATCCTGATCATGGCTGACGGTGATGATGGTGCGGTTTGACCCGGCCAGAGAAAACAGGGTGTCGGTTGCGGTTTTTGATGCGGCGTCATCAAGGCTTGCGGTTGGTTCGTCGGCCAGAATGACGGGGGGATCAAACAGCAGGGCACGGGCAATGGCGACACGTTGTTGTTCACCGCGTGACAAATCAGATGTGCTTTTGCGCGCCAGCGGTACGCCAACCTGATCAAGAAGTTCGTGGGCGCGTTTACGGGTGGCGTCATCAATGCGCCAACCGATAAAACTTGCGGGGATCAGAACGTTGTCAAGCGGGCTGACTTCATCAATCAGGTGGAAATCCTGAAACACGAAACCGATGGATTTGCGCCGCCAGCGATCTGTTTCACCTTCGCCCAGGGTGGTGATATCCGTGCCGTTCCAGATGATCTTGCCGTGACTTGGCTTCAAAAGGCCGCTGATCAGATACAGCAGGCTTGATTTACCTGATCCGGACGGGCCGGAAATGCCGACGGTTTGCCCGCGATCAATCGCAAGATTTCCGATCTGCAACACAGGGGGCTGGTTTTTCCCGTAATGCAGACTGAGTTCTTCGATGCGCAAAAGCACGTCAGAGGCGGGCTCAGATAAGTTCGAACTGGGCATCGACAAGTCGGACAAGGCTGACAAAACCGGTTTCCTCATCTTTGGCTTCACCGAGTTCAAGAATACCGGTGGTAATGATCGGGCGATTGAATGCCACCGCATCAACCGTATCGCGGGTGCGGACAAAAACGATGTCACTTGGCCAGTCTGCCGATGTTTCACAGAACGGGCAGACCGCCATCGGGCGCTGGGTCAGAACAAAAAAGGATGCATCTGCCTTAAGCGGCGGGGCCATGAAACCCGGAACCGTGATGATTTCGCGCGATGCGGCAAAGGCTTTTGCCTCGGCGGAAAATTCGGCCTGTGTTTTGTAAAGATCGCGAATTTTGATGCGGCTTTGCGCGAATGCCGGACGGGTCAGGGCAAGACCGATTGAGGCAGAGGCACCGGCAATGAATGTGCGGCGTCCGATGGGCATGGGAAGTCTCCGTCAAACAGAAGCACCGGTCGCAGCGAACTGCGACCGGCAAAGATGGTGGTCAGAGGATGGCTTATTTCGAAGCCATGCTTTCCTGGATTTTCGAGGCATGCGCCATGACGTGGTAGATGAAGTTCTGTTCAACCACACCCTTGAACAGGTGCGACCACGGACCGGCTGCAAAGATCGCAACATCGTCGCCCGCGTGGGTTTCGCTGCTCATCGGGACCAGCGCCTGCTGAAGGTAGTCAATGTCGGTGGTGTCAACATTGGTCAGATCAGCACGAAGGTTGTCTTTCAGGGCACCCGGACCGTTCATGTAGCCAAGGGTGGTGTAAGGCTTGCCATCATCGCCTTTTTCTTCGGACAGGCCGAGGATCGGGTTGCCGCGGCTTGCATAACCGGAAATGGTCATGGTGTGCGCGTGGTCGGCAGTGACAATGATCAGGGTGTCATTCAGATTGACCTTGCCCATGGCTTCCTTGACGGCATCGTTCAGTGCGACGGTGTCTTCAAGGGCGCGTGCGGCATTGCCGGCATGGTGGGCGTGGTCAATACGACCTGCTTCGACCATCAGGAAGAAGCCCTTGTCATTTTTCGCGAGAATATCAATCGCCTTGCCGGTCATTTCAGCAAGCGACGGTTCGCCGGCCGCATCTTTTGCACGGTCGGCTTCGTATTCCATGTGCGAACGGTCAAACAGGCCCAGGACCTTTTTGGTTTTGGCCGGGTCAAGTTTGTTGAACTGTTCCTGGTTCCAGATGTATTGCGCACCGGCACCGTTGGCTTCTGCCCATTCTTTCGGAAGATCGCGACCATCGGAACGCTGGCCCATTTTGCCGGCATCTTCCGGGTCTTCCATGGTTTTGTCCATGAACATGCGACGACCGCCACCCATGGCAACTTCAAACCCGTCACCGCCTTCTTTCCATTCGATCATCTGAAGGGCGATGTCCTTGCAGCCGCCTGCCTTTGCTTCTTCGGTCAGGTCGCTGTCGCTTTCCCAGTTACGGTCGGCGGTGTGAACATAGTTCGCAGCCGGGGTCGCGTGGGTCAGACGGGCGGTGGAAATCCAGCCGGTCGACATGCCTTTTTCTTCGGCCTGTGCGGCGATGCTGGTCAGCGGATGTTCTTTCTGTGCTTCGCAATCACGACGGGCGACTTCCTTGGAAACGCCGATGGTCCCGTTATTGAGCTTAACACCGGTCACCATTGCCGATGCGGTCGGTGCCGAGTCAGCGATCTGGGCGTCATGGGTGTAGGTTTTCGACAGTGCCACGTTCGGGAACTGACCGAAAATCAGGCTGTTGCTTTCTCCGTCAACGCCGCGCTTCTGGCCTTCAAAGATACGGGCCGCGGTTACGGTCGGAATGCTCATGCCATCCCCGACGAACAGGATGATGTTTTTGGCACGGTTGGTGTTGTTCTGTTCCATCAGCTTCTGCTGAAGGGTCTGCTGTGCAGCAAGGAAATAGGAATCGTTTGCCTGCGGAAGCTGATCAGCCGCATAGGCAACGTTTGCGCACATGGCACCAGCCAGCGCGGAAGCCACAAGAAGGCGTTTCATTTCGATAGTCTCCCTTATCGAATAATATGCTCGCTGCTATCTGCCCAACAGCGAATGCGGCGGGAGTCTAGTGTCTGTGAAAGGCGCTTTCGTGAAGCAAATATGATTGATCTGTTACAATGTTCGGATGAACCGGAATTCGCCAATTCCCGCGATTTCAAAAGTCTGATGATATGTTTTTACAGGTGTGGCGCGGTCGTGTGCGTGGCATTATAAGGTGCTGTTATTGATCGATAATTTCGACAAAATAGCAATCTTGGCGTATCCACGAATACGTGACTTGTTGGTATGATGTTTCGAAAGAACCGATTGTTCATTTGAATGCCGATTTTGCCAGACCGAACCTTGCGACCGTGACCGATCCTTCGGGCCCGATCATTCGTTTTCGGGCGGAGCCGGCTTTTGCGCAACGATCGCCTGTTTGACAGAAACCGGTAATCCGGTATCGCTGTCGCGCACGGGGCCTTGCTGGGCGGTGATGATATTCCAGTCGGCAAAGGTTTTGTTCAATTCATCCGGACGCAGCAGAAATTCCGGTGACCGTGGCCGGCCAAAACGTTCATTGCCGACCATGAAGGTCTCATAGATCAGGATGCCGCCCGGGCTTGTTGCCGCGCGCAGATGATCAAGCAGCGGGCGATGGAGGTAATTGACGACGACAATCAGATCAAACTGACGGTTTTCAAGGGGCCAATTCCCGGTTTCAAGATCAGCCTCGATCCAGTTGATCGCCCGGTTGCCGGACTGTTCGATACGCGAAAGATCGCGATCAATTGCCGTGACATCCCATCCCTGTTTGGCCAGCCAGAAACTGTGCCGTCCGGCGCCGCAGGCAAGGTCGAGTGCGCGGTTATGTCCCGGCGTTGCCACAGGGCAATGCTGTGTGATCCAGTCCGATGGCAATTGGGATGACATTTTTGTAAATCTTGTTTATTGAAGGTTTCGCATGTGACTGGCGGAATGAGCCCGGTCAGGCCATATTACAGATACCTTAATTCTGCGACATATCGGTTTCCACAAGTACCATCATGATTCTTTTTCAGCTTAAATGCGAACATGATCACGAATTTGAAGGCTGGTTCAAGGACGGCGCGACCTATGACACGCAGGCCGCAAGCGGCGATTTGTCCTGTCCGGTTTGTGGCACGTCCAATGTGGGCAAGGCCCTGATGGCGCCGCGATTGCGCACATCGCGGCAAAAGGAACTGGCAGCGGAAAAACAGCAGCAAAAAGCCGTGGCCGAAGCAACCAAGGCCGCGATTGCCGAAATCCGCAAACAGGTCGAAACCAATTGCGAACATGTCGGTGACAAATTTGCCGAGGAAGCCCGCAAAATCCATTACGGCGAATCTGAAAAACGCGGTATCTATGGTGAGGCATCGCTGAAGGAAACGGTCGAACTCGTCGAAGAAGGCATCGACGTTCACGCCTTGCCCTGGGGCGATGACACCAAGAAAAAGAACTGACAGCACAGCAGGCCGACGGGTGTCTTAATATGCAAATTGCAATCATCGAAAGTTGCCTGCAATTGCATTGAAAGATTTCTGTTCCTCCCCATTTGAATGGCTGGAGCTATTCGGAGGGAGAGGTTCGGGGAAGCGAAAGCATCGCGATTTCGGTATTCCCGGCATTGGCTTGAAAACCAGAATGGCCTGAAGGCCATCACAGAAATCGTTATCTGATCAGACGGCTCTCCCACGCGCGGACCATAAACCGTGTCCGGTTCAACCGACCGAAGAAGAGTGTGGGGAGATGAAGATTGATTTTAACGAACTGAATCTGAAGACCCTTCTTGATAATTCCATCGTCGGCGTGGTGATCCATGACTGGGATACATCGATCGTCTATGCGAACCCGCGGGCGATGGACTTGCTGGAGATGAGCTACGATCATCTGATCGGAAAAACATCATACGATCCGCAATGGCACTTTGTTGACGAACAGCACAGGCGGTTGATGGTTTACGAATACCCGGTCAACCGGGTGCGCAAAACCAACACAACGATGGTCAACGAAGTCTTTGGCAAGGTGAATGAGGAAACCGGTGACGTCAGGTGGTTTCTGGTAAATGCCTATGTCGAACGCCAACCCAATCTGCCCGATGGCAAAGGCTTCATTGTTGTTTCCTTCAATGACATTACCGACCGGCAGAACCTGTTTTCCTATGAACATATTCTGGAACATGCCGGGGATGTGGTCATCGTTACCGAAGCCGATCCGATAGAGGCGCCGTTTGGTCCGAAAATCGTCTATGTGAACAAGGCGTTCGAAAAGCTGACAGGATATTCGCGCGACGAAGTCATCGGTGAAACACCGCGCATATTGCAAGGCCAACTGACCGATATCGAAGCCTGTCGACGCATTTCCAGAGCCCTGCACGAAAAAACCAATATCCGCGAGACATTGCTGAACTATTCCAAAACCGGAAAGCCATATTGGCTTGATATGAGCATCATGCCGCTTTTTGGGCGAAATGGTCAGGTTACCCATTTTGCGGCGATTGAACATGATGTGACGGAATCAGTATTTAACGCGCAGCAGCTTGAACGACGCAATGCGGAGCTCAGGCAAATCAAGGACTCGCTGAACAAGCTTGTTCAGGAAAAGACCCGTCAGCTTCGCGAAGCCAATATGAAGCTTGAACAGCTTGCCTATTATGATGCGTTGACCGGCGTTCCCAACAGGCGCAGCTTCACCGACCAGTTGCAAAAGATGTTCGGGTTTTGTGTGCGCAACAGTTACCCGTTGCTGGTCGGCATTTTTGATATTGATGACTTCAAATATGTCAATGATACGCACGGTCACGGCGTGGGGGACGAGGTGCTGGTGCAATTGGCGCGCGCGGTTGACGATCAGTTCCGCATCGAAGATGTGTTTGGCAGGATCGGCGGCGAAGAATTTGCCTTTGCCTCAATCGTCAAGGAGCGCAAAGCAGCGGACATCCTGTGTGCCAGGGTGCTGTCAAATGCACGGTCATGCCGGGTTGAGCTTGCCGACGGTCAGCATGTGTCGATCACTGTCAGCCTTGGCGCATGTTTCGTGGTTCCGAGCAATGGCATCGATACGGACAAGGTCATGCAGGTCGCTGACCGGGATCTTTACGAAGCCAAAAGGTCGGGCAAGAACCGGTTTGTAATTTCGCAATGTTAGGGGCCGTTTCGCGGCCCCGGGTTCAGGCAGCCCTTGGTTCAGGCAGCCTCGGGCTTGCGGGCGATGACCATGTAATTGACGTCAAGATCGCGCGGGGCGGGATACCAGGTATCCTTGATCGGGTTATAGGCAACACCGGTGATATCGGTCAGTTCCAGACCGGCACCACGCAGGTATCCCGACATTTCCGACGGTTTGACGAATTTGCGCCAGTCATGGGTGCCAGCCGGCAGCCAGCGCAGAACATATTCAGCGCCGATCTTGGCCAATGCCAGTGACTTGATGGTGCGGTTAAGGGTCGCAACAAACATCAGTCCGCCCGGTTTGAGAACCGATGCACAGGCCTGCATGAAGAATTGCGGATCATCGACATGTTCGATGACTTCCATATTGAGCACGATATCAAACTGTTTGCCTTCATCGGCCAGCATTTCCGGCGTGCAACAACGATAGTCGATTTCAAGTCCGGACTGTGCTGCATGAACCTTGGCGACTTCGATGTTGTTTTCCGCAGCATCGATCGAGGTCATTTTGGCCCCCATCCGTGCTAGCGGCTCTGACAACAGACCCGCACCACAGCCGATATCGATGATTTCGATATCTTTAAGAGGTTCGATCTGTGCGGGGTCACGCCCGACATGGGCACAGATATTGTCCCGCAAAAGCTGCAAACGCACCGGGTTGAAGCGGTGTAGCGGTTTCATCACGCCATTCGGATCCCACCATTTCTCTGCCATCGCGGAAAAACGCGCGATTTCCTCGGCATTGGCGGTGCGGCTGGTTTTGGCGGATGCGTCCGACATGGCGTGGCTCCAAAGGCGTGACATCAGTATGTGTGTTCTGTGCCCTGTTTACGCGGGCCTGATCGGCAAGGCAATACTCAGCTGACAAATGCGCGCGCCCATCGTCGCCGGTCGGGCATCAAAACCATGTCTGAGGTGATCTGCATTGCCGGTATGGATCGTCAGGGTTTTTGGGTAAATTTCGCACGATATTTCACTGAATTTGCATGCGCGGAGCCATTCGGGACATATTTGGCTTATAAAAATTGCTCTGACGCAATTTATCGGCTGCGTTGATGCTTGTTTCGCGATGATTATGGAAGTATTGATAACGCCGCCCGAAACAGGGGACGCGCCGACACGATGGCATTGCATCCCTGCCAGGGAACCGGATCACATACCGTCTCGTTCGGATCGCCGATGGACGGAGAGCATAGCGGGGATACTTCATGGCCCGTATTGTCATGAAATTTGGCGGCACTTCGGTCGCTGATGTTGATAAAATCAAAAACGTAGCACGTCGGGTCAAGGCCGAGGTGGACGCTGGCAATCAGGTTGCTGTGGTCGTCTCTGCCATGTCTGGCAAGACCAATGAACTGGTCGGTTGGGCGCAGGAAGTCTCGCCGATGTATGATGCACGCGAGTATGACGTCATCGTATCGTCGGGTGAGCAGGTTACCGTCGGGCTTCTGGCCATGGCGCTGCAAAGCATGGATGTGCCTGCGCGTTCCTGGCTTGGATGGCAAATTCCGATCAAGACCGATGGCGCACATGCCAAGGCCCGTATCAAGGAAATCGATACCACCGAACTCGACAAGCGCATGAATGGCGGCGAAGTCGTTTGTGTGGCCGGGTTCCAGGGGATCGCACCGGACAACCGGATCACCACGCTCGGACGTGGCGGGTCGGATACGTCTGCTGTGGCGCTTGCGGCGGCACTGAATGCGGATCGTTGCGACATCTATACCGATGTCGAAGGGGTTTACACCACCGATCCGCGCATCGTGCCCAAGGCCAAGAAGATCGAAAAGATTACCTACGAAGAAATGCTGGAACTGGCTTCGCTGGGTGCGAAGGTCCTGCAAACCCGTTCTGTCGAGATGGCCATGAACCATCGCGTACGGGTACAGGTCCGCTCGACCTTTAGCGAAGCAGAAGGAACACTTGTTGTAGACGAGGACGAAATCGTGGAACAGGAAGTCGTCAGCGGAATTGCCTATAGCCGTGACGAAGCCAAGATCACCTTGGTTAAAGTCGCTGATAAGCCGGGTATTGCCGCTTCTATTTTCAGCCCGCTGGCTGATGCGAATATCAATGTCGATATGATCGTGCAGAACGTCTCTGAAGACGGCAAAAGCACGGACATGACCTTTACCGTTCCGCGGGGTGAATTCCAGCGTGCGCTTCAGGTCATCGAAAAAAACAAGGACAAGATCGCCTATCAGGAACTTCTGAGCACTTCGGATGTTACCAAGGTATCGATCATTGGTGTCGGCATGCGCTCGCATGTCGGTGTCGCGCGCAAAATGTTTGAAACCCTTGCTGAAAAGGGCATCAACATTCAGGTCATCTCCACCTCGGAAATCAAGGTCAGCGTTCTGATCGCCGAGGAATATACCGAACTTGCAGTTCGTGCCCTGCACACTGCTTATGGTCTTGATGACGAATAATTTCGACAGTCCGATCGCTTTTGCGCGATTAAGCCACTGTTAAATTACGTGTAATACTACATACTGGTCGCAACGATGTGTTTCGGCCATTTGTGATGAAATGGCAGGGGATCAATCGGTCTCCTGCATTTCTGCTTTGGGGTACAGAAAATATGAGTGATCCGAAATTCGACGCAGCACACGCGCGCCTTGAAAAACTGTGGGCAGCGGGCAAGGAATTCCTTGGAACCGATTATGCCATCATGGCTGGCGCAATGTCGTGGGTGTCTGAACGTCATCTGGTTTCGGCGGTCTCAAATGCGGGCGGTTTTGGTGTAATTGCCTGTGGCTCCATGACCCCGGATTTGCTGTCGGCCGAAATTGCCGCGACCAAGGAAATGACCAAAAAGCCGTTCGGCGTCAATTTGATCACCATGCATCCGCAGCTTGATGATCTGATCGAAGTTTGCCGTGAACATAATGTCGGTCATGTGGTTCTGGCTGGTGGGTTGCCGTCGTCAAACTCGATCAAGCAGGCCAAGGAATTCGCCAAGGTTGTCTGTTTTGCCCCGGCACTGGTTCTGGCCAAGAAGCTGATCCGTTCGGGTGCCGATGCGCTGGTGATCGAAGGCAGTGAAGCCGGTGGTCATATCGGCCCGGTGTCGCTGACCGTTCTGGTTCAGGAAATTCTGCCAAACATTTCCGATATTCCGGTTTTCTGTGCCGGTGGTATCGGACGCGGCGAAGCAATTACCGGTCTGCTTGAACAGGGTGCGGCGGGTGTGCAAATCGGGACTCGTCTGGTTTGTGCCGAAGAATGCATTGCCCATCCCGATTTCAAGAAGGCCTTCATTCGCGCAAGCGCGCGTGATGCTGTCACCACCGTGCAGCTTGATGACCGTTTCCCGGTTATTCCGGTCCGTGCCCTTGCCAACAAGGGAACCGAGGAATTCCGCGAAACCCAACGCAAAGTCATTGAAAAATTCCGTTCGGGCGAACTCGATCAGGGTGCGGCCCAGCTTGAAATCGAACATTTCTGGGCCGGGGCATTGCGCCGCGCCGTGATCGATGGTGACGTCGAAAGTGGATCGGTTATGGCAGGGCAGTCGGTTGGTATGGTAAAGAAAGAACAACCGGTTACCGAAATTCTGCAAGAGTTGGTCGAACAGGCCGTTCATTCCCTGATTAAGAGAGACGACTAAGCCAAATGAGCATTCCCTCCGCCGCAGTCTCTGGTCCGCGACGCCTTTTAAAGCGCGTCCGTGACGTTATGGCTGGGCCGGGGACTGCGGAAGAGCGTCTGGGACAGATAGTAACCATCATTGCTGCCGATATGGTGGCAGAGGTGTGCTCGGTCTATGTCATGCGCGCGGGTGAAGTGCTTGAACTGTTCGCGACATGTGGTCTGTCCAAAGAGGCGGTCCACATGACCCGCCTGCGCGTTGGCGAGGGCATTGTCGGTTTTGTTGCTGCCCATGCCCGTCCGCTTAATCTCAAGGATGCGCAAAAGCACCCGAACTTTGCCTATCGCCCGGAAACCGGCGAGGAAATCTATCATTCCATGATCGGTGTGCCGATTTTGCGCGGTGGTCGCATCATCGGGGTTCTGGCCGTCCAGAACCGTACCGAACGCCTTTATTCCGAAGACGAACAGGAAGCGCTTGAAAACGTTGCCATGGTGCTGGCCGAAATGGTCGCCGGTGGCGAACTGGTCAGCCGTGAAGAACTGCTTCCGGCTGATGGGATTGCATTGTTGCCGCTGCGTCTGGGCGGGGCGCGTCTGGCACCCGGGATCGGCAAGGGGCTTGCCGTTCTTCATGAACCGCGCATCGTCATTGATCGCATGGTGTCCGAAGACCCGGAAGAAGAACTGACGCGTCTGCGCGAAGCCATGCACGGGCTTCAGAACCATCTCGACAAGATGCTCGAAGCGGTATCGGGTATTGATGGCCTGAACGAGGCCGACGATCCGGGCGACATTCTTGAAGCCTATCGGATGATTGCCCAGGATACCGGATGGCTTAACCGCATCACCGAGGCGGTCCATACCGGCCTTACCGCAGAAGCCGCGGTGCAAAAAGTTCATGACGATACGCGTGCGCGCATGGCGCAGGTTTCCGATCCGTATTTGCGCGAACGCCTTCATGATCTCGAAGACCTGGCCAACCGGTTGTTGCAGCATCTTTCCGGGCAATATCAGTCCCCGGCATTTGGCGATCTGCCTGATGACATCATTCTGGTTGCGCGCAATATCGGTCCGGCCGAACTTCTTGATTATGATCATACCCGGTTGCGCGGTCTGGCGCTTGAGGAAGGATCGCATACCTCGCACGTGGCGATCGTTGCCCGTGCGCTTGATATTCCGGTTCTGGGCGGGGTCAAAGGGGTTCTCGACAAGGTCGAGGCCGGTGATCCGCTGATTGTCGATGCTGACAATACCCAGCTGTTTGTCCGCCCGACCGAAGATGTGCGTGCGGTAATTGACGGCGCCCTTAAGGCCCGGGCGGAACGCAAGGCGCTTTATGCCCAGATGCGCGACATGCCCGCACGCACCACCGATGGTGCGGATATTTCGCTTAATGTGAATGCCGGTCTTTTGATCGATGTTCCCCATGTGGTGGAAAGCGGTGCGGATGGTATTGGCCTGTACCGGACGGAAATTCCGTTCATGGTGCGATCGGCCATGCCCGATATCACCGACCAGACGCGTCTTTACGACCGGATTTTCGAACAGGCGGACGGACGTCCTGTTGTGTTTCGGACCCTTGATGTCGGGGGTGACAAGTTGTTACCCTATTGGGAGGACATGACAGAAGAAAACCCGGCAATGGGGTGGCGGTCGATCCGCATCACCCTGGATCGCCCGGCGGTGCTTGTGCATCAGTTGCGCGCCCTGATCCGGGCCGGTCATGACCGGGATCTGTATGTCATGTTCCCGATGATAGCAGAAGTGGCCGAGTTTGATCAGGCCAAGCAGCTTCTGGATCAGCAGCTTAAACGTGAAGCCGAACGCGGATTTGTGCCGCGCAAGGTCGAAGTTGGCGCAATGCTCGAAGTGCCCGCCCTGATCTGGCAGGCCCCGACATTGCTTGACCGGGTGGATTTCCTGTCGGTTGGGACCAACGATCTGTTGCAGTTCATGTTTGCTGCCGATCGCGGTAACCCGCGGATCGAAGGACGGTATGATACCCTGTCACCGAGTGTATTTGCATTTATGCGGCAATTGGTGACATTGTGTGACCAGCGGAATGTCCGCCTGACCATTTGTGGTGAAATGGCGGGGCGGCCGCTCGAAGCGATGGCTCTCATCGGTTTGGGAATCAAACGATTGTCAATGGCGCCTGCATCTGTCGGTCCTGTAAAGGAAATGGTCAGAAGCATGTGCAAGGCTGAAGTTGAAAGATATGTCCTGACGATAATGGACAGTTCCACCAGATCTCTGCGTTCGCGTCTTAAGGCTTTCGCAATAGATCATGGTGTAAAACTTTAAAAAACATCGCTTTTGGTGGGGGTATCTGCTATTTTTATTGCTAGATCGTAACGTGGGGGTGCGGAGTTGGCGATCAAAAAGCGAAAGGAAGATCATTTGGGTGATGAGTCCCGTGAACGCCTGCGTTTCAGGCCTTTATCCGGGGACCAGCCATCGAATGATGTTGTGATGGACGCAGAGAATAATCAGTTCGGCGGTGGAAGTGCCGATGTCGGAAGCCTGCTTAAGGCGACCCGTACCGGATTGGGGCAATCAGTCGAAGACGTTTGCCGTATGCTCCGTATTCGCAAAATCTATATCGAAGCCATTGAAAACAGCGACTATTCGATCTTGCCGAATGGTCCCTATGGTCTTGGCTTTGTAAAGGCATATGCCGAACATCTTGGATTGGACGGGGCAGAAATGACCCGTCGTTTCCGCGAGGAAAGCAATGCGCCTGCGGTTCGCAGCGAATTGTCATTCCCGAAACCGGTTCAGGAAAGCCGTGTGCCCGGTGGGGCGGTGCTGCTGATTGCCGTGATGCTGGGTCTTGGTGCTTATGGCGGATGGTACTATCTGTCGAGCCAGGGCAAAACCATTGCTGATCTGGTTGATCCGTTGCCCGAACGCCTGGCAAGCTATTCGGCAAAGCCGGTCGAGCCGGCTGAACCGCGTAATCTTGAAAACGCAGCCGAGGCACAAGCTGCCGAGGCCGATGTTCCTGCAACAGCACCGGTAACCCCGGAAACGGCGGCGAATGACGCATCTGATGCGCCAGTCACCCCGGTCGTGCCGTCACAGGAAACTGCAACCGCGACAGAAGAACCGGTCGCGGAACCGCAATCGGCACCGGCCGCCGAAGTTGCAGAAGCAACCGAGGCAACGGGCGCATCTGATGCGCCGGCACCGGTTGTGACCGAAGAAGCCGCAGCCACGCCTGAAACGGCACCTGCGGCAGCGGCAACGCCGGCTGAACAGCAACCTGCTGCTTCTGCATCGACATCGGCACCGGCGGCACCCGCAGCGGAAGTTGCGTCGGTTCCTGCGGCACCGGAAGTCGAAGAAGCGGGCGGTGCCCGCGTGTTCGGGGCGGTCAATGTTGACAGCCGTGTCACGATTTCGGCGGTTGAGACCAGCTGGGTCCGTATCCGCGAGTCAGATGGCAATGTGCTTCTGACCCGTATGCTGACGGCAGGCGATACCTATAAGGTGCCGAATCGTGATGGCCTTAAACTTGAAGTCGGCAATGCCGGTGCGCTGACCTATAGCATCGACGGTGCGGACGCCAAGCCGGTCGGAGAATATGGCGCTGTGATTTCGGACTTCTCGCTTAATGTTGGCGATCTGACACAGTTAGAAGAGCGTACAGTTCAGTAAATTCCGGGCGGTGTCGACGGCTCTCTGGCCAGACAAGATAGAAAAGGCGACCCATTCGGGTCGCCTTTATTATTGGCGTTGGTCGTTTACGCAGCAAACTGTATCATTTTAGTTTTGCAGGGCGACCAAACTCACTTTCTCGATGCTCCATGTACTTAGGAGTGATTCGAATAGCTGGGTGTGTTGCTTTCTTATGGTTCACTTGAAGTGTAGACATCAGCTTCTCATACAGACCGCCTAGGCGTTCAACGTTTAGCATTTCTTGAGCGATGTTTCGGAAAACTCGTGTGAAAGGTCTGTTCTTGTGGTCACGGAATAGGTTATCAAGCTTCAAGCCTGTTCCCACACTGATACCAGTTAGCCCCAGAGAAAGCGAAAACTGTAATCCATTATCAGTGGATACAGCATATTTCTTCATGAGATTTTGGCAGGATTTATCTAAGTATTTAAGTATTCCGTTGATCTCTTTCCGCTTGTCCAATGTGGAGAGATGGTCAAGGTTATGGAAAATTTCGCGACAGTTTTGAAAGTCTTTACTAGTGCGCATTATAAGAGCCTGTTCAATGCACTGAATTGGACTATCTGTCTTTGATATTAGATAGGCCGTGAAAAATGGTAGTTTAATTGCAAAGTGAGATTGACCGCTTGGTGTGATGATTGCCTCCAGCGTGCTTTGGGACTTTCTTTTCAAGCCCTCTAGTAAGCCGGATACATTTGAAGGATAATCAATTCGACAACAGCTTTCGCAGAACGCATCGCGAAGTGGAGCTAGATAAGTATCTGCGTTTTCCATCGCTGCTACGGAGTTGTAGAAGTGGGCTCTCTCGGCAGCCCATCCATAGCCAAACATTATCCGCCCAAGAGAACTCTTCCAGTCTTGCCCTTTATATTGGGGGTTCTGCGATGACAATTTTTCGATAAAGCTTTTCAGGTCGTCTATATTTGAGTGGCCCTCAATGTTGAGCATAGGATGATAGTCTGCTCCCGTATCGACCATGGTGCTATCCGTACATTCATTCCTGAAAATACTATCCATTGAAGATTCATATATAGTGTCTTCGAGGTCATTAACCAGAAAGGATAAAGTTAGATACTCACTGGAAGCAAATATATCCCAGCGCAATTGAGGGTCTATCTTAAGAGATTCAAAAAAGCTTACAACGTCTCCAGCTGGTTTATCTCCATCAAATGAGAATGTCATGCTCTTCGCGAAAGAAGCAGATTTTTTTGTCAGAGAGCTATAATTTTCTTCTTTTATTTTAATGAAATCAACAAAGCTAAAATTCTTAAGTCTTTTTGATCGAAATTTATCTTTGTAATCGTCAACAGCAATAATTTGATCGCTAAACAAGATAGCCGTTATTAATTTCTCTAAGCATAGAATGTCATTATCTTTATAAGATAAATTAATAGTTTGGCTGTTTCCGACGATGCGTTCAACGCCACTCAATGTAGAGTTATCAACCAAAACTTTGCGATTAATTGCCATGTGACTATTAGCCATTCCAAGTTTGTGATCCTCCTTGTTATATCTTAGGTTGTTAAAAAATAGATACTCACTACTCAAATTGATCTTTTCGGAGTGGGCCGTTCCAGCGAGGTTTTTACAGCTTTAATGGTTCGTTTAAAGTGGCTATCTATCCAGGGGGGCGGTTGGAGTTAGATTAATGGGCATCAGTCACAGGTGAAGTCGAAAGGTGCCTCGAAGAGATCACCTTTTTCGTGTCAGATATGCAAAATATGGCTGAAAATCTGTCAGGCAATGGTTTCTAATCTGTGCCTGATAAGCTATATACACCCCCAAGACATCATGAACATTCTGGAACACGAAATGAGCGTCCGCCCATATCGCGATATTGAACGCCGCCAAAGCCGCAAAATCCGTGTTGGTAATGTGGAAGTTGGTGGAGATGCGCCGATCTCGGTGCAGTCGATGACCAATACCCTGACCACCGATGTGAACGCGACAGTTGCGCAGATCCATCGTCTGGAAGAAGCGGGTGCGGATATTGTGCGTGTTTCCTGCCCCGATCAGGAATCAACCGCAGCCCTGAAAGACATCATCAAACAGGTGCATGTCCCGATCGTTGCCGACATTCATTTCCATTACAAACGCGCGATCGAGGCCGCCGAAGCCGGTGCTGCGTGTCTGCGCATCAATCCGGGCAATATCGGATCGACCGACCGCGTGCGCGAAGTCGTCAAGGCAGCCAAGGATCATGGCTGTTCGATGCGCATTGGCGTGAATGCCGGGTCGCTCGAAAAGGAACTTCTGGAGCGGTACGGCGAACCTTGCCCTGAGGCGATGGTCGAAAGTGCGCTTAATCACGCCAAGATCCTTGAAGATCAGGATTTCCGCGAATTCAAGATTTCGGTAAAGGCATCGGACGTGTTTCTTGCAGTTGCCGCCTATTATGGTTTGGCCGAAGCATGCGATTATCCGCTGCATCTTGGCATTACCGAGGCCGGTGGTCTGCGCGGTGGTACGGTAAAATCGTCGATCGGTATGGGCAACCTTCTGTGGGCCGGTATTGGTGATACGCTTCGTGTGTCGCTGTCGGCTGACCCGGTCGAGGAAATCCATGTCGGGTTTGATATTCTGAAATCGCTTGGCCTTCGGACCCGTGGTGTTCAGATCATTTCCTGTCCGTCCTGTGCGCGTCAGGGCTTTAACGTGGTTGAAACCGTGGCAGAACTTGAAAAGCGTCTTGCCCATATCTCGACCCCGATTTCCCTGTCGATTATCGGCTGTATCGTCAATGGCCCGGGCGAAGCCCGCGAAACCGATATCGGTCTGACCGGGGGTGGTGGCGGAAATCACAAGATGTATATTTCCGGCCGTCCCGATCACAATATCAGCACCGAAAAGATGGTCGACCATATCGTCGAACTGGTCGAAGAACGGGCTGCCAAGATCGAAGCCGAAGAAGCAGCAAAACAAACCGCAGCGGAATAGCAACGCTGTATTGATCAATTTTGGCTTTCCGCCACACCGGCGGAAAGCTATTTTCATGTTCGCATGAATTTGCGCAACGCGGATTTTCGCGCAAATATCTGGAATTCAAGTTAGATCGGAGACCCAAAGTGGCATCGCTTCAACCCGTCCGTGGCACGCACGACCTTCTGCCGGAACAGAACCGTCTGCAGGATTATATCGCGAATACTGCACGCGAAATCGGCGAGTTGTATGGCTACCACCGGATGACCACGCCGATCTTCGAATTTACCGAAGTCTTTGCCAGAACCCTTGGCGATACATCCGATGTCGTGACCAAGGAAATGTATACGTTCGAAGATCGCGGCGGCGAACAGATCACGCTGCGCCCCGAAGGAACGGCGGGTATTGCGCGTGCCTATATTTCCAATGGCATGCAGCAGATGTCCCCGGTCAAGGTCAGCTATTATGGCCCGATGTTCCGGTATGAACGTCCGCAAAAAGGCCGCCAGCGCCAGTTCCACCAGATCGGTGCCGAACTTCTTGGCGTTGAACAGGTCGCAGGCGACATCGAAATGATCGGGTATGGCGCACATATCCTTAAACGCCTTGGCCTTTGGGACGATATCACGCTGGAACTCAATACCCTTGGCGATCCGGAAAGCCGTGCGGCTTATCGCGATGTTCTGGTCGATTACTTCAAGGGCCATTTTGACAAGCTGTCAGAAGACAGCCGTGCGCGTCTGGAAAAGAACCCGCTGCGTATCCTTGATTCCAAGGATGAAGGCGACCGCGAACTGGTGGCCAATGCGCCGCTGTTTTCGGAATATCTGAATGACCACAGCAAAGAATTCTTCAAGGGCCTGACCGAAGGTCTGGGGGATATCGGCATCAGCTATCAGCTGAACCCGCGTCTGGTGCGTGGTCTGGATTACTATTGCCATACCTGTTTCGAGTTCACCACCAACACCCTTGGCGCACAGGGCACCGTGATGGCCGGTGGCCGTTATGACGGCCTGATTTCGACCATGGGTGGTCCGCAGACTGCCGGTGTTGGCTGGGCGGCCGGTGTGGAACGTCTTGCCCTTATGGTGGGCGAAGCCCCGGCCGGTGCGCGACCGGTGGCCCTGATCCCGATGGGGGATGCGGCCGAGGCAAAATGCAGAAGTCTGGCCCAGACTTTGCGCGAAGCCGGTGTGGCTGTCGAGCTTGGCTATTCAGGCAATATGAAAAAGCGTCTTAAGCGTGCAGATAAAGCACGAGCAATATTGGCAGTTGTGATAGGGGAAAGTGAGCTTGAAAGTGGCCGATATCAAGTAAAACTGCTGGATCAAAGCGAGGCATTTCATGTTTCTGAGGCGCGCCTCGAAGACATTTTGAAACAGTACCGTGTGTTTTGTTCAATTAAAGGCGCGAAGCAAAATGCGTCGCGAACATTCTTGTTCAATAACTTGGTCCAAAGCACTCACGAAGAAATGGACTTCTTGGAAATTTTGTCGAGTGAAACTGCTTCTTCGGATTGGCAAAGTAAGTTCTTGCGTCTCATGCTTTCTTCTAATCGGTAAATGAGAACGGTGTGACGGACGCGATTTCGCATGAGGATGCCGGAGACTGGCCGCTTGATCGCCTGATGGTGATCGGCACCAATCATCGGCGCTCAAGCGAGGATACCCGCGACCGTCTGTTCATCGAAGAAGCCCGCCTGCCACAGTTTCTGGCCGCGATCGAGCAGGCCCGTCTGGGGCAGGCCGTGGTGGTTTCGACCTGTAACCGCACCGAAATCCATTTGCTGGCGTCTGAGGCCGAGCGCGGTCGCGAACGTCTGATCGATCTGATGTCGCTTTGGGCTGATATTGATCGCGATCAGTTGGCAACCGAACTTTATATCCGCGCAGGCCGGGATGCGCTTCGCCACATGTTTGCGGTGGCCGCATCGCTTGACAGTCTGGTGATTGGCGAACCCGAAGTCTTTGGTCAGGTCAAGGATGCACATCGCATCGCGCGCAAGCATGATCTGGTCGGGCGCGAACTGGAACAGGTTTATCAGACCGCCTATGCGATCGCCAAAAAGGTCCGAAGCCAGACCGGTATCGGACAGGGCGCGGTTTCGATTGCCGCAGCGGCCCAGTCGGTTGCCCGTGATCTGCATGGTGATCTTAAGGATTGTACCTTGCTTGTTGCTGGGGCCGGGGACATGGGCGAACTGATTGCCGCATCGCTTGCCGAACGGGGCATCGGACGCATTCTGGTGACCGATCGCCTGACGGCCCGGGCGCGGCTGGTGGCCAGGCGGCTTGATTGCCATTGGTCGGAAATGGACGATCTGGACCGGCTTCTGGCCGAGGCGGATCTGGTTCTGACCGCCGGGGGTTCACGGCGATACATGATTGACAAGGACCGCGCGCTTGCCGCGGTCAAACGCCGCCGGTTCCGACCGGTTCTGATGATTGATACCGCCGTTCCGGGCGATATCGATCCGCAGGTCGATGAAATTGACGAAGTGTTCTTTTACCGGATCGAGGATCTGGAAAAGATCGCTGCCGAAGGACGCGGCGGGCGCGAGGAAAAGGCAGACGAAGCCTGGGCGCTGATTGAAACCGAACTTGATGGCTTTGTTCGGGATCGTGCGCAACGGGCGGCTGTTCCGGCCATTGCCGATTTGCGCAAACGGTTCGAGGCCGTCCGTGAAGATGCGCTGCGTGAAAGCCACGGGGATGCGGAAAAGGCAACCAGACTTCTGGTCAATCGTCTTTTGCATGCACCGACTCAGGCCCTGAAAGATTTGGCGACGACAACAGACGGTGTTGGCACCGTGGAATGGGTCAAGGCCCAGAAATTGTTGGCGCGCCTGTTTGAACTTGAAGACAAACCGGTCGACGCGGCAAAAAGCCCGACCGATCCGAAGCAGGAGAATGAAGAGTGAGTCTCGACCTTGGTAAACTTGATGGTGTTGTGCGCCGGTTTGACGAACTCAACGCGCTTCTTTCAAGCGGCGAGCTTGATGGCGAAGGCTTTGCCAAAATGTCGCGCGAACATGCCGAACTGGCCCCGGTGGTCGAGGCGATCGAGGCCTATAAACGCCTTCTGAGCGACCTTGAAGAAGCCGAAGAAATCCTGGCCGACCCGTCCGGCGATCGCGACATGCGTGAAATGGCTGAAACCGAGAAATACGAAATTCTTGAAAAACTGCCCGAAGCCGAACGCCAGATGAAGCTGATGCTGATCCCAAAGGACAGCGCAGATACCAAAAACGCCATTCTTGAAATTCGTGCCGGCACCGGCGGCGAGGAAGCCGCCCTGTTTGCCGCCGATCTGTATCGCATGTATCAGCGTTACGCCGAAGGCCGCGGCTGGAAGTTCGAACAGATGGATGCCAGCGAGAACGACCTTGGCGGGTACAAGGAAGTCATCGTCAACGTGTCGGGGACGGACGTGTTTGCGCGTTTGAAATTTGAAAGTGGCGTGCACCGTGTGCAGCGTGTCCCGGTGACAGAAGGCGGCGGTCGCATTCATACGTCTGCGGCAACCGTTGCGGTGCTGCCCGAGGCCGAAGAAGTCGATATCCGCATTGATCCCAAGGATCTGCGTATTGATACATACCGTTCGCAAGGGGCCGGTGGTCAGCACGTCAACACAACCGATAGTGCGGTGCGCATCACCCATATCCCGACCGGCGTGGTTGCCGCCAGCCAGGAAGCAAAATCGCAGCACAAGAACAAGGAAAAGGCGATGAAGATGCTGCTTTCGCGCCTGTATGATCAGGAACGCGAAAGCAAGGACAGCGCGCGTGCAGCTGACCGTAAATCGCAGGTCGGTTCAGGCGATCGTTCCGAGCGTATCCGCACCTATAACTTCCCGCAGGGACGCGTATCGGATCACCGTATCAACCTGACCCTGTATCGTTTGGATGACTTCATTGCCGGTGGTCCATCGGTTGATGAAATGATCGATGCCCTGATTGCCGAGGAACAGGCACAGAAACTGGCCGAGATCGAAGGGTAAGCATGTCCGCAACACTCGGCACATTGATGGCAGAAGGGGTCGCAGCCCTGAATGAAGCGGGCATTGAAAATGCCCGGATGGATGTGCGTATCTTGCTTGCACGTGCGGCCGGTGTTGATGGCGGGCGGATTTCGGCATGGCCCGAAGACGAAGTCGCGGCTGACAAGGAAGCAGCGTTTCGTGACATGATCGCGCGGCGCAGCGGCCATGAACCGGTCGGGCGGATTTTGGGGGAGCGTGATTTCTGGCGTCATACTTTCAAGCTGGCGCCCGAAACGCTTGAACCGCGCCCCGATAGCGAAACCCTTGTTGAATGGGCGATTGACTTCCTTGAAGACAATGATGCGCCGCGCATTGTCGATTTTGGTACCGGCACCGGGTGTTTGTTGCTTTCGACCATTGGTGATCTGCCCAGATCAAGCGGTATCGGTCTTGATATCAGCGAAGGTGCGGTTGCCTGTGCGCGGGAAAATGCCCGCGCCCTTGATCTGGACGGGCAGGTCGAATTCCGGATCTCGGACTGGGATAGTGCCCTTGATGATCGCGAACGTGCGGACGGGTTTGATCTTGTGATGTCCAACCCGCCCTATATCACCCGGGACGAGATGGAAACACTGTCACCGGAAGTTCAGAAATTTGATCCGCGCATTGCCCTGACCGATGAAGGGGACGGGCTGGCGGCCTATCGGGTTCTGTCACAGGTTGCCTTTGATCTGGCAAAGCCGGGTGGCTTCGTGATTTTCGAGATTGGTCGCGGTCAGGAAAAAGACGTTGGCCAGTTGTTGGTCGAAGCCGGTTTTGTCGGGGTGGAATATCGCGAAGACCTTGGCGGTATTGTGCGCTGTGTCGCGGCAAAGAAAACGCGCTGTTCTGTTGGTCGTTGCGTAATCTGAGTTTTGCGTCCCTGTGATGTAAAAAAAGCGATTGGCAGTGAAAAAAACAGTTGGAATAACAGATCAAGCCATATAGGTTGGTTTTAACGGGCCGGGTGCCCGACGCGCTTATGAGAGCGCCGTGTTCCCCAGTAAACAGTCAACAATCTCCGTTCCATTGATGGATCCCGGCAGGTTTGTGTAGGTGCCGTTTTGACCGGTGCTGTTTAGCGGGAAATATGTTTTTCAGACGGAGTGGTTCCGGGGCCTTTGATGCCACCGGATTGTTCTTCAACACCAAAGTCATGTTGATATGAGAAATAACAATAAACGTCCGCGCGGACGGCAACAGTCTAACAAACGTCCAGTAAATCCAAAATTCCAGAATTTTGACAGCAATGGGCCGGACGGCCGTGTTCGCGGCAACGCCCAGCAGGTCTACGAAAAATACGTTTCGCTTGCCAAGGATTGCACTGACGATCCGGTTCTTGCGGAAAACTTCTATCAGCACGCTGAACACTACCACCGCATTCTTCAGGCGGCACAGGAGTGGGAAAACCAGCGTCGCGAAGAACGTGGCGAAAACAATCGTCAGCGCAACAACCGTGGCAACCGTGACGACCGCAACGACGCCCAGTCAAATCAGGGCGACGATCAGCAGGGCGACAACACCGAAAACGCGGAAAACGCGTCCAATGACAGTGTTGCAACCCCGGCGGATGCAGACGGTTCGGCTGGTGAAAACACCGAAACTGCCGCAAGCGACGACGGTGACGACAAGCCGAAACGCGCAACCCGCACCCGTCGGACCGACGGTCGTGCAACCGGTCGCGGTCGCCCGCGCAAAACCGACGATGCCGATGCGTCCGACAAGCCCGCAGCAACAGATGCCGCTGGCGACGACACCCCGGCTGATGCCGAAACGGCAGAGCAGGGTGACGAAACCGAAAAGAAACCGCGCCGTGCTGCAAGTGGCACCGCCCGCACCCGTGGCCGCCATCCGACAGCACGTCGCGGGCGCAGCCGTGCGGCAGGCCGTGATGACGAAGAAGCCGTTTCTTCCGACGAAGGTACGGAACCGGTTTCGGCCTGATCTGACGGTTACATCATCTCAACATGACAAACACCCCTGTAAGTCAATGACTTGCAGGGGTGTTGTCGTTTCCGGTGGGATTTCCGGTCTCGGGTGCCTGTTTAACGCGGTGTAACTGTAAAACAATATATCGGAATATATCGTGCAACCTGAGATTATTGTTGGTATCAATTTATAAAAATCACAAATAATTCCGTAAGGTTACTGCCGGTCAAAGAACACAGGTGGTGACCACCGAAAGGCGCGCATAGTCGGGGAGTGGTTGATGGGAACAGGTCTGTTTCGGGTCATCATGGTGCTGTTATGGGCACTTGGCGGGATGGTCATCGCCCTTGGTTTGTTTAATGGTGACTATGAACTGGCCCTGCTTGGCGGGGTATGTTTCATCATCCCGATGTTCCTGCCGCTGATTGTGATTGCCATCAACCGGTCACGACCGGCTTCTTCGAAGTCCAAGAAAACCCTGTCACCGGCCCAGCAGGCCAAAATCAAGGCCGAAGGACAATGGGCCAAGCGCGAAGACCTGACGGCACGCAAGCTTCTTGAAAACAATCCGCCACTTGTTCTGGGGCGCTGGGGGGATGAAAAACGCCTGGTCGGGGCGTCGGGTTTGAAACGTGTCATCACCTTTGCCACGTCACCTGACGAATATTACCGGTCGTCGGCCGAACCCAATGCGCTGCTTCATACCGGCAATCTGTTTGTCTATGAACGGGTCGGCAGCATCTATCGCGCGGTTCATGATCGCCGTGCAAAAATGGGCCAGAAGCTGATCGTGCTGGATCCGCACGGACAAAGCGGTGCTGAAACCCATCAATTCAATCCGTTTGATTTTATCCGTCAGCAGGGCGAAGGGCTGATTACCGATACCGGGCTGATCGCCGATACCCTGTTGGCGCCGATGTTTGTCCAGGAACTTGACGAACAGGAAGTGCGAACTGCGCGCACCCTGTTGCAGGGCTTCATCGTTCATACCATTCAGAAAAGCCTTAAGGAAAACAGGAATTTGGGCGAAGTCCGCCGCAACCTGATCATGCCTTCTCACCGGTTCTACAAGATCCTTGAAGAACTGATGGGGATTGAATCGGCCGATGGGCGGATTTCCGAGGTCGCCCTGAATATCCTTGATATGACCGAAGATCAGCGCATGAAGATCATCGAGGCCTGCCGCAATGCGACGGCGGAATTCGATCATCCGCAAATCTCGCGCCTGGTCAGCAGCAGCAGCTTTACCATCGATGATATCGTATCGGGCGGCGTTTCGATTTTTGTCATCGGGCAGCTGGCCGGGGAAACGCCAGATGTTCAACCATCCTTCAGCCGTGTGATGCTGGCCGGGATGATGAACCTGATCAATCAGCGCGGCTGGAAGTCGGGGGATCCGGAATTCCTGATCCTGCTGGATGGGGTGGAACGGGTCGGGCGCATGCCGCTATTTGAACGGCTTCTTGGCGGCGGATATGGTGATGGCATGGTGGTCTGGCCCGGATTTAGCGGTGTCAGCGGCCTGATGGATGTGTGCCTGAACTGGGAAAACGTTGTCGGCCGGGTTGATGCCATTTCGGTGCTTAGCCAGGAAGGGGCGTTCAACCTTGACTGGGTGTCGGGGCTGACGGCGATGTCACGCTTTGACGACACCGGTGGCGGGGCCGATACCACACGCCCGGTGCATTTGCGCCCGCAAGACAACCAGCCGATCCTCAGATCAGCCGAAGTCGCACGGTTCCCCAAGGAAGAACAAATCCTGTTCCGCAAGGGATGCCCGCCGATCCGGGCCTGGCGACTTGACTGGCATCATGATGAAATGTTTGCCGGGATGGCTGTTCACGCCCCGACATTCAATCCGGAAAACTAGAAACGATATTCGGGGGCCGGGGTCATCAATGGACGACATCCTGCCGGTATTTGATGAACCACCGGCAGGATGGAAATTTCGGGAATATTCGGGTCAGTCGATCGTGATCGCATCACCCGGGGTGATGGTCACATCGTCAAGGGCCTCGACATAGACACCCATATAAAGATGGTTCACGCCCTTGCGCAGCATCAGGGGCACATTGATGTCGGAAACGGCGGTGTCGGGATTGACACTTGTTGCCTTGCACCGGGTGATCGGGTGAATGACCCGGAATGATCCGCCATTGATCTTGATGATCTGGCCTTCTTCCCATTCCAGTTCTTTCCACGGATCAAGTCCGTCAATCAGCAAATTGCCACGGAACCGCATGGGATCGACTTCGCCCTGGACGATACGGGTGGCGAAATCGCGGATGGATGCCAGATTGAGAACCGAAATATAGGGTTCGCGCATATCGCCAAACTGGGTTTCAGGTGCGGAATAGATCTTCGGCGTGCCAGCGACATCGTTTTTCAGAAACGCCTTGAGGAAATCCTCGATCACGGTGCGGCCCATGGCATCGTCAAGCTTGCCCTTGCAGATTGCCCGGCCATTTCGCAAAACCGTCAATGTCGCGGTGTCCTGATCATATTCGGTGCCAAGTTCGGCCAGTTTGGGGGTGTTGACCAGTTGCAGGAAGTTGCTTTTGCGCGCCCATTCCCGCACACCGTCTTGTCCCAGCGATGACTGGGTGGCGACGACAAACCGGCGGTCATCGGCAAGCATTTTATGCGCCGTAATTTTGGCGTCTGGCATATCGATGCCGCGCATTCCCTTGACCGGGTATCGTTTGATGGCTTTGAGCTCGACCGTCATGGTGTGTCTTCCTGTATGGCGCTTTGGCATGGTATCGGTTCGGGGCGGAATACATGCCGTAAACGGTGACGTTAATTCGTTGTTTTGCCAAGAGCAACCCCAACATTCATACATGTTTCAGGGCAGTCCGGGCGTCTCTGGAATAATGACAGAATTCCGTGTTGCGGCGCACAAATAATTCTTGCAACTTTTGTAGGGGTATATGGTTGCAAACAGGCTAGACTGAGACATATCAATGTTGTCGCTGTTGAAATAATCTATAATTTTAGAATTCGGCAATGACGCCAAGTCCGTGGATGCTTCAAAGAAGGTCCACATCGTATGGATACTGTTGACTCAAGGAGTGGCAGGAATGGAATTCGAAAAGTTTACGGACCGGTCCAAAGGATTTCTGCAGTCTGCGCAATCGCTTGCGCTGCGTGAAAACCACCAGCAATTTGTACCGATCCATCTTCTGAAAGTGTTGCTGGATGACGAAGAAGGTCTGGCAGCCAATCTGATCAAGGCAGCAGGCGGCAAGCCCAAACTTGCCCAGGAACGCTGTGCGCAGGAACTGGCAAAATTGCCAAAGGTTTCCGGCGGCAATGGTCAGATTTACCTTTCGTCGGAATTTGCCCGTCTGATTGATCAGGCACAGGAAGTCGCCAAAAAGGCTGGTGACAGCTATGTCACGGCTGAACGGCTGTTGCTGACCATCGCACTTGATCCGAAATCGACTGCGGGCAAGGTTCTGGCGGATGCCGGTGTAACCGCACAGGGCCTTAACGGGGCGATCAATGACATCCGCAAGGGTCGCACGGCAGACAGTGCGGGCGCGGAAAATCAGTATGACGCCCTTAAGAAATATGCCCGTGACCTGACCGAGGCAGCGCGCGAAGGCAAACTTGATCCGGTCATTGGCCGTGACGAGGAAATTCGTCGTGCCGTTCAGGTCCTGTCGCGCCGGACCAAAAATAACCCGGTAATGATCGGTGAGCCCGGTGTCGGTAAAACCGCGATTGCCGAAGGTCTGGCATTGCGCATCGTCAAGGGTGACGTGCCCGAAACGCTTAAGGACAAGAAACTTCTGTCGCTTGACCTTGGGGCATTGATTGCCGGTGCCAAGTTCCGCGGCGAGTTCGAGGAACGCCTCAAAGCGGTCTTGAGCGAAATTGAATCAGAAGCCGGTCAGGTCATTCTGTTCATTGACGAGCTGCACACCCTTGTCGGGGCTGGCAAGGCCGAAGGTTCGATGGATGCATCCAACCTTCTGAAGCCGGCACTGGCGCGCGGTGAGCTGCACTGCGTTGGTGCGACCACGTTGGACGAATATCGTCAGCATATCGAAAAGGACGCGGCACTGGCCCGGCGTTTCCAGCCGGTCTTTGTATCCGAACCATCGGTTGCCGACACGGTATCGATCCTGCGCGGGATCAAGGACAAATACGAACTCCATCACGGGGTCCGGATTGCCGATACCGCACTGGTGGCCGCCGCAACGCTTTCGAACCGCTATATCACGGATCGTTTCCTGCCCGACAAGGCGATCGATCTGATGGATGAGGCATCATCACGTCTTCGGATGGAACTTGATTCCAAGCCCGAGGAAATCGACGAACTTGATCGCCGTATCATTCAGCTCAAGATTGAACGCGAAGCCCTGAAAAAAGAACAGGACAGCGCGTCACAGGATCGTCTTGGCCGTCTGGAAAAGGAACTGGCCGAACTGGAAGGCAAGTCGGCCGAACTGACCGCGAAATGGGAAGCCCAGAAAAAAGAACTGGCGGCATCAACCCATATCAAGGAACAGCTCGACCAGGCGCGCGGTGAACTTGAACGTGCAATGCGTGATGGCAAACTCGACCGTGCAGGACAGCTTCAATACGAAGAAATTCCGGCCCTGATGGCATTGCTTGAAAAGGCCGAAAACGATCCGTCGCGCGGCATCAAGGAAGAAGCGGTAACCGAAAAGCATATCGCATCGGTGGTATCGCGCTGGACCGGTATTCCGGTGGACAAGATGCTTGAAGGTGAACGTGAAAAACTTCTGGAAATGGAAGACACGTTGCGCAAGCGGGTTGTTGGTCAGGATGACGCCGTGCGGTCGATTTCGAACGCGGTGCGCCGTGCCCGTGCCGGGCTTCAGGATCCAAACCGACCGATTGGTTCGTTCCTGTTCCTTGGCCCCACCGGGGTTGGTAAAACCGAACTGACCAAGGCGCTGGCACAGTTCCTGTTTGATGATGAACAGGCCATGGTGCGGATTGATATGTCCGAATTCATGGAAAAACATGCCGTCGCGCGTCTGATCGGTGCGCCCCCGGGCTATGTCGGTTACGAAGAAGGCGGTTCCCTGACCGAAGCGGTACGGCGGCGTCCGTATCAGGTTGTGCTGTTTGACGAAGTCGAAAAGGCACATCCCGATGTGTTCAACGTCCTGCTTCAGGTTCTTGACGAAGGTCGTCTGACCGACGGGCAGGGCCGGGTTGTCGATTTCCGCAATACGCTGATCATTCTGACCTCGAACCTGGGCGGTGAAATTCTTGCCAACCAGCAACCGGGTCATGACAGCGGCGAAGTCCGCAATCAGGTCATGGAAATTGTCCGGGCATCGTTCCGTCCGGAATTCCTGAACCGTCTGGATGAAACCATCCTGTTCCATCGTCTGGCCCGCGAACAGATGGGCAAGATCGTTGAAATCCAGCTTGGCCGTCTTGAGAAGCTGCTGTTTGATCGCAAGATCGATCTCAAGCTTGATGATGCTGCCAAGGACTGGCTGGCAGAAAAGGGCTATGACCCGATTTACGGTGCGCGCCCGCTTAAACGCGTTATTCAGCGTTATCTGCAAAACCCGCTGGCGATGCAGATCCTTGAAGGCGCGATCAAGGATGGCGATACCGTGCCGGTCTCGACCGAAGGAAGCGATCTTTTGCTGAATGGCAAAAAGGTCGAGGTGGTTGAATAACCCCGCCTGACATTACAAATGCAAAACCCCGGCATATGTCCGGGGTTTTGTCTTTTTCGGGTCATGATTACCCGGCACTATCGGTTTGCGATAAGATAGACAGATCAGACAACACACAACCACGTAAACGACCGGGACATCACATGCAGTCAAAACCGTTTTCATCCATGCAGCGCCTTGGTGTGATAGCACTTGGTGCGCTTGTTCTTTCAGCCGGGATGTCCCAGCCATCTGTGGCGCAATCCTTTTTTGACAAGGCAAAGCAAACGCTTGGCGATGCGTTGAATTCATCGGGATCAGGCAGTTCGTCAGATGCCACGAGTGCGGCGGTTTCGGCCCTGTCATCGGATACGGTGGAGCAGGGCCTTAAACAGGCGCTTGATATGGGGGTTGATCTTGTTACCAGTCAGCTTGGCGCGACCGATGGTTTCAATGCCGACCCGGTGGCCCATATCCCGCTTCCTGAAAGTGTCAAATCAGCCCAGAAACTTTTGAGTGCCGCTGGGCTTGGCAGCTATGCCGACGAGATCGAGTTGCGCATGAACCGGGCGGCCGAACAAACCATGAGCGATGCGGGTGATATCCTGGTCAATGCGGTCAAACAGATGACTGTTGCCGATGCCAAGGGCATCCTTGAAGGGCCGGATGACGCTGCAACCAGCTATCTGCGCCGTGTTGCCGGATCCGACATCGAAGGGCGCTTGCGCCCGGTTATTACCGATGCGCTGGCAGATACCGGTGCCCTGTCGCTTTATGATCAGATGGTGGGGCAATATGACACATTGCCGTTCGTCCCCGATCTCAAGGCGTCACTGACCGATCATGCGACGGAAAAGGCAATGGACGGCCTGTTCCATTACATCGCGCTTCAGGAAGCAGATATTCGTTCCGATCCGACCCGCTGGACGACAGATATCCTCAAAAAGGTTTTCTCGGCTGCGCAATAGGGGCCTTGGAGTCTGGGCCGTGGATGCGAAACGACCGGTTTTGATCAGCGGTATTGTTCGGGAAGGTCTTCCCAGCGATCACGCATGTCGGCAAGGGTTTCGTCGGGAACCTGATGGATGCTGCCGAATTTGCCGTGGCATTCGACGATCAGAAGTTTGATATCAAGCTGTTCGGCCATGTCGATATAGGCCTTCATTTCCCAGAACCGGGTAAAGGTATTGGAGACGATGACATTCCTGCCATCTGTCAGGGCGTCGCGACATTTGGCTTCGCATTTGGCGTGGGTGTGACGAAGCCGGCGGATGTCAAATTCATAGAAGCCCTGACGGTCGACCATGAACATGTCGGCTTCCAGATGTAGCGCGCCGGTTGCCGATGCCAGATGCACGGCCAATGTTGATTTCCCTGATCCGGGAAGACCCCGGATCAGGGTTAGTGTTTGAAGCTTTCCGTCTTTGACGCCAGGCATTTCGACAGTTACTGGCCTTTGCGCTTGCGCTGATAAAGGCCATCAAGCTGTTTGCCATAAGCCTCGCGGATTTTATGGCGACGGATTTTCATCGACGGCGTCAGCATTTCGTTATCGATGCTGAACGGGGCTTCGGCAAACATGAAGCTGCGGACCTTTTCAATCGTCGACAGGCGTTTGTTGACGCGATCAATGGCGTCACGGATGGCTTTGCGGAAATCTTCGTTTTTCGCCAGCACATCGATATTGTTTTCAATCGAATTGTCGCGGGCGAATTCGCGCATGAAGTCTTCTTCCGGCCAGACAACCGCCACCAGATAGGGCAGGGCATCGCCATAGACCATGGCCTGCGAGATTTCGGTTTCAAGCGTCATCAGGCCTTCGATCCGCTGGGGTGAAATATTGTCCCCGCCGGAATTGACGATGATGTCCTTCTTGCGATCGGTGATGATCAGGCTGCCTTCTTCGTCAAACATGCCGATATCGCCGGTATGAAGCCAGCCATCAACAATGGTTGCTGCCGTCACATCGGGCAGGTTCCAGTAACCTTTCATCATGCTTTCGCCACGCAGAAGGATTTCGCCATCCGGGGCAATCTGCACCTCTGCGCCGACCATGGGCGGACCAACGGTGCGCAGTTTGTTGTTTTCGGCACGGTTACACGAAACAACCGGGGCGAATTCGGTCTGGCCATATCCCTGCAAAATGCGGATGCCACACGATACAAACAGAACACCCAGTTCATAGTTCAGCGGTCCGCCGCCCGATACCATGGCCTTGATGCGGCCACCGAACCGTTGACGCAACTTGCGCCGCAACAGCAATTCGCATGCAAGGTTCTGAAGCTTTTCCACAAATGTCAGGCGCTGCTTTTCGTAATTCTTGCGCCCAAGACGGAGTGTCAGTTCAAACAGCTTCTGTTTGATGCCGCCTTCTTTTTCGACCATGCGGCTCATGCGCTGATAAAGCATCTCATAAAGGCGCGGCACCGCGGTCATGATGGTCGGGCGGACTTCGGCAAGATTGGCCGCAAGCTTATCAAGGCTTTCGGCATAATAAATCTGCGCGCCGATACTCATCGGGAAATAAAGCCCGGCTGTATGTTCATAGGAATGCGACAGCGGCAGGAATGACAGGAAGATTTCATCTTCGATGCCAAGGGTATCAATGATGTCGAACGCCCCCATGCAGTTCGACAGGATCGCCCCGTGGGCAAGCATCACGCCCTTGGGCGAACCGCCGGTACCCGACGTATAGATCAGGCAGGCCAGATCATCGCGCTTGATCCCGTTGACCCAGCTGTCGATATCATGCGCAAGACCGCGCCCCTTGGCAATCAGGTCATCCCACCGTGAAATGGTGATATCGCCAACAAAGCTCTGTCCCCATTCTTCCATCATGATGGCATGACGGCAGCGCCCGCTATCAAGGGCAGCATGCAGGAAGGGCTGGGCGAGTTTCTTGGTTGATATGATGGCAATGGCCGCACCACTGTCTTCGATCGCGTGCAAATGATCGCGTTCGGTATTGGTGGTATAGGCCGGGACAGTCATTGCGCCCACGCACATGATGGCAAGATCGGCAATCCCCCATTCCGTGCGGTTTTCCGACACTAGCAAAACCCGGTCCCCGGGACGCACGCCGATATCATAAAGCGCACGGGCAAGGGCGCGGACCTGATCGGCCGCCTCAAGCCAGGTGGTGGGGACAAATTCATTGGTTTCGCTGTTTTTGGTCCAAAGAAACGGTGCGTCACCATATTTCTTGGCCTGTGCGAAAAACATCGAGGGCAAGTTTTGCCAGTCGGCATAATCCTGCAAGCTCGTCATGACATTTCCTTGCCTTGTTATCTTTTCCCGTGGTCGGCAATCTTCGGGTTGCCCTGTACTGGTTGTTCTCTTCAAATCGTTCAGATCGCGCAAGATGCAAGCTGGACCAATTTAAATGAACGTTCCAAGACAATTTTGTTATCAGGGATTGCATCGTTTGGCAGCCTGAAAATGACGAAATTTGCGTCTGCCGGAATGCTTTTCACAAAGAACATTGAATTTTCGGGAGATTTTTCACGCAATCGTGCCGGCGATGACGTGATCTGAACACATTGTCGGGCCATCTTTATGATGGTTTGCTGTTGTTCGGATCGACGGTAACGATATGATCGGTTGGATCGCCCGGAAATCGATCCGCATTCAGGGCTGGTGATATGGCATCAAGCAGCTATATATCGGTATCGGGATGTGACTGCGCGGCATGCGGATCATGACGGCGCAGAACGGGGCGAAAGCAAGAGATTAGTCTGGAGGACAAATGAACGCGATCAACAAGAATTTGCCGACCTGGGATCTGACGGATCTCTATAACGATCCAAAAGACCCCGCTATCCGGCGCGATCTTGATGATGCAAAAAATCGCAGTCAGGCGTTCCAAAAAAGCTATCAGGGTAAATTGAACGATCTGTCGGGCGACGAACTGTCAGGCGCGATTGCCGAATATGAAGCCATCAGCGAGATTTGCGGTAAAATCGGCTCCTTTGCACAGCTGCTTTATGCCGGTGACAGTGCCGATCCCGCAATTGGTCAGTTCTATCAGTCGGTCCAGGAAGAGATGACGGCGATTTCAAGCCTGTCACTGTTCTTCGGGCTTGAGCTGAACCGGATCGAAGATGACGCACTTGATGCGAAATATGCCGAAAGTGCCGATTTGCGCCGGTATCGCCCGTGGCTGAATGAAAACCGGGCCTTCCGCCCGCACCAGCTGTCTGACGAAGTCGAACAGGTTCTTCATGAACGCCGTGTCGCCGGATCAAGCGCCTGGGTACGCCTGTTTGATCAGACCATGGCCGATTTGCGCTTCCCGATTGATGGCAATGAGCTGACCATGTCGGACGCATCAAACATGCTGTCCTCGACCAAGGTGGAAGATCGCAAAAAGGCTGCCAAGGCAATTGGCGATGTTCTGGGCAAGAATATCAAGCTTCTGGCGCATATCACCAACACCCTTGCCAAGGACAAGGAGATTGATGACCGCCTGCGCAAATTTGCCACCCCGGTATCATCGCGCAACCTGTCCAACCAGGTCGAAGACGAAGTGGTTGAAGCGCTTAATACCGCCGTTAAAAACAGCCATGCCGATCTGTCGCACCGTTATTATCGCCTGAAGGCAAAATGGTTCGGTGTCGATCAGCTTGATTACTGGGACCGTAACGCGCCGCTTCCTGATGACGATGATCGTCAGATTGATTGGGAAACCGCACGGTCGACCGTGCTTAAGGCTTATGGTGAATTTTCACCGGAACTGGCCGCGGTTGGGCAGAAATTCTTTGATAATCCATGGATCGATGTGCCGCCGCGTGCCGGTAAATCATCGGGTGCCTTTGCCCATCCGACCGTACCGTCAGCCCATCCCTATTTGCTGCTGAACTATCACGGCAAAACCCGTGATGTGATGACCCTTGCCCATGAACTGGGCCATGGCGTGCATCAGGTTCTGGCCGGTGAGCATGGCTATTTCCTGTCTGATACGCCGTTGACCCTTGCGGAAACCGCATCGGTATTTGGCGAAATGCTGACTTTCCAGTCGATGCTGCGCTCGGAAACCGATCCGAAGATGAAACGCATCATGCTGGCCGGAAAGGTTGAGGATATGCTCAACACCGTCGTGCGTCAGATCGCGTTCTTCGAGTTCGAAAAACGCGTCCATGACAAGCGCCGCGAAGGTGAATTGACCGTTGATGAGATCTGCGAGATCTGGCTTGCCGTACAACATGAAAGTCTGGGCGATGCCATCCGGTATGAGGACGAGTACAAATATTACTGGTCCTACATTCCGCACTTCATCCATTCGCCGTTCTATGTGTATGCCTATGCCTTTGGCGATTGCCTTGTGAACTCGCTTTATGATGTTTACGAACACGCCGAAGACGGCTTCCAGCAGAAATATCTTGATATGCTGAAAGCCGGTGGCACCAAACATCACAAGGAACTTCTGGCACCGTTCGGTCTTGATGCATCCGACCCGGCCTTCTGGCAACGGGGTCTGAACATGATCAAACGCATGATCGACGAGCTGGAGGAGCTTTCCTGACATGAATGCAGACGACGATGATTTTACCCCACCTTCCGAAGAAAACAGGTTTGGCGGGCGGGTTCGTCGTTATGCAAGGGTGGGGGCGTCGGCCGGGAAACTGGCCGCACGCCTTGCCACCGGAAAGGTGTTCGGTGGCGAAATTGATCACGCCAAATATGCTGCCGAACTGACCTCGGCCTTGGGCGGGCTTAAAGGCCCGCTTATGAAAGTGGCCCAGATCCTTTCAACCATCCCCGATGCCCTGCCCAAGGAATATACCCAGGCCCTGGCACAGCTTCAGGCCGATGCGCCCAGCATGGGCTGGCTGTTTGTCAAACGCCGGATGCGCAGTGAACTGGGGGCGGGATGGCAATCAAATTTCACTGAATTCAGCCACGATGCGGTGGCCGCTGCATCGCTTGGACAGGTGCATAAGGCAACCCTGCTCGACGGGCGCGAAGTGGCCTGCAAGCTGCAATATCCCGATATGTCGGCAACGGTTGAGGCCGACCTTAAGCAGCTTCGCGCCGCCTTTGCGATCTATAAGCGCTATGACAGTGCGATCGATGCCGAAAATATCCAGAACGAACTGACTGCACGCCTGCGCGAAGAGCTTGATTACGCTCGCGAAGCCAAACATATGCGCCTTTATGGCCACATGTTGGCCGGTGAAAATACCGTGCATGTTCCCGAACCGGTGGACGGACTGACCACCGGGCGGCTTTTGACCATGACCTGGCAAAACGGACAGAAGTTCCAGAAATTCCTTGATGGCAATCCCGATCAGGATGCGCGCAATCAGGTGGCGCTTAACATGTTTCGGGCCTGGTATGTGCCGTTTTACCGTTATGGCGTCATTCATGGTGACCCGCATCTGGGCAATTACACATTGCGTGATGACCTGTCGGTCAATCTTCTGGATTTTGGCTGTATCCGTATCTTCAAACCCGATTTCGTCAAGGCGGTGATCACGCTTTATGAAGCCCTTCGTGACGAGGACGAGGAAAAGGCCGTTTCCGCCTATGAAAGCTGGGGCTTTGAGGCGCCGTCACGCGAACTGATTGATGTGCTTAACATCTGGGCCAGCTTTGTTTATGGCCCGATCCTTGATGACCGCGAACGCAAAATGGGCGAAACCAATTCGGTTGCCTATGGCGCGGAAGTCGCCTCCAAGGTCCATCAGGAACTGCGCCGTGTCGGCGGGGTCAAGCCGCCACGCGAGTTTGTTCTGGTTGACCGTGCAGCGGTCGGGCTGGGGGCTGTGTTCCTGCGCCTTGATGCGCATGTGAACTGGTATCGCCTGTTCCATGATCTGGTGGGCGATTTTGATGTCTCTGAACTCGAATCCCGTCAGAAAAAGGCCCTTGATCTGATCGGGCTGGAACGCCCGGAAGATTAAAGAAATAAAAGCACGGCCCCGAAAATGGACGTTCTCGGGGCCGTAGCATTTAGGCTCGAATTACTTGTCAGGCGCCTTGGGCAGGTCAGGGCTGATGTCGCTGAAAATATGGCTGATGTCCAAGCCGTTGGACGAGCCAAAGGTATTGTGACAACCAAAGCAGCTGGTTTGCTGTTCGAATGTTTCCATGGTGGTGTTGGCAAGGATCATCGAGCCGGTATTTTCGGGATAATGTTCCTTGGTCGGGATGCTGCCATCACTTGTCCAAAGCGCGCCACTCAGGAAATAGTATTGGCGCGGGTCGCCGGAATTGTTGGCCTTGATCAGGTTTCTGACGTCATTATTCAGTGAAATGATCTGAGTGTTCTGAGAAATGACATCCGAATTTGAGCTGGTCTGAACATTGCCCCACGGGTGTAGACGCGTGACGTTCGATGGCTGAATCGGAATTTCAAGCGGTGTGGTATTCGGGACATCAATGGCTGCGACAATGTCGCTTTTCTCAACACAGCCTTTCGGCATCTTGTCGCTATCACAGCTTACGGCGAATTCCGCTACTTCGTCGACGACTGTACCATCCGAGAACGTCCAGGAGCTCCCTGTCTGAGGGCCGGAAACCTCGGTCACTTTGCCATTTGAATTCATGTAGTAATATGTGGAATTGGGAGCGTTGTCTTCATGCTCGATGGTTGCCCAGATCATTTCCGGGTGCCCTTCGACAGAACCGACAACATGCATGCCGACCATCGCAAGTTCGCGTGTTTCAGAACCAGTTACAAACCAGCGGTCGGGATTGGATTTGTCATAGACCGGAATTTCCAGATTTTGCCGGACATACTTGTGAAGCTTGTTGGCCGGAAGGGTGGATGTATCAACCCATGATGTCTTGAGTTCTACCGCCAATGACAGGAAATCGACAGCCGGTTCGATTTCAGGGATGGTCGGAATGGTCGTGGGTGTCTTGCCCGGTGCTGGCCAGAAATACGGGCACAAAAGATGCTCAATCAGATCAGGCCAGTCGCCATGTTCAACAAAGCCCTTTTCCTTGGCGTAGAAAATGGTTGCGCATGCCTCGGCCGAAGTGGTCGGAAAACGGGAAAGTTTGGGATCGATTTTGACGGGATCAATCTTGATATCCTGGTTGATGTCGATGACCCGTGAAATGACCTTGTCATACAGGTTCAGGAAATACCCATAGAGACGGTTAACATGAACACCGTAATAGGTCAGGGACGGCGAACTCCCCTGTGTCAGCAAGACGCCATTGCCGCCAGCCTGCCCGATGCTTTCATCTTCGTCGGATTTGGCATGGCGCAGACTGATCTGCATGTTCGGTGCGTCTGCGCCCGATCCCTGCGCCAGCAGGTTCTTGTGATCCGAAGACAGTCGATAGAAAAACTCGCTGTTGAAAACATACGGTAATTTTGACGAGAAGGTCGGATTTGTGGTCTGGCTGCCGGTATCGTCAATGGTCGAGGTCAGCCACAGAAACATCTGCGCGCCCCATTTATAGAAGTCGCAATGATCGGGTTTGGTGCTTTCAAAACTGGGGCCATTAGCCGGGAAAACGTAAACCATGCCACTGGTGGCATCGTAAACCGGTCCGAACGGGGCGCCCGGCGAGAAAACCGAAAGCCGGGTCCAGTCATTGTTGAAGTCATCCTGGGATAAGGCACATCCTGATTTGTCGACATCGGGTGGAAAATACGTTTGGGCCTTTGCAGAAAAGGCCATTGTCCCGGCCGAAAGGCTCATAACGGCCCCAAAGACCAGCAGTCCAAATTTGGTACGCATTGGTTTGTCCCCATCAACCTACATTTGAAGAAGCACTTTTGGTGATCGTAAAGTCGGGAAAGGCAGTCCTGAAAATACCATGGGTGGTATATTAGGTAACCTGTAACTGAGTATAGGCTTGGCCTTTTTCGCCTATAAGTTGGTGTAGGGAGGGGTGGGTTTTTGACCGGGAAGTGCCGCTTGTTAGAATTAATCTAAGAAAATGCGGCTTGTATCGGTGCGCTGATAGATCGATTCCATGGCAAATTTCCGATTTTCACCTGTCTGGTATCTTCTGTTTCAGAAAAAAAAACTTTCACAAATTCACGAACATTTTTTCGGACGGGGCGTTCGATATGCGACGGGAATAAATCAATTTATGCAGACTTGCGCGTTTGTTTGTAAGATAATGTTCACTTTCTGCGTGGGGTCAAAATAGGGGAAACTACTGTAAATCAACGGTCTATTGTGTGATGGTGCGGATCAAGACCTGTTCCGTTACGGAAATAAAATGTGCGAAAATCCGCACATAATGCAATTTCACCGTTGTTAATCGAAATTCAGTTAAACTGATTTTTTATAGGTTTTTGATATTGTGGTTGTTGGTGGGAAATCGCATCTTGCTTTCAACGCAGACATGGCGGGGCGTCATTGATTGTTTGTCCTGAGCACCAATGGCGGGTGGGACCTGACATGTCACCAAGGCTTTATGCCTCGGAATGCGTGGTGGGAAAGTGGGCGGTTTCTTCTGCGTTAGCTGGAAGAACCGCCTTTTTTCTTTCCGGGCAAGGGTGCCGGTAGCCGGATCAAAACAGAATGCGTGATGACATTCTGAAACCGGTTACTTCGCAATAACAACAAGAATTACCGTGCTTACCATTACATTAGGGAAGGAGGTCTAACGCGATGAAACTGGCCGTTCCAAAGGAAATATGGCCCGGAGAGAAGCGCGTTGCCGTCACACCAGAGACCGTCAAGAAGCTGAAGGCTCTGGGGTTCGACGTCGCAATTGAGGCTGGTGCCGGAATTGACGCCGCCATACCGGATGATCGCTTTGTCGATGCCGGTGCAACCATTGCCAAGACAATGAAAACGACCGTGAAGGATGCCGATGTCATCTTCAAGGTTCGCCCACCTGTCATTGATGGCAAAACCAACGAATTGACGGCTTATAAAAAGGGGGCTGCTGTTGTTGCCCTGCTTGAGCCCTATGACCGCAAAGACCTGATCGATGCGATGGCCAAGGCCGGGGTTGATGGCTATTCCATGGAACTGATGCCGCGTATTTCGCGTGCCCAGTCGATGGACGTTCTGTCGTCGCAATCCAACCTTGCCGGATATCGTGCGGTTCTTGATGCCGCCCATGAGTTTGGCCGGATCTATCCGATGATGATGACGGCTGCCGGCACCTTGCCGCCCGCCCGTGTTGTTGTGGTCGGGGCCGGTGTTGCGGGCCTTCAGGCCATTGCAACGGCCAAGCGCCTTGGTGCCGTTGTGTCGGCATTTGATGTGCGCCCGGCGGTCAAGGAACAGGTCCAGTCGCTTGGCGGTACCTTTATCGAAGTCGAAGACGACAATGCATCGGATGCAGAAACCTCTGGCGGCTATGCCAAGGAAATGTCGGACGACTACAAGAAAAAGCAGGCCGAGAAGCTCAAGGAAGTTCTGGCCAAGACCGACATCGTCATTACGACCGCGCTTATTCCCGGCCGTCCGGCCCCGGAAATTGTCACAGCCGACATGGTTGCCGGCATGAAACCGGGTTCGGTGATCATTGATCTGGCCGCGGAACGCGGTGGCAACGTTGCCGGTGTGAAGCTTGGCGAAACGGTTCTGACCGACAATGGCGTCAAGCTGATCGGTCCGGCAAATATCACAAGCTCGGTCGCGACCGATGCAACCGCGATGTATGCCAAGAACCTTTTGAACTTCATCACCCTTTCTGTCGACAAGGACAAGGGCGCACTGGTGTTTGACGGCGAAGACCAGATCATCGCTGAAACCAGGCTCACCCACGACGGAAAGGTCGTCCATCCGAAATTCGGCGGGGAGGAGGTCGCAAATGGCTGATCAATCCGTAGCCCAGAATGCAAATGAACTGCGTGATGCCGCCCTTGGTCTGGCGGAAAAGGCCGCAAAGCTTGCCGACAGTCTGGCAAGTGGCGCAACCGACGCAGCAAACACCGCCACGGTCGCAGTCCAGGGAACGGGCGTCAGCCCGACGGTTCTTGGTCTGACCGTGTTCGTACTGGCCTGTTTTGTCGGCTATTACGTGGTGTGGAAAGTCACCCCGGCCCTTCACTCACCCCTGATGGCGGTTACCAACGCCATTTCGTCGGTGATTATTGTCGGTGCACTTCTTGCAGCAGGCCCGGTGGAGATGAACTTCTCCAAGATGATGGGCTTCATCGCGGTGGTGTTGGCATCGGTCAACATCTTTGGCGGCTTTATCGTCGCCCAGCGCATGCTGCATATGTTCAAGAAAAAGAAGTAGGGGGAACACACAATGTCGGAAAACCTTTCGGCTTTCCTGTATCTGGTGGCCTCGGTCTGCTTCATCCTGTCGTTGCGCGGACTTTCGTCACCTGAATCGGCCCGGACCGGGAACATCCTTGGCATGGTGGGTATGGCAATTGCCATCTTTACCACGCTGGCCTCCCCGGCGGTGCTGTCTTATACCACCATCATTGTCGGCATCCTGATTGGCGGTGCGATCGGTACGGTGATCGCCCTTAAAATCCAGATGACCGCCTTGCCACAGCTTGTCGCGGCCTTCCATTCGCTTGTCGGTCTGGCAGCGGTGTTTGTTGCCGGTGCGGCCCTGTATTCGCCAGGTGCCTATGGTATCGGAACGGCGGGCAATATTGGTGCGGCCAGCCTGATTGAAATGGGGCTTGGCGTTGCCATCGGTGCGATTACCTTTACCGGATCGCTGGTTGCATTCGGCAAGTTGCAGGGCATTGTTTCGGGGACGCCGGTGCGCTTCCCGGGGCAGCATATGCTGAACCTGTGCATCGGGATCGGCATTGTTGTCTTTGCCATCATCCTTGTTGCAACCGAAAGCCATACGGCCTTCTGGATCCTGGTTGCGCTGGCGCTTGTTCTGGGCATCACGCTGATCATTCCGATTGGCGGGGCGGACATGCCGGTCGTTGTTTCCATGCTGAACTCCTATTCCGGTTGGGCGGCATGTGGCATCGGCTTTACGCTTCAGAACAACGCCCTGATCATTACCGGTGCGCTGGTTGGTGCGTCGGGCGCGATCCTGTCCTACATCATGTGCAAGGGCATGAACCGTTCGATCTTCAACGTCATCTTTGGCGGCTTTGGTGCCGAAGGTGAAGCTGCCGCTGCTGGTGGTGGTGATGGTGATCGCGCGGTCAAATCCGGCTCGGCCGATGATGCGGCCTTCATCATGAAGAATGCATCGAACGTGATCATCGTTCCGGGCTATGGCATGGCAGTCGCACAGGCACAGCACGCCTTGCGTGAAATGGCCGATATCCTCAAGGCCGAGGGTGTCAATGTCCGCTACGCCATCCATCCGGTGGCAGGACGTATGCCCGGTCACATGAACGTGCTTCTGGCCGAGGCCAGCGTGCCTTATGACGACGTTCTGGAAATGGAAGAAATCAACCGTGATTTCGGTTCCGCCGACGTTGCCTTTGTCATCGGGGCCAACGACATCACCAACCCGGCCGCCAAAACCGATCCGGCCAGCCCGATCTTTGGCATGCCGATCCTTGAAGTCGAAAAGGCCAAAACGGTCCTGTTCGTCAAACGCGGCATGGCTGCCGGTTACGCCGGTATCCAGAACGAGCTGTTCTTCAAGGACAACACCATGATGCTGTTTGGTGACGCCAAAAAGATGTGCGAAGAAATCGTCATGCATCTTGATAACTGATCAGGCCATTCGGTTTGTGACGAAAAAGGCGGCTCCTTTGGGGTCGCCTTTTTGCTTGATTCGACGGCGGGAGAGAGCCGAAGATATTTCTAGTTATAATCCTAACAAAGCAGTAGGCGCAGCCAATGGTTGAAGAATTTGAAAGGGCGAGAGAAGTTTCAGAGCAGATTGGTAGTGCAGAACAGTTCAGCGAGATTCTTAAGCATTATCTTGATGCAATCTCTAGATGCGAGAAAGTGATAAATCTAAAGAAGAAAGGCGAGCATGATAGTAAATCTATCATCCTTCAGAACTTCAGGGTGTTAAGACAAAATACTTTGAGGCGTTCAGTAGCGCTAACGTCAGCCTCTTTTCAAATGATTGAAAGTCAAAATGTCCTTGGATTGGCATTGAATTGCCGTGCTCATATCGAAAGCACATGTCAACTTGGATACTATTGCGCTGTGGTTGATTCATTTTTGAATGGCAGAACTACTTACGAGCATCTTTACAAGAAATTTGTGAGAGCCTTGGCTGGTGCGTCCCACGAGATTTTTTCTCATGCTCCAGATCCAGTTAATGTTCTGTATTTTCTTGATAAATCGGAAAGATATTTCTTAAGTCTAGTCGGGGAAGGTGCCGATGTTGATTTTAGAGATAAGTATGATTTTTTGTCCGATTTTTGCCACCCAAATTTTTGTTCATCTATAATCGGTGTTAATCTAGATAAAGATGAGTCTTCCCTAGTGTATGAGGATTTCTCAATAGACAAGAAAAATAGCTTGTTGATCGACTATTTGGCATTAATGTCGATGATAGTTATTTTTTTTGATAATCAGTTCTCAGCTTTGTTTGAGAAATTAGAAGGTTATAGCAATTGGCCTTTGATTGATTTTGGAAAATCTTAATTAGACATGTTTCGAATAGTCAGGGTCTCGCTTTTCATGGTGGTCATTCTGTCGATTGCGCTGGTCGCGTCGATGGGAATGAATATCCTGACCTATGTGCGTCTGACCGATGAAGAGCCGATTGCAGCCCTTTATTTTGAACCGGTGTCAGAGGATGTGTTTACCGCCCATCTGGTGTCGGATGATCCCGGTGTCAGCGGGACCTATGAAATCCTTGGGGATCAGTGGCGGATTGATGCGGAATTCATCAAGCTGAAGCCATGGGCCAATATCATTGGCATGGATGCCCGTTATCAGCTTGTGCGGTTCGAGGGCCGCTATCGCGATGTGGTGCGGCAAAATACCGCACCGTTTCGGGCCTATGACCTTGGGACGGGTGATGCGCTTGATCTGGTCAATTATCTGGCGGAATGGAATTTTCTGGTCGATGCCGAATATGGCAGTTCGACCTATACCGATATCAAGGAAGATACGGTGTATCGGGTTTATCGCACCCAGTCGGGGATTATCATCCGGTCCGAACCGATGCCCGATCCGATTGGTTATGAGCCAACGATGCTTGATGGCATCCGGGCCTGGGTGTCGGGGAACTGATGTGAAATCAGTCGCATTTCAATAGACCAGAAAAACCAAACCCGCCCGGATTGCTCCGAGGCGGGCTTGGCGCACGGGTCCGAACTTGGCAAGCCAAATTCGATCGTACAGTCACGTTCGAGATACCCCGAAAGTGAAAAAGACTAGAAGCCTTCGCGCTCGATGCGCTTACGCTCCAGCTTGCGGGCACGACGGATTGCTTCCGCCCCTTCGCGAGCTTTCTTCTCCGACGGCTTTTCAAAGTGGCGACGGAGTTTCATCTCACGGAAAATGCCCTCGCGCTGCATCTTTTTCTTAAGCGCTTTCAGAGCCTGATCGACATTGTTGTCGCGAACGATTACCTGCACGGAAACCACGCTCCTTTCAAAAAAACAAAAACACCCGGAGTGCGGAATGCTCCCCGGTTGGATTTACGGTCAAGCTGACCGTGGCCTGTATATAGTGCAAACCGGCCAAAAAGAAAAGAGGGAAGGGGATATTCGCCTTTGACGTTTATACATGCCTGCACCGCAAAACGCCAAGGCATGGGAGGTGAATTTCCGATGTCGGTTTTGTGGTAGGACGCTTTGGGTGAATTATATAGTAAAAATAAAATCAAAAGTTGCTATAATGCGTTGACAAAATTCAATATATCGCGGGCCACCAAGGGTGATCAGCCCCGGATATCAAAACGCACAAGACAAGGTTGGTTCAAAAACGGGTAGGGTCCACAGATGGAAAACAGTCTGCGCGAAGCGGCAATTGCCCATGCGCCGTTCTTTGTTACAGCGCCGGGCGATACCGATGCCCTGTTTGTCGGTGTTGTGTGGTTTGTGATTCTGGCGGTGTTTTTGATCGGGGCGTTTTATCTGAATATCCATGCCTTGCCCGAGCGGTTGGCCCATCACGCCAATCACACCCAAATTCAGCTGATCGGTGTTTTGACGCTTTTGGCGTTATTTACCCATAACAACGTGTTCTGGGTGGCGGCACTGGTTCTGGCGGTGATCCGGTTCCCCGATTTCATTTCCCCGATTCAGGCGATCGCCAATGCGCTTATGGCAATGGCGCAGGCCAAGGGGGCGACCATAAGCCCCGGTGGTGCGACCCAAAACCCGTCGCCAAGCCCGTCGGGAGCCCCGGCGCCAAACCCGTCACCAGCAACGACACATGGGACAACCGATGTGAAACCGGCGGACGGGGCAGGCAGCCCTGATCCGTCATCCGGGGACGCGCGTCAGGAGAATCCGAAAGATGTTTGAGCTTCTTCTGTGTTCGATGTTCACCATCCTGCCCGATTTTCTGGTGCGCCGGTATGTCCAGGGCAAACGGATCGGCAAGGAATTAACCCTGTTTTCCGTCTGGTATGAGCTTCGCTATGGCATTACGGCCTGTGCGATCCTGACGCTTAGTCTGGTGACGTTGATTTTCTATTTCCATCCGTCGACAACCAATGTGTCGTCCTTTTTCCGGACCATCACCATTCTGCCGGAAAAGGGCGGGCGCGTGGTCGAGGTTTATGTCGATAACGATGACGATGTGGATGCCGGGGACCCGTTATTCCGCCTTGATAACCGGGTCGAACGCGAAGCCGTTGCCATGGCCGAACAGCGTATTGCCGAAATCCGTGCCCAGATGGATGTGGCGCGTGCCGATATTGCCGTGGCCGAGGGCAATGTCGAACAGGCGCGCGGGGCCTATAATCAGGTGCGCGACGAATTGAAGGTCAAATCGGACCTGCTGTCGCGCGGCACCAATGCGGTTTCAAGGCGCGAAGTCGAACGGCTGGAAGTATCACTGACCACACGCCAGGGCGGCCTTAATGCGGCCGAGGCCAGCCTGAATGTGATCAAGACCAAGCTTGACAGTCTTCTGCCCGCCCAGCTTGCCAATGCGCAGGCAGCCTTGCGATCAGCCGAGGCTGATCTGTCCAAAACCGTGGTCCGTGCCGGGGTAAAGGGCAATATCCAGCAATTCGCCCTTCAGGTCGGGGATTTTGTCAGCCCGATCTTGCGTCCGGCCGGTATCCTGATCCCGGAACGGGACGGGGAAACCATATTCCTTGCTGGCTTTAACCAGATATCGACACAGGTGGTCAAAACCGGTGTGATTACCGAAGTCACCTGTGCGTCCCTGCCATTTGAAATCATTCCGATGGTGGTGATCGATGTGCAGCCGGTGATCGCCGCCGGTCAGTTCCGGCCAAGCGACCAGTTGCTTGATATCACCGAACGGGCCAAGCCCGGTACGTTCCTGGTCAAGATGGTGCCGCTTTATCCGGAATCGATTGCCGATGTGCCGCTTGGCAGCAAATGTGCCGGCAATGCCTATACCAACACCCATGATCAGCTTGAAAATCCTGATATCGGAACCGGCGAATGGCTGTTCCTGCATATGGTACAGACCGTCGGTGTGGTTCATGCGCTGCTCCTGCGGGTTCAGGCGCTGCTATTGCCGATCCAGACGCTGGTTCTGACCGGGCACTAGGAATGGGGCATCCCCGGGATGCGCCGGGGATTGCAAGGATGAGTGCCGCTGGCATCGCAGGTGTTGCTTGCAAGGGCCGGTATCGTCGGGATGTTTTGCACGCCGGGGCTTTACAGCCGGGCGGTTTTGGATGGATATAGTGCTATGTCGATCCTGAAAATTGCCCGGATGGGCCACCCGGTTCTGCGCAAGGTCGCCGACCGGGTCGAAGACCCGCTTGATCCCGAAATTCAGCGCCTGATTGCTGATATGAAGGACACCATGAAGGATGCCGGTGGGGTTGGCCTTGCGGCACCACAGGTGTTTCATTCAAAGGCGATTATGGTCTATTACGTGCCCGCCATGCGCCAAAGCGACGATCCCGACGATGCGGCCATTCCGTTGTCGGTTCTGATCAACCCGGAAATCGAACCGGTTGGCGATGAAATCGTTGATGGCTGGGAAGGATGCCTGTCGATCCCGGGGCTTCAGGGGGTGGTACCGCGCTGGAACAAAATCCGCTATCGCGGGTTAAATGAACAGGGCGAAGAAATCGAACGCATTGCCGGTGGGTTCCATGCCCGGGTCGTTCAGCATGAATATGATCATTTGATCGGAGTCATGTATCCCGAACGTATGGAAGACATGACGCTTCTTGGGTTTAACGAAGAATTGCGCGAATACCCGCCCGAGACTACATTCAGGCAGGCTTGTGCATCGCGAAGTGATGACGATGCGCAAGACGCCGGATCACCTGACGAGGAGGCATAAATGACCGTGTCCGAAAGCATGAGCCGCCTGCAAGCCCAGCGCGAAGCACTGGTCGAGGCCGCCCTTGAACATATCCCCTTTGACGGCTGGACCAGACAGGCGCTGCTGGCCGGGGCAGAAGATCTTGATCTTGCGCCGGGTGAAGTGGACCGGTTGCTGCCAAATGGTATTCGTCAGGCCATTGTGACCTATGTCGAAATGACCGATCGCAAAATGATCGCCGCCCTTGATGAGAAGGGGCTGGAAAACATGAAAATCCGCGACCGGATTGCCACGGCGGTCAAAACCCGGCTTGATCTGGTGGAAAATCAGAAAGATGCCGTGCGCGGTGCGCTGGCCTTCATGACCCTTCCGCAAAATGCTGCCCTTGGGCTTAAACTGACCCATGGCACGGTTGATGCGATGTGGGTTGCCGCCGGTGATACATCGACCGATCATAATTGGTACACCAAGCGCATGTTGTTGGCCGGGGTGTATGGATCGACGCTGGCTTACTGGCTGGATGATACATCCGATGATCATGCCGACAGCTGGGCGTTCCTTGACCGCCGGATCGGTAATGTTCTGCAAATCCCGAAAATCACCGCCAAGCTGGGCAAGGTCGGCAAATTTGCCACAGCCCCGTTCAAGCTTGGTGCAAAGGTCGCCAATTGCATGCCGACCCCGGGGCGGCTGCGCCGTCAGTTCGGGGGCTGAGCCGACCGACTGTCAAGCATAAAGACAAAATCAGAAACGCCACCGGCAGCAATGCGGTGGCGTTTTGTTTTGGGTCGGGAACTCTTTGGGTCGATGGTCTGGAAGGCGGACCTAAAAGGTGTTTTCAAGAAAACTCAGAAGCGTTCTGTCCGGGGCGTTTGCACGTTTCATGTCCTCGGCCAGGTCGACGGTGAAGGCTGATCCGAAAAGATGGCGCGGGCTGTCGCCATTGGCTTTGCGTTTTGCCTTGTCATCGGCGGACTGGATTTCTTCAAGGGTCGGTTTGGCTGCCAGCGCAACCAGTTCGGATGGCGGCGTTCCCATCCAGATGCCTTTGCGGTTTTCCTTGGCAAATTCCTGATCGCGCAAATAGGTCGCACAGCTCGGATGGCTGTCGCAACTGACCATATCGACCATTGCCCACCCGGCACGCAGGATCAGCCGGTTCAGGTCATTACGCCCGATGGTGCATTCGGTCAGCATCGGGAACAGCTGCACATCCGAGACCTGCTGGCATTTGATGGCATAGTTGTCGATGATGCGATCAAGTGCCTGGGATGCGGCGGCACCGCACTGGAATTCAACCGATCCCGCACGGCAAATCATGCCCGGTTTCGGGGCGCGAATGCCAAACAGTTCAACAATCAGATTGCCGAAACGAAGCTTGTCGCCTTCGACAACTTCGGGAAATCCGGCAGCACCCGGTGCGGCATATGCGCCATTCAGGCGGGTTTCGATGGCGCCAAGCCCGGCAAGCATCGCAACAATGATCAGAAGTTTCTTCATCACGTTCAGTCCGTAAAGAGTTTCCTGCCTGATCAACAGCAAACCCGATGCCAATCTGCTAGGCATAAAATGCCAGCCGGTGATATTGATGCGGTATTGATGCGTAACGTAATGAAATACATAACAAAAAGCCCCGGAAGCATAGGCTGTCCGGGGCTTTGGATATTGTGTGATCTTACGGTCGGGGCACTTTATTTGGGAAGAACCCAGGTCACGTGACCCATTTTGCGGCCCGGCTTTGCTTCGGCCTTGCCGTAAAGGTGCAGTTTTGCATTCGGCTCGGTCAAAATTGCCTGCCAGTCATTGATGTCATCACCCAGAAGGTTCTTCATGTGGGCTTTGGAATGGTGGGCCGGATCGCCCAGCGGCAGGCCGCAAACAGCGCGGATGAACTGTTCGAACTGGCTGGTGATGCAGGCATCAATGGTCCAGTGACCGGAATTGTGCGGGCGCGGGGCCACTTCATTGACCAGGATGTCACCATCGGTGGTGACAAACATTTCAACCGCCAGAAGGCCGACGAATTCCATCGCACTGACCAGCTTGATTGCGATGTCTTCGGCCTTTTTTGACAGGCTGTCGGCAATTTCAGCCGGGGCAACGGTCACATCAAGAATGTGGTTGGTATGCACGTTTTCGACCGGGCAGAAGCAGGCGGTATCACCCTGAACGCCGCGTGCGACAATGACCGAGATTTCGCGTTCAAAGGAAATGAAACCTTCAAGGATGGCCTCGGCCCCCTTCATCTCGTCCCAGGCTTCCGCCAGATCGGTATCGGCGTTGATTTTGACCTGTCCCTTGCCGTCATAGCCAAGTTCGGTGGTCTTGAGAACCGAAGGGCGGCCAAGTTTGGCAACCGCTGCTTCAAGATCGGCAAGCGAACGGACGGCTTCGAACGGGGCGGTGCCGATGCCATGTTCGTTGCAGAAGGTCTTTTCACGCAGGCGGTTTTGCGAAATATGCAGGCATTTCCAGCCCGGGCGTACCGGCACCAGGTCAGCAAGCAGCTTTACGCTGTCATGCGGGACGTTTTCAAATTCAAACGTGACGACATCGACATCCTCGGCAAAGGCGCGCAGCGCATCCAGATCGGTGTAATCGGCAACGGTTGCCTTGGCGCAAACCTGTTCCGTCGGGCTGTCGGCCCCCGGCCCAAACACATGGACCTTATAGCCCAGTTCAGCCGCACAGAAGGCCGCCATACGGCCAAGCTGCCCGTTGCCCATGATGCCAATCGTGCTTCCCGGTGCGATGATGCGCGTGTCGAAATCCTGCGTCATTTAATCCTCGATCAAAAATCTTCCCGGTGGGAAAACATTGCCTGTCGTCAGGCCAATTTCAAATCTGTGACGGGCAAAACAAAAACGCGCCCTTTTGGGCGCGCCTGTCTTGGGTCATGGTGCCGGATCAACCGGTTCGTCGGCGACCGATGCGGTCTGGGCTGCGCGCCAGTCATCAAGGCGTGCGGCAAGTCCGTCATCCATCAGCGCCATGATTTCGGCTGCCATCAGACCGGCATTCTTTGCACCCGCCGATCCGATGGCAAGGGTGCCAACCGGAACGCCACCCGGCATCTGCACGATGGAAAGCAGGCTATCAAGGCCCTTAAGGGTGCGGCTTTGAACCGGCACACCCAGCACCGGAAGCGGCGTCATGGCCGCTGCCATGCCCGGAAGATGGGCCGCCCCGCCCGCACCGGCGATAATGACCTTAAGGCCGCGTGACTTTGCCGTTTTGGCATAGTCATACAGGCGATCAGGGGTGCGATGGGCCGAAACGATTTTCTTTTCGTAAGGGACGTTCAGCGCATCGAGGACATCTGCTGCGTTTTTCATGGTTTCCCAGTCGGACTGGCTTCCCATGATAATGCCGATGACCGGTGTTTGATCGCTCATGTTGGCGGCTCCGTATTCGGGCGGTTTCGTGAAGGGCCGCATTATATGCAGCACGGGCCATCATGCAAGCCTGCTTGCAACATGCCAGACCCGCAGAATCCTTTATATTTTCCTGTCCAATCTTCAATTATTCCGCGCTACCCGGAAGGGTAGCGATACTATTCTTACTGTCGATTGAAAATTAATATGAAATGATTGTACTTTTGATTTATTATTTACCAATCACTCATATAACTGTGCAGGTAGCACGGGAAGGTCAGACATGAAAGTCACAAGGCCCGGTTCGTTGACACCCTCCATGGGGGGCGGGGATGGCAGATACCCATCCAATCCGTATGGTGTACTTGCCTATGGCAGGGATGCCGGAAGTCGACGTGCGCCAAGCCGCGAACATCAGGTTGATATCGATACGGAAACGCATCCCGACACGGTGGATGACGTTCCCTTTCACACGCCTGATATGGCCAATGTCCTTGGTATTCCCGACAGTCAGGTAACCCCGGCCGTTGAACAGGCCATCGGCCGGTTGATGGTGCGCATCAACAGTCTGACGGAAAATGTCAATGAACTGAAAAAGCGGCAGGCACGTCTGGCCCGCACCGAAGGCCGTGATTCGTTTACCGGGGCGCTCAGCTATCCGACCTTTATGCAAATCCTTGAAAACGAGGTTTCCCTGATCGGTACGGACCGCACCAACAGGACGGTTCTGATCTGCGAGCTGTTTAACATTGACGATATTCTTCAGCGCTATGGACAGGGCTGCAAACACGGCCTGTTCAACTATGTCCGCAGAATCATGGCCGATTTCGTGATGGCGCCGCATCATCTGGGCTATCTGGGATGCAATGATTTTGTCGCCTTGATGTATAATGTCGATCGCGACGATGTGTTGCAGCGTGCCGACGCGATAACGCGCTGGCTTGAACAGAACCCCTATTCGCATAACGACAAATTCATCTATGTCGTGCCGGTCTTTGGCCTGTATCAGGCGACCAATGGCGATACGGCCCAGTCGGTTCTGAATTCTGCGGATGCCGCCTTGCGCGCACAAAAGGAAATGCGCCTCGCCCAGCTTGACCGTATCCCTTACGGCATCTGATTGCTTCGCATATGGATTGAATGCCCGATGCAAGGCTTGGCCTTGCATGTTTTTTTGTGTGGTCGTCAAAAACACAAACCCCGCATCGTCAATCGACGGTCGGGGTGCGGTTCGGATCAAATTTTTACAGGGTGTCGGGGCGCTTTTGTGAACGGGCAAAATCGGCGCCCCACGCGGGCGCAATTGCCGGCCCGGTCAGGCAATAATATCGGGCACGAGTTGCGACTCGACATAGCGAATTTCATCTTTTAACGCGAGTTTGCGCTTTTTCATGCGGCCCAGACGCAATTGGTCATGGTGCGGGGCCTGAACCATCTGTTCGATGGCGATATCAAGATCGCGGTGTTCCTCGCGCAATGAAAGAAGTTTCTTTTCAATCTCGATCTGATTGATTTCGTCCATTTTTGATCCAGCTTAATAATCAACGCGAAGGGATTCTGATAATACCAGAATTGAGGTGGGCAACCCATATGATTTGTATCACCCTTTGCGGGCGGGACCCTGAAATCAGGATCCGGACTTTAAAATAATGATGGCGACCTTGGGAAGGAAACACATGCGGATCGGGATTTTGACCAGTGGTGGCGATTGTGCCGGACTGAATGCTGTTATTCTGGCGGTCGTGCGCCGCGCGGTTCTTGGCTATGGCTGGGATGTTGTCGGTATCCGTCAGGGCACACACGGCCTGATGCAGGACCCGCCCCAGGCGATTGATCTTAATGATCAGGTCAATAATGACGGCATGTTGCGTCTTGGCGGGACCATTCTTGGCACGATCAACAAAGGCGATCCGTTTCATTATCCGATGCCCGATGGCAGTTTTGCCGACCGCTCGCAGGAAGTGATTGATGGCTATCACAAGCTTGGACTGGATGCGCTGATCGGGGTTGGCGGGGATGGCAGCATGGCGATCCTGCATCGGCTGGCCCAGATGGGGGGCATCAATCTGGTCGGTATTCCCAAAACCATCGATAACGATCTGGCCCAGACCGAATATTCGGTCGGCTTTACCACCGCGGTCAATGTCGCGGTCGAGGCACTGGACCGCCTGCAACCGACCGCCGCATCCCACGATCGCATCATGATCCTTGAAGTCATGGGGCGCGATGCCGGGCATATTGCGTTGTTTGCCGGGGTTGCGGGTGGGGCGGATGCCATTCTGATCCCGGAAATGGATTACGATCTTGATGCGTTGACCGAACATTGTCTCAATATCCGTAAACGCGGGCGCAACCATGCGCTGGTGATTGTCGCCGAGGCGGTCAAACGCGATGACGGGGCGGCCGTGACCCAGGGCGATGACGGCCAAAAGGTCCGCTATGGCGGGATCGGGCACTGGCTGGCCGATGAACTTGGTGCGCGTACGGGCTGGGACACGCGGGTTACTGTTCTGGGGCATGTTCAGCGCGGTGGAACACCATCGCCGCGTGACCGGGTGATTGCATCGGCCTTTGGGGTTCATGCGGTCGATCTGATTGCCGACCAGAAGTTTGACCGGGTTGTCGCCTGGTCAAAGCGCAAGGTTGTCGATGTGGCGATGGCCGATGTTATTGTCGGTCCGCGTCTGGTTGATACGGCGGGTACGATGGTCTCGACGGCAAAGGGGCTTGGTGCTTATCTCGGGCATCCGCCAAAGGTCGCGCGCACGGCAAAAACCGTGTGACGATCAGACAAAACAAAAAAACGATACGAGCAGGTAACAATGGATCAGGAAGAAGTCTGGACCTTTACGGTCGGGATGTATGGTCGCGACGGTGTGGCAAAGCTGTGTCTGGAATTGCAGGAACGCTGTGGTCTGGATGTGAACATGCTGCTGTTCATGTTCTTTCTTGGCCAGAAAGAATTGGCACCGCACAGCGTCAGCGCCCTGGAAGAAGCCGTGCGGGACTGGCGCGACAACGTGATCGTTCCGTTGCGCCAAACCAGACGCTTTTTGCGTGATGACCCGCGCGCAACCGCCCAGGAACTGCGCCAAAAGGTCAAATCAGACGAATTGCAGGCAGAACGGATTGAACAGCATATCCTGTGTGACGCGGTAACGCCGATCCCGTCGGATGACCCGTTTGCCGGGGCACGGGCATATCTGTCGCCCACCCGGTTCGATCTGGAACAGGGCGAATGTGATCAGGCGCTAAATCGCCTGATCTCGCTGATGGGGTTGGTCACGGCCTGAGGCCGCGATGAACGATCAGGTCCGGCTTTTCGGCTTGCCGGTGACCGGGATGTGATTGGCGGCATCCTCATCGCCCCAGCGTGCGGTGTCGGGCAAATCGATATCAAACAGATCAAGTACCCGCCCGCAACTTTGCGTGACCATTTCATCAAGCGATTGCGGCCGGGCATAAAAGGCCGGAACCGGCGGGGCAATGATCGCACCGTTTTCAGTTGCTTGCGCCATGTTGCGGATGTGCCCGGCATGCAGCGGGGTTTCGCGCACCATCAGCACCAGGCGGCGGCGTTCCTTGAGCATCACGTCAGCTGCACGCGCGATCAGATTATCGGCGACTCCGCTTGCGACCTCGGCCAGGGACTTCATTGAGCAGGGGGCAACCACCATCCCGCGTGCCCGGAACGATCCCGACGCAATGGATGCTCCAATGTCGGCATTGTCATGGATGACGCTTGCCATCTCCTTGATATCGCGGATTTTAAAATCGGTCTCATAGGCGATGGTGCGTTCGGCTGCCTTCGAAAGAACCAGATGAGTCTCGATTGGTGTGTTTTTGAGCAATTCTAAAAAACGTATGCCGTAAATTACACCCGATGCGCCGGTTATGCCGATGATAAGTCGATCTTTTTGCGTCATGCCGATCCTTGCTGGACTGTGTTCTGGTTCACGATTGTGATTGAAACACTGGAAATCATGTTACGAAATTAATACCATCTTCTTGTGGGCAATGTCAGATATAAGGAGTAGGCGAATGAGCGTTCAAAGCCATATCGAAGCTCTTACTGCCAAACATGCTGCACTTGAGCAGGAACTCCACCTCGAGACGCGCCGACCGGCGCCCGATGATTCCCTTGTCGCAGACATTAAACGTCGCAAGCTTGAAATCAAGGACGAGATAAACCGAATAAACCATTAGCCGTTTGAGCATGGCCAAACGCGTGATGAAAAACATGCGATCAACCATGCAGACGGTTTGACGACCTCACAGATTTCCTAACTCTTGCTTTTGCCGCCTCCGATTGTCGCCCACGCGTGAGGCGGCAACTTTATGTCTGCGCTTTAAGGCGCCCGGCGACATTCCCGCATCACTGATGACACCTGATCCGATACGCGCGTGCGGCCCAAGCCGATCACGGCGCAATGGATTTTAGTGATTTTAATCCGCAGAAAATGGCGGAATACCGACGCTCTACCAATGTCTAAGGGGTAAGTGCGCATTAAATAGGTATTATGATGCCGATTTAATCGCTCGCCACAAAAACGCGGTCCGTATGGGCACAAGATCCATCATCGCGGGAGGAATTTTCGCCAATGACTGGTCGTTATCAGGAAACCTATGATCGCTCCCTTGCTGACAAGGAAGGTTTCTGGGCAGAAGCTGCCGAAAACATCACATGGTACCGCAAATGGGACCGCGTTCTTGATGACAGCAATGTGCCGTTTTACCGATGGTTCACCGGCGGCGAGGTCAATACCTGCTATAACGCGCTTGACCGGCATATCGAAAACGGGCGCGGGGACCAAGCGGCCGTGATCTATGACAGCCCGGTCACCAACACGGTCGAAAAAATCACCTATCGCCATTTGCGTGATGATGTGGCCCGCCTTGCCGGGGCCCTGCATGCACGCGGTGTGACCAAGGGCGACCGGGTAATCATCTACATGCCGATGATCCCGCAGGCCGCGATGGCGATGTTGGCGTGCGCGCGCATCGGGGCTGTGCATTCGGTGGTGTTTGGCGGGTTTGCATCAAACGAACTTGCCACGCGCATCAATGATGCCAAACCGAAACTGATCCTGACGGCCAGTTGCGGCATCGAAGGATCGCGCATCATTGAATACAAACCACTTCTTGATCGTGCGATCGAACTTGCCGACCATAAACCGTCATCGGTCATTCTGTACCAGCGCCCGCAATGTGACGCCTTGCTGATCCCTGGGCGGGATTTTGACTGGACCGTGGAATGTGCCAAGGCCGCGCCATCGGATTGTGTGCCGGTGGCGGCGACCGATCCGCTTTATATTCTTTATACGTCCGGGACAACCGGTCAGCCCAAGGGCGTTGTCCGCGACAATGGTGGCCATATGGTTGCCCTGCACTGGTCGATGAAAAACATCTATGACGTCGAAGCCGGTGATGTTTACTGGGCGGCGTCCGATGTCGGCTGGGTGGTCGGGCATTCCTATATTGTCTATGCGCCGCTTCTGGCGGGCTGTACGACGGTGATGTATGAAGGAAAGCCGGTTGGCACCCCCGATGCCGGTGCCTTCTGGCGGGTAATTTCCCAACACAGGGTCAAGGTCCTGTTCACCGCGCCAACCGCATTTCGTGCGATCAAGCGTGACGACCCCAAAGCCGCCCATATGGCGAATTACGATCTTGGCTGTCTCAAGGCGCTGTATCTGGCCGGTGAACGGTCCGATCCCGATACCCTGCAATGGGCGGAAAAAAGCCTTGGCGTGCCGGTGATTGATCACTGGTGGCAAACCGAAACCGGCTGGTCGATCTGTGCCAATCCGCGCGGTATTGAACTGTTGCCGATCAAGTACGGATCGCCGACGGTTGCGGCCTGTGGCTGGGATGTTCAGGTTCTTGACGAGGCGGGCAAACCGCTTGAACGCGGGCAGATCGGCGCATTGGCCGCCAAGCTGCCATTGCCGCCCGGCACCTTGCCGACGCTTTGGCAGAATGACGACCGGTTCAAGTCATCCTATCTTGAAGAATTCCCGGGCTATTACGCCACCGGTGATGCCGGTTTCATCGATGAAGACGGCTATATCTATGTCATGTCGCGCACCGATGACATCATCAATGTCGCCGGGCATCGCTTGTCGACCGGGGCAATGGAAGAAGTTCTTTCCGGTCATCCCGACGTTGCCGAATGTGCGGTCATTGGCGTGCATGACGATCTTAAGGGGCAATTGCCGCTTGGTTTCATCGTCCTGAAATCCGGTGTGACGCGGCCCCATGATGCCATTCTGGTCGAAGTGGTTGCCATGGTTCGCGATCAGATCGGACCGGTTGCAGCGTTCAAGCAGGCAACCGTGGTTGACCGGCTTCCGAAAACACGGTCTGGCAAAATCCTGCGTAAGACCATGCGATCGATTGCCGACGGGGAAACCTATAACACGCCGGCCACCATTGATGATCCGGCGATCCTTCCGGAAATCGCCGAGGCACTCAAGGAAATCGGATACGCGAAATAACACCAACCAAAGATCCCGTAAGCACGGATACTCCCGGCTCTTTCATCACAGAGCACACCTTGCGCCTGCCATCCCCGATTGGCAGGCGTTTTTTCTTGGGCGTTGTAGGAATGGCGGAGGTGTTGGCTCCGTTCGGCTCCGTTCGGTTCAGTTCAGTTCAGCTCAGCTCGGTGCGGGGTTGCCGGAATTGGTGAACGGGCCGGCTGTCAGGATTGTTCTGCCATCGGGATGCGCGTGTGACCGGGGGTGAGCATCCGGTACAGGACGATTGCACTGATGAACCCGATCAGAAGTAACCCGCTTGATGCCCAGATCGCAGATTGCGGTCCGAAACGGGCAATCAGCTGATCATAAAGGCTCGGCGCGATGGCCGACAAAAAGAAGCCCGGGATCAGCAATCGGCCAACCTGCTGTCCGTATCCGCGCCGCCCGAAAATCATCAATGGCAATGTCCCGCGCGTGATGGTCAGAACACCATTGGCAGCACCATATAAAAACGTGAATGCCATCGCCGCCATCACATGGGGATCCCCGATCAGAACCAGCAAAAAGGAAACCGGCAGGATCGCGGTCGCCAGCACCGTCAGCCTGGTCGGGGCAAGCCGTTTGCCAAACAGTACTTCGACCGCCCGTGCGATCGATTGACCAATCCCGCGCAGACTTGCTGTTTCAATGGCAATCACGGTGCCCAGGCCAAGCCCGATCAGAACCGCGATCATATGGGCTGACATCGCGGCATTGACGACATTCAGAACCGTCACAATCACCGCATAGAGAATGCCGCACAGCTGCTTGTTTACCGGTGTTCCTTCGCGGGTTGGGGCTTTTGGGTTTGCCGCGATATCACCAGGCGGGGCAGGGGCCGTTGGTGAAGATGGGGTGGGGGCATCGGTTTCATCGTCATTGTTGGGCGAAGCCGGCGGCAGCATCAAATGCAGCGGAACCGTCAAAAGGGCAAATCCGGCATAGCTTGCAAGGGCGGTGGTGATGCCAAACTGGCTTTCGATCAGATGACCGACCGGCCAGAACACGGTGGATGCAAGCCCGCCAACCAGGGTGATCTGTCCCATGGCCCGACCGGCATTCGGACCGCCGATGCGCGCCAGTGTGGCAAAGGCAGCATCATAAAGCGTCGCGCGCATGGCAATGCCCAGAATGATCCAGCCAACGAAATGCCAGATGATCTGATCGGCAAAGGCTAGGGTCAAACAACCAAGCGCGTTAAGCACCGATCCCGCCAGCATCACCGGCCGTCCGCCCCATTGGTCAATCAGCCGCCCGCATGTCGACGAACAGATCCCCATGACCAAAAGTGCCGATGAAAACCCGGCATAGACGACTGCACTGTCCCAGCCATGTCGTGCGGCAATGATCGCACCGAAATTCCCGATCAGGTAATAGGCCGTCCCCCAACTGATCAATTGGGCAAGGCCAAGGGCAATAACAGTGCGGGGCCGGATCATTTGTCGAGCGGACCGGGAAGAACCGGCTTGTCGTCGCCAAGGGATCGTTGCATCAGGACGGAATCAAGCCAGCGCCCAAACTTGAAGCCGACATTATGGAAAACGCCGGTTTGCTCAAACCCGAATTTGCGATGAAGGGCAATCGATGCGTGATTGGCGCTGTCGCCGATGGCTGCGACCATCTGACGCCAGGGACCGTTTTCGCAACGCTCGATCAGATGGCCCATCAAAAGACTGCCGACACCCTGACCGGCGCAATCCGGGGCCACATAGATCGAATTTTCCACCGTATGGCGATAGGCCGTGCGCGGACGATAGGAACTGGCATAGCAATATCCGACGATGCTTTGGTCGCGGATCGCCACCAGATAGGGCATTCCCTTGTCACGGATTGCATGAAACCGGCTGGTGATTTCATCCTGTGATGGCGGAATTTCTTCGAACGATGCCGTCCCGGTCAGCACATGGTGGCGATAAATCGCGGTGATGTGCGACATATCTGCATCGCATGCATCGCGCACGGTTATGCGGGTAACTGGGATCGGGTCGCTGGTTGTCAGGCGCATTTTATTGTCCGGTGTTGATTTGTTTGACCAGACAGTACGGCGAATTCTATCATAACGTAAGTTTTGAAATCTTATGCATGTCATAAGGAAAAGTTTGATATGCGCGCCCTTAACCTTGATCAGCTTCATGCCTTTGCCGATGTGGTCGCACTTGGCAGTTTTTCGGCAGCCGCCGCCAAACTTAATCTGAGCCAGCCCGCGATCAGCCAGCAGGTGCGCCAGCTCGAAGAACGGCTTGGTGTCAAGCTGATTGAACGGGTGGGCAAGCGGGCCGAACCAACCGCTGCCGGGCAGGCATTGCTGGCCCATATTGGCGGGATTGATGCATCGATCCGTTCTGCACTGGATGCGGTTTCAAGCTTTGCCGATGGCCCCGCCGGTCAGGTGCGGATCGGCACCGGGGCAACGGCCTGTATCTATTTTCTGCCAGCCATTCTGGAAAAACTGCAACGGGCCTATCCGAAGCTCGAAATCATGGTACGCACCGGCAATACCAGCGACATTGTCCGCGCGATCGAAGACAACCAGCTTGATATCGGGCTGGTAACCATGCCGTGCAGCGGCAGAAGCCTGTCGATCATGCCGGTCATGACCGATCCGTTCGTGGCGATCTTTGCCGGGGATGCGGATGTGCCCGATATTATTCACCCCCGGGATCTCGAAACCCAGCCGCTGGTGCTTTATGAACGCGGTGGTTTGACCAGAACCCTTGTTGATGACTGGCTGCGTGATGCCGGGGTTGCCGGACATTCGATCATGGAACTTGGCAGTGTCGAAGCCATCAAGGAACTGGTCGGGGCTGGGATCGGCGCGACGATTTTGCCGGAAATGGGCGCACGCCCGGGCCGCACTCAGTTTCCGGTTACGACCCGGCCGCTTAATCCGCCATTATCGCGTGAACTGGCCATCGTCATGCGCCGGGATAAAACACTGACCCCGGCATTGCGCGAAGTCCGCAACAGCCTGATTGCAGCAGCGCAAACCCGCAAGTCATCCTGACAAATGCGGGGGCGCATTCGATACGGCCTAGTCTTCTTCGGGCACGTAAAAGGTCGGAAATTCCGCGTTGGGTTCGGGCATGTGCATGGTAACACCCGCGCGGTTGATCATCGCCATGATGTGATCAGGGGGCAGGCAGTCGGTAAAGAATGCACTGACATCGGTGATCGAACCACCCCGCACCACAGCGTTCCGACCGAATTTGGTATGATCGGCAACAAGGTATGATTTGCGCGCATTCTTGAGGATTGCCGAACGGGCGCGGACTTCCTGTTCATCGAAATCCAGAAGACTGCCATCTGGATCAATACCACCGACGCCGAAAATTCCGTAATCGACCTTGTAGCTGTTAAAGAATGCCTCGACCTCGGGGCCAAGCACATCGCGGTCACGGTTGCGCAACCGGCCACCAATCAGGGTGACGTCAAAGCTGTCATTGGTTGCCGCAACATAGGCGACATTCAGATTATTGGTGAAAATCCGCAGGTCGCGATGCTGAAGCAACGCGCTTGCCACCAGTTCCGGTGTGGTGCCGATCGAAAAGAACAGCGACGCCCCGTTGGGGATTTCACGTGCGACAAGGGCGGCAATCTTGCGCTTTTCATTGACGTTCAGAACCTTGCGCGCCCGATAGGCGATATTTTCATGTTCAAGTGCCGGTTCGACGCCGCCGTGGCGACGGCGCAGCAATCCTTCGTCACACAGGGCATTCACATCACGACGGATGGTTTGCGGGGTGACGTCAAAGCGTTCAGCAAGCTGATCAATGGTGCGGAAACCATCAGCGCGGACAAGTTCAACAATGCCAGCCTGGCGTTCAGTTGGACGTTTTTGCATGGAAACGTTTCTTCGGTGTTGTTCGTTCGAAAGCAGGCGAATGGTATGTCGCGCATATGTCGGTTGCGTTACGGTTTAGCGGCAATCGTGTGAAACAAACTTTATGCAATAAGTGCCGGGCAACCCAAAGAAAAAAGGCCGCCCCGTGGGCGACCTTTTGAAACGTATCAGGACCGGAAAAGGTTTTCTGCCGCTTCCATGTAATCGGAAGTTTTCGGCTCTTCTTTTTTCTCTTCGGTCTTTTTGCCCGGATAATCCGGCTCCGGATTGATCTGCAATTCTTCGGGCAGCGGATCGGGCTCGACGTCACGGGCGATTTTTTCCGGGTTCTTCGAACGTGCGATCACGACCTGTTTTTCCAGATCAAGTTCGGTGCAAAGACCCATGGTCACCGGGTTGCGCGGCGTCAGGTTGGCGGAATTCCAATGCGTACGGTCACGGATTTTACCGATGGTGTCCTTGGTGGTACCGATCAGTTTGCAAACCTGTGCATCCGACAGTTCCGGGTGATGCTTAAGCAACCAGGCAATCGCATTCGGGCGATCCTGACGCTTGGAAACCGGGGTGTAACGGGCACCTTTGGACTGCGCGCGCGGACGCGGCAAATCGGTTTTGGCCATCTTAAGGAATTCGCGCGGGTCTTTTTCGCAACGCGCGATTTCTTCCTTGGTCAGCTGCCCGTTGGCAACCGGGTCAAGACCGACGATGCCCTGGCCAACGTCACCATCAGCAATTGCCTGGATTTCAAGCTCGTGAAGCTCGGTAAAGGCGGCAATCTGCCGGAACGACAAGCCGGTATTGTCGATAAGCCATACAGCGGTTGCTTTGGGCATGAGGGGCTGTGCCATAATTCCTCCTGTTTCCTTCTTTCTCTCTGGAGACCGGCAATGGGTATGAGCCCAAAAAGCGCGGGAATCTATGCCCCAGAATATAATCTCTTTTGGTGGTCCGGCAATGCTGCAAAGGCAACCAAGGGGTGAGCCAAGGGTTGCTGCGCATCGTCGGACCCGCCATTGCGTTCTTTTCGATCAATGTGCGGGTAAATGCAACAATCTGTTGCGGACTTGCGAAAAGAATATTTCTTTTCGATCTGCAAACATCGTCATGTTGCGATGGAAAGGTCCGATAAACGGTTCGGACCGATATCCAAAAACGATCAACTGACTTCCAGTATCACTTTTCCGATGTGTGCGCCACCCTTCAATATGCCATGGCCTTCCTCTGCCTTGGCCAGCGGAAGGGTTTTGTGGATGACTGGCGCAATCTGCCCGCTTGCAATCATCGGCCAGACCTGTTCACGCAGTGACTGTGCAATTGCACCCTTGTTCGCCACCGGCTGGGCACGAAGTGTGGAGCCCATCAATGTCAGGCGCTTAAGCAACAGCGGCGTGAAATTGGTTTCGGCCTTCGGGCCGCGCAAAAAGGCAATGATCAGAATGCGGGCGTCAAAGGCCGCAGCCTTGAAATTGCGGCTGACATAGTCACCGGCAACCATATCAAGGATGACGTCGGCACCCTTGCCATCGGTTGCGGATTTCACGTCTTCGACGAAATCGCGCGTTTTGTAATTGATGGCAACATCGGCGCCAAGATCGCGACAGGCCTGACATTTTTCATCGCTGCCTGCGGTTGCGATCACTTTGGCCCCGATTGCCTTGGCCAACTGGATCGCTGTTGTGCCGATCCCCGACGTGCCGCCATGCACCAGGAATGTTTCACCGGATGTCAGCTTGGCCTTGTCAAAAACATTGTGCCAGACCGTAAAGAAGGTCTCAGGCAGGCCCGCGGCCTGAACCATCGTAAGGTTCTCGGGAACAGGAAGGCTTTGCGCCGCCGGTACAGCAGCATATTGCGCATACCCGCCACCGGTCACCAGCGCACAGACTTTTTCCCCGACCTTCCAGTCGCCTACTTTTGGGCCGGTTGCAACGATCTCGCCCGCAAGTTCAAGGCCCGGGATTTCGGACGCGCCCGGCGGTGGCGGATACATGCCGGCAACCTGCATCAGATCGGGGCGGTTGATCCCGGCGGCCCGAACCCGGACCAGAACATCATCATCGCCGATTTCGGGAATATCGGCTTCGGCCAGTGCCAGATAGGGGGCGTCGGCATCCTTGCGAATTTCGACAGCCTGCATTTTCGTTGGCAATTGGGCGTGCGACATTGCGACCTCCGTGGCGAATTGTGGATTTAGTACCTATCTAGGGTCAGGACCTGTTAATTTTGTTGAAATGGTCAACCGGTCATTGGCGCAAGTTAACCGCCAAAATGCCCGGACACCAGTGCGATAAATCTAACAGGTCACAAGCCAAACCGACATCCCGTTACCCGAACCGGGGCAGGGGTGTTGGAAAAAAGCGACTGCAGGAAATGGAGGATGAGCGTGGAAGAAGAAGATCTTGGCATTGTCAGCAAGCGTGAATTTGGCCTGCCGCGCAACCTCGAAGGCATTTCGGTTGAAAGCCTGAAAGAATACCGGACCGCACTGGAACAGGAAATCAAACGGGTCGATGCGGCACTTGAACATCGCAAAGGTGCCCATGCCGGGGCCGAGGCATTGTTCAAAAGTTAAGTCCGAAACAGTTTCGGGTGGTGCAGCTAGGATTGACGGCCTTTCCAAATACTAGACGTGAGGATAATTTTTTTAAACCTGGGGTTAATTGAAATTTAAACTTCCCGTCTTATATGTGGAATAGAGGGTCATCTGTTGACCCCCTTGTCGAACGTGATGTTTCGATGCCTCCCTGTTAAACTGAGCCGCCCTTTTAGGGCGGTTCTTTTTCTTTATCTTGTATATTCAATTACTTGTATTGCTTGTAGTTCTGCGGGCCATGGCAGTGCGCATCTGTAAAATGTGCAAAAGGGTACGGGTTAATACGTATTGTCACATTTGTGCCATGAATAGCCTTGACCGCTTATGAACCGCTGGCTAAAGTTCGCTCACCAAGAAAAATAAAACTAAAAAGTCCGGCAAGTTTAGCAGGTTGAGGTGAGGCCGCCCCGCAAGTGGGCGGTCTTTCTATTTGGCCGAACCGTGCCTTGAAGCAGTTCGGCACCTTTCCAATATAAACAGGATGACACACGAGCATCCACCGGCGTCCAAAAAGGCGTCATATCAAAGCAATTTTGCGGTTGTTCATTTCTCGCGGACATATGACGAAGCCTTTACCCTGCTTGTCGAGGCCCGTAACTATCTCGCCGCTCACAGAAGTCAGCATCGTAAAAAGAACAACAGCGGCGAAGCCATGGTCCGCTGTCTGGAAGAAATGCGCATGACCACGCGCCTGATACGGGCAATGGCATGGCTTCTTGCGGTACGTGCTGTCGAAGAAGGCGAAATCGGCTGGGAAGAAGCAATCGATACCGATGACCTGATGGTGGATCTGCGCATTTGTCTCGAAGAGCGCAGCGATGCGTGTCAGTTTCTGTCGCCGGGATTGCTGGATCTGATGGACCGGGCACAGGCACTTTATATGCGTACTGCGCGCATGGAACTGCAGGTCGCCGCACGCTGCGCAAACTGACTGCTCGTTTTAATCCCTGACATCAACGGATCACCTGACGGCCGGGCGTGGCTTCGAAGCGCTGGCGCAATCTCGCATGTAAGTAGATATGTGGGGGAGAGGCCGAAGCGCGGGCAACAAGTTTTCCCGCACGGGACCCGGTGCCGCAAAGATACGGATCAGGTGCGCGATTGAACCTGAAAGACCTCAACCGGTTCGGCAAAGCCCTTCATCTGGCGGGTGCCCATCGAAACAAACTTCGCACGGCTGCCGCTATAGGTGTTTTTGACATTGCCTGACACCAGCGTTTCATCCCCGCCAGCCTGGGCGCAAACGCGCGCGGCAAGCTGCACAACGCTGCCAAACAGGTCGTTTTCTTCGGCAATGGCTTCGCCGGCATTGATCCCGATGCGGATCTGGAATTTCAGGTCCTGGGTGGCGTTGTGATTGGCCATATTCTTCTGGATTTCAATGGCAGCCTCGACCGAGCTGGCAGAAGACGGGAAGACGGCCATGATGCCATCCCCCATATGTTTGACTTCCTTGCCGTAATTATTGATCAGTGCGGTGCGCACAATCTGGTTGTGGATATGAACCATCTGCTGTGCACCATGATCACCCAGTTCCTGGGTTTTGGCCGTCGAATTGACAATGTCGGTAAACATCAGCGCGTGAAGCTTTTTGCCTGCGCCACCTTGCGGATTGGCCGCGGGCTTTTCGCTCCAGTTCGCTATCGCACGCGATACCGATGACATGATGCTTTTCTCATCCTTCAGATAGGCATCCATCGATTCGCGGCCCGCGCCGTACATATCCTTGTATTTCGGCTCAAGAATATAGTCATCGACATTCTTGCAAAACGTATCGGCCATATTCTTGTTTGCGCCCAGCGCCGAAATGCAGTCGCGCAAAACGGCCCGGCCATCTCTTTGTTCGAGCGCATTCTTCTCGCTGCACGCATCACACGCGCCCGCGACATACAGATTGACGCCAAATTTGTGATAGGCATCGAGAACCGGCACCGTGCGTTTGATCGCCTGCATTGATCCGGAAATGAAGTTCTTCATCTGCTCGCGGGTTGCACGCATTTCACGCGTTTCGACCAGTGGCCGGTCGGGCGTATCATCAATCGGGGCTTCCGGGGTTTGATCCTGAACGGAGTCCGCGGTGTCATCATCTGTATCGGATGCCATCCCGTCGCGTTCAAGTTCAGCCGCCATTTCGGCGGCGGACATCCGTGATCCGGACGATGGCGTGCTGTTTGATGCTCCACGGGTGCGGCTTCGCTGTGCCGGGCTGGTTCGCGCGGGTTTTGGCGATCGGCCAGATGATGGCTTGCTGCGTGCGCGTCCCTTGAACTTCTTGGTCAATGCCATCAGCATCGGCACGGCACTGGCAAGGAAACCGACCGTAAAGGACATGAAATTGGCTTTGTCGTAAAAGCCCTGACTGATCTGCATGCCCATATTGGGCAGATATTCCAATCCCTTGGCCGCAACCAGCATGGTCGCCAGACCAATGGCTATGGCCACGCAAAACGCGATCATCATCTTAAGGGCCAAACCAAGAATGCTTTGGCTTTCTGCCGCGGATGTGCGTTTGGGGCTTGCGGGTTTCGGTACCTTTGCCTCATCGCTGCTGCTGGCGTCCGCGCCATTGCTTTCGGTTTGCCTTGTCGGCTCGGGTGTCGGGGCGGTCGGTTTCTGGGCCGCTGCGGGACGGTTGGCTTTGGGGCGGCTTTGGGCATTGCTGTTTTCAAGGTTGCCCTGACCACGGGTCTCATAGACCACATACTCGTCCGAGCTGTTGGTCGCGTGGTTATAGACTTCGCGAATCACCTTGACGCCCGAAACATGTTTCGCGCGTTCGATCTGCTTTGCCTCTTCTTCGGCCTGCTTTTTTTGCGCACCGGTAAAGTGGCCGTGGATCTGCCAACGGCCTGAACGGTCTTTGATATAGACCTCATAACTTACCTGGTTACGCGCCGCCACCTGGTTCATCTACAACCCTGGTCGATTTGACAAGCCAAAGAGGGCGGCACGTCAGGTGCCACCCTATCCAAACGAAATAGAATTATGGCAAAAAAATTCCCGGAGAACCACCAGATATGCTGCATGGCAGATCATCCTTATGGTCATTCCAGGTTTCTTAGTGCCGGCAAGGGCGCAATCAATGGTTCTGCCAAAGAAAAACGCCCGCAGCATCAACAAGATGCGACGGGCGCTGATCCCACAGAACACATGAATGTGTTCTTTGCTTAGTTGCCGATATTGAAACCAGCGAAGCGCTTTTTGAATTTCGCAAGCTGCCCGCCGCTGTCCAGAAGACGGTGAACACCAGTCCAAGCCGGATGGCTTTTCGGATCGATGTCGAGCTTCATCACGTCACCAGGGTTGCCCCAGGTCGACTGCGTGGTGAAGGTGCTGCCGTCAGTCATCTGAACGGTGATCTCATGGTAATCGGGATGGATATCTTTTTTCATCGCCTAATCACTCCGGAATTTGAAGCGCGGTGTATAGTGTAAAAAATCGGCTCGCGCAACCCCTGTAACCGGGAATTATCCGATTAACGCCAAATGAGGGGAGTGCAGTAGCGATCTCGCGGTCATGTAGCAGCCACGCGCGTACGTTTCAAGCTTTTCTCGCAAGCGGTATCTTATGCATACTTGCACAGCACACTTTATATAGTATGGTGCGCCGACAATTGATTATCGCCTTGCCGGGGCAGATGCGCTTCCGGCGACAGACGGAGAACAAGACTGTGGCCCTTGAGGAAACCCGCTTCCATCAGATTGCAGATGAAACCATCGAGACCCTTTCCGATGTCATCGATGACGCGCTGGGCGATGACCTTGAAGTCGATTTGCAATCCGGAATCCTGACAATCGAACTCGATTCGGGCGAACAATTCATTATCAACAAGCATGGCCCGAACCGTCAGGTCTGGTTGTCCTCACCGGTCAGTGGCGCAAGTCACTATGACTTTGATGAAGACAATGAAACCTGGACCTCGACCCGCGGTTCGACCACGCTCCATGATCAGCTTTCTGCCGATCTGGCGGTGAAAACCGGAAACAAGCTTGATCTTGGCTGATCGCTGATCGGCTATATCGTTCCCTATGCATGCGGGATAAAGGGCCTTGGCGCGTACACCTACTGCTTCTGCAAGACTGATTGACCGGGAAACCAGTCGGAACCTGTCCTCGTTGCGGGCCATTGTTCCGTTTGTTCTGAAATATCGATTACAGCTGATCGGTGCGCTGATTGCGCTGGTGACCGCATCGGGAACCGTGCTGGCGCTGGGCAACGGTCTGCGCATGCTGGTCGATGAAGGCTTTGCCGACGGTGATGGCGGGTTGCTTGATCGCGCGCTTTTTGTGCTGTTTGCGGTGACCCTGCTTTTGGCTGGCGCCAGCTATATGCGCTTTTTCCTGGTGTCCTGGATTGGTGAACGGGTGGTCGCAGATATCCGTTCTGCGGTTTATCGTCACATCGTCCGGCTGGATTCGGAATTCTTTGAAGTCACCCGTACCGGGGAAGTTCTGTCGCGGCTGACGACCGACACCACGCTTTTGCAATCGGTCATCGGATCAAGTGTTTCGATCGCGCTGCGCAATGCGCTGATGTTTGTCGGCGGTTTGACGATGCTGGCAATCACCAGTCCCAAGCTGACAGCGTTGGTCCTGCTGGTGGTGCCGCTGGTGGTGGTACCGATTGTCGGCTATGGCCGTCGGGTGCGTCGCCTGTCACGCGAATCCCAGGACCGGATTGCCGATGTCAGTGCCTTCTCCGAAGAAACCCTCAATGCATTGCGCACGGTTCAGGCCTATACCCACGAAGATATCGAAAGCAAACGCTTCAACGATCATGTCGAAGGCGCGTTCAGAACGGCCGTGGCCCGTATTTCGGCCCGGGCACTTTTGACCGCGATTGTCATTGTCATGGTGTTTGGTGCTGTTGGCACCATCCTGTGGATCGGCGGGCATGATGTTCTTGACGGGGTCATCTCGGCCGGGGAGCTTTCCGCCTTTGTCTTCTATGCCGTGGTGGTGGCCGGCTCGGTCGGTGCGATCAGCGAAGTGATCGGTGATCTGCAACGCGCGGCCGGGGCGGCGGAACGCCTTGTTGCGCTGCTTGAAACCGAACCGCGGATTGCCGCCCCCGAAACGCCACAGCCGATGCCTGTCCCCCATCAGGGGCATGTCAGCTTCGAAGATGTCACCTTCCATTATCCGGCCCGTCCGGATCGTTCGGCCCTCGAAGGATTGACGCTTTCGGTCAAGCCCGGCGAAACCGTTGCCTTGGTCGGACCGTCCGGGGCTGGCAAGACAACCGTTTTCCAGTTGCTGTTGCGTTTCTATGATCCGGCAAAGGGCACCATTCGTGTTGATGGTGTCGATATTCGCATGGCCGACCCGGTTGCGGTACGTGAACGGTTCGGCCTTGTTGCCCAGGACCCGGTGATTTTTGCCGCCAATGCCTGGGACAATATCCGCTATGGCCGACCCGATGCCAGTGATGCGGATGTCCGCGCTGCGGCCAATGCCGCCCATGCCAGCGAATTCCTTGATCGCCTGCCGGATGGTTTTGATACCTATCTCGGGGAAAAAGGGGTCCGGCTTTCCGGTGGTCAGCGTCAGCGTATCGCCATTGCCCGTGCCATCCTGCGCAATCCGTCGATCCTGTTGCTTGACGAAGCCACCAGTGCCCTTGACGCCGAAAGCGAACAGGTGGTCCAGCAGGCCCTTGAAACCATCATGAAGGACCGCACCACCCTTGTCATCGCCCACCGTCTGGCAACGGTACTGCATGCGGATCGCATTGCAGTGATTGATGATGGCAAGCTGGTCGCGATTGGTACCCATCAGGAACTGCTCGAAGCATCACCGCTTTACGGCCGTCTTGCCAAACTGCAATTCGACCGCGATGCAGCCTGATCCGATCTCGACGTTTACGGACTGACCCGGCGAAAGTTCTCGCTGCTATCAGGCGGAGGTCGCTGCCCTTGGTCGGGCAGGGCGGTCTGATCAGCCCGCCAGCATCCCCGTGGCGCATTGGCACTTGTACGGGCCCGCTGACGTATTCCGTTCCTGTACCCTGTATCCCGAACATCAAAAAAGCCTGCTCCGATAAAACGGGCAGGCTTTTTGCAGTGCGATTGTGCGATGATGCTTACTGGGCGCTGGCGATCTTGCGGTTATCAAGCGACAGCTCGGCATATTGCTTGCGCAGGATGTCGGCATCGGCCAGGAAGGTTTTCAGCTCATCACCCTTAAGCTTTTTGCCGCTGGGCATCTTGACGCGGATCGGGTTGACCTGTGCGTTGTTTTTCAGGATCTCGTAATGCAGATGCGGGCCGGTCGAAGCGCCGGTGGTCCCGACATAGCCGATCACATCGCCCTGCTTGACGCGCGATCCCTGTTTCAGCCCCTTGGCAAAGCCCTTCATGTGGGCATAGGCGGTTTCATAGGAATCATTGTGGCGGATGCGGATGTAATTGCCATAACCGCCATTGCGGCCGATTTTGGCAATCGTTCCATTACCGGCGGCAAAGATCGGCGTTCCGCGCGGCGCGGCGAAATCGATGCCTTTATGCATTTTGGTGTAGCCAAGGATCGGGTGCTTGCGCTTGCCAAAACCGGAAGACAGACGCGCGCCGTTGATCGGCGTACGCATCAGGGCACGGCGATAGGATTCCCCCTTCTGATTATAGAAGTCGGTTTCGCCATTGCTGTCGGTATAGGAATAAAGACGCACTTCATGGCCGCTCAGCGTCATGCTCGCATAAAGCAGATCGCCATAGCGCACGCGCTCGCCCTTGTCGTTTTCAAGTTCCTGATACATCACTTCAAAGCTGTCACCCGGCTGGATGTCACGCTGGAAGTCGACTTCATAGGAATAAAGCTCGATCAGGCTCATCAGCACCGGGATCGGTACGCCATTACGTTCGGCGGCCAAAAACAGGCTCTGCTCGATGGTGCCCGATGCGACATTCTTTTTGGTGGTCAATTCGATCTTGTCAGACGACGCTTCGAAACCGCTATCGGTCCGTGACACGGAAACAATGGTCTCGGGATCAGGCTGGAAGCTCAGTTCGTCAAGAAGCTCGATGCTGTCTTCCATCGGCGCGGAATAGACAAGATCAAACTCCTGACCGGCCCGCAATTTGCGCGGATTGTAAACATCGCGCAGCGCCTCGATGGCGTTATAGGCTACGGTCCGCTCAAGCCCGGTTGCGGTAAGGGTCGCCATAAGGTTGGATCCTTTTTCAAGGATCACGGTTTCGCGGCGTGGTTCAATGTCGGGGATGCTTGCCGTTTCGGTTACGCTCCCGACCGGGGAGGTCATAACATTGCTTTCGGCTGCACTGGCAGAAAGGGCAGTATCTGTGGCGTTGGAATAATGATCGGATAACAGATATCCGGCCGTTCCCCCCAGAATTGCCATAACAGTAGCAATAGAAACCAAGTCTCTTCCGGCCATTGCCGTAGAACTCCCCTAATAACCAATAACCAGTTCGCTCAAGCCCGTTGCTCTTCGTGGCAACATCGGCTCAAACCTTATACATAAAAGCTCAAGCGATGTGAAACGCGAATTCGCAGCGACCATATCCGTTCCCATGGGATTATAATGGCGCGATTTCCTTTACGAACCGTTGAAGGTTTTTCAGGCCATTGCTCTTGATGGGCGGCGCTGAGATGCCAGTCGACAATGGCAAGAACAAGGCAGATCGGCAGCCTGCTGAAATTGCCACTTTTTCCCGTGCCGATCCGCCGGGAAATCAGCCCTTGCGGATCGCAAAATGCCCGCATCGATTTGCATACATATATATGTGCCCCGAATACCGTCTGAGCCGGTGGCAATGGCGCGCCAGGTTTCGATGGCGGGCGGGCTTGCATTCGAGGGTGCTGTGTAAAAGTCATGTGCCCATTTCAACCAATGGTCGGTGATCTGTTTTGGGCCGTTTCCGGTGCTTTTTCGCACATGTGATGTTTTTGCATTTTTCCTGCAGTTTTTTCCAAAAAAGGGTTTGACAGTTTTGGGAGCGGGCCCTATAACCCGCCTCCACCGACGGGGTGCGGCGCTAGCGAATGCGGCGACGCGGTCAGGTTGGTTGAGGGCTTCGGTCCTAAAGTTCTTTGACATTGTTGATAAGCAGGAAGGGATGCGCGGGCAGCGTTATGGCGTTTAGTCTGTGCATCCTGGAGACGACGGATCGATTTGATCATTGATCAGGTTGATTTGTGGTAACCACCAAA